>Ga0307415_100000152_pt1 | contig 30589 bp, 40 predicted proteins | sample DK1Cmetagenome_FD_204524 | JGI IMG/M metagenome (GOLD analysis project Ga0307415, IMG submission 204524) | Maize rhizosphere microbial communities from greenhouse at UC Davis, California, United States - DK15-C-2 | ecosystem: Host-associated > Plants > Roots > Rhizosphere > Soil | place: USA... | reverse complement strand
TGTGCAGCGACTGGGTGCCGCCGAGGACCGCCGACAGGGCCTCGATGGCCGTCCGGACGACGTTGTTGTCGGGCTGCTGGGCGGTCAGCGACACCCCGGCCGTCTGGGTGTGGAAGCGCAGCTGCATGGCCTTGTCGCTGGTGGCGCCGTAGCGGTCGCGCATCCAGCGCGCCCAGATGCGACGGGCCGCCCGGAACTTGCCGATCTCCTCGAAGAAATCGACGTGGGCGTCGAAGAAGAACGACAGCTGGGGGCCCAGGGCGTTCACGTCCAGGCCGCGGCGCTGGCCCAGCTCGACGTAGGCGAACCCGTCGGCCAGGGTGAAGGCCAGTTCCTGGGCGGCCGTCGCCCCGGCCTCGCGGATGTGGTAGCCGGACACCGACACCGGGTGGTACTTGGGCACCTCGGCGGCGCAGAACTCGAACAGGTCGCCGATCAGGCGCAGGTGCGGCTCGGGCGGGAACAGCCACTCCTTCTGGGCGATGTACTCCTTGAAGATGTCGGTCTGGAGGGTGCCGTCGAGCTTGGCGATGGTGGCGCCCTGGCGCTCGGCCGCGACCAGGTACATGGCGAACAGCATCGGCGCCGGGCCGGAGATGGTCATCGAGGTGGTCAGCTCGTCCAGGGGCAGCCCGTCGAACAGCACCTCCATGTCGGCCACCGAGTCGACGGCCACGCCGCAGTGGCCGACCTCGCCCAGGGAGCGGGGGTCGTCGGAGTCGCGGCCCATCAGGGTCGGCATGTCGAAGGCGACCGAGAGGCCGCCGCCACCCTGGCCGATCAGGTACTTGTAGCGCTCGTTGGTCTCGCGGGCGTTGCCGAAGCCGGAGAACTGCCGGATCGTCCAGGGCCGGCCCCGGTACATCGACGGGTAGACGCCGCGGGTGAACGGGTACTGGCCGGGGACGCCGATCTGGGCGGCCACGTCCCGGTCGGGGTGGTCGAGGGGGTCGTAGAGGGGGGCGACCTCCTCGCCGGACAGGGTGGTGAAGTCGGCCTCCCGCTCGCCGCCGGCCTCGTACCGCTCGCGCCAGCGCTGGCGCAGCGCTCGGAGCGCGTCGGGCCCGTCGGCTCCGGTCGCGGCGTCGTTGTCGGGCACGGTGGCCTCCTTCGGGCCGGGCTGGTGCTCCGATTGTAGGCGCCGCTCAGCGGGTCGTGACCGTGACCCGCAGCCGCAGGTGGGCGGTGAGGCCGACGGCGGAGACGTTGCGGGTGAGGGTGGTCTGGCCGGAGCTGGGGAAGGGGACGGCCAGGTTGACCGTCCGGGTGCGCTGCGGGTTGGGCGCGACCTGGGCCACGAACCGCAGGGTCAGGGTGCCGGAGCGCTGGCCGGCGCCGAGCAGGGTCGCCGGGAAGGCGAACGGCTGGGCGGTGGCCGTGGGCCCGCCCGACCCGGGCCCGATCGGGGTGACGGTGGTGCCACGGAAGGTGGTGGCGAGCCCGCCGGTCCCGTTGGGGATGTCGAGGCTGAGGGCCTGGACCTCCAGGACGATCTGCCGCAGCAGCCGCCGGGCGGTCAGGGTGCCGCTGGTCCCGGTGCGGCCGTCGGCCGTCTGGCCGGTCACCCGCATCGAGACCGGCCTGGTCGTCCTGGCCAGGACGAGCTTCAGGCTGCCCTGGCGGGCCGGGCCGGCGAACCGGAGCTGGTTCCCGCCGGGGCCGCTGAACCCCCAGAGCAGCACGGCCGAGATCGGCTCGGAGGCGTCGTAGCGGACCACCACCCCGTCCTCCAGGCGCTGGACGACCCGGGCCTGGACGCTCACCCCGGTGGTGGTGCTGGTGGTCGAGGACGAGGAGGTGGTGGAGGACGAGGAAGAGGAGGCCGGCTCCGAGGTCACGGGAGCGGTCGTCTCCGGGATGGTGGTCGGCCCGGCCACCGCCGCGTCGCCCGGGTCGCGGGCCAGCAGCAGGGCGCCGGCCGCGCCGCCCCCGGTGGCCAGCACGCCGAGGACGACGAGGATGACCAGGAGACGTGTGCTCACTGCGGACTCCGCGGTTGGGGGCGCTGGGGGCGCGCCGGACTGCTGCCGGGCGTAGCCTATCGCGACCATGGAGGGTCGAGGCCTGCCCGCGGCGGTGCTGGCCGCCGCCTCCGACCGCCGCGGCGGCGCCCTGGAGGTGGCCGCCACCGCCCTCGACGGCCTGCTCGAGGTCGCCGACGAGCCACCCCTGCTGGAGCGGTCGGTGGCCGCCCTGCTGGCCGGCCAGCCCGCCATGGCCCCCATCTGGCACCTGGCCCAGGCCGCCCGCGTCCCCGATCCCCGGTCGGCCCTGGCCGCCCTCCGCCGCCGTCTCGCCGCCGACGCCGACGCCGCCGTGGCCGCCGCCACCACCTGGCTCCAGGCCCGCCTGGCCGCCACCCCGGGCGCCGTGGCCACCGTCTCCCACAGCTCCCTGGCGGATCGGGTCCTGGCCCACATCGCGCTCACCTCGGCCGACCCGGTGGTCGGGTTGGTGGGGGCGGACGCGATCGGGCCGGGGGCGCTGCTCAATGCCGTGGGGACCCGGGAGCTGGTGGGGCGGGTGCCGACGCTGGTGGTGGCGACGGCGGTCAAGCTGGTCCCGGCGGAGGTGCTCGGGCGGCTGGGTGGGGAGGGGTTCGAGGTCGTGCCGCTGGAGGCGGTGGCCGCGGTGGTGGTCGGGGCCGAGGTCCTCTCCCCCGCCGACGCGGGCCGTCGGGCCCAGGAGCTCAGTCGCGCTCGCCCCTGACCCCGGCCAGGAGCTGGTCGGCGGCGCTGTAGGGGCCGAGCTTGCCCGCGGCGACCTGCTCGGCCAGGGTGTCGAGGGCCTCGCCGTGGCCGAGGGTGCCCAGCTCGGCCCGGAGGCCGGCCAGGGCGACCTCCTCGACCTCGCGGGCCGCCCGGCGCCGCCGGCGGCGGTCCAGCTCGCCGCTCGACTCCAGATGGGCGCGGTGGGCGGCGATGGCCTCGACCAGCTTGTCGACCCCGTCGCCGCGCTCGGCCACGGTCAGGACCACCGGCACCTGCCAGGGCCGGGCCTCCCCGAGGTGCAGCATCTGACGCAGGTCGCGGGCGACCGCCTGGGCGCCGTCGCGGTCGGCCTTGTTGACCACGAACACGTCGGCCACCTCGAGGATGCCGGCCTTGGCGACCTGGACGGCGTCGCCGAAGCCGGGGGCCAGGGCGACCAGGGTGGTGTCGGCCAGCCCGGCCACCTCGACCTCGGCCTGGCCGACCCCGACGGTCTCGACCAGGACCACCTCGCAGCCGGCGGCGTCCAGCACCCGCACCGCCTGCGGGGTCGCCCAGGCGAGGCCGCCCAGGTGGCCGCGGGTCGCCATCGAGCGGATGTAGACGTCCTCGTCCAGGGCGTGGCGCTGCATCCGCACCCGGTCGCCGAGCAGGGCCCCGCCGGTGAACGGCGAGGACGGGTCGACGGCCAGCACGCCCACGGTGCGCCCCTGGGCCCGGTAGGCGGCGACCAGGGCGTCGGCCAGGGTCGACTTGCCGACCCCGGGCGAGCCGGTCAGGCCGATGACCTGGGCCCGCCCGGTCGCCGGGTTGAGGGCCTCGGCGGCCTCCCGGAGCTGCTCCCGGTCGCCGTCCTCGACCCAGGAGATCAGCCGGGCCACGGCCCGCTTGTCGCCGGCCCGCAGCCGCTCCAGCAGCTCCGACAGCCTCAAGCTTCGACCCGGACCAGCAGGGCGTCGCCCTGGCCGCCGCCGCCGCACAGGGCGGCCGCGCCCAGCCCGCCCCCGCGGCGGCGCAGCTCCATGGCCAGAGTGAGCACCACCCGGGCGCCGCTGGCCCCGATCGGGTGGCCGAGGGCGACCGCGCCCCCGTTGACGTTGACGATGCCCTCGTCCAGCTCCAGCTCCCGGGTCGAGCGCAGCGCCACCGCGGCGAAGGCCTCGTTGATCTCGACCAGGTCCAGGTCGCCGGGGGCGACCCCGGCCCGGCGGCAGGCGTCGGCGATGGCCCGCGACGGCTGGGAGTGCAGGCTGGTGTCGGGCCCGGCCACCGTCCCGTAGGCCACCACCGAGGCCAGCACGGGAAGGCCCTCGGCGGCCGCCCGCTCCCGGGAGGTGACCACCACCGCCGCCGCCCCGTCCGAGATCTGGGAGGCGTTGCCGGCGGTGATGGTGCCCTCGGGCGAGAAACCCGGCCGCAGCCTGCCCAGGGCCTCGGCGGTGGTGCCGGGGCGGATGCCCTCGTCCTGGTCGACGGTGACGTGGTCCTTGCGCTGGGTGACCATCACCGGGGTGAGCTCCTCGGCCAGCCGGCCGTTCTTGGTCGCCTCGGCGGCCCGCTCGTGCGACCGGGCCGACCACTCGTCCTGGGCCGCCCGGTCGATCCCCAGGCGCCGGTTGGTCTCGTCGGAGAGCCCGCCCATGTGGGCGTCGTCGAAGGCGTCCCACAGCCCATCGTGGACCATGGCGTCGACCAGCTCGGCGTCGCCCATGCGGGCCCCGAAGCGGGCCTTGGGGACGAGGTAGGGGGCGCCGCTCATCGACTCCATGCCCCCGGCGACCAGCAGCCCGGCCTGGCCGAGCTCGACGTACTGGGCGGCGGTGGCGATGGCGTTCAGCCCCGACAGGCAGACCTTGTTGACCGTCAGGGCGGGCACGGTCATCGGGACGCCGCCGCGGAACGCGGCCTGCCGGGCCGTGATCTGGCCCTGCCCGGCCTGGAGCACGTGGCCCATGATCACGTGCTCGACCGCCCCCGGGTCGGCCCCGGCCCGCTCCAGGGCGGCCCTGATGGCCAGCCCGCCCAGCTCGACCGCGGGCAGCGAGGCCAGGGCCCCGCCGAAGCGCCCGATGGGCGTCCGGGCCCCGGCGCAGATCACCGGCTGGGTTCGCTCGAACATGTGGTTCCCCCTTCGCCTGGCCTCGTCCGAGTCTACCGCCCGGGGTCGGCCGGCCAGGGCGGCGGGCTGGGCTGGCTAAGTACCCGCCGGCGCGATCTAGGGAGCGGCCGGCGCCCAGACCGAGGCATCTCCCCGATGCGGGACCGGCCGGCCCCGCCCGACGATCGCCGCGCGCGGAGGCAGCGGGCCTCCCTGACGAGCGAGGAGGCCGTCTTGGCCGTCGACGAGAGCAAGCTCAACGACTTCCTGGGCCAGTTCGCGCAGGACCTGGGGGCGACCGTGCAGGCCGGCATGGTCGTGCTCGGCCACCGCCTCGGCCTGTACCGGGCCGGGGCCGGGCCGCTCAGCCCGGCCGAGCTGGCCGAGCGGACCGGCACCGCCGAGCGGTACGTCCGCGAGTGGCTGGCCGCCCAGGCCGCCGCCGGCTATGTGGCCTACAACCCGGCCAGCGGGCGCTTCAGCCTCCCCGAGGAGCAGGCCTTCGCGCTGGCCGACCCGGCCGGCCCGGTGTACCTGCCCGGCGCGTTCCAGCTCGCCCTGGCCAGCCTCAAGGGCGAGCCGCGCATCGCCGAGGCCTTCCGCACCGGCGCCGGGGTCGGCTGGCACGAGCAGGACCCCGAGGTCTTCGACGGCTGCGAGATGTTCTTCGCCCCCGGCTACCGGGCCAACCTGGTCCAGTCCTGGATCCCGGCCCTCGACGGGGTCGAGGCCAGGCTCCAGGCCGGGTCGCCGACGTCGGCTGCGGTCACGGCGCCTCCACCATCATCATGGCCAGGGCCTACCCGCGCTCCACCTTCGTCGGCTTCGACTACCACCAGCGGTCGATCGACTCGGCCCGCAAGGCCGCCTCCGAGGCCGGCGTCTCCGACCGGGTCCACTTCGAGGTCGCCCGGCCGACGCCTTCGCCGGGGACGGCTACGACCTGGTGGCGACCTTCGACTGCTTCCACGACCTGGGCGACCCGGCCGGGGCGGCCGCCCACATCCGCCGCGCCCTCGCCGACGACGGCGCCTGGCTGCTGGTCGAGCCGGCCGCCGGCGACCGCCAGGAGGACAACCTCAACCCGGTCGGGCGGCTGTACTACGGCTTCTCGGTGCTGCTCTGCGTGCCCAACCCCCTCTCCCAGCAGCCGACGGCCGTGCTGGGCAACCAGGCCGGCGAGGCCCGCACCCGCGAGCTGACCGCCGCCGGCGGGTTCGGCCGCTTCCGCCGCGCCGCCGAGACGCCGTTTAATGTCGTCTACGAAGTCCGCCCATGACCCTGGACCGAGGAGACCCTGTGAGCAGCTTCCCGCCCATCACCCACGTCGCCATCACCGTCCGCGACCTGTCGGTCAGCGTCCCCTGGTACGAGGCCCTGCTGGACGCCAAGCCGGTGCTGGACGAGGACACCGATCCCGACTTCCACCACACCGTGTACCTGCTCGGCAACGGCAACCTGCTGGGGCTGCACCAGCACGGGACCCCGGCGCCCGCGGGGGACTTCAACGAGTTCCGGATCGGCCTGGACCACGTCTCCTTCGGCGTCGCCGACCGGGCCGAGCTGGAGATGTGGGCCCACCGCCTCGACGAGCTGGGAATCACCCACGGCCCGATCAAGGACGCCGGTTACGGGTCGGGCGTGAGCTTCCGCGACCCGGACGGGATCGCGCTCGAGTTCTTCGCCCCACCCGCCTGAGCGAACGGCTACGCTGGCCCGCGTGAGCCTGGGCTTTGTGCATGCCTGCGAGCAGAACCACCTGAACCTGTCGGTCATCGGCGGCGGCGGCGTGGTCCAGCTCACGGCGGGTAAGGTCGTGACCTGCCCGGTCGACCCGCTGTTCATCTACAACTGGGCCTTCGGGGTGCGGCTGGCCTACGACGCCGCCGGGGCCGAGGCCGCGTTCAAGGCGGCGGGGCGGGACTACGCGCACGTGCTCGCCTCGCCGTCGTCGCGGCCGGGGCTGCCCGACGACCTGGCCGGGCTCGGCTACCGCCATGCCGAGAGCCAGGCCTACCGGCGGACCGCCGGCACCGGGTCGGGGGCACCGGGGCTGCTGGAGCTGGGCGACGGCGACTTCGACGACTTCCTGGCCATATGGCGGGACTCCTGGGGCCCCGACGACAAGACCGGCGGCCGCGAGGAGGCCTACCGGCGCCGGTTCCGGGACCCGCGCAGCCGCCCGTACCGGACCGCCGACGGCGGCGGGGTCCTGCTGCTGTTCGACTCCGGCACCACCACCCAGCTGTGCCACTTCGCCGTGCACCGCTCCGCCCAGGGACGGGGGGTGGGCCGGCGCATGCTGGAGCTGGCCCGGGGCCTGGTCCCCGCGGGCCGGTCCCTGTGGCTGTTCACCGCGGCCGGTGGGTCGGCCGACCGGGCCGCCGCCGGGGCCGGCTGGGACCTCGACCACACGGCCAGCGACTGGATCCTCGAGCTTGCCACCTGAAAGGACCTTCCGTGCGGCTTGGACGCCTCGACCACGTCGGCATCGCCGTTCCCGACCTGGCCGCGGCCCGCGCCCTCTATGAGCAGGTGCTGGGCCTTGAGGTCACCCACGAGGAGGTGATCGAGGAGCAGGGTGTCCACGAGCTGCTGCTCCGCGCCGGCGAGGCGTTCGTGCAGCTGGTCGCCCCCCTCGGCCCCGACACCCCGGTCGGCCGCTTCCTGGCCAAGCGAGGCGAGGGCATCCACCACGTCGGCTACGCCGTGCCCGATGTGGCCGCCGCCGTCGCCGACCTGCGCGGCCAGGGGTTCGAGGTGATCGACCCGGCGCCCCGGATCGGCTCCGGCGGCGCCACCATCGCCTTCCTCCACCCCAAGTCCATGCAGGGCGTGCTGGTCGAGCTGGTCGAGGAGGGCACCGGCCACCGGGGCTGACCCCGGCGCCGCCTCACTCGCCGGGCCGGCGCTCCAGCTCGGACCGCGTCCGCGACGGCACCAGGCGCGACCCGCAGATGCCGTGGATCGCCCAGGCGACCCCGAGGGCGATCAGCACGTCGCCGATGCTGAAGACGTTGCTGAGCGGCCAGGACGCGGGGATGTAGAAGACGTCACCCAGAAACGCCAGCCGCGGGTCGTCCAGCGCGGCCGAGTTCTGGAACCCGGGCGCCGCCGGGTCCAGCCCGGCCCCGGCCAGCGCCGCCGGCGACGCCGGCATCACGCCCCCGTTGACGGCGATGGTCAGGAGATTCAGCGCCCCTCCGAGCGCCACCACCGGCATCCCGGGCAGCCGCCAGTTCGCAACCAGGAACACCGCCAGCACCGGATAGGCGGCCACCATCAGCGCCGCCCGCACCCCCTCCGGCAGCCCGGGCAGGTCCATGGCCACGATCTCCAGCCCCAGCCCGAGGAAGATCGGCCACACCCGCCGCAGCCGCACGTCGACCAGGGCTCCCAGCCGCCCCCCAGCCAACGGCACGGTCAACACGGCCAGCACGACCACGGCGATGAGGAACACCCACGCCTCCCGACGGACGACCCGATCCGGAAAGTTTGACCCATCCGGCGGAACTCGTGGGTGCGCCCAGCGCTTGGAGGAATGGCGAGGGGGGCAGGAGCCGGTCCTCCCCTGCCCCCCTCGCGCGTTGGCTCTGGTCGGGGGGAACCAGAGCCTCGACTAGCCCGAGCGTACTAGATGGGTGGACCAGTTGTCATGGCGCAAGCTTGTCAGACCCAGAGCGGGGCGAGGAAGTCGAGGAGCGCCTCGTTCACGATCTCCGGCTGCTCCAGATTGACCAGGTGTCCCGCCTCCTCGACCAGCAGGAAGCGGGCGCCGGGGATGGCGGCGGCCAGCTCGCGGCCGATCTCGGGGCCGGTGACGGCGTCCTCCTCGCCGGTGACGACCAGGGTGGGGACGCCGATCGAGGCGAGCAGGTCGGTGGTGGCGGGCCGGGCGGCCATGCCCCGCTGGGCGCCGGCGATGGCCTCGGGGGCCTGCTCGCGGATCAGGGCGGCGACCTTCTCGACCACCTCGGGCCGGTGCTCGCGGGTGGTCTCGCCCAGCAGCTTGGGCAGCATGGCCTCGGGAACGAAGTCGTTGCCCTCGGCCAGGACCCGGTCGGCCATCCTCAGGCGGTCCTCCCTGGCCTGGTCGCCGTCGGCGGTGGCCTTGGTGTCGAGCAGGATCAGGCCGCTGACCCGGTCGGGGTGGCGGGCCACGAGGGCCAGGGCCACGTAGCCGCCCAGGGAGAGGCCGCCGAGCACGACCCGGTCCAGGCCGCGGTCGTCCAGGAGCCGGGCCACGTCGTCGGCCAGCAGGGCCATCCCGGCCTCCTCGACCGCCTGGTCCCTGGCCGCTCCGAACCCGCGCAGGTCGGGGACGATCACCTGGTAGGTGCCGGCCAGCGCCTCGACCTGGGGCGCCCACATGCGGCCGTCGAGCGGGAAGGCGTGCAGCAGGACCAGGGGCGTGCCGGCCCCGCTGGTCGCCGCCGGCGGGATGGGCAGCGCCGGCTCCGGCTCCACCTCGGGCGCGGCCTCAGCCTCGGGCGATGACGGCGTGGGCTCGGGATCGTCGGCTGTGGGGGTCGACATCGGGGGCTCCTTGGCGGGGTCAGGGGCGGATGCCCCAGTAGGCGGGGAGGGGTGGGGCCTGGAGGCCGAGGGAATCCAGGAACCCGACCAGCAGGCCGGCTGTGAACCCCCAGACCAGCGTCCCGTCGACCCAGAACACGGGGCTGGTGAGGTCGCCGGGGATGCTGCGGGCCGCCATCGCCTCCTCGCCCAGGATGGCGCTGAACGGCAGGGTCCCGTGGTTGGCGGGGTCGGCCAGCTGGCGCAGGGTCGGCCGCAGGATCCCCGCGACCTCGTCCGGGCTGGGGGTGAGCGGGGCCAGGCCGTCCCAGACCCCGACCACCGGCAGCACGTCGAAGTCGGACACGGCCAGGTACGCCCGGTCGAGGCTGCCGAGCACGCGGACCCCGCCCGGGTCGAGCCCGATCTCCTCCTGGGCCTCCCGCAGGGCGGCCGCGACCCCGTCGGCGTCCCCGGGCTCGACCGCGCCCCCGGGCAGGCCGACCTGGCCGGCGTGCATGCGCAGGTGGTCGGGCCGCCGCACCAGCACCAGCTCCAGGTCGTCGCTGCCGTCGACCGGCGCCAGGGCCAGCAGCACCGACGCCGGCACCCCGGACGGGTCGCCGGGGATGACGAACGGCAGCCGGGTCACCCGGTCCAGCAGCGAGTCGCCCATCTGCCCAGGATAGGCGCGATCCGGCCGGGTCACGCCAGCAGCCCGCCGTCCACCACCAGGGTGGAGCCGGTGATGTAGCTGCCGGCGTCGGAGGCCAGCAGCAGCAGCGGACCCGCCAGCTCCTCCACGTCCGCCCAGCGACCCAGCGGGATCTGGGCCTCAAGGGCCCGGCTGGTCTCCGGGTCCGACCACATGCGGGCGGTCAGGTCGGTGCGGACCCAGCCGGGGGCGAGGCAGTTGACCCGGACCCCCTGGGCGGCCGCCTCCACGGCCAGGGTGCGGGTGAGGGCGATCACGCCCGCCTTGGCCGCCCCGTAGGCGCCGATGCCCGGGCTGGCGGTGAACCCGGCGATGCTGGCCACGTTCACGATCGACCCGCCCGGCGGCAGGTGGGTCATGGCCGCCTTGCAGCCGACGAACACCGAGCGCAGGTTGAGGCCGATCACCTTGTCCCAGCCCTCGGCCCTGGTGTCGGCCACGTACGCGGTGAACCGCTGGCCGCCGGCCACGTTGACCAGCACGTCGAGACGCCCGGTGGCCTCGACGGCGGTGGCCACGGCCGCCTCGACGGCCGCCTCGTCGAGGACGTCGGTGACGGCGACCACGGCGTCGGGGGCGCCGACCCGGCGGGCCGCGGCGGCCACCTCGCCCAGGTCCTCGGCCGAGCGGGCGGCCAGCACCACCTTGGCCCCGGCGGCGGCCAGGGTCAGGGCGGCCTGCCTGCCGATGCCGCGGCTGGCCCCGGTGACCAGGGCGGTGCGCCCGTCCAGCCGCAGCAGCTCCTCGACCGACATCGATGTCTACCGCTCGCGGCGCCCGACCAGCGCCCAGGCGCCCGGGAGCAGCCCGGCGGCCAGCAGGATCTTGAGGGCGTCCCCGGCCAGGAACGGGGTCACTCCCAGCTCCAGGCCCGTGGCCAGGCCGACATCCAGGGTGGCCATCAGGAACGGCAGCCCGAAGGCGTAGATGACCAGGTTGCCGGCGACCATGGTGACCACCGTGCGCGGTGGGGTGCGGTCCCAGCCCCGCTCGGCCAGCCACCCGACCAGCGCCGCCGCGAACAGGAACCCGACGATGTAACCGAACGAGGGCGCCTGGGCCATGTCGGCGCCGCCGCTGCCCTCGGCGAACCACGGCACCCAGGGGGTGAGCCCCAGGGCCAGGTACAGGACCATGCCGGCCAGGCCGCGGCGCCAGCCGAGGGCGGCCCCGCCGAGCAGCACGGCGAAGGTCTGGCCGGTGATCGGCACCGGCGTGAACGGCAGCTTGATCGCGACCTGGGCGGCCAGCCCGGTGAAGGCGGCGAACCCGAGCACCAGCACGGCGTCGCGGACGCGATCGCCTGGCAGGGCGTCGGCCAGCACGAGACGGCGGGGACGGCCGAGGGCGCTCTGCGACACGGACACTGGCTGCTCCTTTTCTGGTCGGCGCGGGAGCCGGGCTCAGCGGCCAACTCTACGTCGCCGGGCGACCCCGCCGCGCCTCCCGCCCCAGCTCGGCGAAGCGCCGCTCCCAGCAGGCCTTGTGCCAGTGGCGGCGCTGGGCGGGTTCGCCCTCCGGCCACACGACCACGTGGAGGGTGCGGGGGAAGATCTCCTGCTGGCAGCCGGGGCAGCGGTACACCTTGATGGCCCGGTAGGGCTGCACGAAGCGGAGGTGCCAGCCGTCGGCCACCCACTCCAGCGCCAGCGGCTCACCCCGGAACCGCCACGGTGGCTGCATCGTCGGCACGTCCCGAGTGTACGCAATCGGGGTAGGCTCGGCGCCGCCGATGAACCGCTTCGAGGACGCGATCGCCCGCGAGCTCCAGGTCCGCGTCAGGGCCAGGACCCGCAGCCTGCGGGCGCTGGCCCGCTGGGCGGCGGCCTCGCTGCCGCCGGGGGCGCTGGTCGCCGACGGGGTGGCTCTGGTCGTCCAGCGGCTCGGCGACGGCGACCCGGACGCCCTGGCCGCCCAGGTGATGGCCGAGACCCCCGACCGCTTCGGGCGCAACTGGGAGTCGGGACCGGCCCACTGAGCGGCCCGGCGCCCCGGCCGCTGCGACGGACGGCACACCCCGGCGGCGACGGTCGTCATCGGCCCGGTGTTCCGGTACGTGGCCGACCGGCTGCTGGACAGCCTCTCGCTGCCGTTCGGGCCGGCCACCTATCTGAAGCTGATGCACCCGGCCCTGCCCGACGGCGACCCGGCCATGGTCCATGGCCGCGCCTGGCGGATGGCGCGGCTGGACGTCGACCGGCCCTGACCGGCCTGCGCGTCGAGCTTCCCGCTCCTCCATGGCCGACCGGTCCCGGTCACGGCGGCGCGATAGCCTGGCCGGGTGACCTCGCCCGCCTCGCCCGCCTCCAGCGCTCCGGCCCGCCCGGGCGGGCTGGCGGCCCAGCCCGGCTACCCGGCGTTCCTGCTCGCCGCCACCCTGGCCCGGCTGGCCAGCGAGATGTTCCCGGTGGCGGTGGTGCTGCTGGTGCTGGACCGCACCGGGCGGCCGGGGCTGGCCGGGGTGGCGGTGGCGGCCACCACCCTGCCGGGGGTGATCACCGGGCCGGTGCTGGGCGCCTGGCTGGACCGGACCAGCCGGCGGCGGGTCGCGCTGGCCAGCAACCAGGTGCTGCTGGCGGCCAGCCTGCTCGGCATCCTGGCCGCCGCCGGGCGCGCCCCCGGCTGGACCCTGCCCCTGCTGGCCGCCGTGGCCGGGCTGACCGGGCCGCTGGCCACCGGCGGCTACACCAGCATGAATATCGGGCTATAGTAGGGTCTGGTCCGGGGACGAACAGGGAGGCCGCCCATGACCATGACCCAGCTCCGCACGGCCGTCGCCGGCGGCGCCGAGGACCTGGCGCCGCCGCCGATCCGGGCCGCGCTCTACTGCCGCCGCTCGGCTCAGGGCGGCGGCAGCGTCGAGCTCCAGGAGCGAGACGGCCGGCGGCTCGCGGCCGAAAAAGGCTGGACGGTCACGGCGGTGTTTAAGGAGTGGGTGTCCGCGAGCGAATTCGCGAGAAAAGACCGCGAGGAATGGGCGAGGCTGATCCAAGGCATTGAGGCAGGCGAATTCGATGCCGTCATCTTCTACATGGAGGACCGCTCCGCCCGGCACATCCTCTTCGCCGGCGAGCTGGTACAGGCCTGCCGTTCCGCCGGCGTCACCCGGGTGCTGCTGCCCAGCTACCAGTACGACTTCGCCGACGCCGAGGACGTCGCCCGGTTCTATGGCGAAATCTTGGCCGCCCAGCGCGAGGTCGCCAAGATGAGCAAGCGCATGCGGCGGGTGCGGCGGGAGGAGCGGGAGACCGGCGTCCCGCCTCCGGGGGGGAAGCGCGGTTTCGGCTCCCGCGGCTGGCGGCGCGTGCGGGACGCGGCCGGCAACTGGCGGACCGAGCCGATCGTCTCGGCCGCCCAGGCGGCCCGCGAGCAGGCGCTGATCGGTGAGGCCGCCCGGCGCATCCTGGCCGGCGACAGCCTCCGCGGGATCGTGCTCGACTGGAACCAGCGGCCCGTCCCGACCGCGACCGGAGGGCGCTGGGGCACCCGGACGTTGAAGCAGGTGCTGTGTGCGCCGCGGCTGGCCGGGCTGCGCGGCTACGGCGGCCAGGTCGTGATCGGCGACGACGGCCGGCCCGTCCGGCTGCTGGGCGACGACGGCCAGCCGGTCGAGCCGATCCTGCCCCGCGAGCAGTGGGAGGCCGTGCGCGAGATCCTCACCAACCCGGCCCGCGCGAAGACCACCGCGGGCGGGACACCGCGGCACCTGCTGACCGGCCTGGCGTTCTGCGGCGTCTGCGGGGCCCGGCTCCACGTCTTCCGCCGCAACGGCCAGCCCACCTACCGCTGCCCGTATCCCGGCGACGGTGGCCGCAACTGCGTCCAGCGTCTCGCCGCACCCGTCGAGGACCTGATCCTGCGCGCGCTGTTCAAGGCCGTCGAGAACCCGGCCTGGCATGAGGCGGCCGCCGAGCGTCCCACCGACGACCCGACCCGGCCGCACTACGAGCGTCTCGCGGACCTGACGGCCGAGCTGGACGTGCTCGACCGGCGCATCGGGGAGGCGGAGCTGGCCGAGGAGCTGGGCCGCCGGCCGCACCCATCGGCGAGCACGCTGCGCCGCATGCTGGCCGAGCGGGAGGACGAGCGCGAGCACCACCGGGCCGCCGCCGCCCGGCTCCAGTCCCACCGGGTGACGGCGGCCGTGCCGCGCAACCTGCGCGCCGTCTGGCCGAGGCTGAGCTTGGACCGTCAGCGCGCGATCGTGGCCGCCGTGATCGAGCGTGTGGAGATCCATCCGCAAGGCCGCGGCGTGCAGTTCGACCCGGACGCGATCAAGGTCAAGCGGCGAGCCTAGAGCGCAACCGTCCCCCGGCCGGCCACCTTGGCGTCGTCATGCTTCGGCCAGAGCGTGGCGTCGGTGTAGACCGGCGTTGCCCCACACGGGCAGCGGAGCCGATAGCGGCAGTAGTCCTCCCCGTCCTCGGTGCGGCGGAGCTGCAGATCCCAGCAGCCACCGCTGGGCTTGTACGGCACGTTCGAATCGGAGATCCACCCGAAGGGCCGGCCGCACTCCTTGCAGACCGCCTTCACCTGGGAGGAGAAAAGCCGTCGGGCCAACCGGTTGTCCCGACGGCCACGCGACGTGCTCCGCGGCATGGTTGTCTTTCCCCTCGGCCACGAGTTACTCTGATGTAACTTAGTGTAGCCGCCCGGGCCGTCATCACGGTCAAGGGCAGCCGGGACGGAGGCGTCACCGCCCAAGAGCCTCGCGGGCCATGTCTCAGCGGACATTGGCCTGGGAGGCGTTGCCTCATGTCCCGGGTCCCCCGCAGGGTCCATCCCGCCCGCCACGTCCTCGTCGACCGCGGCCTCACCATCCGCGAGGTGGCCGCCGGCACCGACTACTGCCCGCATTGGGTGAGCCGGGTGCTGCGCGGCCTCGACCGCCCCTCGCGCCGGTTCCGCCGTGCCCTCGCCGACTACCTCGACCTGCCCGAGCAAGCGTTGTTCCGCGACGACGAGCCGCAGGACGGCGCGGCATGAGCGCGCCCGAGCTGGACGACGCCACCATCGCGGCGTGGTGGCACCGCAACAGCGCCGCCCAGGGCCTGCCGGACGAGATCACCGACCCGGCCACCATCGCCAAGATCGTCACGCTGGCGTTCGCCGGCACCGAGCACCGCGACGGCGGCCCCGCTGAGAGCCGCCGCCACCGTGAAACCTCAACGGAAGCCACTCCCCCATCGAGGCGTCATGCGCAGCGTAGCGCGACACGCCAACGCAGGCGCGAGAAGCCACCTAGAACCGCCGAGGGGGGAGCCCGCCCATGACCACCCACCCCCAGCTCCAGGCCGGCGTCTACGGCCGCCTCTCCGTGGCCAAGGACGCCAGCAACTACCGGCGCGACGTCGAGCTGCCCATCGAGCGCCAGTACCAGCAGTGTGTCGCCTTCTGCCAACGGGAAGGCTGGGAGGTCGCGAAGGCCTATCCCGACGACGGCTACAGCGCATGGAGCGGCAAGGACCGACCTGGGTTCCGGGAGCTGATCGAGGACGTCGAGGCCGGCCTGCTCGACGTCGTGGTGTTCTGGAAGGTCGACCGGCTGACCCGCAACCACAAGGATTTCCAGCGGTTGATGGACGCCTGCGAGGCGCGAGGCGCCAAGATCCGCGACGTCGACACGAACCTGGACAGCTCCACCGAGCACGGCGACATGATGCTGCGCATGCTGGTCAGCGTGGCCAAGATGGCCAGCGGCGACACGTCAAAGCGGCTCAAGAGCTTCTTCGGCGCCGCCAAGCGCGCCGCCGAGCGCAGCGGCCAGCCGTGGCGGTGGGGTCGGCGCCCGTTCGGCTGGGCCCCCGACCTCCACACACCCCTTCGGGCGGCTGGCCAACTCACGTGGCCGGTCAAGCGCCGCCCACCCGACGGCGGCCCCGCCGTCGACGAAGACGTCACCTTCGAGCCCGAAGCCGACTACCTCCACGACGCCGCCCAGCGGGTCGTCGCCGGCGAGTCGCTGGCCTCGATCGAGCGCGACTGGGAGACGCGCGGCCTGCGGAGCGTCAAGGACGGCGACCGGGTCCAGCCGAGGCCTCACCGCCAGCGCCGGCCGCCATCGGGCCACATCACCGCCGCCGGCCTCCGCGCCATGCTGCTGGACCGGCGGAACGAGGAGATCTTCGGTGCCGAGCTCGCCTTCCAGCTCCGCGCCACCTTGAACGACCCGCGGCGGCGCACCCAGCGCGGCTCCGAGCGGCGGCACCTGCTGCCCGGGTGGTTCGGTCTGGGCGAGCAGGAGGGGTTCCTGTGCGGCGGGTGCGGAAGCCTGCTCGCACCTCGTCCCGGCCGAGCGCCCGGCGCCAAGGGCGCCAAGGGCTCGACCTATGAGTGCCCGGGCTGCCACAAGGTCGCCCGCTCGGCCGAGCTGGTCGACCAGCTCGTGCGCGACGACCTGTTCTATCTGCTGGAGTCCTGGGACGTCACCGCGGCGCTGGAGGCCGCCGCCACCGACCAGGACGGCCCCGGGCTGCTGGCCGAGCGCCAAGCCGTGCAGGGCCGCTACGACCAGCTCCGCGACCGGTGGGCGGCCCGGATGGCGAACCCCGACATCGACCTGGCCAACGACCCCGAGGCCGACGCGCTCACCGAGGCGATGAGCCAGGCCAAGCTGCGGCTGCTGACGATCGACCGCAGCCGCGAGCAACGGCGCCGCAGCCGCAGCGCCGTCTTGAACACCGCCCTGCAGCAGACCGCGCAGATCGAGGACTACTGGGCGAGCCTCCCCGTCGCGCAGCGGCGGGAGCTGCTGCGGGTGGCCGGCCTAACCCGGGTGCTGCTGCACCCCGGCAACCACGCCCGCCGGCTCGACCCGGCCACCGTCGAGCGGTTCTGGCGCACCCCCAGCGGCGAGCTGCGCCGGGTCGCCGGCCTGTCACCCGGCTCCCGCAACCCCGACCTCCAGGTCGCATGCAAGTGCGGCTGCGGCGAGCTCGCCCCACCGGGCAAGGAGTGGCAGCCCGGCCACTACCCCCTCCGCGGCGCCGCCCACTACAACGCCCGCAAGACCCGCTGCCCCAAGGGCCACCCCTACGACGACGCCAACACCTACCGCCACGGCGGCGGCCGCCAATGCCGGAGGTGCAAGGCGGCGCAGTCTAAGGCGTCGGCGGCCCGGCGTCGGCGCTTGCAGCCGGTCAGGGTGGCCAACGCTACCAAGACGCACTGCCCCCACGGCCACCCCTACGACGAGGCCAACACCGGCCGGACCCGGGACGGGTCGCGCTACTGCAAGACCTGCAACCGCGCCAAGGTCGCCGCCTGGAAGCGCCGTCAACCAGCAGGTACGGCACGCCGCGCCAGTTAGGAACCTCTGCCCCGCTTTCGGTTGTGTAGCGAACTACTCAACCGAAAGGACGGCAGACAATGACAACCACCGTTGCAGAGGGCCAGTGCCCACTCGACTACGCCCCTGACCAGACAACTCTCGCCCGAGTGGTGCGACTCCTGCTCACGTCGGGTACCCGGTCGGCTCCCCAGCCCGACGACCACGACATCGCCGAGGCAGCCTGATCCGCCGGGCAAGCAAGCGGCGGACCCCAACCAGGGAGCCCGCCGCACGGTTAGACCATTCACACGCGCGTCAAGGCTACACCAACACGGAAGCGGCGGCCCTGGGAGGCCGCCGCCACGCGTTGAACCAGCAGGAACTGGCGGCCCGGACGCTACCACCCCGGCCCGACGATGAGAACTCCCAACCCAACCCGACGACCTCGACACCGCAGCATGAAATGGAGCACCCCATGAGTAGCCTCATCACCGCCGCCATCGGCGCGGCGTCCGGCCTGACCGACGCCGAGCGCGCCCTGCTGCTCGCCGACGCGGTCGACGCTGTCGCCGCCCGCGATGGCCTGTCCCGCGAGGCCGCCGCCGAGCTGCTCGACCGGGCCACCGAGACCGGCGACGCCCGCCTGGTCGGCGACGCCGAGCGGGTGACCGTGACGGTCTACGGCGAGCCCGTGGTCGTGATGACCCGGGCCGAGCTGCGCGAGCTGGCCGGCTGATGGCCGCCCGCAGCGTCAAGCCCAAGCCCGAGCTGGTGCGCGAGGAGGACGGCGACCTCTACGCGCTGGTCGACCTCGTGATCGAGCGGGTCGGGCTCGGGCCAAGCAAGCTCACCCCGATCCCCAGCGGCCACCTGATCCCGGCCGAGTTCGCGCACCTCCCCCGCCGCCGCAAGCCCTAATTCTCCAACCGGAGTTCGTTACCTGGCTGGTTGAGGGGTAGGGCCGTGGAGCGGGCGAGGCCGGCCACCAGCACTCCAGGAGCGCCGCACAGCTAGATCGCGTTGAGCAACTCGCTGAGGGTCTGCAGGGCGTCGTCGTTCCACTCCTCGGCAGCCTTCCGCAGCTCCTCAGCGCTATATTTGACCCCGTCTTGGGTTCCAGGTGGCTGACCGAGTACCTTGCGCAGGTACTCGGTCGTGAGGGTCATCCCCTCGCCCAACTGCCACTCCAAGCTAGCTGCGAGGTCGCGGACCTTGCGGGCCGGGTGGCTCACGGCGAGGATGTCGAGCTTTCTCCGGAGGTCGAGACTCCGGATGCGGAACTCCTTCATCGTCGCGTCGATGTCGTCCAACCTTATGTCGGGTTCGTCGGTCGTCGCTTGATACTCGAGTGTCCCTGGGTCGGCCTGCCTCACAAGCTCGCCGACGCTGGCGAGTAGCTCGGCGAGACCCTCCCGCCGGCGTTGCCGCTCCATCCGTTCTTGGGTACGGCCCTGCACCCAAGCACCGACGAAGCCGCCACCGATGGCCGCAGCCGCGCCGATGGCGGTCTGCAGGACAGGTGACCAGTCCGTCGCCATGGTTTGTGCCCCCTCCCGGTCGGTGATCGGGAGCGTACGTCATACAGCCACCACCCCCGACGCCGCCGGCAAGCCAACGGACCGTGAAGATCACGAACTCCAGTTGGAGTACTAACCCCGCCGGCACCACCGAGGCCCGCCACCGTGCGGGCCTTTCGCATCCCCGAAGGAGACCACCTCCCGTGGCCAAGACCCTGCTCGACCAACTGCGCGAGAAGCGGACCGAGATCCGCGCCGCGATCGACGCCATCCACACCCGCGCCACCACCGAAGAGCGCGACCTGACCGGCGAAGAGGGAACCGACCTCAACGCCCGCACCGCCGAGCTGCACGACGTCAGCGACCGCATCGAGCAGGTCCGCGACGCCGAGGTCGCCGAGCTGCGCGCCGCCACCGTCGCCGGCCGCGGCGGCCAGGTGCTCACCCGCGGCGACGCCGACCTGGCCCGCCAGTTCCGCTCGGCGATCTTCGCCAAGAACCCGGCGCCGGTCGAGGTCCACACCGACCTGACCGACGAGTGGCCCGACGACCTCCCCGAGGTCCAGAGCCGCGTCGGCCGGGTCAAGGTCCACACCCGCGACACCTTGAAGAGCACGGCCACCCAGGCGATGGGGACCGACGTCTACAGCCGGATCGTCGCCCACATGGTCGAGACCTCCAGCCTCATGGCCGCCGGCGCCACCGTCGTCACCACCGCCACCGGCGAGGACCTAGTGATCCCCAAGTCCACCGGGTTCGTCAGCTCGGCGATCATCGGCGAGGGCGCGTCGATCACCGAGAGCGACCCGACCCTGGCCACGGTCACCCTCAAGAGCTTCAAGTACAGCAACTACTTCGAGATCAGCCAGGAACTCGCCAACGACAGCCCCGCGAACCTGCTGGACTTCCTGGCCCGGCAGGCGGCGCTGTCGCTCGGGCTGGGCACCACCGGCTACGGCGACGACATCATCAACGGCGTCGGCACCACCGAACCCCGCGGGCTGCTGCTGGACGCGGCGACCGGCGTCACCGGCCCGACCGGCACCGGCACCAGCCTCGGCACCCAGGGCACCCTCGCCCAGGGGACCGATGCGCTGTGGAACCTGGTCGGCAGCGTGGCCGAGCCGTATGCCGCGGCCCCCACGGCCGCGTTCCTGATGCGCAACGCCAGCGACATCATCGTCCGCAAGTTGCGCGACACCACCGGCCAGCCGGTCACCGGGCTCACCACCCGCGGCCAGATCCTCGGCTACCCGAGCTTCATCGACCCGTTCGTGCCGGCCATGGCGAACGCCGCCGAGTCGATCGCCTTCGGCGACATGAGCAAGTACTTCATCCGCATCGTCAACGGCGTGCGGTTCGAGCGCTCAGACGAGTTCCGGTTCCAGAACGACCTGGTGGCCTTCCGCTGCATCGTGCGGCTGGACGGCGCCCTGGTCGACACCGGCGCCGTCAAGACCTTCGTCAACACCACCTGATCGGCACCTGCCATGTGGCCATTCCGCAAGCGCACCAAGGACCGGGCGCTGTTCCAGATCGGCGACCTCCCGATGCTGCCGACCTGGGCCGGGGTGTCAGTCACCCCGGACACGGCCCTGCGCCTGGCCGCCGTCTGGAGCTGCGTCGCGTTGCTGGCCGGCTCGATCTCCACCCTCCCGGTACACGCCTACCGGGAGGGGGAGCGCGAGCCGCTGGCGACCCCGCCGCTGCTCGCCCAGCCGGCCGCCCGGACCCCGCTGCCCGACTTCCTCCACCAGACGATGGTGTCGCTGCTGTTGCGCGGCAACGCCTACGGGATCGTCGTCGCCCGCTCCGGCGCGACCATGCTGCCGACCCAGGTCGAGCTGGCCAACCCCGACCGCATGGCCGTGCGGCTGACCGACCAGGGCCGGGTCGAGTACCGCCTGGGCGACCAGGTCTATGAGCCCGGCGACGTCTGGCACGTCAAGGGCTTCAGCGTGCCCGGCTCCCTGGTCGGGCTGTCACCGGTCCAGTACCTGCGCCAGGCGATCGGTCTTGGCCTGGCCGCCGAAGAGTACGGCGCCAGGCTGTTCGGCTCCGGGTCGCTGATGAGCGGCGTGCTCCAGACCGACGCCGACCTCGACGAGGACGACGCCACCGCGCTCAAGGAACGCTGGCAGGCCAAGATCGCCGGCCTCGCCCACGCCCATGAGGTCGCCGTGCTCGACAACGGCGCCAAGTGGCAGCCGATCAGCATCTCGCCGGCCGACAGCCAGCTGCTGGACAGCCGCAAGTTCTCGGTCCTGGAGATCTGCCGCGCCTACGGCGTCCCCGCCGAACTCGTCAACGCCGATGACGGCAACTCGATGACCTACGCCAACATCGAGGGCCGCGACCTCAGCTTCCTCAAGTACTCGGTGGCCCCGTGGCTCACCCGCCTGGAGACGGCCCTGACCGCCCTGCTGCCCCGCAGCACCTACGTCAAGTTCAACACCGGCGCCCTGCTCAGGACCGACCTCAAGACCCGGTACGAGAGCTACAAGCTCGCGCTGGAAGGCGGCTGGCTCACCCTCGACGAGATCCGCGAGCTGGAGGACCGGCCGCCGCTGCCGCAGGCGCCACCACCGGCCGAGGAGGCCGCATGACCATCCTGTACCGCACCTTCACCGCCGCGCTGGAAGTCCGCGACGACGGCGACGGCCGCACCGTGGCCGGCCTGGCCATCCCCTACGGCCTCGAGATCGACCTGGGCGGCTACACCGAGAGCTTCGTGCTGGGCGCCTTCACCGACGCCGACCCGGCCCACGTGCCGCTAACCGCCACCCACCCGCGCGACGGCGGCGAGCTGCCCATCGGCATCACCCGCGAGCTGCGCGACGAGCCGGACGGCTTGCACGGCACCTGGTATGTGAGCGACACCACCCTCGGCAACGAGGTCCTCACCCTCATCCGCGACGGCGCCGTCCGCGGGCTGTCCATCGGGTTCATCCCGCTGCCCGGCGGCGACCGCTGGAACCGCGACCGGACCCGAGTCGAGCGCCGCCACGCGACCCTGGACCACATCGCCGTGGTTCGCTCACCGGCCTACCCGACCGCCCGCATCGCCAGCCTCCGGGCCGCTCACGCGCCGGCAACGCCACGTCTGCGCCTGGCCCGGCTGCTGCGCCGCGCCGCGTGAGCGCGCCGACGTTTTTTGGTACCGCGCCCCCGCCTGTGACCCTACGCACAGGCGCGTCGCCTCCTGTACGGGAACCAGGATCCGGTGCCGTAGCGCTTACAGGAACCTGAGATGTCGCGAGGGCTCGGCCGGGTCGAGCGCGCGATCCTCGCCGTGCTGGCCGAGGCCCATCCCGGCGCCTACGGCCCCAGCACCCGGACGCTGGCCGCCCTGCTCTACGGCCAGCACCCGACCCGGGCGCAGCGGGCGGCCATGCACCGCGCCGTCAGCTCGCTTCAGCGCAAGGGCCTGGTGAGGATCGGTCGCACCCTGGGCCGCAAGCGCGTGGTCGACCTCGCCGAGGTCACGGCGGCGGGATGACCCGGTCGAGCAGGACCGCCCAGCGGGCCAGGGCCTCGCGGCCCTGCTGGACGCCCGGCTCGACCGGCAGGTTCAGCGCGCGCGCCTCGCGGACGGCCCGGCGCAGGTCCCACGCGAGCACGACCACCAGATCGCGCAGCGCCCGCCGCCGGGCCGGGACGTCCCGGTCGGCCATCGGCGCTACTGCGGGCCGTTCAGGGCACGCTGCTGACGCCAGAAGTCGTCGTCGGTGAGCTGGGTCCGGCTGGCAGCTCGCGCGGCCCGGTAGGCGGCCAGGGTGCGCTTGATCGCGCACACCTCCCACACCACCGTGAACACCAGCGCCCCGACCACCGCGGCGGCGGCCAGCAAGGTCACGACGGCCCCGAAGATCGTCGCTAGGCTTCCCATGCGTCCTCGTCCTCCTCGACCTTCCAGCGGATCTCCAGGCCGACCAGCTCGACCCGGGCCGCCTGGAGCCGGCGGGCCCGGTCCCGTTCGTGGCCATCCAGCAGCGCCAGCACCCGGCTACGAACGCCCGGGTCGGCGAGCGTCAGCGCGAGCTCTCGGGCGGTGCGGTCGGCCCATGCTTCGTGCTCGTCCACCTGCCTCCTCCCGTCTGGTGGGAGCGACCCGGGCCCGGCTGGATGCCGGGCGGTCCCGGGCCGCTCCACGTCGTTCCTGCACCTTCCCCGTACTCAGGCGGTGGCCTGTGGCGCAGGAACGACCTGCCAGTCGGTGTCGGGCAGGTCTGCCGCCGCTGCCTCTTCAGCCAGCAGGGCGTAGCCCGCTTCGGTGATCTCAATGGGCATGGGCACCCGTTCGCAGACGAACAGCGCCCAGGGCGTGTGCAGGATCATCAGCCGGCCGCAAGGCCAGCAGCGGCCGAGCAGCCGGTAGCGCGGCCAGTCGATGACGCCCAGCACCCACCACGGCAGGTTGGCGTCCATCCAGTCGCGCAAGGTTGTCACCCCCTCTCGGGAGGTTGGCGAGGACCGGACCGGCCGCGGGCAACGCCGACAACGGCCGGAGCGGTCCCCGTGCTTTTGCGGGCAGGTCGGAGTAAGGCCCCATCCCCTTTAGCTGTGACGGAATAGCCGAACCTGACGCGCGCCAGAGAACGTGAGTAAACTCTAGATAACGTGGGCTGTCAATAACGCATGCTGATACACTCTGGCGCTCAAATCGGCACCTGGGCAGTCGTCTACAATCACCAGCGTGGACGAGCGCCTCTGGACCGAGCAGGAGACGGCCGAGTACCTGCAGGTGGCCGTCGGCACCCTGCGGCGATGGCGGGCCGAGGGCAGCGGGCCGCCGGCGCTGCGGGCTGGCCGCACCGTCCGCTACCGCCGCGCCGACGTCGACGCCTGGCTGCAACGGCAGGCCGACGACGGCGACGACTCCTAGCGTTTCCGCTGGTCAGCGGGCGGTTGCTAGCCCGATATTCGTCAGCATGATCCCCCTGCTGGTGCCCGAGCGGCTGCTGGCCAGGGCCAACGCGCTGGAGGCGAGCAGCTTCAACACCGCCGCCATCGCCGGCCCGGCGGTCGCCGGCGCGGTCGCGGCCACCGCCGGGCCGGCCTGGGCCGTGCTGGCCGAGGCCGCCCTGGCCGCCCTGGCCCTGCCGGCCATCGCCCGCCTGCCCCGGATCGCCGTCCCGGCCGGCGGCCGCCCGGCCTCGCTGGCCGCCAGCATCCGCCAGGGACTCCGGCACCTGGCCCGCACCCCGGAGCTGCGCGGGGTGACGGTCGCCACCGCCGTCGGCATGGCCGGCAGCGGCCTGCTCACCCTGGCCATGCCGTTCTGGGCCGAGCGGCTCGGGACCGGGCGGGCCAGCTCCGGCTACCTGTGGGCGGCCCTGGAGGCCGGCGCGATCGCCGGCGCCCTGGCCGCCGCCCGGCCCACCGCCGGCTGGCCACCGCAGCGGGTGGTGCTGGCCGGGATCGGCCTGTTCGGCCTGATCGTGGTCGCCTGGCCGCTGGCCCCGGCCTTCACCGTCGCCCTGGCCCTGGTGGCCCTGGCCGGTCTGGTCGAGGGACCGGCGTTCGCGGCCACCTTCGCGACCCGCCAGCGCTGGTCGCCGCCGGCCCTGCGGGGCCAGATCTTCACCACCGCGGCCAGCCTCAAGCTGGGCGCGTTCGCGGTCGGCTCCGCCCTGGCCGGCCCGGCCCTGACCCGCGCCGGGGTGACCGGCATGCTGGTCGCCGTGGGCGTCGTCCAACTCCTGGCGGTGGTCCTCGGCTACGCCAGCGGCGCCGGCAGCCGGGCCCAGGCGCCGGCGGCGGGCGCCTGGTGACACCCGGGCCGGTCAGTGGCGCAGCTCGGCCGGGCGGGCCCGGGGCGGCGAGGAGGGCCGGCCGGGCGGCTGTTGCTGGTCGAGCCAGGCCCAGGCGGGGATGGCCAGCAGGAACAGGCCGCTGGCCGAGGTGGCGGTGACGCCGGTGTCGTTGAGCAGGATCAGCAGCAGCGAGCCGAAGGCGCCCAGGCCGAGGACGCGCCGGATCCAGTCGGGGAGCTGGCGCAGCGGCCCCGGCGGGCGCAGGGCGATCAGCCCGGCCAGCAGCACCTGGAGGGGGCCGGCCCAGGCGAAGGGGCTGTTGGCCAGCAGGCGCAGGTTGCGGGCCAGCTGGTCGACGACCACGCCGGCGGCGTCGGCCGGGCCGGCCCGGAGGCGCTCGGCGAAGCGGCCGGCGTGGCTGACCGGCCCACCCAGGCCGGCCCCGAGGGCCACGGCCACGGCGGCGGCCACGGCCAGCCCGGCCAGCAGGACCACCCGGCGGGCCCGGGGGCGGCCGGGAGCCAGCACGACCAGGGCCGCGGCCGCGGTCAGCATGGAGGTGAGGGCGCCGCCGACGTCGGCCCCGAGCCGGGGCAGCCCGTCGACCACGCCCAGTCCGGCCAGCAGGGCGGCGGTCGTGACCGCCGACAGGGGCGCGAAGGAGGCGACCAGCATGACCGCGGCCAGGGCGAAGGCGAAGTAGCCGTTGCCGAGGCCGTAGAAGCGCTCGCCGTCCCAGGCGCTGCCGCCGACCAGCGGCTGGGACAGCCCGTGGCCGCCGAGGACCAGGTCGAGCACGACCAGCCCGAGCAGGGTGGCGCCGAGCAGGGCCGGGGCCGACACTCGGGGCCGGGATCGGGGGGCGTCGCTGTCGGGCGGGCGGTCGAGCCGCAGGGCCAGCGCGGTCAGCACGGCCGCGGCGGCGACCCCGGAGCCGACCCAGGCGGCCGCCCAAGGGGCGTCGGCGCCCGGGTCGGGCGGGCCGGCGACGAGCGACTGCCAGAGCCGGGCCGCCAGCGGCTCGGCCATGCTGGCCAGCAGGTAGCCGGCGGGCAGGGCCAGGGTGATGGCCAGCAGCGTCCTGGCCGCCCTGGCCGGGCGGGTGGCGCCGCCGCCGCGCCAGGTGGCCAGCAGGGCGCCAAGGGCCAGCACCGCGGCCAGGCACAGCAGCGGGATCGCCCAGGTGCGGGCGGCCACCAGGGCGGCCACGCGGCGGTCGAGGAGGGTCGCGTCGGCGGCGTTGTCGTCGTCGTGGAGGACCCGCATGACCGAGCCGTCGTCGCCGGCCGAGGCGCCGCCGGCGACCGTCGGGCGCACGTCCTCCAGGGCGGCCAGGCCGCGGCGGCGGGTCGAGTCGGAGGTGGGCAGGCCGCGGTCGGTCGCCGGGTCGAGGACCAGCAGCGGGGCCGAGTTGGCCCGTCCGGGGGTGGCCCGGAGGCCGACGACCATCACCGACCGCTCGGCGCCGCCGGCCGGCTGGAGCCGGTCGAGGACGCCGGCCAGGGCGGTGGCGTCGGGAACGGCCAGGACCAGCAGCCGGTCGCTGCGCAGCGGCAGCGGGTCGTCCCCGGGCCCGAGCGGGCCGGGCGGCGGCGCCGGGCCGGTGGCGCCGAGGGTGAACAGCCCGGCCACCTCCTGCCCCGGGTAGGCGAGCACCCGGGTCGGCGGGAGGCGGCCCAGGCGGGCCCCGGGGTTGTCGGCCCGGATCCGCTCCACGGTGGCCGGCCCGGGCAGCCCCGGGCCGGCGGCCGGGTCGGCCTCCAGCGCGTCCAGGGCGTCGACCCGCCGCCCGGCGGCCAGGGACAGCACCCGGGACGCCAGCGGCTGGTGCACCGGCAGGGTGGACACGAACCCGACCACCTCCGGCTCCCCGGGCCCGGCCGCGGCCACCGCCTCGTCCATGGTGAGCCGCTCGACCAGCACCAGCGCCCCCGGCGGCGCCACCCGCCCGTCGTTGGCCGCCCGGGCCGGTCCCGCCCCCGAGAGCACGACCACGCCCAGCACCAGGGCCAGGAGCCAACGCATCCCGGCATCGTAGCCCCCCTCACCCCCAACCGGCCCCTGGACAACCCGGCGCGTCCGGGCCCCGGGGCGACCACCGTGCCAGGCGAGTGGATGGGGCCCGAGGCGACCCGGCACCGGCAGGTCCGGGCTGGAGTGCGCCCCACCCTCCTCTCCCAGGTACCCTGGCCCTATGGACGTGGTGGTGGGTGCGCTCGAACGGGCGGGGGGGTTGCTGGCCGGGGCGGGGCGGATCGTGGTGTTCACCGGGGCGGGGGTGTCGACCGACTCGGGGATTCCGGACTTCCGGTCGCCGGGGGGGTTGTGGACCCGGTACGACCCGCGGCAGCTGGGGTTTCGGCGGTACGTGAGCGACCCGGCGACGCGGCGGCTGGCCTGGCGGCTGCGGCGGGAGCTGCATGCGCTGGAGCCGCGGCCCAACCCGGCCCACCTGGCCTGCGCCCGCCTCGCCGAGGCGGGCCGCCTGGCCGGGGTGATCACCCAGAACGTGGACGGGCTGCACACCGACGCCGGCCTCCCCGCCGAGCTGGTCTGCGAGGTCCACGGCACCGGCCGCCGGGTCGTCTGCCTGGACTGCGGCGACCGCGGCCCCATGGCCGCGGCGGTGGCCCGGGTCGAGGCCGGCGAGGAGGACCCGCCCTGCCTGGCCTGCGGCGGGGTCCTGAAGGCGGCCACGGTGTCGTTCGGCCAGAACATCCCGGCCGACGTCTGGGCCCGGGCCGAGGCCCTGACCGCGGCCTGTGACGCCTTCGTGGCCGTCGGCTCCTCGCTGGTCGTGCAGCCCGCGGCCGGCCTGCCCGTCAAGGCCAGCCGCCTCGGGGCGGCCCTGGTGATCGTGAACCGCGAGCCCACCCCCCTCGACCACCTGGCCGACGCCGTCCTCCACGGCGAGGCCGGGACCCTGCTCCCCGCCCTGGTCGAGGCGGCCCTGGCCGGCCCCGGAGCCCGGCCCTGAGCCGCCCCCGGCTGCTGGTCGTCCAGCACGAGCCCAGCAGCCCGCCCGGGCTGCTGGGCGGCGCCGCCGCCGCCACCGGGGTGGACCTCGAGGTCGTGGAGGCCCCCGGCCAGCCGGTGCCGGCGACCCTGGACGGCGCCGACGGGCTGGTGGTGCTGGGCGGGGCCATGGACTTCGACGAGACCGACGCCTTCCCGCACCTGGCCCGGACCCTGGACCTGCTGCGCGACGCCGCCGCCCGCTCGGCCCCGACCCTCGGCATCTGCCTCGGCGCCCAGCTGGCCGCGGCCGCCCTCGGCGGCCGCGCCTACCCGGGCCCGGCCGGCGAGGAGCTCGGCTGGACCAAGGTCGAGCTGACCCCGGCCGGCCAGGCCGACCCCGTCCTGGGCGCCCTCCAGGAGCCGGCCGAGCTGTTCGAGTGGCACCACGACACCTTCGACCCGCCCCCGGGCGCGACCGTGCTGGCCGCCGGCGCCGTCTACCCCACCCAGGCGTTCCGGCTGGGCAGCCTGGTCGCGGTCCAGTTCCACCCCGAGGTCGACGGCCCCCTGCTGGCCGGCTGGTGGTCCACCACCACCCCGCCGCCCAACTACCCGATCGCCGAGGCCGTGGCCGGGGCGGCCCGCAGCGCCGCCAACGCCACCCGCCTGCTGGAGGCCTTCTGCCGGACTACGGGGGCCGCCCAGCCCGGGTAGGGCACAATGCGACCACCATGATCATCGACTGCGCGGTCTACCAGGACGGCAAGCGACGGCCGGGCCAGCTGGCCCTCGACGACGCCTACGAGGCCTCCCTCAAGGAGGACGCCTTCGTCTGGATCGGCCTGTACGAGCCCGACGAGGCCGAGTTCGACTCGGTCCGGCGCGAGTTCAACCTCCACGAGCTGGCTGTGGAGGACGCCATCCACGCCCACCAGCGGCCCAAGCTGGAGGTCTACGACGACACCCTGTTCGTGGTCCTCAAGACGGCCCGCTACGTCGACGCCGACGACACCGTCGAGTTCGGCGAGATCATGTTGTTCATCGGGCCGCAGTTCGTGGTCGCGGTCCGCCACAAGCCGGCCAGCGCCCTCGGCGACGTCCGCAAGAAGATCGAGAGCCGGCCCGACCTGCTCCGCTTCGGCCCGGGGGCGGTGCTGTACGCCATCCTGGACCGGGTGGTGGACGACTACCAGCCGGTCGTCAACGGCCTCGACGAGGACATCAAGGAGGTGGAGACCGAGGTCTTCTCGCACGCCGGCAGCAACCCGGCCGAGCGCATCTACCTGCTCAAGCGCGAGGTGATCGAGTTCCACCAGGCCACCGCTCCCCTTCAGGAGCCGCTGGAGCGGCTGGTCAACAGCATGGTCCCCGGCCTCCACGGCGAGATGGGCGAGTACTTCCGCGACATCCAGGACCACCTGCTGCGGGTGGTCGACAACGTCAGCAGCTTCCGCGAGCTGCTCACCAGCGTCCTCCAGGCCAACCTGACCCAGATCGCCCTGCGCCAGAACGAGACCGGCATGCAGCAGAACGCCGACATGCGCAAGATCTCGGCCTGGGTGGCGATCGTGGCCGTGCCCACCATGATCGCCGGCATCTACGGCATGAACTTCCGGCACATGCCCGAGCTGACCTGGACCTTCGGCTACCCCCTGGCCCTCGGGGTCATGGCCGCGGCCTGCCTGGTCCTGTACCGCGCCTTCCGCCGCAACGGCTGGCTCTGAGCGGCCAGCTACCCGTTGGCCACGCGGCGGCGGACGTCCGCCATGGCCTGCTCCTCGCGGGCCTCGTCGAGGCGGTCCTCGGAGCGCAGCTCCTCGGCCCGGCGCTCGTGGGACTCGGCGTCGTCCTGGGCGAGCTCGTCGGGCAGCACGGCGTGCTCGGCCAGGATGTCGACCCGGGTCACGTCGTCCTCGTCGGCGACGTGCAGGAAGCCGCCGTCCACGGCCACCGCGGTGCGGCTGCCGCCGGCGTCGATGAACACCGGGCCGACGGCCAGGGCGGCCAGCAGGGGCGCGTGGCCGGGGAGGACCCCGAGGTCGCCGTCGACCCCGCGGGCGGTGACGAAGTCGGCCTCGCCGGCCCACACCTCCCGCTCGGGGGTGACCAGGTGGACCTCGAGGGAGGCCACGGCTAGGACTCCCCGCCCAGCTGCTTGGCCTTCTCCTCGGCCTCCTCGATCCCGCCGACGTTGAAGAAGGCCTGCTCGGGCAGGTGGTCGTAGTCGCCCTTGGCCAGCGCGTCGAAGGAGGCGATGGTCTCGTCCAGCGGCACCGTCTTGCCCTGGACCCCGGTGAACTGCTCGGCCACGTAGAACGGCTGGGACAGGAACCGCTGGATGCGGCGGGCCCGGTTGACGATCACCTTGTCGTCCTCGGACAGCTCGTCGACCCCGAGGATGGCGATGATGTCCTGGAGGTCGTTGTAGCGCTGCAGGATCTCCTGGACCCCCCGGGCCACCCGGTAGTGCTCGTCGCCGACATAGCGCGGGTCGAGGATGCGCGAGGTCGAGGCCAGCGGGTCGACCGCCGGGTAGATGCCGAGCGAGGCGATCTCGCGGGCCAGCACCGTGGTCGCATCCAGGTGGGCGAAGGTGGTGTGCGGGGCCGGGTCGGTGATGTCGTCGGCGGGCACGTAGATGGCCTGCAGCGAGGTGATCGAGTGGCCGCGGGTCGAGGTGATCCGCTCCTGGAGCTCGCCCATCTCGCCGGCCAGGGTGGGCTGGTAGCCGACCGCGCTCGGCATCCGGCCGAGGAGGGTCGAGACCTCCGAGCCGGCCTGCACGAACCGGAAGATGTTGTCGATGAACAGCAGCACGTCCTGGCCCATCTCGTCGCGGAAGTACTCGGCGACGGTCAGGGCGGCCAGGCCGACCCGCAGCCGCACCCCCGGGGGCTCGTCCATCTGGCCGAAGATCAGGGCCGTCTTGTCGATGACCCCGGACTCGCTCATCTCCAGGAACAGGTCGTTGCCCTCGCGGGTCCGCTCCCCGACCCCGGCGAACACCGACACGCCCGAGTGCTCCTCGGCCACCCGGTGGATCATCTCC
>Ga0307415_100000151_pt1 | contig 30732 bp, 30 predicted proteins | sample DK1Cmetagenome_FD_204524 | JGI IMG/M metagenome (GOLD analysis project Ga0307415, IMG submission 204524) | Maize rhizosphere microbial communities from greenhouse at UC Davis, California, United States - DK15-C-2 | ecosystem: Host-associated > Plants > Roots > Rhizosphere > Soil | place: USA... | reverse complement strand
GTCGACCTGTTCGCCGGCCGCTACAACGACGGCTACCGCAAGGCCGAGCTCGACCACCTCGAGAACATGCCCACCCCGGTCATCCGCGAGACCTTCAAGGAGATGCTGGACGACTGGACCAACGCCACCTTCGACCCGTTCGCCAGCCCGGACGAGACCGGCTCGGCCTTCGGGCCCAAGAACGGCGACAACCGCAGGGCGATCACCCGCCACCGGGTGGCGGCCGCCCGCATGGTCGGGGTCAAGGGCGACGAGCAGATCCGCAGCGACGAGGGCGGCTTCCCGGTCAACCGCCACTTCGCCGACGTGGCCCAGGACGAGCCGGAGATCCGGCCCGAGCCCGGCTTCGAGGACGAGCTGGCCTCCTTCAACCTGTTCGCCTACCTGTCCCGCTCCGACGTGACCTGGAACCCGTCGGTGGTCTCGGCCTGCAAGGACAGCCTGTTCTGCCCGACCACCGAGGAGTACATCCTGCCGATCATCCACGGCAACGACCGGGTGGAGTGGTTCGTGCAGCTGTCGGACCAGATCTACTGGGACGTCGAGGACCGCGACTCCGGCCAGATCCGCTCCAAGGTGGTGATGAAGCCGGGCGACGTGGCCGCCATGCCGGCCGACATCCGCCACCAGGGCTACGCCCCCAAGCGGTCGATGCTGCTGGTCTGGGAGAACGCCGCCGGCGACCTGCCCGAGCTCATCTCCAGCGGCAAGCTCCCCACCTACCCGGTCGAGCTCTAGCCCCTGCCCATGGCCGGCGTGGCCGGGCCGACCCGGCTGTTCTGTGGGGGCGAGTTCGTGGACGCCGCCGACGGGGCGACCATCCCGGTCACCAGCCCGCATGACGGCAGCCTCCTGGCCGAGGTGGCCGAGGCCCGGGAGGTCGACGTCGACCGGGCGGTGGCGGCCGCCCGGTCGGCCTTCCCGGCCTGGAGCGCCACCCCGGCCGCCGAGCGCGGCCGGCTGCTGCTGCGGCTGGCCGACGCCATCGAGGCGCGGGCCGCCGAGCTGGCCCGGCTGGAGTCGACCGACACCGGCCACCCCATCCGCGACTCGACCCGCCTGGACGCGCCCCGCACGGCCGCCACCTTCCGCTACTTCGGCGGCATGGCCGACAAGCTCGAGGGCAGCGTCATCCCGGTCGAGAGGGGGTTCCTCAACTACGTGGTCCGGGAGCCGCTGGGGGTGGTGGGCCAGATCGTCCCCTGGAACTTCCCGCTGATGTTCTGCAGCTGGAAGATGGGGCCGGCCCTGGCCGCCGGCAACACGGTGGTGCTGAAGCCGGCCGAGCTGACCCCGCTGACCTCGCTGCGGGTGGCCGAGCTGATGGCCGAGGTCGGCTTCCCGCCCGGGGTGGTCAACGTGCTGCCCGGCTACGGGCACGTCGCCGGGGCCGCCCTGGCCGCCCACCCGGGCGTGCAGAAGCTGTCGTTCACCGGCTCCACCGAGGTCGGCCGGCGGATCGTCGAGGCCTCGGCCGGCAACCTCAAGCGCCTGCAGCTGGAGCTGGGCGGCAAGGGGGCCAACATCGTCTTCGCCGACGCCGACGTGCCCGCGGCCGTCAACGGCTCGGCCTTCGCCATCTTCCACAACCAGGGCCAGGCCTGCATCGCCGGCTCGCGGCTGCTGCTGGAGGAGCCGATCGCCGACGAGTTCCGCCAGCGGTTCCTGGCCCTGGCCACCAGCATCCGCCTGGGCGACCCGCTGGACGAGGCCACCGAGATGGGGCCGCTCACCTCCCCCGAGCACCGCGACCGGGTGCTGTCCTATGTGAAGGTGGCCCGCGACGAGGGCGGCGAGGTCCTCTGCGGCGGCCGCGCCCCCGACGACCCGGCGCTGGCCAGGGGCTGCTACGTGGAGCCGACGGTGGTCAGGGCCGACCCGGGGGCGCGGGTCAACCGCGAGGAGGTGTTCGGCCCGTTCGTGACCGTGGCCACCTTCTCCGGCGAGGCCGAGGCCCTGGAGCTGGCCAACGCGGTCGACTACGGGCTCGGGGGCGGGCTCTGGACCCGCGACCTCTCCCGGGCCCACCGGGTGGCGCGGGCCATCCGCTCGGGCATGGTCTGGATCAACAGCTACAAGCGGGTCAGCCCGGGCTCGCCGTTCGGCGGGGTCGGCGACTCCGGCTACGGCCGCGAGATGGGCTTCGAGGCGATGCTCGGCTACACCGATCCCAAGTCGGTCTGGGTCAACGTCGACGCGGACCTGCCCGTCTGGTACCCACGCTGATGCCGGACCCGGCGGGTCCGCGACGCCTTGACTTCCCCGAGCCGTTCGGCTATCAGTCGGGCGCCATGCCCCCCTCCCCCGCGTTCGCCTACGACGCGCTGCCCGGCCGGGTCGTGTTCGGGGTGGGCGCGGTCGAGCAGCTGGGCGAGGAGGTCGACCGGCTCGGGGGCCGCCGGGTGCTGGCCATCGCGGGCAAGCGGGCCATCGACGGGCTGCTGGAGCGGCTCGGCCCGCGGGTGGCGGCCAGCTTCACCGACGTCCAGCAGCACGTCCCGGTGGAGGCGGCGGCCCGGGCGGCGGCCGCGGCCGCCGAGGCCGACGCCGACTGCCTGGTCGCCATGGGCGGCGGGTCGGCCACCGGCATGGCCAAGGCGGTGGCCCTGGAGCGCCAGGCCCCGATCGTGGCCGTGGCCACCACCTATGCCGGCTCCGAGGTCACCCCGATCTACGGGCTGACCGGTCCCGAGGGCAAGCGCACCGGCCGCGACCTGCGGGTCCTGCCCAAGGTGGTGGTCTACGACCCGGCCCTGACCACCGGCCTGCCGCCGGAGGTGACCGGGCCGAGCGGCATGAACGCCCTCGCCCACTGCGTCGAGGCCACCTACGCTCCCGGCGCCAACCCGGTGACCTCGCTGCTGGCCGAGGAGGGGGCGCGGGCGCTCGCCCGTGGGCTGCCGGTCGCGGTGAGCGACCCGGCCAACCTGGCCGCCCGCTCCGACGCCCTGCTCGGGGCCTGGCTGGCCGGGGCCGCCCTGGCCGCCGCCGGGGTCGGCATCCACCACCAGCTCTGCCACCTGCTCGGCGGCGCCTACCGGCTGCCCCACGCCGAGCTGCACGCGGTCGTGCTGCCCCACGCGGTCGCCTTCGTCGCCCCGGCGGCCCGGCCCCAGCTGGCCCGCCTGGCCGGCGCCCTCGAGGTCGAGGAGGTGGCCGGCGGCATCTGGGACCTGGGCCGGCGGCTCGGCACCCCGGCCAGCCTGGCCGAGCTCGGCCTGCCCGAGACCGAGCTGGACCGGGCCGCCACCCAGGCCGTGGCCAGGGTGGTCCAGGCGCCGCGGCGGGCCGGGGTGAGCGAGCTGCGGGCCCTGCTGGGCGCCGCCTGGCAGGGGCGCCGGCCGCCGCCGACCTGACCCCCGCCCCCAGAGGAACAAGGTGGGTCACCTCTCAGGAAGGCGCAACGTGAACAGCAACCTGGACCGCCGCCGGCTCCTGCAGCTGGCCGCCCTGGCCGGCGCGGCCACCCTGGCCGGCTGCGGCACCTCGGGCGGGCTCGGCGACCGGGAGACGATCAAGCTGGGCTACGTCTCGCCCCAGAGCGGTCCCCTGTTCGCCTTCGGCGAGGCCGACGCCTTCGTCATCGACGGTGTCCGGCAGGCGCTCAAGGACGGCCTGGAGATCGGCGGGCGCGCCTACGCGGTGGAGATCCTGCTCCGGGACAGCCAGTCCAACCCCCGGCGGGCCGGCGAGGTGGCCCGGGACCTGATCGGCCGCGACAACGTGGCCATGATGCTGGTCTCCTCGACCCCGGAGACGACCAACCCGGTGGCCGACGCCTGCGAGGCGGCGGGGATGCCCTGCGTCTCCACGGTCACGCCCTACCAGCCCTGGTACCTGGCCCGGAACCCGCCCCCCGACCCCCAGGCCCGCAAGCCCTACCGCTGGACCTGGCACTTCTTCTGGGGCCTGGAGGACATCATCGGGGTGTTCACCGACATGTGGGGCCAGGTCGACAACAACCAGGTGCTGGGCGGCCTGTGGCCCAACGACAGCGACGGCAGGGCCTGGGGCCAGGGCTTCCCCAAGGTCCTGCGCAACCAGGGCTACCGGATCGTCGACCCCGGCCGCTACCAGCCCGAGAAGGACAACTTCGCGGCCGACATCGACCGGTTCAAGGCGGCCGGGGCCGAGATCGTCACCGGGGTGCCGCTGCCCCCCGACTTCGCCACCTTCTGGAAGCAGGCCGCCGAGCGGGAGTACCGGCCCAAGATCGCCTCGGTCGGCAAGGCGCTGCTGTTCCCATCGTTCATCCAGGCCATGGGCACCGCCGACGGCGTCTCCACCGAGGTCTGGTGGAGCCCCCGGCACCCGTTCAAGTCGTCGCTGACCGGGGCCAGCGCCGGCCAGCTGGCCGAGCAGTACCAGGAGGCCACGGGCAAGCAGTGGACCCAACCGCTCGGCTTCGCCCACGCCCTGTTCGAGGTGGCGGCGTCGGTGCTCAAGCGGGCCGGCGACGTCGCCGACAAGCAGGCCCTGGCCGACGCCATCAAGGCGACCAGCATGGACACCATTGTCGGCCCGATCGACTGGACCAGCGCCCAGGCCGACTACCCCAACGTGTCCAGGACCCCCCTGGTCGGCGGCCAGTGGCGCCGCGGCCAGACCTGGCCGTTCGAGCTCGAGATCGTCTCCAACAACGCCTACCCCGACATCCCCGCCAACAGCACCCTGCAGCCGATCACCTGACGGCTGCGCCATCGACCAGGAGGTCGAACGTGGCCCACGGCATCGATCGCCGCCGCTTCCTGCAGCTCACCGGGCTCTCGGGAGCCGCGGCCCTGGCCGGCTGCAAGCAGTCGGAGTCGGGCTCCGACGCCGCCGCCCGAACCCTCAAGATCGGCTATGTCTCCCCCACCACCGGCCCCCTGGCCGGCTTCGGCGAGGCCGACGCCTTCATCCTCGACGGCGTCCGCAAGGCCCTGGAGGGCGGCCTGGAGATCGGCGGCACCTCCCATCCGGTGGAGATCATCACCAAGGACAGCCAGTCGGATCCCAACCGGGCCGCCGCCGTCGCCGGCGACCTGATCAACGCCGACCAGATCGACCTGATGCTGGTCGCCTCGACCCCGGAGACGACCAACCCGGTGGCCGACCAGTGCGAGGCCAACGGCATCCCCTGCATCTCCAGCGTGGCTCCCTGGCAGCCCTGGCTCTTCGGCCGCAAGGGCGACCCGGCCAAGCCGTTCCTGTGGACCTACCACTTCTTCTGGGGCCTGGAGGACATCATCGCGGTGTTCACCGACATGTGGAGCCAGGTCGGCAACAACAAGTCGGTGGCCGCGCTGTGGCCCAACGACGGCGACGGCAACGCCTGGGGCGACAAGAAGACCGGCTTCCCGCCGGCCCTGGAGGAGGCCGGCTACGAGATCGTCGACCCGGGCCGCTACCAGAACGGCACCGACGACTTCTCCTCCCAGATCGCCAAGTTCAAGGCGGCCAACGCCGAGATCGTCACCGGGGTGCCCATCCCCCCCGACTGGACGACCTTCTGGAAGCAGGCCTCCCAGCAGGGCTTCCAGCCCAAGATCGCCTCGGTGGGCAAGGCCCTGCTGTTCCCGGCGTCGGTCGAGGCCCTGGGCGACATCGGCGACGGCATGTCCACCGAGGTCTGGTGGAGCCCCCAGCACCCGTTCAAGTCCTCGCTCACCGGGGCCACCGCCGCCCAGGTGGCCGACGAGTACCAGACCCAGACGGGCAAGCAGTGGACCCAGCCCATCGGCTTCGTCCACGCCCTGTTCGAGGTGGCCGCGGCCGCCCTCAAGGCGTCCGGCAACGTCGACGACAAGCAGGCCCTGGCCAACGCCATCAAGGGGGTCAACCTGGACACGGTGGTGGGCAAGATCTCCTGGAGCGGCGGCCCGGTGCCCAACGTGGCCAAGACCCCGCTGGTCGGCGGCCAGTGGCGCAAGGCCACCGGCAAGCACCCGTTCGAGCTGGTGATCGTGTCCAACAAGGACCACCCGGAGATCCCCAAGGCCGGCAACCTCGAAGCGATCCCCTACAGCTAGGACCCCGGTGGCGGCGCTGCTGGAGCTGGAGGGGCTGTCGAAGTCGTTCGGGGCCCTCAAGGTCATCGACGGCCTCGACGTGCGCCTGGACGAGGGCGAGGCCCTGGGGGTGGTCGGGCCCAACGGGGCCGGCAAGACGACCATGCTGCACCTGGCCGCGGGGCAGCTGCGGCCCGACGCCGGGCGGGTGCGCCTCGGCGGCCGGGACGTCACCGGGTTGCCGGCCCGCGCCCGCTGCCAGCTCGGCCTGGCCCGCACCTACCAGGTCCCGCAGCCGTTCTCCGGGATGACGGTGTACGAGAACGTGCTGGTGGGGGCGACCTTCGGCGGCGATGAGGAGGCGCACGGGGCGGCGCTGGGGGCGCTGGAGCTGGCCGAGCTGACCGGCTACGCCAACCGGCTGGGCGGGAGCCTCACCCTGCTGGAGCGCAAGCGCCTGGAGCTGGCCCGGGCCCTGGCCACCGGCCCGCGGGTGCTGCTGCTGGACGAGGTGGCCGGCGGGCTCACCGAGCCCGAGGTCCACCAGCTGGTGGCCACCATCGGGCGGGTCCGCCAGGCCGGGGTGTCGATCGTGTGGATCGAGCACATCGTGCATGCCCTGCTGTCGCTGGTCGACCGGATCGTGGCCATCAACTTCGGCCGCAAGCTGATCGAGGGCGAGCCCCGGGCGGTCATGGCCAGCCCCGAGGTCCGCCACGTCTACCTGGGCGTGGAGGCCGTCTGATGCTGCTCGAGGTCGACCGGGTGGCCAGCTTCTACGGCGACTTCCAGGCCCTGTTCGAGGTGTCGCTCGAGGTCGCCGAGGGCGAGACGGTGGCCGTGATCGGGGCCAACGGGGCCGGCAAGTCGACCCTGCTGCGGACCGTGGTCGGCCTCCAGGACCGGGCCACCGGCACGGTCAGCTTCGACGGGCGCCCGCTGGAGGGGATCCCGACCCACCGCCGGCTCGGCCTCGGCATCGCCATGGTCCCCGAGGGCCGGCGCATCTTCCCGAGCCTCACCGTCGAGGAGAACTTGAAGGTCGGGGCGGTGCGGGACCGGCCCGGCCGCTGGGACGTGGGCTCGGTGCTGGCGCTGTTCCCGGCCCTGGCCGACAAGCGCGACCGGCCGGGCACCCTGCTGTCCGGGGGCGAGCAGCAGATGTTGGCCATCGGCCGGGCCCTGATGGCCAACCCGCGGCTGCTGCTGCTGGACGAGGTCTCCCTCGGGCTGGCCCCGCTGGTGGTCCGGCGGATCTACGAGACCCTGCCCGAGGTCACCGCCGCCGGGGCCACCGTGGTCCTGGTCGAGCAGGACGTCGGCCAGGCCCTGGCCGGCGCCGACCGGGTCTACTGCCTGCTCGAGGGCCGCGTCGCCCTCCAGGGCCGGGCCGCCGACCTGACCCGCGAGCAGATCACCGACGCCTACTTCGGGCTGAGGGGTCCGGGATGACCTGGGTGAACGTCGTCGTCCAGGGGCTGCTCCTGGGCGGGCTGTACGCCCTGTTCGCCGCCGGGCTGACGCTGATGTTCGGGGTGATGCGGCTGGTCAACCTGGCCCACGGCGACCTGTCGATCGTGGCCGCGTTCGTGGCCCTGGCGATCGTGGACGCGGTCCCGGTCAACCCGCTGTGGACCCTGCTGGTGGTGGTGCCGCTGCTGTTCGGGGTCGGCTACCTGCTCCAGCGGGGACTGCTCAACTTCACCCTCCGCGGCAACGACCCGCTGCCGCCGGTGCTGGTCACCTTCGGGCTGTCGATCATCCTCCAGAACCTGCTCCTGGAGGTGTTCTCGGCCGACTCCCAGGGCCTGGACGCCGGCCGCATCGAGAACGCCAGCATCCGCCTCAGCGACCGCCTGGCCGTCGGCTGGTTCCCGCTGCTGACCCTGGTCACCGCCGTCGGGGTCCTGGTCGGCCTGCAGCTGGTGCTGAGCCGGACCCGGCTGGGCCGCTCCTTCCGGGCCGTCTCCGACGACCCCGAGGCGGCCGGCCTGGTCGGCCTCGACCACCGGCACGTGTTCGCCATGGCCACCGCCATCGCCCTGGCCACGGTGGCCGTGGCCGGCCTGTTCCTGGGGGTGCGCACCACCTTCGCCCCCAGCGTGGGGCCGACCCGGCTGATCTTCGGCTTCGAGGCGGTGATCATCGGCGGGCTGGGGTCGATCTGGGGCACGCTGGCCGGCGGGCTCGTCCTCGGGGTCGCCCAGACCCTGGGGGCGCAGCTCTCCCCCGGCTGGGGGGTGCTGGCCGGGCACCTGGTGTTCCTGGCCGTGCTCGCCTTCCGGCCCACCGGCCTGCTCGGCCGGGCGGTGCCGGCATGACGGAGGGGTCCGGGGAACCCCAAGGGGGTGCCCCGGTGAATCAGGCGGTCGCGCTGCGGGTGCAGCGGGCCACCCTGCCCAGCCGCATCGGGCTGGGGGTGGGCCTGGCCGCCGTGGTCGTGCTGGCCCTGGGGCCGCTGTGGGCCCTGGACAGCGTGCTGCGCACCCTGATCAGCGTGTTCACCCTGCTGGCCCTGGCCCAGATGTGGAACCTGCTGGCCGGCTACGCCGGCCTGGTCTCGATCGGCCAGCAGGCCTATGTCGGCCTGGGCGCCTACGGCCTGCTGCTGTTCGCCGACACCGTGGGCCTGCCCCTGCTGGCCTCGGTGCTGGCCGCGGCGGTGGTCGGGACCCTGGTCGCGGTGCCCACGGCCCTGCTGGCCTTCCGGCTGCGCGGCGGCTACTTCGCCATCGGCACCTGGGTCATCGCCGAGGTCTACCGGCTGGTGGTGACCAACGTGTCCCAGCTCGGCGGCGGGTCGGGCCTGACCCTGCGGGCGGCCTCGACCGTCAACCGCACCACCCGCCTGTACCTGACCTACGAGCTGGCCCTGGTCGTCGGGGTGGGGGCGGTGGTGGTGACCTATCTGCTGCTGCGCCGCCGCCTGGGCCTGGCCCTGACCGCCATCCGCGACAGCGAGCAGAGCGCCCAGAGCCTGGGCGTGCCGGTGTTCCGGACCAAGTTCGCCGTCTACCTGGTGGCCGCGTTCGGCTGCTCGCTGGCCGGGGCGGTCATCTACCTGAACCTGCTGCGGGTGCAGCCGGAGGCGGCCTTCAGCGTCAACTGGACCGCGTTCATGATCTTCATCGTGGTCATCGGCGGGGTGGGCACGATCGAGGGGCCGATCATCGGTACCATCGTGTTCTTCGCGCTGCAGGAGACCCTGTCGGGGTACGGTGCCTGGTACCTGGTGCTGCTCGGCGCGGTGGCGGTCCTGGTCACCGTGGTGGCCCGGCGGGGGCTGTGGGGCCTGGCCGCCGACCGCACCGGCTGGAGCCTGTTCCCGGTCCAGCGGAGACTCGAGGAGCGTTGGTGACTGCTCTGCCGACCGAAGCCGGCAGCTTCTCAAGCCGCGGAGGCTTGACCAGAGCCCAGCCCGGCCCTGGTGGCGATGTTGCGGGCCCCGTTCAGGTCGGCGTCCAACTCGCCGTGGACGGGGCAGACGACGGTGTCCTGCCGGGGGCGAGCGCATCTGGCCCCGCAGATGTGGCAGTCGATCGAGGTCGAGGCGGGGTGCACGAGCACGACTCGCCGTCCGGCGCTTTCAGCCTTGGCGACAAGGATGGTCGTGAACTGACCCCAGCCGGCGTCCAGGATCGACCGGTTCAGCCCGGCCTTCGCAGCCACATTGCGGCCGGGCATGTCGACCGTGCCCCTGGCCGAGGCGGTCAGGTTGTCGACGTGCAGCTCCTCCAGCGCTATTTCGTCATTGCTCTCGACGAGAGCCCGAGTGGTCTTGTGGTGGAAGTCGCGCCGCTGGTTACGGACCGTACGCCACTGCTTGGCGAGCGCCCGCCGCAGCCGTCTGCGGTTGCCAGAACCGGGCCGGGTGCGTGCCTTTCGGCGTTGCAGATCGGCGAGCCTCCGCTGAGCGGCATCCAGGAACCGCGGGTTGTCGATGATCTCGCCTTCGCTAGTTGTCAGGAACCGCGCCACCCCCAGATCGACCCCGACCGAGCGGCCTGTAGTAGACAGCGGCACGGGCTCAATTTCGGTGACGACGATCACATACCAGCACCGGATCTCCCGCTTGAGCTGCAGCGTCTTGACCCGACCCAGCACCCTTCGGTGCTGGTTCACCTTGACCCGCCCGACCGCCTGGAAGCTGGCATACGCCCACCGGGCGTCGCCGGCCGGCTCCCACCTGGCGCCGTCCCCGGCCACGAACAGCACCTGGTCGAAGCGCTGATACGGCTTGAACCGCGGATAGCCAGCCCTCCGCCCTTGCCCCTTGGCGTGGCGGACACGCCGGAAATAGGCGGCGAACACGATGTTGAGGCGGCGGAGAGTCTGCTGCTGGGCAGTGAACGAATGGCGACCCTGCCCGCCGGGATCCGCGGCGCGGATCTCCTTGAGCTGCGCCGACTGATCGCCGTATCTGACCCTGATCCTTTGCATGCGCCAGGCTTCGCGGCGCTCGACGAGGGCGGCGTTATACAAGTCGAAGTGGTCAGCCAGCAGCTGCGCCGCCCTGCCCTCCTGCGGACGCGTGAGGTAGGCACGCAGCTTGTAGGCGCGTCTCACGGCCAGCCCTTGAGCGGCGGGCGGCGGTAGTTTGACCAGAACATACCGCGACTATAGAGCGACCGTGCGACTGGGTAGGGCGTCCCGATTCCCTATCAGCTGCAACAGGCCTTGGAGGAACTAGATGGCCCACCGGTTCGCCGACGTGGCCGAGGTGGCCGACCGCCTGGCCGGCGTCCGCTACCTGGCCACGCCGATGATCGCCAACGTGGCCTTCCTGGCCGACCGGCTGGAGAAGCCGATCCTGGCCGAGGGGCCGGCCGGGGTCGGCAAGACCGAGCTGGCCAAGGCCCTGGCCGCCGCCACCGGGGCCCGCCTGATCCGGCTCCAGTGCTACGAGGGCCTGGACGAGTCCAAGGCCCTGTACGAGTGGAACTACAAGAAGCAGCTGCTGCGCATCCAGGCCGACCGGGCCCACGACGCCAGCTGGGCCGACGTCGAGGCCGACATCTTCTCCGAGCCGTTCCTGCTCACCCGCCCGCTGCTGGAGGCCATCCGGGCCGCCGACCCGGTGGTGCTGCTGATCGACGAGGTCGACCGGGTGGAGGTGGAGACCGAGGCCCTGCTGCTGGAGGTGCTGTCCGACTTCCAGGTGTCGATCCCCGAGCTGGGTACCATCGCCGGCACCCAGCGGCCCTTGATCGTGCTCACCTCCAACGCCACCCGGGAGCTGTCGGAGGCGCTGCGCCGGCGCTGCCTGTACCTGTACATCGACTACCCGGACGTGGAGCGCGAGCGCGAGATCGTCCGGGCCCGGGTCCCGGAGGTCGACGAGCTGCTGGCCACCCAGATCGCCCAGATGGTGCGGTCCATCCGCCAGCTGGAGCTGAAGAAGGCGCCGTCGATCTCGGAGACGATCGACTGGGCCCGGACCCTGCTGCACCTGGAGCGCCGGACCCTCGACCCGGCGACCGTCGACGACACCCTGCACCTGCTGCTCAAGCACGAGCGCGACATCCAGCGGGCCCGGGCCGAGCTGGGTCGGGCGCGCGCGTAGGGAGGCCGGATGGGCGTCGAGATCGACCGCGAGCGGTTCGACGACGCCGACTACGACCGGTTCACCGAGCGGCTCGAGCACTGCCTGCAGGCGCTGGAGCAGCTGCTGGGCCGGCCGGAGTTCGGGGTCGGCCCGCGGACCATCGGGGCCGAGCTGGAGCTGTTCCTGATCGACGCCGACGGCCACCCGCTGGGCCGGAACCAGGCCATCCTCGAGGACGCCGGCGACCCGCGCCTGACCCTGGAGCTGGACCGGTTCAACCTCGAGGTCAACCCGTCGCCGTCGTCGCTGGCCGGCCGGCCCCTGGCCGGCCTGGGGCATGAGCTGGAGGGGGCGCTGGAGTCGGTGCGGGCCACCGCCGCCGGCCACGGCGGCCGGGTGGCCATGGTCGGCATCCTGCCCACCCTGCGCGACCAGGACCTGCACCGCGGGGCCATCACCGACGCCCCCCGCTACCGGGCCCTCGACTGGAGCCTGCGCCGGGTCAAGGCCGAGCCGTTCGAGATCGAGATCGCCGGCCGCGACCCCGAGCCGCTGAAGGCGGTGCGCGACAACATCGTCATGGAGGGGGCCAACACCTCCTTCCAGGTGCACCTGCGGGTCGACCCCGACGACTACACGGCCAGCTTCAACGCCGCCCAGCTGGCCACCGCCCCGGTGCTGGCCGCGGCCGGCAACTCCCCCATCTTCCTGGGCCGGGTGCTGTGGGAGGAGACCCGCATCGCCCTGTTCGAGCAGGCGGCCGACGACCGCGACGCCCCGGGCCGGGAGCGGCTGGTGTCGCGGGTGGCGTTCGGGACCGACTGGCTGCGCGGCAGCATCCTCGATCTGTTCGAGGAGAGCGTCCGCCACCATGAGCCGCTGCTGCCCATCTGCGGCGACCAGGACCCGCTGCTGGCCCTGGACGCCGACGGGGTGCCCCGCCTGGACGAGCTGCGGCTGCACCAGGGGACGGTGTGGCGCTGGAACCGGGCCATCTACGACTTCGGCTTCGGCGGCCACCTGCGCATCGAGATGCGGCCCCTGCCGGCCGGGCCGACCGTGACCGACATGCTGGCCAACGCCGCCTTCCTGCTCGGGCTGACCCTGGCCCTGGCCCCCGACGCCGACCGCTGGACCCGGCAGCTGCTGTTCGTCCGGGCTCACGCCAACTTCTACGACGCCGCCCGCCTCGGCCTGGAGGCCGAGCTGGAGTGGCCGGGGCCCGACGGCGGCAGCCAGCGGGTCGGCGCCGCCGAGCTGGTGACCCGGCTGCTGCCCGAGGCCCGCCGGGGCTTGGTCGAGGCCGAGGTCGACCCCGACGAGGCCGACCGGCTGCTCGGGGTGATCGGCGACCGGGTCGCCGCCGGCCAGACCGGCGCCGTCTGGCAGCGCCACGCCCTGGCCGCGATGGAGGGCCAGGCGGGCGGCCGCGAGGAGGCCCTGGCGGCCATGCTGGAGCGCTACCTGGAGCTCCAGGCTGGCGGCGACCCGGTGCACACCTGGCCCGTGCACGGCTGAGGGCAGCCCAGCAGTCGGCAGGTCCTGGTAGGCGGCGTGCTTCGGAAGGCGTGCTTCGTGCTGAAGCAGACCAGGGGACCGTCTGGCGACGGTCCCCTGGTCTGGACGCTGGTTGCTAGCGCAGGCGGGTCACCCGTGACGCGCCCGCCCTGCCGGAGGGCAGGTTGCGGCTGACCGTGAAGTAGTCCTCGTCCACGGTGACGCCATTGTTGGGAGCGAATGGATCCCGGTTGCGGGTGTCGGACCAGACCGGATGGGCCTGGACGTCGAAGTTGATGGTGAGGCCGGTGTAGTCGCCGTTGAAGCCGGCCTGGACCCCGTCGGGGGGCACAAACACCGGCGAAAGACGGACGAAGTTGAAGGGAGTGAGCAGCGTGCGACCGCCGGCCAGGACGTAGTCGGACAAGCCCTCCTGAACGCCAGGGTCGCGGCCAGGGGTGAAGCCGTCCGGCGGCGAGGTGTTCTCGCCCGGGACCCGCTCGCTGCGGAAGTAACTGTCGCCGACCCGGGCCCTGCCGGCGGTCTCGGCCACGTCCACGGCCGGGAAGTAGTGGTCAAGGCCCCGATCGGGGTTGACCGTGTGGGTAGCCGACCAGGTCCGGCCACCGTCGGTCGAGCGGGCCAGCTGGACGTCGAACTCGCCGTGGCGGTAGTCCTGCCAGGTGACGTAGACATCGCCGTTGCGGGTGTGGGTGGCACTGCGCGGGTAGTCGTTGGTCCGGATCCACGGGCCGGGGATGCACTCTTCGGGGCCGCGGCCGAAGTCGCACACCGGCTCGTTCACGATCACGTCGTCCCCGACCTTGGTCGGGGCGGCGCAGTTGAGGTGGGCGGTGCCGGCGGCCGAATTGCCGGTGGGTGAGCAGCGGACCGCGAGCTGCTGGAGGTTGGGGTTGTCCAGGGCGGTGTTGGCGTTGTTGAACGGCACCACCAGGTCGCCGTTGGGCAGCACGGTCGGGTCCGAGCCCTGGTTGTTGTTGCACTCGGCCGCCGACCGGGACGGGTCGAAGAGGTTGCCGGTGAAGCACAGCTGGGGGTTGGACCCGCTGATCTCCTCGGGGGTCGACCAGGTGAAGCCGTGGTCGGTCGACATCGAGCCGAAGATGGGCGAGCGGCAGAAGGCCGGCACGTCCGGGGTGCCGCCCTCACAGCTCGGGTCGAAGCGGAACACCGTCCAGGTGACATAGACGTTGTCGCGGTTGGGGCTTCCCTTGAAGCTGTCGGCGGCGATGAACTCCTTGTCGTGGAACACCAGCGGGCTGTTGTCCTCGGCCACGATGAAGTTGCGGTCAGCAGGCCCGCCGGTGCCCAGGTTGTAGAAGAACGAGCCCTTGGCGCCTCGGGGGGACTGGGTGACATAGACCATGCTGGCGTTGGAGGCCACGTCAAAGGCGACGCAGCTGAAGTAGCCCCGGCCGCGGGAGTCCATCGCCGGGGACGGGTCGCTGCCCGCGTCGTAGGTGTGGAGGGTCCCCGGGCTCCCCAGGATCGTGTGGCTGTTGGGGTCCTCGGCCGTCGGGACCATGGCCTCGGGGTTGTTGAGCTTCTGCCGGAACGGCGGCAGCTGGTCGCCCCAGTGGCGGCCGTTGTCCAGCGACCAGGCGATCGAGCACTGGTTGTAGCCGACCCGGCTGTCGTTGGACCCGGCCAGCAGGTTGGTCGGCTGCGCCGGGTTGTGGACGATGTCGTTCTCGGCGTTGCGCCGGAAGGTGCAGTCCTGGTTGACCCGCACATTGCCGTTGGCGTTGCGGTTACGGCAGCCGAGGGTGCCGCCGAAGATGCCGATGTCGCGCTTGCCGGTCTCGGCGGTGACCGCCCCGTCGGCCGCGAACAGCCGGTCGTCGGCCGCGCTCACCCCGCCCCTGCTGTCGACTTCTTCGGCCGCCTTGAGCAGCCCACTGGAGAGGAACGACGAGCGTTTGGTGCCGACCTGCTTGCCGTTCTTCATCACCGGGATCTGGGGCGCCTTGAGCCGATCCCTGACCGCGTTCTGCAGGGTCTTGGGCTCAGCCCCGCTGGCCGGGCCGGTGCCGAGGGCGACCAGGGCCGCCAGGATGGCCACCACGCCCAGGGTGGCGATGATGCGCTTGCTCAACTCGCGCTCCTTGCGCTGGGCGCCACCTGCTCGGCGGCGCAGCCGTCGGAACCGGCCGCCATGGTCGTCGGCCAATTCGGTAGACTCCGCCGCCCGATCACGTAGAAGCCATCCGGCGAACTACGTAACTAAAGTCCCATTTGCGGCGCACGGTCGACGGTGACCCGCTACGGTCCACAGGTCGGCGCAGCGCTCGCAGACCTCCGCGCGGTGGCGCGACTGCAAGGGAACTGGCCGATCGGCAACAGCGTCCAACCACCAGCCTCCCATCCGACGTGCAAAGGAGGCGGGACGATGCAAACCGTATTGCCGGGACAGCGAGAACTTGGCCGACGGCCCCGAGTCCGATCGACATGGAGGGTCCTGCCCATCTTGGCTGTGTTGCTTAGCGGCTGTGCTCAGCCAAGCACCTCGGCGCTCGCCGGCGGCCCGGCGGTTGCCTCCGGTTCAGCCACGACGATCGTGGTCGGGCCCGACGACGACGGCAGGACCTATCACCTCAGGGTCGGCGAGCGACTGGTTGTTGAGCTTCGCCCGAGCGGCCAGTCGTCGCGGCGCTCGACCTGGACACTGCGCCCGCCGCCATCCACGGCGCTCAAGCGGCTCGACCGCGACTCGGACCCGACACGGGTGACCTTCCTCGCGCAGGCGGCAGGCACAGTCCAGCTGGTGCTGCTCAAGCCGCGAGGCTGCCAGCCGCCCCTACGGTGTCCCCTTGCCGACCCTTCCGGCATGAGCCAAGGGATGCACCCGCCGCTCCCCGCCCTGGTTGTGACCATCATCATCCAGGTGCAGTAGCCAGCTCCGTCGCGGCCGGGCGATCTTGCACGGTCTGGTCTGCCAGGTCCTGACTCGGCACGGCGCAAGAGCACCTGACTGGCCGATCTTCGGAGCGGAAGATATCGCCGGCAGGGGCGCGGGCCCACAAGACGGCTTCAGCGCTGCGCCTTCACCGAGTACCAGGCCGACACGACCTACGGTGGCACGCGTGGAGCGCCGGGGCGCAGCCGGCCCGGCCCTCAGGGGCGGCTGGTGCCCCGGCGGCGGACGAAGAAGCCGACCACCACGAGCACGATCAGGGTGCCGATGATGGCCGAGATGATGCCGCCGAAGTCGAACACGTCGGTGTCACCGACGCCGAGGCCCACGGTGAAGATCAGGTGGCCCACCACCGCGCCGGCCAGGCCGAGGGCGATCGACGCCAGCCAGGACGTCAGGCCGCTCATGTTGCGGAACACGTCACCCGGCATGAGCATCCTGGCGATCACGCCGGCGACGAGGCTAGCAGCACTGCTCCGAGCATGACGCGCTCCTCTCGAGGTCGGCGCCCGCGTGGGCGTATCGAACCTCCGGGGCCGGATCGACGCAAGCCACGGGGCGTCGGGCGGTTGTGAGTTCCCGGGCGGCTCAGCGGCGCAGGACCCGGTCCATCACCTGGAGCAGCTCGTCGACCTTGTCCTCGCCGCCGCCGGTCCGGATCTCCTCGCGGACGCAGCCGCGGATGTGGCCGTCGAGCAGCCCCAGCGACACCTTGTCGAGGGCGGCCTGGATGGCCGCCACCTGGGTGACCACGTCGACGCAGTACTTGTCCTCGTCGATCATGCGGGCCACGCCGCGGACCTGCCCCTCGATGCGGCGCAGGCGCGTCTGCAGCTGCTGCTTCTGCATGGTGTAGCCGGGCACGGCGCCTCCTCAGTCTGCATGCCCCACCCGGGTATAGTATCCAGATCATGGCGGCGACTGCGCCCGAGCGGGCGGGAGCGACCACCGTCGACCTGGACGATCGAGGGCATGACCTGCGGGGCCTGCGCGGCCCGGATCGAGCGGGGCCTGGGCCGGCTCGACGGGGTGGCCTCGGCCAGCGTCAACCTGCCGCCGAGTGGGCCACGGTGACCTACGACCCGGCGCTGACCGGCCCGCCGGCGTTCGCGGCCAAGGTGGCCGACCTCGGCTACGCCGTCGGCCGCGACCCGCCGCAGCCGACCCCCCACACCGTCCACCAGGAGCAGCCATGACCACCGAGACCCTCTCGGTCCCGGACATCTCCTGCGACCACTGCCAGCGGACCATCGAGGCCGCCCTGGGCCGCCTCCCCGGCGTCCGGGCCGCCGTCGACGTGGCCGCCCGGACCGTCCAGGTCACCTACGACGAGCGGTCCGTCCTCCCGGCCACGATCCGCGGCACCCTGGCCGACGAGGGCTACGAGGTCGCCGGCCACTAGCGCAGGGCGCGGCCCGGCCGGCTGCGCCACCCTGCCTACAGCGGCCTGAGCCGGCTACTGTAGGGAGTCCAGACCCCGGGAGGTGCGCATGACCGCAGACGAGCTGGCCGCGACCGCCAAGGCGCTGGTCGCCCCCGGCAAGGGCATCCTGGCCGCCGACGAGAGCAGCGGCACCATCGCCAAGCGCTTCAAGTCCATCGACGTGGAGTCGACCGAGGAGCAGCGCCGCGCCTACCGCGAGCTGCTGTTCACGGCCCAGGAGGCGGCCGACCACATCAGCGGCGTCATCCTCTACGACGAGACCATCCGCCAGTCCGCCGCCGACGGCACCCCCCTGCCGAAGGTGCTGGACCGCCAGGGCATCATTCCCGGGATCAAGGTCGACGAGGGCACCACCGGCCTGCCCGGCTTCCCTGGGGAGAAGATCACCGAGGGCCTGGACGGCCTGGCCGACCGGCTGGCCGACTACCGCGAGCTGGGGGCCCGGTTCACCAAGTGGCGGGCGGTGATCGGCATCGGCGAGGGGCTGCCCACCTTCGGCTGCATCGCGGCCAACGCCGAGGCCCTGGCCCGCTTCGCCGGCCTCTCCCAGGAGGCCGGGCTGGTCCCGATCGTCGAGCCCGAGGTGCTGATGGACGGCGACCACCCCATCGAGCGCTGCGACCGGGCGACCCGGGATGCCCTGGCCGAGACCTTCGCCGCCCTGCGCCGCCACCGGGTCCGCTTCGACGGCATGCTGCTCAAGCCGAACATGGTCCTCTCCGGCAGCGACGCCCCCACCCAGGCGCCGGTGGAGGAGGTCGCCCGGGCCACGGTGGCCTGCCTGCTCGACTGTGTGCCGGCGTCGGTGCCGGGGATCGTGTTCCTGTCCGGCGGCCAGAGCGACCAGGCGGCCACCGCCCACCTGAACGCCATGAACCGGCTCGGGGGCGCGCCCTGGCAGCTGAGCTTCTCCTACGGCCGGGCCCTCCAGGCCCCCGCCCTCAAGGCCTGGAAGGGCGAGGCGGCCAACGGCCCGGCGGCCCAGCAGGCCTACGCCCACCGGGCCCGGCTGAACGGCGCCGCCCGCTCCGGCAGCTACACCGAGGACATGGAGCTGGCCGACGCCTAGGCCAGGGGAGGCGGCCGTCGACCCGCGCGACAGCGTCGCCGATGCCCTCGCCCGGCGGGTGCCAGACCGCCAGAGCCCGGCTGGCCATCTCCTGGTCGACGCCCTGCGGGACCTGGGCGCAGTCGACCGGGCGGTCTACGAGGCGGTGGCCCGCACCCCCGCCGCGACTCTGGACGACCCGGTGCGCCGGCTCTCGCACGCCGCCGACAAGTCGCGGCTGTGGCTGGGCATCGCCGCCGCGGTCGCGCTCGCCGGGGGCCGGCGCGGCCGCCGGGCCGCCCTGGAGGGCGTGGTCGCCATCGGCGTCACCTCGGCCACGGTCAACCTGGGGGTCAAGCAGGTCGCCCGCCGCCGCCGGCCCGAGCGGGACCACCCGGCGGCGTTCGAGGACCGGCACGTGTCCATGCCCAGCTCGACGTCGTTCCCCTCCGGCCACGCCGCCTCGGCGTTCGCCTTCGCCTACGCCGTCGGCCGCCACCTGCCCGCCCTGGCCGTGCCGCTCCGCCTGCTGGCCGCGGCCGTCGCCTACTCCCGGGTCCACACCGGCGTCCACTACCCGGGCGACGTGGTGATCGGCTCGGTCACCGGCGCCGGCACCGCCGCCATGGTCGCCGCCGTGGCCGACCGCGCCGCCCGCTCCCGGGCGGCTAGAACAACGGCCAAGTATCCGGGATTGAGGTGATCGCGTGGCCGCCGTGGGCGGCGCGCAACTGTCCCTGGCCGCACGGAGGGTTTGGCGCTGCATGCGGCGCCGAATACATGCCCGCTGTTCTAGCGGTCGTGCTCGGTGAGGTGGTCGATGCAGACGGTGATGGCCAGGATGAGGGCGTCGTTCTGGCCGGGGACGACGGCCACGCCGTAGGTGTCGCGGACGCGGAACCAGCGCTTGGAGATGTTGGCCACCGGGATGCCGTCCCGGGTGACCTGGTACTCGTGGTCGAGGATGTCGCCCTCGACCTCCAGCTGGCCGCCGTCCTCCAGGTCGACCGTGAAGCGGTCGCGCAAGGGCGTGATCAGCGCCTTCCTGACGGTGGCGACCTTGTCGCCGCCGCGCTCGATGGCCATGGTGTCGCGGGCCCGCAGCAGCCGCTTCTGGAGCTTGAGCAGCTCCTCGCCGTGGGCGTCCTTGATGAGGACGGTGTCGCGCGCCCGCAGCACCTTGTCGTCGACCCGGAAGATCCGCTCGCCACGGTCGTTCTCGATCCAGAAGTCGTCCCCGAGGCTCAGCAGCTTCTCCCGGAGCAGGTAGCGGGTGCCCGCCGGCGCTCCCTCGGGCTCCCGCGAACGTCGCCTGAACATCGCTCCCTCCCTGGGTAGGTGGCCACCCTGGCACGGTCGCGCGGGGCCGGGCATCACCTCCTTGGGGTGAATTGGGCGGCCGGGATAGCATCACGCCCGAGGTGACGCCGTCAGGTGGCTGAGGCATTCGGCTGGGGCGCCTTCGGGGCCGCCGCCCTGCTGGTCGGCGCGCTGATCGCCTACCTGCTGGACCCCGGCCGGCGGGCGATCGCGGTGGTCATGGCCCTGGGCACCGGGCTGCTGATCGGGTCGGTGGCCTTCGAGCTCGTCGACGAGGCGCTGGAGACCCAGACCGTGGCCTCGGTGGCGGCGCTGGTCCTGGTCGGCTCGGCCACCTTCACCGTCGGCGACTGGCTGCTGACCCGCCGCGGCGGCGGCGACCGCAAGGACATGGAGGGGGCGCAGGCCGAGGGGTCGCCGCTGGCCATCGTGCTCGGCTCGGTCCTGGACGGCATCCCCGAGTCGTTCGTGCTCGGCCTCACCGTGCTCCAGGGCGGGGTGAGCGTGTCGCTGCTGGTCGCGGTGGTCCTGTCCAACCTGCCCGAGGGCATGTCGTCCTCCAGCGGCCTCAAGGCGGCCGGCTGGCCGCGGGGCCGGGTGCTGGCCATGTGGTCGGTGGTGGTGGCCGTCTCGGCCCTGGCCGCCGCCGCCGGCTACGCGCTGCTGGACCCGGCCAGCGGCGAGACCGGAGCGCTGGTCCAGGCGTTCGCCGGCGGGGCCCTGCTGGCCATGCTGGCCGACACCCTGCTGCCCGAGGCCTACGCGGTCGAGGGCGTGCTGACCGGACAGCTGGTGGTGGCCGGGTTCGCGGTCTCCCTGGCCCTGTCGGCCGCCTGAGCCGTCAGAGCCGGGAGCGCTGCTCGGCCGGGAAGCGGGTCGGCGGATCGTCCAGGAAGTCGATCAGGTCCAGCAGGGCGTGCTGCAGCCCCACCAGCCGCCGGTGGTTCGGGGCGGGGTCGGCGGCCAGCCGGCGGATGTCCCGCTCCAGCGGCTCGAACCAGTGGGCGAAGGCCGGGTCCTGCTCCAGCCGGGCGCTGAAGGCGGCGTAGCCGATGCACTGGCCGACCGCGGCCGGCTCCCCCTCCTGGGCCGGCTGCATCATCAGCTCCCCCACGGCCCGCTGCTCGCCCCGGAACATGCGCGGGACCGCCCCCTGGAACTGCCGGTCGGTGGACAGGATGGTCCCGATGGCCTCCAGCCGCTCGACCAGCAGCTGGTTGCGGCGCACGTCGCCGAGGTCGAGGAACTGGACGCCGCGGCGGAGGATCTCCACCCAGCCCAGGTACTCGGCGACCACGAACATGGTGTTGCGGCAGGCGTACTCCTGGTTGGCCGGGTCGCCGCGCTGCAGGTAGCGGGCCAGGAACCCCTGGCCGACGATGTTGTAGATCCGGCTCTGGAGGTCGAAGGCGGCCCGCAGCAGCGGCTCCCGGTAGCGGCTCATGACCTCCTCGACCAGCTCCTCCTTGCTGGCCTGGCGCCGCCGCTCCTCCAGCTCGTTCTGGAGCCGGGCCGTGCTGCGGGCGCTCCAGACGCTGATGGCCACGCTGGCCAGGGCGACCGCGGAGGAGAGCACGGCCACCACGAGCTCGCCGCTCATGGCGTGCGCTGGGGTGGGGGACGCTGCTCCAGGGCCGGGCGGGCCGAGGGCTCGACGGCCACGATGATGCGGGCGTGGCGGTCGTAGGTGAGGTAGCTCCAGATCCAGTTGACCAGCACCGCGACCCGGCTGCGGAAGCCGATGATGTAGGCCAGGTGCAGGACCAGCCACATGTACCAGGCCAGCACGCCCTTGAACCGGGCCCCGTTGGGCAGCTCGGTCACGGCGGCGTTGCGGCCGATGGTGGCCATGATGCCCTTGTCGTTGTAGGTGAACCCGGTCCGGGGCTCGCCCTTGAGGGTCCGCTCGATGTTCTGGGCGGCGTGCTTGGCCTCCTGGATGGCGGGCTGGGCGACCTGGGGCAGCAGCCCGCCCTTGCCGTCGCCGGCCCCGGCCAGGTCGCCGACCACGAACACCTCGGGCCGGCCGGGCACGCTCAGGTCGTCACCGACCAGGATGCGGCCGCCGCGGGTCTGCTCCAGCCCGACGACGTCGGCCAGCGGGTTGGCCCGCACCCCGGCCCCCCAGATCAGCGTCCGGGTCGGGATCACGGTGCCGTCCTTGAGCACGACCTCGTCGGGGGTGGCGCGCTCCATGGCCTGGCCGAGCCGCACCTCCACCCCCCGCTTCTGCAGGATGTCGAGGGCGTGCTTGCGGGAGCTGGGGTGGAACGGGGCCAGCAGGTGGTCGGTGGCCTCCAGCAGCACCACCCTGGCCTGGTGGACGTCCAGGTCGGGGAAGTCGTGGACCAGCACGTGCTTGAACAGCTCATGCAGGGCGCCGGCCATCTCCACCCCGGTGGGGCCGCCGCCGACCACGACCACGGTGAGGGCGCCCTGGTCGATCTCGGCCGGGTTGTTGTCGGCCAGCTCGAACTGGCGCAGCAGGTGCGCCCGGAGCCGCAGGGCGTCGGGCATGGTCTTGAGCGGGAAGCTGTGCTCCTCGACCCCCGGGATCCCGAAGGTGTTGGTGGTCGCGCCCGCGGCCAGGACCAGGTAGTCGTAGCCGAAGCGCCCGCCCTCGTCGGTCAGCACCTCGCGGGCGTCGAAGTCGACCCCCGCGACGGTGGCCATGCGCACCGACGCCCGCCGGTAGCGGCGGACGATGCCCCGCACCGGGTGGGCGATGTCGGCCGGCTGCACCACCCCGGTGGCCAGCTGGTACAGCAGGGGCTGGAACAGGTGGTAGTTGTGCTGCTCGAGCAGGGTGGTCCGGACCGGCGGCCTGATCTTGCTCAGGGTCTTGACCGCCCTCAGCCCGGCGAACCCGCCGCCGACGACGACCACCCGCGGCGACCCGTCGCGGTTCCTGAGCTTGGCCATCGACCTCGCCTCCCGACCCATCGCCTGATCGTTCAAGGCGAGTATGCCCGGTGTTGCGGACCGGTGGGAATCGGAGCGGTATCGTCGGGGGGACGCTGGGAGGTGCGCATGACCGGAACAGCAGACGAGGGCTTCGGCGCCCACCCCTTCGGCGAGGTCGCCCGGGCCATGGTGGCCGCCCAGGAGCAGGGCCTGGAGCTGGCCCGGACGCTGCTGACCTCCCTCGGCACCCAACCCGAGGCCTTCGGCGGCCTGGTCCAGAGCTGGAGCGACGCCTTCCTGCGGCTGCTCGAGGCGGCCCCGGGCGCCCAGCCCAAGCGGCCGGCCCGCGACCAGTGACCCTCAGCCGCCCTGGGTCAGCGGGAGCAGGACCTGGAAGCGGGTGTCGCCCGGGGCCGAGGTGAAGCGCAGGTCGCCGCCGTGGCGCCGGACCACGATCTGCCAGCAGATGTCGAGCCCGAGGCCGGTGCCCTTGCCGACCGGCTTGGTGGTGAAGAAGGGCTCCAGGACGTGGGCGGCGGCCGCCTCGGGGATGCCGGCGCCGTTGTCGCCGATCTCGACCAGGGCCCGGTCGCCGTCGCGGGCGGTGCGGACGGTCAGCCGGCCGCGGCCGTCCATGCCCTCCATGGCGTCGACGGCGTTGTCGATCAGGTTGGTCCAGACCTGGTTGAGCTCGCCGGCGTAGGCGGGCAGCCGCGGCAGCGAGCGGTCGTAGTCGCGGACCACCTCGATGCCCGTCTCCAGCTTGTGCTTGAGCATGGTCAGGGTCGACTCGAGCCCGTCGCGCAGGTCGAGCTGCTGGAGGGGGCCGCGGTCCATCTGGCTGTACTGCCTGGCCGCGCCGATCAGGGCCGAGATGCGCCCGGCCGCCTCGGCCGCCTCCTCCACCAGGCTCTCGGCCTCGCAGGTCACGGCGGCCAGGCCGACCGCCCGGGGCAGGGCCGGGGCGGGCACGCTGGCCGCCACCCGCTCCAGCCAGCCGGTGTCGAGGCCGGCCGCGACCAGCGGCGGGGCCAGGTCCCAGGCGTCGTCGACGCCCCGCTCCTCCAGCCAGGCGCCCAGCTCGTCCTCGCGGTCGGCCGCCTCCAGCGGGGACGGCGGCGCCTGCTCGCCCCGCCGCTCCAGGGCCTGGCGGACCAGCTCGGCCAGGGCGGCCAGCTGGCCGGAGGCCAGCCCGGCCCCACCCAGGCCGGCCAGCTCGGCCCAGAGACCGGCCAGCCGCTCCGACAGGGTGGCGGTGGCCCGGGTGGCGGCGGTCGCCGGGTTGTTGAGCTCGTGGGTGAGGCCGGCGGTGACCGTGCCCAGGGCGACCAGCCGCTCGCGGGTGCTGACCGTCTGCTGCGATCCCATCCCCTGGACGGCGAACCCCTCCAGCAGGTGGGTGGCCATCGGGAACCACTCCCGCACCGCCCGGCCGAAGTCGTCGGCGCCCAGGACCCAGAAGCGGCAGTCGGTCACGGTCCGCACGCTGCCGGCATAGGAGCGGGCCAGGGGCAGGTCCAGGTAGGCGAAGAACGCGCCCGCGTAGGTGCCGCGGTGGTCGGTCCGGTTGACCTCGAGCTCGGTCCCGCCAGCCCGCATCAGCATCGACAGGGTGCCCTCGAGCAGCACGAACAGCTGCTCGGCGGGCTCGCCGGCGCGGTACACGACGGAGCCGGCCTGGTAGTCGGCGACCTCGCCCCGCTCGGCCAGCCAGGCCAGCTGCTCGTCGCTGAGCTTCTCGAACAGGAACAGCTCGCGCAGGGCGTCGGGGCCGAGCCGTCCGGTCACTGGGCCTCCAGGTAGCGGTGGACCAGCTGGATGGCCATGGCCCCCTCGCCCACGGCCGAGGCGACCCGCTTCACCGACCTGGCCCGGGCGTCGCCGGCCGCGAACACCCCGGGCAGGTCGGCCTCCAGGTAGTAGGGGTCGCGGTCCAGCGGCCAGCCCGGCGGCCGCTCGCCGCCGACCAGCAGATCGGGGCCGGTGACGACGAAGCCCCGGTCGTCGCGCTGGACCACCCCGTCGAGCCAGTCGGTGCAGGGCGCGGCCCCGATGAAGACGAACAGGAACCCGGCCGGCACCTCCTCCTCGGCCCCGGTGACGGTGTCGCGCAGGCGCAGCCGCTCCAGATGCTCGTCGCCGGCCGCTCCGGCCACCTGGGTGCGGGGCCGCACCTCGATGTTGGCGGTGTCGCGGAGCTGGCGGATCAGGTAGTGCGACATGGAGCGCTCCAGCCCGTCGCCCCGCACCAGCACGGTGACCCGCCGGGCGCGCCGGGCCAGGAACACGGCCGCCTGGCCGGCCGCGTTGGCCCCGCCGACCACGTACACGTCCTCGTCGGCGCAGGCCGGGGCCTCGGTGGTGGCCGACCCGTAGAACACCCCGCGGCCGGTGAGCCGGTCGACCCCGGGGACCTTCAGGGTCGAGTAGGCGACCCCGGTGGCCAGGACCACGGTGTGGGCGGCGACCTCGCCGCCGTCGGCGAAGCGGACCACCCGGGAGGAGCCCCGCGCCTCCAGGCCGGTGACGCTGGCCGCGGTGAGGATCTCGGCCCCGAACCTGCTGGCCTGGCGGCGGGCCCGGTCGGTCAGCTGGGCGCCGCTGACCCCGTCGGGGAAGCCGAGGTAGTTCTCGATGCGGGCGCTCTGGCCGGCCTGGCCGCCGGTGGCCTCCCGCTCGACCAGGACGGTGCGCAGCCCCTCGGAGGCGGCGTACACGGCCGCGCCCAGCCCGGCCGGCCCGCCGCCGACGATCACGGTGTCGTAGAAGTCGGTGGCCGGGGTGGTCGCCAGGCCGACCTTGGCCGCCAGCTCCTCGGTGTCCGGGTCGACCAGGGAGTCGCCGTCGGGGGTGACGACCAGGGGGATGCTGGTCTCGTCGAGCCCGGCCGCCTCCAGCAGCCGCCGGCCCTCGGGCTCGTCGGCCGGCAGCCAGCGGTACGACACCGAGTTGCGGGCCAGGAAGTCGCGCACCTCATAGGAGCGCGCCGACCAGCGGTGGCCCACGACCTGGGTCGCGGTCACCGGCTTGTCCCCGGCGGCCCGCCACAGCCCGATCAGCTCGTCCACCACCGGATAGAGCTTCTCGTCGGGCGGCTCCCACGGCTTGAGCAGGTAGTGGTCGAGGTCGATGACGTTGATGGCCTGGATGGCGGCGTCGGTGTCGGCGTAGGCGGTCAGCAGGGCCCGCCGGGCGCGCGGGACCAGGTCCATGGCCTGCTCCAGGAACTCAAGGCCGCTCATGCCGGGCATGCGGTAGTCGGCCAGCAGCACCGCCACCGGGTCGCCGCGGAGCTTGATCTCGCGCAGCGCCTCCAGCGCCTGGGGGCCGGACTCGGCCCGCACGATCCGGAAGTCCGGCCCGTAGCGCCGGCGCAGGTCGCGGGCCACGGCCCGGGACACGCCGGGGTCGTCGTCGACCGTCAGCAGGACGGGCTTGCTGGCCTCCATAGCGCCCGATGGTAGGGTCACGCCACGACAGCCAACAACCACCCGGGAGCGCCGTGACCAGCCTTTCCCACGACCGGTTCTGCGACGAGGTGGTCGCCCAGACCGCCCTGCTGCGGGAGGTCGTGGCCGGCGCCGACCTGTCGGTGACGGTGCCCACCACCCCCGACTGGACCCTGGCCCAGCTGCTGCGCCACGTCGGCGGCAACCTGCGGACGGTGGAGCTGGCCGTCCGCTCCGGCGAGGCCGTGACCGAGCCGGAGGCGCAGGTGCCCGACCACGCCGGTCCGGACGGTGACGACCCGGCGGCCCTGGACGCCTGGCTGGCCGAGTCGGCCGACCGCATGGCCGCGACCCTGCGCGAGGCCGGCCGGGACCTCCAGGCCCAGGTCTGGGTGGTGCGCTGGCCCACCGGCACGTGGGCCCGCCGCGCCGCCCACGACGCGCTCGTCCACCGGGCCGACGCCGCCGGCGCGGTCGGCGCCGGCTTCCCGGTCGCCCCCGACCTGGCCGTCGACGCCATCGACGAGTTCCTCGACCTGCTCAGCGAGCTCGCGGTCGCCGGGGACCGGGAGCCGGGGGCCGGGCCGGCCGGGACCGTCCACCTGCACGCCACCGACGCCGGCCCCGGCCTGGACGCCGAGTGGCTGGTCGAGCTGGACGCCGCCGGGTTCCGCTGGCGCCGCGGCCACGAGCAGGCCACCGTGGCCGTCCGCGCCTCCCTGGCCGACCTGCTCCGGGTGGTCACCCGCCGCCTGCCCCCCGACAGCGACGGGGTCGAGGTCCTGGGCGATCGGGCGGTCCTCGACGCCTGGCTGGAGCGCCTCCGGCTCCAGTGACCCGGCCGGGGTCAGGCGCGGCGGCCCCGGGCGCGGTCGAGGTCGCGGCGCTGGCGCTTGGTCGGGCGGCCGGCGCCCGCGGGGCGGTAGCCCTGGTGGGCCAGGGGGTCGCGAGGGGGTGGCGGCGGGCTCCGGTCGATCAGGCAGGTCGCGGCCGGCTCGGCCCCGACGCGGGTCTCGAGCAGCCGGACGACCTCGACCACCCGCTCCCGGTCGCCCACCCGCAGGCGCACGGTGTCCCCCACCTTGACCGGGGCCGCCGGCTTGGCCCGGGCCCCGTTGACCTGCACGTGCCCGGCCCGGCAGGCCTGGGCCGCCCCCGAGCGGGTCTTGACCAGCCGCACCGCCCACAGCCAGCGGTCGACCCGCGCCTTGTCCACGGCTCAGCGGCTGTCGCGCGGCGGCGCGATCCCCTTGGGGGCCTCGGGGCCGGAGCCCGGCTGCTCGTCCTCGCCGAAGGCCCGGCTGATCGACCGCAGGGCGCTGGTCACCTCGCTGGGGATGACCCACACCGAGCTGCCCGGGCTCTGGGCCAGCTGGGGCAGGGTCTGGAGGTACTGGTAGGCCAGCAGCTTGGGGTCGGGGTCGTTCTCGTGGACGGCCTTGAACACGGTCTCGATCGCCTGGGCCTGACCCTCGGCCTTGAGGATGGCCGACTGGCGCTCGCCCTCGGCCCGCAGGATGGAGCTCTGCTTCTCGCCCTCGGCGGTCAGGATCTGCGACTGGCGCACGCCCTCGGCGGTCAGGATGGCCGCCCGCTTGTCGCGGTCGGCCCGCATCTGCTTCTCCATCGCCTGCTTGATCGGCGCCGGCGGGTCGATGGCCTTGATCTCGACCCGGTTGACCCGGATCCCCCACTTGCCGGTGGCCTCGTCGAGCACGCCCCGCAGCTCGCTGTTGATCTTCTCCCGCGAGGTCAGCGTCTGCTCCAGGTCCATCCCGCCGATCACGTTCCGCAGGGTGGTCACGGTCAGCTGCTCGGCCGCCTGGATGAAGTTGTTGATCTCGTAGGCGGCCGCCCGGGCGTCGGTGACGTGGAAGTACAGCACCGTGTCGATGTTGACGACCAGGTTGTCCTCGGTGATCACGGGCTGGGGCTGGAACGACACCACCTGCTCGCGCAGGTCGATGGCGGGCCGCACCCGGTCGACGAAGGGGATGACGAAGTTCAGGCCCGGCTCCAGGGTCTTGCGGTAGCGGCCGAGCCGCTCGACGTTGCGGGCCCGGGCCTGGGGCACGATCCGCACCGAGCGGACCACGATCAGCGCGGCGATCACCGCGGCCACGACGGCGACGATCAGGACTTCCATGGGGTCACTCCCGCGGGTACACGAGGGCGGTCGCGCCCTCGATCTCGATCACGTCGACGGTGGTCCCGGCCGGGATCACCAGCGTCTCGTCATAGGCGCGGGCCGACCACTCCTCGCCGCCGATCCGCACCCGGCCGGCATGGCCGGTGACCTCCTGGACCACCCGCGCCTGCCGTCCCACCAGCGCCGCCACCCCGAACTTGTGCTGGGGACCGAACTGGGGTCGCAGCTGCCGCCTGACCAGCGGCCGGATCCCCAGCAGCCCGGCCACGGCGACCACGGCGAAGGTGGCGCACTGGGCGAAGATCCCGAGCCCGAGGGCCGCCACCCCGGCGGCGGCCAGCGCCGCCAGGGCCAGCAGGCCCAGCGCGGCCGTGAGCGTGAGAATCTCGGCGACCCCGAGGATCGCCGCCAGAATGATCCAGACCACCCAGTCCATCGCTGACCATTGCCTCCACCGCCAGAATACGCCCGCCGGCAGCGAAGGAACGTCACCTTGCCGACATCGGGCACCCCGCGGCCGGCCGCCCCGTCATGCCTGGCGACGGTGTCTCCCCCGCCGGCGACGGCCTGCTCCCTGGAGCTACCGGGTCGAGGCCGCTTCGTGACCCAAGCGAGCTGAACCGGACATCACAGCGAGGCCGGTGGTTCGTCGCATCGTGACCTGATCCGGCCAGGCTGAGGGCAGGCGCCGCCAGCTGCCGGCGCCACCGCAAGGAGGTCATCATGCGCGCCGCCCGACTCCTGGCCCGGCTGCTCGTCGCCGCCACCGCCGCCCTGCTCCTCACCGCCGTCTTCGACCCCGCCGCCGGCCTGGCCAGCACCCGGCCCGGCTTCTCCACCGACCCCAAGGTGGTCGAGCACCCGCCGGTCGGCTCGCCCAAGCTGGTCGGCCTGCGGGCCGGCCGCCACCCCGACTTCGACCGGGTGGTGTTCCAGCTCGACGGCCCCATCCCCTCCTACTACTCGGTCCGCTACGTGCCGGTGGTCCGCCTGGACGGCTCCGGGGAGCCGCTGTCGCTCCGCGGCGACGCCTTCCTGGAGGTCGTGGTCCGGGCCCCGACCCACGACGAGGACTACCGCCCGGTCCTTTCCCCGACCCGGCTGCGTCCCGACCTCCCGGCCCTGCGCGAGGTCAGCGCCCCCGGCTCCTTCGAGGGCCAGACCACCGCCGGCATCGGCGTGACCCGCCGAGTCGGCTTCCGGGTGTTCGACCTCGCCGGCCCGACCCGGATCGTCATCGACCTCGCCCACCCCCAGAAGATCGACGACGGCGGTCTCGTCGGCAATCCGCGGGGCCTCACCGTCACCCCGGCCAGCGGCCCCGTCGGCACCAAGGTGATCATCGAGGGCCGCGGCTGCGGCGACCTCGACGAGCCCGTCCACCTGGTCTTCCAGAGCGGCAGCGGCGGCACCGTCGGCGCCGTCGACCTCGGCGAGTTCCCGGTCTCCGAGCAGGACGCCTTCCGCGCCACCGAGGTCACCATCCCCGCCCACATGGACCCCCTCCAGGGCGTCGGCGGCGGCCCCACCCGCCCCGGCACCTACCAGTTCGCCACCCGCCCGCCGGTCTGCGCCGCCACCTTCACCGTCACCGGCGCCACCCCCGGCTCCCCAGAGCCCCCGGGCACCCTGCCCTTCACCGGCTCCCACACCCCGCTCCTGCTGGCCGTGGCCACCGGCCTGCTGGCCGCCGGGATCGGCCTGGTCGCGCTGGTCCGTCGCCCGGGCGCCGGGGCGTCGCCAGGGCGGTAGCCGAGCCTACAGGGGGCAGCCGGTGCGCTCGGAGAGCCGCCGGTTGCTCCCCTGGGCCAGCCGCACCAGCAGCGGGTCGGGCGTGGCCGCGACCGCCGGGACGTGGACCTGCAGGACCCGCTCGTTGCAGACGAAGATGACCAGCTGACCGCGACCACCACCGGCGGCGAGCAGATACAGCTCGCCGCCGGTGACCTGCGGCACCCGACCAGGCCGGACACCGCGCTCCCCCAGCGCGTCCCGGAGCTGGCCGCGCATGGCCAGCGCGTCCGCCCTCGCTGGGAACTGGAACAGCGAGGCCGCCACCGGCCCGGCCGCCCGCGACCAGGTCCGGGCGCAGCCGCTCTGGAAGCGATGGTCGTCGAGGGCGCGGGCCAGGGCCGCCGGGTCGGGCAGCCACCCCGCGACCGCATCGCCGGCGGCCTCGAACCCACGGTCGGTGGGCGGCCCGGGGCCGAGGTCGCGGCCAGCGCCGAGGTCGCCGAGCAGCTCACACAGCGGCGGCGGGTCGGCCGGCCGGGTCGGGCCGGCGGCGGCCCCGGCCGGCAGGCTGGAGGCCGCCGGGTCCTGCCCGGCTCGGCCGAGCGGCGCCCGGTCGAGCAGCTCCGGCCTGGTGATCACCAGCGCCGCGGCCACGGCGACCGCGCCCAGCCCGAGCAGGGCCAGCCAGCGGCCCGCCCGCCGCCGGCGCGGCCGGGG
>Ga0307415_100000150_pt1 | contig 30818 bp, 23 predicted proteins | sample DK1Cmetagenome_FD_204524 | JGI IMG/M metagenome (GOLD analysis project Ga0307415, IMG submission 204524) | Maize rhizosphere microbial communities from greenhouse at UC Davis, California, United States - DK15-C-2 | ecosystem: Host-associated > Plants > Roots > Rhizosphere > Soil | place: USA... | reverse complement strand
ATACGATCCGGTGCCGAAATCAGGCAGCCAATACACGCCGTCCGCGTGGACGATCAGGTTCAGCCTGTCGGGGTGACCGTGTCCCCCACCGACGCGGCCGCACTCGAGACTGGCATACCGTTTGTTGCTTCGAAATACCGCCAACCCCTGAGCCTCGACGAGAACAGTTTCAGGAGACCACCGAGGCACGTCAGCCGGCAGGGACGGTACCATCTCGAGCAGCGCCCACCAGGACAAATCAGTGCGGCTCCGCTTCGAGCCCGGTTCAGGCTCTCCGGCCTCATGCAGGTAGGAGTCGAACGTCTGGGCGGCGGGTGCCGGGGTTTCATACAGCTCCCGAAGCCAGGACCAGAGCTGAGCGGCCTGGTCGCTCCCGGCTGCCACGCGTGCCAGTCCTATTTCCCATAGCTCGAGATACATCGGCTGCGCGAGCGACACTCCGAAGCGCGAATCCTTCCGGGCAGGAAAGGTGAAATCCGGCAGAGCCGTCAGGGTGGGTGCGCGAAGCGCTGCGGTCAGCCGGTCGGCGAGCGTCCGATCGGCCAGGAGATCCACCCCCGCCTGGCGCGCCCACCACATTCCGAGCAGCTGTCCCCTCAGCGCGAAGAGATGATAATTATCCCCTTCGTACCACATCCCGTCTTCACCGAAGCCGTGAAGAAGGTGGGTGACAATGCCGCCCGGCCCCTCTACGGCCCTGGACGCAAGCTCCTCATCTTCGAACCAGACGGCGATACTGGCTAGCGCGGCATTGTGCCAGGTCTGCCGGTTGGACAACCCCTCATCGAAATCACCGATGATGTTGGCGGCCTCGTCGGCAACTGCTGCTACCACCTCGCCGGTCTCCTCCTCGAGAAAGCCAGACTCCCGGAGGAGCATGGCCGCGGCGAGATAGTTACAGATCCAGATCGATTCTAAATAAGTAGAGAAGAAGAGGTGGCTGGGTCCCAGCACGTTGTCACGGTTGGGATACGTCGAATACTTGCGATAGGCCTGGAGCAGCTCGTTGGCCCGCCGCGCGGCGTCTTCCCGGGTGGCGAACGCCGCCACCGTGGCCAGATGAGCCGCGCGCTCGGAAAGCCAGAGGTGCTGGTAGTGAGCCCAGGCGCGATCGTGCCGCTCCCCCTTGTACTCTTTGCCGCACTGCGGGCAGCGGTGTGCGGCCGGGCTCCACGGGTCGAATGTGAGCCGGGTGCCGTCCTGAGGGCACACCCCGCCATCAGCGGTGAGGAGGGCCTTCTGGGACGGCAACTCCGGCATGCGGGCCAGCACGGGCCCGGCGCGCTCCGCTAATCGCTCCAGCAGTGCACCCAGCTCGGGCGAGGTTTCTATGTCCGCCCGACGAAGGTCCAGCTCCTCGGCAGTCAGCATTGTCTCACGCCGTACATGGCCCAACGCACGGGTAGAATGGTTACCCCGCACTGCTGTGCCGCTTCGATCACGCCTCCTGGCTCGTCGGGCGCCAGGAAAAACATGCAGCCTCCCGCTCCCGAGCCGGCAGCCTTTCCGCCGAGCGCTCCGGCGGCGAGCACACACTCCTCTAACTGCGCCATCTTCTCGGTTCGCATCTGAGGATCGAGGGCGAGCTGATGCATCCAGTTTTCGCTCATCAACCGTCCAATCTGTGCGGTGTCAGCGGCGACCAGGGCATTCGCCATGGATTCTGCCACCGCTCTGATGCCGTGCAACGCCCGTGCTACCTTCGAGTCACCCTGCTCGTATGCGTGCATCACACGATCGATGGTAGCGCCGGAAAAGCGACTTGCCGTGGTGTAACACAGGATGGTTCGACGGCCGAGCTCTTCAGCAAAATCGGCATCGACCGGCAGCCGCTGCACCTCGGCCTCGGGGTCCTTGAAGTCGAGCCGCAGAAATCCACCGTATGAGGAGGCAAACTGATCCTGGCGTCCTCCGGGGATACCCGCTTCCACCGCTTCGAGGTGACAGGCCCGCTCTGCGATATCCACCGGATTGGGGCTTTCTCCTCGTGCGGCGGACAGGGCAGCGACCAGTGCCACGTCGAGCGCACCGGATGTTCCCAGCCCCGATCCGGGCGGAGCGTCCGAGCGCGTGATCAGCGTGCATGCCCCGACGGGCAGCATCCTGAGCGCCGCCTTGTGCAGAATCAGCCGGCCATCGTTCACGAGTCCAGTCGAGTCAGCTACCTCGAGCTTGTCATCGAGATCTTCGGACACGAGCCGGAAGCCGCGCCCTCCCACATGCACTTCGGCTTGCGCGAACAGCCGCACACCGGCAGTGATGACAACACCACCCTCTCGCGCCGAGAACGGTGGAACATCGGTCCACCCACCGGCGAAGTCGAGGCGTACCGGTGCGGCAGCCCGGAACGCGGGGTGATCATCAGCAACCGGCTCGTTTGTCACGGCGCCACCCACCAGTCGTGAATCGTCGGCAGCTCACCCCGCAGGTCCATGCGCACGCCACGCACTCTGCGGTTCATTCCCTGGAGCCCGCGCGAGTGATACAGGAAGGCGGCAGGAGTAGAATCTGCGAAGAGGCGCTGGGCGGCGACAGGATCATCCGGCGCGTGGAATCCCGCCAAAGCAGCAAGTGGCTTGAGATATCCCAGTCCCGGGTCTCCTGCGATACCCAGTACCGCAGCCTCGAACTCAGCTCGCGCGCCGTAAACGCGCCCCAGAAAAGCTGAGAGCTCGAGCTGCCGGATCGTGACGTCGAATCCTGCCCGGCGGAGGCGCGCCTGCAGCATCTGCTCCAGTGCTGCCTCGCCGCTCCCTACCGTGAGCAGCTCGAAGCTCAATCGTGTGTCCGTTGTCGTCGTGGGTACGGAAACCAGCGAGGCTGGTACATATCCGGGTGCAGTTGGCGGCACGGGGCCCAAGGCTGGAGTACCAAAACCATAAATGTACCCATCGACGAGCTCCTCCCGATCGATGGCGTCGCTCACCCGGCGGCGGACTTCTCGCCGATCGAACGGAGGACGCCGGGCATTGAACACGATGCCCTCGGTCCAGAGCAGCGGGAAGCTGACCACGGCCAGACTGGTATCGCGGCGCACGAATTCCGCATGAGCCGGCTGGATGCCGGCGAAGTCGAGCTCACCCGATGTCAGGGCGGCCAGCTTCGTGGTGGGCTCGTCTACCACCACGACGATGAATCGGTCGAGTTTGGGTGCCCCTCCCAGTGCCGCCGGAAAGTCGGGGTTCGCTCGGAAAACCCAGCGACGGTTGGGCTCGTGTGACACGAACCGGAACGGCCCGTTGCCCACCGGAACGTTGTTCCAGGCCGCTCGCCTGAGACGTGTGAGCGGGACCGAGTCCAGCAGGTGCGCGGGTAGAATCGCCAAATCGGTGAGCACATCGGGCAGGCGGAGTTGCGGCTGGCTCCACTGGAGCACCGCGGTGGAATCGTTGGCGGCCAGTGTTGTATCGAGCTTGGCCAGCTCGCTTGTGCGCGGATAGCCCGTCTCGGGATTACGGGCTGCGTTGAGCGTCCAGACCACATCGCGCGCGGTGGTCGGCCGACCATCGTGCCAGGAGACGGCGGTCTCAAGATGCATGGTGAGAACCCGGCCACCGTGAGTCCACCGCCACGAACGCGCGAGGTACGGCTGGGGCGTGAGGGCGCTGTCGTAACGCGCCAGGGTAGTGAGCAGCACATAGCGCTGCACCTGGCGCGCAAGCGGATGGCTGGTGAGAAGCGGATTGATGCTCTGGAGGTCCGCGCCCGAGGCAAAAAGCACGGTGTTTCCGCGTCGGTTCGCGTTGGAGCCGCACGCCGAGGCGAGCACGAGCAGCAGAAGGGCCGAACGTTTGATCGGAAGCACAGCGAAGTTTAGTACATTCAACCATGCTTCGAACATTGGTGAGGCGCGCGTTCGCCGGCATTGCCGTCGTCGTCGGCGTCGTCACCCTCATGTTTTTCCTGATCCGGCTGGCACCGGGCGATCCGGCATTGCTTCTGGTTGGCCCCACCGCCACCCAGGAGCAACTCGAGACCCAACGCCGAGCCATGGGGCTCGACCGGCCTCTCCCCGAACAATACGCCACCTGGCTGGGCCGCTTCATCCAGGGTGACTGGGGCAGCAGCATCGCGACCGGCCGTCCCGTCGGTGCGATGATTTCCCAGGCGTGGCCCGCAACCGTGAGCCTCGTGGGCTTGTCGCTGTTGCTCAGCTATCTGCTCGGTATCATCGTCGGCGTGGTGCAGGCTTCCCGCGGTGGACGGCTGGATACCACTCTATCCGTGGTGACCGTGACCCTGTTCGCTGTGCCAGGCTACTGGCTCGGCCTCATGCTGGTCATGGTCTTCACATACTGGGCGAGGATTCTGCCGTCGTTTGGCGCCACCGGCCTGGACGCAGACTTTTTGACCGGATGGGACCGGGTGGCCGATCGGCTCCGGCATCTGACGCTCCCGCTGGTGACTCTGACACTCATCGGCGTCGGCGGTACGGCACGGTACGTTCGGGGCGCCATGCTGGACGTGCGGCATTCACCTCACGTGGCGATCGCGCGGGCAAAAGGGCTACCTCCCCACCAGGTCACCATGCGTCACGTGCTCCGGAACGCCCTCATACCAGTGCTGACTCTGCTCGGGCTCTCACTGCCGGCCCTCTTCTCGGGCGCGGTATTCATCGAAGCGATCTTCGCCTGGCCTGGCGTGGGACGAATCATGGTTGAGGCGGTTGGTGCACGTGACTATCCGGTGATTATGGCCGCTACCACCGTAAGTGCCGTGCTCGTGGTTGCGGGCAATCTGCTCTCGGAGGCGCTCACGGCTTGGGCCGACCCCCGAGTCCGGGCGGCAGACCAACGGGGCACTACGTAAATGGCCCTAGGATGGCTGCACGCAAAGCCCGGCTCTCTCCTCCATGATTCACGAGCACGATTCGGCTTGGCGGTGCTGATCGCGGCGGTTCTATTCGCGCTCCTTGCTCCGCTTGTCGCCGTCGATCCATCGGTGCAGCGAGACATCGTCGCCACCCGCTTTCTGCCTCCGCTCAGCACCGACCTCCACGGCACCTTTCATCTGCTCGGCACCGACAGATTTGGGCGGGATGTGTGGGCCAGGCTGGTGTTCGGCGCGCGTGTGTCACTCGGTGTGGGATTCCTGGCGGTGCTGCTCTCAGTCGTGATCGGTCTTGCTATCGGTGCAGCGGCAGGCTTCTGGCAGGGTCGCACGGGGCTGGTACTGCTCGGACTCACCGATTTTGCTCTCGCCTTGCCGCGGGTGGTACTGCTGCTGTTACTCGCCTCGCTGTGGCAGCCGAGCGCCGCGCTCGTGATCATCGTCCTCGGGCTCACCGGCTGGATGACGATCGCTCGTCTGGTGCATGGCGAGGTACGCGCGCTGGCCGCTCGGCCGTTCGTCGAAAGTGCCGTCGCGCTTGGCGTGACGGGACCCCGGGTCCTGGTTCGTCATATTCTGCCGAACGCCTTGACCCCAGTCATTGTCGCTGCCGCGCTGGGAGTCGGGAATGCGATCATGCTGGAAGCCGGGCTCTCCTTTCTCGGGTTGGGGGTGCAGCCGCCTACGCCGTCGTGGGGAAACCTCATCGCATCCGGTCGGGATACGCTGGTGAATGCGCCGTGGGTAGCCACCGCGCCGGGAGTGGCGCTAGTACTGGTGGTGGTAGCGGCGACGCTATTGGGGGATGCGGTGCGGGATCAGCTGGATCCGTCGGGTAGGCGGGCGGTAGGCGGGTAAGCGTAAGGCGGGGAAGCGGGGAAGCGCGGAAGCGGGGAAGCGGGGAAGCGGGGAAGCGGGGAAGCGGGTAAGCGGGTAAGCGGGTAAGCGGGTCGGAAGTTGTCACTCTGAACGCAGCCAATGGGCCGGAGCTCAATTTCAGCTCGGCACCTTGGCCTTCCCGCTTCCCCGCTTACCCGCCTACCTCCCCGTCCATCGATCCGATCCGAGGACCTCGTCGATTCGCTGCTCCAGCACCGTCAGCGCTCCGGGCACCCCACCGCACCCATAGTCATGTTGGATCCGCTTGGTCCGGCCGCGAAAGGTCGCCGAGCTGATCGCCGAGGGAGAGTCGGTGGTGTAGCGGTGGCAGGTGGGTTCCGACACGACGTATCGGTCGGAGAAGGTGAAGTATCCGGCCTGCTCCAGCTCTCGCAGCAGTGAGGCAACGCTGTCCGGGGAAATTTCTGCGGTGGCACTCCCGATAAGCCGCACGTTGGCCCTGCCCTCGTAGGTCACCGCACCAGCGCGTGTGACCCTGATTCGGTAAACAGGACAGCGTCCGAAGCACGCCGTGCGCTCGAGGCTGATGGCCTCTGCAGTAGCACTACCCGAACGATCCGGCGCGTCAGCCGGGGCCGGGACTCGATTTCGACTGCATCCAAACACCGCCACCGAAGCCAGTACGAGGCTCCGGATCATGGCGATACCGCCACGCGCTTGACCTGACTCTGGACTCCGTCGGAGAACACCAGATCCAGCTCACGGTTCTGGTTTACCACATCGACGCTTCCGCCCCGTGCGAACGACAGGACTTCACCGGTTTGTACATCACGCACCATCACCATCGGGTGCTGGCGAGCATCCCACCGTACCCCGACCTTTCCTCCGGGCGTGCGGCGGACCTGCGCGGGTACGGCGGCAGCACCGAGCCGAGCGGCGGCTGGAGCCGTGCGGCTCCGCACCTTCTCACCACCCGGTCCGGCCAGCCGGAGCGTTTCGAGCCGGCCCGCTTGAGTATTCGAGATGGGAACGGCAAAGACGAAGCTCTGGTGCTCTCCAGGCGCATCCGCAATCTGGCTTGGCGAAAATGAGACGCTGAACAGCTTGCTGCCATCTTCCGCCATCGCATCCACGCTGTACGGACCAGGCCGGCGAGGCATACGCGGCCGGGTGTTCACTCGAAACGCGGGCTCGAGCACCAGCTCACCGTTGCGTACGTGGCCCCAGACCAGAAGGCAGGGTTGCTCCGCCTGGCTGACTTCGGCGCTCACGACCGGCGCCGGAGGCGGCGATATGAGGTAGCTCATCACCGCTTTGTAGGTATAGTCACCGATCCACTTCGGGTCGCAGTAGCCCATGATGTCGCTGGTTGCCGCAGGCATTAGGGTTTGAGATCCCACGTTCACGCCATATACACCGATACGGCCGTCTGAAAACGGGTAGCCGTTATCCAGGCCAGAGGGCCCGCCACACGGAGCGTGGTTTCTGCCCCAGTTGTGCCCCAGCTCGTGGGCTGCGACCGCGGCCCCGGTGGGCATGTAGTCCCAGCCAAGCGCACTCTGCTCGCTGAATCCGCCGCTCACGTATGCCACACCTGCGACGCCGCTGGTGTAGGAGACCTTCGCGACGCCGTAGTAGTGACGCGTTGGATTCTCGAGTGCCCGAATGGTCTCGATCTCCAGCAGGATCGTGCCCCACGCCCCATTCTGGTTCTCAGCCTGCAGGGTATCCGCCGTGGTGGTGGTATACGGCGCCCTCACCGCCGTGTTGTAGCCCGCGATGGGATGCATCTGACGGGTGAGCGCGAGGAACTGGTCGCGATTGGCCAGCGTGACGTTTCCTACGTCGCCCCGGGCTGCGTGCCGCTGCTGAATTACGGGAACGAAGGTGACATTCAACGTGGGAACGGTTTGAACGAGCGGACTGGCGGGTGCAAGCAGGTTATCGGTCTCGACTGTCTCCGTGATGAGATTACCGGGATCCACTTCCGCTTCGATTCGAAAGCCGGGCTGAATGAGGGTTCCTGCCAGCGGTGTGTTCCAGGAATAGCCGAGCGAGCTCTCGTCTACCGATGTGGGAACAGATACACCTGGCGCGGGTATGACGACTGTAGACACCTCCGCATCGGCGCTGTTGAAAATCCTCACACGGACCGATGGGATCGCGACATTGGTCCGGTTGGCCACCGCGAAGACGCGCAGATACCCGTTTCGGTCTTTCACCAGCGGGACGCTGCCGTCATACGTCTGAGCACTCTGGGTTACGTAGAGTCCCGCGATCGTAAGGTTGAGGTCGCCGCTGCTGGGTGGTGCGTAGGTAACGGTAGCACTGGCAGTGCTGCCGGGAGAGACGGCGATATCCTGAGTTGCCGGAGTTGGGCTGTGTGGCGTGCCACCCGATGCTATGACGTTCTGTGCCGCCACTGTATATGTCCCCGGAGTCAGCGCCAGGAGCGTCTGGGTTTCGGTGACGTTCCCTGTGAAGCCGTTTGGTCCCGTTACGGACACGGCTGCGTCTGCGCTTGTGCCCAAGCCAACGATATTGACACTGAGCGCACCGAGGCCGGTCGAGTAGACCACCGAGGCCGAGGCCGTGGAGTTGCCCACGGCCACCGTTTGGCTGGCGGGAGCGCCGCTATACGTGGCGAGTCCGACACTCACGCTGCTCGCGGCGACAGTGTAGCTACCGGGCGCGAGGGACGTAAGCGTCTGGGTACCCGTCAGCGCCTGGCTGTAACCGCCGGGGCCGGAAACGTGGAGGTTGGCTGATGACCCGTCGGGAAGGCCCGTCACAGTGACGTAGAGGTTGCCGGTACTCAGGCCGGAAGGTTCATCCCCGCAGCCAAGCGCGAGCCCCAGAAGCAGAACCAGAACCCGGCTGCGGGTAATCAGCGGCACTAATCCGTCCTGTGTTGAGAGTTGCGGTCTGGCTTTCTGCACCCGCCGAAGGCTGCATGCCGTGCGCACAGTGTGGCACAAGCAAACCGCCGTGGTTCCGAGGAGTCACCGAGCTAAGAACTTACGTTCTTTGCTGTTAGACTCTACAAGTGACCTCTCCTGACTCGGCGGTGGGCCAAAAAGAATAGGGCAGAATACCGGAAAACGGTAACCGAAAAACATCTGTGAGTACTCCCGGCTACCGACCGGCAATAGACGCGCCAACTCTACGGGTTTACCTGGGTGGAAGTACGGATCGCTGGAAGGAGATGAGTCGAAGATCAGCTCGGACTGAGCAGGCCGAGCAGAATGTCAGGCAGACTCCCGGCGTCGGGTGCAGCGCTGGACTTCCTGCAGCAGGCGCTCGGCTGGAAATGGCTTCGGCAGGATGGCGCAAGGCGCGTTGATACCCAGCTCAGCCAGAGCGCCCGTGGCATAGCCGGACATGAGGATGACCGGCAGCCCGGGTGACGTGGTTGACAGAGCCTGCATCAGCTCGACGCCGTTCATCCGTGGCATCACGATGTCAGAGACGACCGCGTCGAAGTCATGGCCCTGCTTAATCAGCTCGAATGCTTCGATCCCGTCCCGAGCCTCGACTACCCGGTAGCCTTCGCGCTCCAGCACCCGCAGGGCAAACCTGCGGACGGCACCCTCATCGTCGACAACGAGAACCGCCCCGGTACTGGAACGCAAAGGCACCGCGGACGCGGTATCGTCGAGAGTTTTCATTCCGCTTTTCAGGTGTGAGATGAGACTAATGTAATACACGAGGGCAGGCGCGTCATCAGGCGTTCTCCTCGGCCTCGAGCGGCCTGCGGCCGACCCGAACGGTAAGCGGCCAGCGGACTCGCCGGGTTGAGCCGTGATTCCACTGCAGCGCCAGCTTCCGTTCCAGGTCCGGCACGGGATCGCGTCCTACGGCATCCCGAAAACGCTGGGTTGCTGACCAGGTGCCGACATAGCCGAGCAGCTGGGCAAGCGTCCAGTGCTCCTCCATGGCAAACGCGGGCGGGTCCAGCTCGGGAAACGGAAAGCGGAGGGTACGGTAACCCGCCTCAACGTGCTGCCGCCCGGGCGGCCAATAGGGTCCGAGGACGTCGCCATGGAATCGGCTGAGCTCACGCTGGAGCGTGATGCTGTCGAGATGGGGATTGCCGTAGCTCCAAACCGCCAACACACCGCCTGGAATCAGCACTCGGGCGGCTTCCTCATAGAACCAGTCCACGTCGAGCCAATGGAGTGCCTGGGCAACGGTGACCAGATCAACGCTCGCCGCCGGGAGACCACTGGCCTTGGCCGTCACCGCTCGGTAATCGATGTGGGAGTGACGGGGTGCCTGATCCAGCATCGAGATGCTGATATCTGTGGCCACGACTCTCTCGAAGCGGCCCGCCAATGGGATCGTTGCCTGCCCGGTGCCAGCAGCACAGTCCCAGGCCACCTTTGGGTGGTGCACCAGGCCCGCCAGATAGTCGAAGAGCTCCTCAGGATACGTCGGCCGGCATGCGGCGTAGGAGACTGCCACCCGGGAGAAATGATCGGACAACGCCTTCATGCTCACCGGATGGCGCGGTGCGAACTCATGATGCGAAGGACCTCCGCGACCGGAAGCGCTTCGACCGTGCCACGGCGCGAGCTCACGGTGGTGGCTGCGAATAGTGAGTTGTAGATGGCTTCTTCGGTGGCCTCTACCGTGGCCTGGAAGAGTGTCGACATGTCATCGTTGGTTAGCTCGGCCACCCGTTTCCGGGCGATGACTGGTGGTCGCCGAACGTCGGGGTGGGTGGAAAAGGCGATGACATAGTCGCCGGAGCCATTGGAGGCCACCGAGCCGGTCTTCGCAAGTCCCAGCATGGCGCGGCTCGCCAGACGGCCCAGATTCCTGTCGGACAGCGGTGCATCCGTCGCTACGACCATCATTATCGAGCCGCGGGAGCCCTGTGCGTCGGGCCGAGGCTTCGTGCCGGTGCGGCCCAGCAGTCGCCCGACGGGCACTCCCAGGATCTGGAGCTCTCCCCCGAAATTCGATTGGACCAAGACGCCGACAGTCCAGCCACTATCAGAAGAAATTATTGTCCGCCGGGACGAGGTACCGATGCCGCCTTTCCAACCAAAAGTGACGGTACCCGTCCCGGCACCGACACTTCCCTCCTGCACCGGGCCCGATGCAGCGCTGCCGAGGGCCTGTCGCACGGCGGCGGCTGAGACTGGGCGGCTGCGGATTGCGTTGAGCATGTAGCCGTCGTTCGTCTCGCCGACGACGGGATTGATCGAGCGGACCTCTTCCATCCCGGGCTTCTCGAGAAGGTATGCCGCCAGCGCATCCGCGGCCTTCCACACGCAGAGTGTGCAGGTCAGAAGAATGGGGGTCTCCAGCTCGCCCAGCTCGGAGAGTTGGGTAACGCCAATCAGTTTTCCAAAGCCGTTGCCGACGTGGAGCCCAGCGGGAACGCGGTCGAAGAAGAGATTTCCGGCATGCGGAAGGATGGCCGTGACCCCGGTACGAACGGAGTCACCCTCAACTATCGTGGTCTGCCCAACTCGCACCCCCTGCACATCGGTAATCGCATTGTTCGCTCCCGGAGGCAGAGTTCCCGGCACGATGCCGAGGTCCCGAGCGCGTCGGGGCTGCTGCGCTGTGAGCGGGGCGGCAACGCCGAGAACCAGGACAACAAGGCCAAGCGCAGCTGAGGAGTGGAAGCCCTGCGGACACGGTGAAGCCATCTACGCGGCCGGCTCAGGCTCGGAGAGAGCGAGCTCCAGCCGATCGATGAATTCGGCCTGGGCTGGATTGATCTTCTCTCGCGCGGTGCGGGGATCGAACCATGCGCAGCGGTCCACCTCGGGAAAGGTGATGATCCGGCCAGAGCCCCGGGGCCACTCAGTACGCATCGTATTGCTGGTTACCCGCGATGCATCTGCGTCGCCCGCCCAGGCCCATGCGTGTACGTACTTCCCAGCTTTTTGACGGATATTCCCAAGGGGCAGAAAGGGACCTGTAGGGCGAATCCCGGTCTCCTCCTCGAACTCCCGGCAGGCTGCGTCCAGGAGGTCTTCACCCGGCTCCGCCAGTCCCTTCGGGATCGTCCAGGCGGCGGTGTCACGGTTATGCCAGAACGGGCCACCAGGATGTGCCAGGAAGAGCTCGAGCGTTCCGGACGAGCGGCGATACAGCAGCAGCCCGGCACTGGAAGCGGCTGACTTCGCCATCAACGATGCATCAGCGGCCGAGCCGGAGCGCGCAGAAGTAACCCGCGGGATCGGGGAGGACGCGGCGACTCTGCGTTTCGGTGAGTGCCAGCCCGCGATCCGCTTTCCACCAACCCCAGAGCCCTTCAGGGGCTACTGCGGTGATCTCGAGGTTGTGAGCCCCGCCTTCGGCGTATCCCGCACGCGCAACTATGAGGTGCTGCCCGGCCAGCACGACGCGGGGTTTTCGGGAGCTGGTCAGGGAGTCGCCTCCGACAAGCTCCAGCCAGCCCATGAGATCACGCACTGCGCCGCCGGATGCGCCGGCCCTGGCCGCTGAATCGAGTGGAGCGAGATGAAGGCGGCCGTTGATCACGCGGCCGCCGCTGGGCTGGGTCTGCACCTGGATCAACTCGTAGTCACCGGCCAACGCGAGGGGAGCGACGGAGATCGGGTGCTGGGCTGTCTCGGGTACGCTCGGCCCGCAGCGCGATGGCGCCGGCGGCTCGCTGGTCCGCGGCGCGCACGCCGCCGCTATCAACATTCCGAGTGCAGCTGGAAGCCTCATGGCACCACACATGAGCTGGGCGCGAGCCGCAGGGTCAAGCTGGGCGGCAAGTGCGAACGGCCGGTCTTGATAGGTGTGCGAGGATGAAACGGAACCACTCGGCACGAACGTACGTTGGAAGCTGCGTTGTGGCAACTCTGTGTCTTTCTTTCGGTGTTCCACAGAACCTCGAACCGTGGTAGGCTTAAAGCGAACCCTAGCACTGATCCCATCATGAAACCGCAACGCCTCATCGGCCGCCGTCCCTCGACGCCTGGAAGAAGCACAGGGTCGACAGGATCCGGGCAGAGCATGCCCAGCGACCTTCTGGTCCAAACCTGCCGGCGGATTGGGATCGTCAGCACCGTTTTCGGCTCGATCTGGGCCTTCATGACGATCATGAACAACTTCGTCCTCCCGCTGCTCAGCGAGAGGATGGCATCGTTGTACCCGTATCCCGGCAATATCCTTGGGGCAGCCGCGGTGGCGAGCTCGGTCGCCATGGTGTACCTCGCCCGAACGATCAGTCATAAGAAGCAGCTTCTGATCGATCTGGGCTCAGGGTATCTGGTCCTCCAGTGTTTGCTCATCTCGATACTCACCCACTGGATGCCGGTCCCGCTGGTGCCCAGAGTCTCGTGGGTGTGCGTGGCCATCCTCATCTATCCGGCGATCGTACCGAACACACCGAGAAAGACGCTGTTCGTCTCCCTCCTCGCCGCTTCGACGGAGCCCCTCGCCATGGGCTTGTCGCTGCTCCGCGGAATCGAATTCCAGGGGGGGTGGTTATATGTGTTGTGGATGTCGGTGCCGAACTACATCAGCGCCTTCCTGGTCGTGGTCCCGGTACAGATTATCCACGGCCTCGGCCAGCAGGTGCGGCGGGCCCGAGAGCTCGGCAGTTACCGGCTGGAAGAGCCACTCGGCAAGGGCGGAATGGGCGAGGTGTTCCGCGCCACTCATCAGATGCTGGCCCGGCCGGCAGCGGTGAAGCTGATCCGGCCCGAGATCCTGGGATCGAGCTCTCCCGGTGCCGCGAAGGTGCTCGTGGAGCGCTTCCGGCGCGAGGCAGAAGCGGCGGCGTCGCTCCGCTCCCCGCATACCATCAGCCTCTATGATTTCGGCGTGGCGAACGACGGCACCTTCTTCTTCGTGATGGAGCTGCTGGACGGACTCGATCTCGAGACGCTGGTAGAGCGCTTCGGGCCGCTACCGCCTGAACGATGTGTGTACCTGCTTCGGCAGGTCTGTGATTCGCTCCAGGAAGCGCATTCTCGCGGCCTGGTCCACCGCGACATCAAACCGTCCAACATCTTCACCTGCCGTCTCGGGCTACAGGTCGATTTCGTCAAAGTGCTCGATTTCGGACTCGTGAAGGCGGTGGACGACATGGGTCGGGAGTCGACATTGCTGACCGCTCCCGATAGCACGACCGGTACGCCGGCATACATCGCTCCGGAAGTCGTGCGGGGCGACAGCGTGGCGGACCACCGGATGGACCTGTACACCCTGGGGTGCGTCGCCTACTGGCTCCTTACGGGCCGACTCGTGTTTCAGGCGCCCAACGCCATACAGCTGATGTACCAGCACGCCAACGCGACCCCGGTGCCGCCATCGCAACTCAGCGAATTCGAGGTGCCGCCCGAGCTGGACGCCGTCATTCTCGCGTGTCTGGCGAAGTTTCCGGACGATCGTCCTCAGAGCGCCGCGGAGCTGTCGAGCCGGCTGATGCAGGCAATGCCGGCGCCTGCCTGGAACGAGGAGGTCGCGCATCGCTGGTGGAACCGGCACCACCCCGAGGCCGAGTGCGGCGAACCCTGCGAGTCGCACCGGATTCTGACCAAGACGATGGAAGCCTCATGGGAGCCGATCGAGACTCCTTCAGCAGCGGTGTCCACCGGCTCGTGATACCCAGTCCGTGGGTGACTCGGGCATGACAGCCGACGTCGAGCTCACCCGGGAGCAGCCGTCGGCCGGCAGCCCGCTCGACAACCTTCTCCGCCTGTTCGCGGATGTGCGCACTGGCGAAGGCGCCACCGCGCTCCTGCTGGCGGTCAACGTGTTTCTCCTGCTCGCCACCTACTACTGCATCAGACCGGTCCGGGAAGCATTGATTCTCTCGACCGAGGGCGGACCCGAGCTCAAGTCGTACCTGGCGGCCGGGCAGGCCATCCTGCTGCTGGGACTGGTTCCCGCGTACGGCGCCCTGGCGGACCGCTTGCCCCGCCGGCGCTTGCTCAACACCGTGACGACGTTTTTCATCGCGTGTCTGGTGGTATTCTACGCGCTGACCCGCGCCGAGGCATCGGTCGCGGCCATCTTCTTTCTCTGGGTCGGCATTTTCAACCTGATGATCGTGGCGCAGTTCTGGTCGTTCGCGAACGATCTCTACACCAAGGAGCAGGGCGAGCGGTTGTTCGCGATCGTGGCGGTGGGAGCATCGCTCGGCGCGGTGCTCGGTGCGCGACTCGCCGCCTTCCTTATTCCCGTATTTGGCTTGCCGCAGCTCCTGCTGGTTGCCGCCGGTCTGCTGGCGCTCGCCATCTCCATCAGCAACGTGATCGACGCGCGGGAGCGGGCCAAGCACGAGGCGCACCTCCCCTTACAGATGACCACGGCGGAGCTGCCCGCCGCCACCGGTGAGTATCAGATCCAGACCGTCGAGGACTCCAAGAAGCTGACGGTTTCGCTCCCCGGAGTGAGCCCCGCCAGCCGGCCCGGCACCTTTCGACTGGTGTTCAGGAACCGGTACCTGCTGCTGATTGCGCTGCTGATCTTGTTCGTGAACTGGGTGAACACCACCGGCGAATACATCCTGGGGCGGGCGGTCAAGGATGCCGCTGGAGCGGCCGTGGCTGCCGGGACTGCGGGCGGTTTGTCGGAGTCCGAGTATATCGGACAGTTCTATTCCGAGTTCCTGTTCGTGGTGAGTTTGGCCGCTCTCGTGCTCCAGCTGTTCGTGGTCTCACGCCTGATCAAGTATGTGGGGGTGAGAGTAGGGGTGATGGTGCTGCCGGTGCTCGCGTTCGCCGGCTACGCCGTGCTTGCCTTCGTGCCGCTTCTCGCCTTGGTACGCCTGGTCAAGATCGCCGAGAACGCGACGGACTACTCGGTTCAGAACACGGTGCGGAACGTTCTCTTTCTGCCCACCAGCCGGGACGAGAAATACAAGGCCAAGCAGGCTATCGACTCTTTCTTCTGGCGGGCAGGAGATGTGCTGTCTGCGGCCCTGGTCTTCGTTGGCGTGAGTATGCTCGGGTTTGGAACGAAGGGATTTTCCCAGGCTAACCTGGTGCTCACCATCGTATGGCTGCTGCTGGCATTCGCCGTGGGACGTGAATACACCCGTAGATCAAAGGCGCTCGAGAGCGATCCAGCCGGCCGGTGACCCGAGCAATGATGTGGTGGGGCGCGGTCGCAGTGGCCGGTGCGCTCGGCTGTGCCGCAAATCCGCTGGCGCAGCCTGAGCTGGTCCCAGGGCTCGCGCCGGAGTCCGTCGTCACCAGCGTCTACCTGATCGGAGACGCAGGAAAGCCGGATACCACCGGCGAACCGGTGCTGGAGGCGCTGAGCCGGGACATCACCTCCCGCCGGTCCGACCCCCCGGTCGTGGTGTTTCTGGGAGACAACATCTATCCGCGGGGGCTTCCGGCGCCTGATGGCGTCGGGCGGCGCGCTGCCGAGAATTACCTCGCCGCCCAGGTTCGCGCGATCACGAGCACCGGCTCACGTGGCTTCTTTATACCGGGGAATCACGACTGGGCCAAGCACGGGGTGGATGGCTGGGAGGCGATACGGCGACAGGGACGTTTCATAGATTCCGTCGCCGGCGGTGCGGCCTCGCTTGAGCCCCGCGACGGATGCCCTGGCCCGGTCGTGGTCGACATTGGCCCTCGCCTCCGGCTCATCCTCCTCGATACCCAGTGGTGGCTTCATCCCGGGCCCAGGCCCGAGCATCCAAGCTCGAGCTGCGCGACCGACTCAGAGCGGGAAGTCACCGACTCGGTGCGCGGCGCGCTGACGAGCGCCGCAGGCCGCCTGGTGGTCGTGGCGCAACACCATCCGATGATGTCCGGTGGAGTTCACGGCGGGTACTTTGGTCTGGTCGATCACATCTTTCCGCTACGAGCGATCAAATCGTCTCTCTGGATACCACTTCCACTGCTGGGTTCCCTCTATCCTACGGCTCGTGCGGAGGGTATCTCCAGTCAGGACCTGGGATCGCGAGCATATCGTCACATGATCCGCAGCCTTGGCGCCGCATTCCGTGCAGCTCCACCTTCACTGAACGCGGCCGGGCATGAGCACAGTTTGCAGGTCATCAAAGGTGGTGCCGCCCGCCTGCATCTGGTGAGCGGCACAGGCATCTACGACCACAGCGGGCCTGTAGTGGCTATACGAGGCACCTTGTTCGCAAGAAGAGCGAGTGGCTTTGCCCGCCTAGACATTCCGCGAGCCGGGCGGGCTCGATTGGCCGTGATTACCGTAGATCAGATGGGGCGCGGTCAGGAGGTCTTTTCGACATGGGTAGAGTGAGGCGGCACATGGCGGGGGCGAGAGAACTGGTGCTGGTGCTCGCGACCATGGTATTTGGCGGAGCCCAGTTGATGGGACAGCAGAGTGAGACCGCCTCCTCAGGCCGCGTGGTGCGTGCTGCCGGGCCCCGGTATCAGGCCAGCGGATTGCACAATTTTCTATTCGGCAAAGAGTACCGTTCTCTTTGGTCCACGCCCATATCGGTACCGTTGCTGGATCTTCGAGCATTTGCCGGTGGACTCAAGCCAGTGTCGAAGGGAGGAGGGCAGCAGACGAAGTCACTCCTCCTGGCGGCCCAGGATGGACGCGAATTCTTTTTCCGGTCGGTGGACAAGGATCCGTCTGCGACATTGCCGGCCGAGTTGCGCCCGACAGTTGCAGGCGACGTCGTCCGTGATCAGACCAGCTCGGCACTGCCTACGGCGCCACTCGTTCTGGGCCCGCTGCTCGATGCGGCCGGTATTCTGCATGGCAGCTCCCGCCTGTATGTGCTCCCGGACGATCCACTGCTGGGAGAGTTTCGGAGCGAGTTTGCGGGTCTGATGGGCTTTCTGGAAGAGCGTATAGGCGGCTCCGCCGAGGTGCCCGCGCACTGGAAGGGAGCGAAGAAAATCATCAATTCCGACTCCCTGATCACCCGGCTCGAACGAAGCCCCGAGGATCGAGCAGACGCCTCGGCCTTTCTCACGGCGCGGCTATTCGATCTGCTGATCGGCGACTGGGACCGGCATGCCGGGCAGTGGAGCTGGGCCCTCTTCGATGAGAGCTCGCCTCGGCGCTGGGTGCCGATTCCCCTTGACCGGGATCAGGCGTTCGCGAAGTACGACGGGGTCCTCCTGGGCATCGCACGCCAGACCGCCCCGCAGCTGACGAACTTCGGCGCCGGGTATCCATACATCGCCGGGGCAACCTGGAACGGACGTGATCTCGACCGGCGCCTGCTGGTCGAGCTCGACTGGCCGGTCTGGGAATCAACCGCCACGCGCCTCCAGGCGGCGCTCAGCGACGAGGTGATCGACGAAGCAGTGCGAGCACTTCCTCCCGAGCACCACCGGCTTGGCGGATCCGAGCTCAGGTCCGCCTTGCGCTCCCGGCGTGATCACCTCGTCGCAGCCGCTCGCGATTACTACAGGCTCCTGGCCAAAGAGGTGGACGTTCATGGCACAGATGGGCGGGACCAGGCCGGCATAACCCGCCACGACAACGGCACCGTCGAGGTGGCGCTCTCGAGCGGCGGGACCGAGCCGTACTACGTCCGCAGGTTCGATCCGAAGATCACGGACGAGGTGCGAATTTTCCTCGACGCCGGCGATGATCGCGCCGTCATGCGGGGTGGAGGCAAAGGACCTCTGGTTCGTATCATCGGCGGAGACGATCGCGACCAGCTCGTGGATTCCACCCGGGCGGGCCGGGAGCGTTTCTACGATGACAGCGACGCACCTTCTCGCACAGAAGGAACTAAGACGAAGGTGGATCGCCGGCCTTACGTCGCCCCGAGAAAGAGTCCCACCGCGGTCCCCGCACGTGACTGGGGGAAGCGCTGGACTGCCAGCACCACGCTCAGCTTTGGACCCGATATCGGAGTACTGGTCGGCGGAGGGCGGACGCTCACGACGTACGGATTCCGCAAGAATCCCTATGCCACCCGACATCAGTTCCGCGCCGCCTTTGCGACTGGGCCGAAGAGCTACCGCCTGGACTACCGGGGTGAGTTTCGGCGCGAGAACTCAGGCAGCTACGCAGACTTGGTTGTTCGCGCCTCGGGCATCGACGTGATCAGCTTCAACGGTTTTGGCAACGAGATCGAAGCACCCGGGGATGATGAATTTTATCGGGTAACCCAGGATGCGTTCGGACTCCAGCCCTCAATGGTCTTTGCTCTCGGAACGAGAGCCAGTTTTCGCATCGGTCCAGTTCTCAAGTATGTGTCAACCGACGAACGGCCCGACCGGTTTCTGGCCTCGCTGGGGAACCTGTATGGCACCGGAAACTTCGGCGAAGTCGGCGGTGGCTTCACCTTGCGCTTCGATAGCCGGGATCGCGCTGTCATGGCGCAGAAGGGGCTTTTCGTGGAAGTGGGTGGCAGCGCATACCCGCCTATCTGGGACGTGGACAGCACGTTCGGCGAAGTTCATGGTGAAGCGGCCACCTATCTCTCTGTGTCCGCGCCGCTCGACCCTACGCTGGCTCTGCGCGTTGGAGGGCGGAAGCTCTGGGGCCGCTATCCGTACTTCGAGGCGGCATTCATCGGCGGCAGCTCGACCGTGCGACTGGGCCGGATCAACCGCTACGCAGGCGATGCCTCGGCCTATGGGTCCACCGAGCTACGGCTTTCGCTGGCCAGAGTACGAGTGATCCTGCCCGCGACTTTCGGAATTTTCGGTTTGGCCGACGCCGGACGCGTCTTCCTCGCGGGCGAGTCCTCAGATACCTGGCACTCGGCTGCCGGCGGCGGAGTGTGGCTGTCGTATCTGGAACGGGCATATACCCTGTCGCTGGCGATCGCCAAGAGCGACGAGCGCACCGGGATCTACGCGCAGGCCGGACTTGGATTCTGATAGGCTGGATCGTCGTGCCGCCGCAGCGGCGGTAGCAGCCGTCACCGTTATGATCGCGTTCCAGATTGCCGGCAAGGCAACCCGGGACGCGCTCTTTCTTTCCAGCTTCGGCGTTGCCGCCCTTCCGCTCATGGTCATTGCGGCAGCCGCCGTCTCAGCGGCAGTGTCCGTTGCACTCGCACGCCTCATGGCCCAGACCCGGCCCGGCTGGCTCGTGCCGCGCCTGTTTGGGTTGAGCGCGCTGCTGCTCCTGGCGGAATGGGCACTGGCCCTTCAGTCACGCAGGCCGGCCGCGATTCTCCTGTACCTTCACTTCACCGCGCTCGGAGCCGTTCTCGTCAGCGGCTTTTGGGCTATCGTCAACGAGCGCTTCGACCCCCGCACGGCTCGGCGCACCATCGGGCACATCACCGCGGGGGGCTCCATCGGTGGCCTGCTCGGTGGTCTCCTCCCCGAGCGGGTCGGTGCGATGCTGTCACTGCTGGCCATGCTTCCCATCCTGGCTGCGCTCCACCTCCTGGCCGCCGCGCTGGTGGCGGGAGTCGAGTACGGGGGCCATCACAGGACCCTCGCAGTCGAGCCGCAACTCGACTCGACGCTGGGAGAAGGAGCCATCGCGATCTTCCGCGCGTCTCCCTACCTCCTCAGCCTTGCGTTGCTGGTTACGCTGACCTCCGCGGCCGAGGGTCTGCTGGACTACGTGTTCAAGGCTCGGGCCGCGGCGACCGCCATCACGGGTGAACAGCTGCTACGGCTCTTTGCCGCGTTCTACACAGTCACAGCACTACTCGCGATTTCCGTGCAGATCACTACTCTGAGAAAACTGCTCGACCGGCTGGGGATCGCCCGGAGCGCCGCGCTGCTGCCGGCTGGTGTCTCGGCAGGAGCTGTGGGAGCCTTCCTGATTCCTGGCCTGGTACCAGTCCTCTTTGCACGCGGGGCAGAGGTGGTGCTCCGAAGCTCACTCTTCCGTGCGGCCTACGAGCTCCTGTTCACTCCCGTGTCCCCTCGCGAGAAACGGGGGACCAAGCTCCTCATCGATGTGGGTGCGGCCCGGATTGGTGATGTCCTCGGCGGCGTGATAATCGCGGGGACGTTGGTCGGGGCCGGAGCGGCAACCGGGAAGGTGCTACTGGGCATGACGGTAGGGCTCTCCCTGGGAGCTCTGTTGGTCGCGCGGCGTCTGCACCTCGGCTATGTCGAGGCACTGGAGGGCACGCTACAGAGACGTGCGGGTGTGATCGCGGATCCGCTGCAGGACGAAGGATCGGCGCTTCTTCAGACGGTGGGAGGATTCGACCTCAGCGGCATACGGAACCGGCCACAGTTCACTGCGCACCTCACGTCCCCCCCAGCCTCGTCGGCTCCTGCTGCGCCCTCTCCTGCCGCCCCGACATCGCTACGGGCCGCGATCGCCTCGGGCAGCAAGGACGCAGTCCAGCATCTTCTTTCCACCGGTCCACTCTCTTCCCAGGATGTGGAAGCCGCTATCGAGCTGCTGGCGTGGGACGAAGTAGCGCCTGCGGCGATCCAATCGTTGAAGAAGGTTGCCCGCCGGGAATTAGGGATCTTTGTGCGTCATCTTCTGGATAGCACGGAAGATTTCGCAATCCGTCGGCGGCTGGTGACGGTGGTTGCCGCGGCCCGGAACCTGGAGGCCTTCAATGCGTTGTTCGACGCAATGGCCGACCGCCGCTTCGAGGTTCGCTACCGCTCGGCGCGAGGCCTGAGCTATCTGGCAGGGGAGATCCCCGGGCTGCAGATCGATCGAGAGCGCGTGTTCGAGGTGATGATGCGTGAGATGGCGGTCGAGCGCGGCCTGTGGGAGACCCGGCAGCTGATCGATCAGCCTGATGACGAGTCGTCGCCAATCGAAGCGGAGGTCCTGCGGGGCCGTACCAGCCGAAGCCTGGAACATCTGTTCACGCTGCTTACCCTCGCATTGCCACGTGAAACCGTTCGGCTCGCCTTCCATGGATTGCACACGGATGATCGGCACCTGAGTGGAACTGCGATCGAATATCTGGAGACGGTCTTGCCTGAGGTGGTGTGGGCCAAGCTTCGGCCCTTCCTCGAAGAGGACGAGAGGCAAGCCAAACGTCCGGCCCGGAGCTCGCAGGAGGCGATGCGAGAGCTGTTGGCCTCACAAAATTCGATCGTCATCGCGCTGGAGGAAGTCCGGCGGCGGCAAGAGCGGTAAGAATGAAGTTCGGCGCCATCCTGATAGTTCTCGGGCTCGCCGGTCTCGCTCCAGCCCGGCTGCTGCCGCAGTCGTTGCTGAGTCCCGCCGACCGTGCCCGGCTCGCCGAAGCCAACAGCCTGGTTGCATCGCTTGCCGAACAGATATGGCCTGGTTGGCAGGGTACACCGTTCGCTCTGCTGCTGGTGACCGACTCCATTGAGTACCTCCTCGGTCACCCCCGTCCCACTTCCGAGTTTAGCGGCCCTCTCTTCGACTCGATACTGGGGATGGATGTCCGGAGCCGTCCTCGCGTGTTTGCTCCAACACTCCTTGCCACCTTCCCCGCAGTTGGCGGAGTCCCGACGATTGTGGTGGGAGCCGCGGAGCGGACCGGCAAGTCGTCCACTGACTGGGTCCTGACACTTCTGCACGAGCATTTTCACCAGTGGCAGTATTCCCTTCCGGATTACTACCGTCGTACCGAGGAGCTCGATCTCGCGGCCGGGGACTCCTCGGGCATGTGGATGCTCAACTATCCATTTCCCTATGATTCCGGCCCAGTGCAGGCGGCCGCAAGAGATCTGGCCCGGGCGCTGGCCCAGGCGCTGGATACCGGGCCGCGTCCGCGAAGGCCGGCCATCCGAGCGGTGATTCGCGCTCGTGCCGCGCTGGCGGAGCATCTCACAGCTGCGGAAACGCGATATCTGGAGTTCCAGCTGTGGCAGGAGGGCGTGGCGCGGTCCATCGAGTACAGGGCTGCGGAGCTGGCAGCCCGGTCGCATCGTCCAGGCGGTGCCTACAAGAGGCTGCGCGATTACACGTCGTATGCGGATGTGTCGAGGCAGAAGCGGCTCGCGCTGAGGCGAGAGCTCGAACAGCTCGACCTGGAGAAAAATCGGCGGATCAGTTTCTACCCCCTTGGGGCGGCATACGCACTGTTGCTCGATTCCACCCAGCCCGGCTGGAAGCAGACCTACGAGTCCACGCCGTTTGTCATGACTCCATTATTGAAGGCAGGAGAGTAGCGGGAGCTCTCGCTTCAACGGCGACGCTGGAGAGCCGGCCGCAGCCGGTTGTGCTTCCTCAGTATCGCAACGAGCCGCTCGTGCGGCAGCCGATGAGCTCGGATACTATCGGCGCCGGTCATGGTCACCGCGGCTATCATCGCATTCGTGACTGCCTCTTCCGTGGCTTGCACCGTGGCCGCGAACAGCGGGTCGAGCTTTCCGTTCGGGAGCATCTGAACGCTCACTTGCGCGGTATCGCCGACAGCGACCCGATTCGCGGTAGAGAAGGCGACGAAGATATCTCCCGACCCATTGCTGGAAATACTGCCTTCCCGACCGAGCCCGAGCGAGGCACGCTTCACCAGACGCTTCAGCTGGTGCGGCAGGAGGGGCGCGTCCGTGGCGACCACGATGATGATCGAGCCCAGCTCCGGCAGTGGTCGCTCGCGATAAGAGCTCTGGGTTCCGCAGCGTGGCATCCCGCTCAGCCAGCCGCGCTGCGAGGGTGTTGAGCCCGCCAGGCAGATCGCCGGCTCCACCAGCTCCTCACCGACCGGAATACCCGCGATCCTGAGGCCGCGCCGGGATCCATAGTTGCACTGCACCAGAACCCCAAGCGTGAATCCGCCGGATTCGGACGGAAGCACCCGCGAGGAGGTGCCGATCCCGCCCTTGAAGCCGTTGCACAACATGCCTGTACCGCCACCGACTGCGCCCTCGGTCACACGCCCGCCGCGCGCTGCATCCAACGCGGCGAATACGTGCCCCGGTTTCACATGAAAGCCGTTGAGGTCGTTCAGAATTCCATCCCAGGTTTCTGCCACGACCGGCAGTGCCCACAGAAATCCAGGATGATGCTTGAGCATCCACTGGATCGCGGCGTCACGTGTGACCCCAACACTGTGGGTGTTGGTGATGAGCACGGGACCCTCCAGCACACCCGACTCTTCGAGCCAGGTAGTGCCGGTCATCTCTCCGTTTCCATTCAGCGAGAACCACCCGCCAAATACCGGTGCGCCTTCGGCTCGGCCCCTCGGCAGGATCGCAGTCACCCCGGTTCTCACCGGCCCGCTGCCCTCCACCAGAGGACCGTCCCCGGAGATCAGCGTTGTATGCCCGACCTCCACACTCGCCACGTCGGTAATGGCGTTGAATCGTCCCGGTGTTCCATCGAACGGAATACCCAGGTCCCTGGCTCTCGGAGATGGGCTCTGTGCCACCAGGCCCGTGGTGCTCCAAAGCCCCAGGAAGAGCACGGTGTACGCTCTCATCCTGGTGTCAGTCGGGAGAGTGCCCGATCCAGGACATCCACGGCAAAGTCGGCATCCTGGATGGTGATGCACATCGGCGGCTTGATTCGAAGTACGTTCCCATCGAGTCCACCCTTTCCCATCAGCACCCCCATCTCTCGGGCGGCCTCGAGCACCTCGAGAGTTTGAGCAGTCGCCGGCTCGCGTGTAGCTCGGTCGGCGACGAGCTCCAGACCCAGCATGAGGCCGATCCCGCGGACTTCGCCGATCAGCCGATGTTGCATCTGCAGCCGCCGCAATCCCTGGAGCAGGCGAGCACCGACACGACGCGCGTTCTCCTGGAGCCCGTCCTCCTCTATCACCTCGAGCACGGCCAGACCTGCGGCCATGGAGACTGGATTGCCACCGAAAGTGTTGAAGTGAATTCGGCTGGTGAGTGCCTCTGCGATCTCTCTTCGTGTCGTGACCGCGGCGAGTGGGACACCATTCCCGATCCCCTTGGCCATCGTGACGATGTCGGGAACAACACCGTAATTCTCGAAGCCCCAGTAGTGCTCGCCGGTGCGGCCAAAGCCGGTCTGAACTTCGTCGGCAACACAGAGGCCGCCGTATTCTCTGACGATCGAGTACGCCTCGCGAAAATAGTTCGGAGCCCCGCGGGTCACTCCTCCGACTCCCTGAATCGGCTCGGCGATGAAGGCCGCCACCCTCCCGGGCGTGGAGTAGCGTATCAATTGGCGAATGTCGGCCGCGCTCCTGGACGCGATCTCTTCGGCCGCACCGCTCAAGGGGCTGGTTGCCGGATCCGGGGAGAGCGCGTGATGCACCCCTGCCGCTCCGGGAAGGGGGTACTTCCAGGTATGGTGCGACGTCAGCGCGATCGAGCTCGGCGAATTTCCGTGGTACGCGTTTCGGAGCGCGATCACGTCGATGTTGCCGGTAAAGAGCCGCGCCATGGTAATCGCGAGATCGTTGGCCTCGCTGCCGCTGTTCACGAAGTAGGTGACGTCCAGCCCCGGCGGCATCTTCGAAGCGAGCTTTTGGGCCAACAGGGAGAGGTTGGGATGGAGGTAGATCGTCGTGGCGTGCTGGAGAGTTGCGCTCTGATCCTGAACTCGGCGTACAACCTTCGGGTGGCAGTGGCCGCAGGATACCGTGACGATGCCGGCAAACAGGTCGAGATAGCGCCGGCCGGTCTCATCGAACAGATACTGCATCTTCCCTTCGACGATCATCAACGGTTCACGGTACAGAGTGAACAATGCCGGATTCACAAACCGCTGCCGGAGTGCCAGAACCTCAGCACGCGACGGACCCTGGTACGGAGTCGGCGTGTAGGAGAACTCCGGCATCGCCAGAGGTGGCCGCATGAGGTCGGTCATGGTCAATCTCGTGAAATCGGGAGCACTGCTAGGACATCCAGTTCGTGCCCGCCTGGGGAGTCCACTTGGTAGTGGTTTTCTTGCTTTGGGTCCAGAATTCGATGGAGCCGCGTCCGGTAATGTCACCTACTCCGAACCGTGACTCGTTCCAGCCACCGAACGAGAACGGCTCACGGGGGACCGGGACACCCACATTGACGCCCACCATACCAGCGCTGGCTCGATCGGTGACGTAGCGGGCGATTGCGCCGTTCTCAGTAAACACGGCCGCGGCATTCCCATAGGGTGACGCGTTTTCTATCGAGAGCGCCTGATCCACATCCCTGGTACGGATGATTGCGAGTACAGGACCAAACACCTCCTCGCGGGCGATGCTCATGTCCGGTCGTACGTAATCGATGATCGTTGGGCCGATCCAGAACCCGCCTTCACGCCCCGCCACACTGGCGTTCCGTCCGTCCAGCAGCAGCTTGGCGCCGGCCGACTCCGCCTCGTTGATGTAGTGCTCGATCCGATGCTTCGCCGCCAGCGATATTACGGGACCAAGTGCCTCACCCGGAACCACGGACCTGGCCCGCTCGACGATCCGGGACACAATGTGATCGGCTTCGGAAATCGCCAGCATGACGGAGGCGGCCATACAGCGTTGTCCAGTACAGCCCGACATCGATGCGACGATGTTACCGGAGGCCATGTCGGCGTTCGCGTCCGGAAGCACGAAGAGGTGATTCTTGGCACCGCCCAGCGCGAGCACCCGCTTGAGGTTCCCGCTGGCCCGCCGGTACACCAGCTTCGCCACTCTCGTGGATCCCACGAAGGTGACACCGGCGATACCCGGGTAGTCGCATATCGCCTCCACGACCTCCTGTCCCCCATGCACCACGTTGAAGACTCCGGGAGGCAGCCCGGCCTCACTCAGCAATTCCGCGATCCGTCCCGCACTGAGAGGAACCAATTCTGATGGCTTCAACACCATGCAATTACCGAGTGCCAAGGCGTTCGGGATGGTCCAGTGCGGCACCATGCTCGGGAAATTGAACGGTGCAATCGATGCGACGACGCCGATCGGATAGCGATCAGTGCGGCACTCCACCCCTCGGCTGACCTCGAGTACCTCACCGGTGACGATCTGCGGCAGCGAGCAGGCGAATTCCGTGAGCTCGATCGCCTTCGCGATCTCGGCCTCCGCTTCACTTCGGATTTTTCCGTGCTCCTCGGTGATCAACGCAGCAAGCTCATCGAGATGGCGCTCCAGCAGGGCCCTGTAGCGGTAAAAGATCTGGACCCGCTCCTTGATCGGAGTGGCCGACCACCCCGGGAAAGCGGCGGACGCGGCAGCTGCGGCCGTGTTCACGTCTTGGCTCGAGGAAAGCGGAATTCGCGTGAGAAGACTCCCATCGCTGGGATTGAGAACGTCCAGCAGGGCGGCTCCAGCAGAGGAGAATCTGCCGCTGATGAAGTTCCGAACAGTGCTGTACTTCGATGTCGTTCGGGCGGGGGCTGCAGTCAACTAGGGCTCTCTTGTACGTGTGCGCCGATGGTAGGTGACGATTCTAGTATATCCCGCTTCAGGCCAGTTCTGCTCGATTATTGACTTTCGGTTTTTATTCGGTATGCTGTGAATGACTCTACCACGGGGGGGCAGCCATGCGGACTCCTGATCTGGAACAGAAGCTGGACATTCTCATGTCACTGGCAATAGACGATCATGACGGCCTGCCTCCGCGACTCAGCCACACCAAATCGGTTGGTGCACTGCGGCCCCTCAATATCCGCAGCCTTCGTCCCGCGCCGGGCATGAAGATGTCACTCCTCCGCATCCTCATGACCAATGCGTGTAGCTACAACTGTCACTACTGCCCCATGCGCCGAGATCGTCCCATGCCGCGCACGCTACTCAAACCGGAGGAGCTGGTTCGAATCTTCCTCGGCGCGCACCAGCGTGGCTGGTGTGAGGGACTGTTCATCACCACCGGCATTCCTGGGCGGCCGGTGAAGGTGATGGATGATCTGATCCAGGTCCTGGAGCTGCTGCGCGAACGCCACCGATTCCGGGGGTACATACACGTAAAGCTGGTTGCCGGATCTGAAACCTCTCAGATTGATCGGCTGACAGCCCTGGCAAGCCGAGTCTCACTGAACTTCGAGGCACCCTGCGGCAGGAGCCTGGCCCAGATCGCGCCGGAGAAGAGCTTCTCTACCACGCTCCAGGACTTCGAGCGAGTGCGCTCACTCGTGGTGCGGGAACGGGCGGAGCAGGCCCATGGAAAGCCGAGAGATCCCCTGCACCCCGGTGGTGCCAGCGGGATGACCATGCAGTTCGTGGTGGGTGCCACGAGTGACAGCGATCAGAGCCTGCTCCGCACCATCACCAGCCTGAAGGCGCCAGGCGGCGTTCATCATCCGCAGTTCAGCGCGTTTCGCCCCATCAGCGACACCCCGATGGAAGGCGTTCCCGCAGCCCCAGCGCTGCGGGAGCACCGGCTGTATCAGGCAGCGCACCTCCTCAGCAGCTATGGCTTCACACCAGAGGAGGTCATCTATGAATCGAGCGGCAATCTTCCACTGTCGCTCGATCCCAAGAGCGCCTGGGCGCTGGCCCATCCCGAGCTGTTTCCGGTCGAAGTACAGCGTGCCTCCTATGAGGAGTTGATGAGAGTCCCGGGCATAGGACCGGCCGCTGCTCGCCGTCTCATCGAGCAGCGCGGCTCCGTTCTGGTTCGGGGATTGGGCGACCTCCGAAAGCTGGGGGTAATCACCAACCGAGCCGGAGGGTTTCTGACCCTCCGTGGAAAGCGGCTTCAGAGCACACGCTGGACGCAGCAGCTCGGCTTCTGGGCCCCCGAAGAGGAAGCCGGCATGTACCACGGGGTTTACCAGGTAAGTCCAGGGACGTTTCGCTGACTTCAGCTACAACCCTTTCTACCTCTCCGGTATCCAAGTCGAGGATGTCCACCAACTCGTTGGAACCGGAGACGAACATGCGGAGCCCTCGCCCATACATAGCATCCTTCCTGGCACCAGCGATCGTGGTCGCGCTGGCAGCTGCATCCCTCCACGCACAGTCCCACAACCCCGATTACGAGGATGTCGACCCATGGGTTGGAGTGACACCGCCAAACAAGGGGCCTGACTCGGCTGCTGTCGCGGGCTTCCTCAGCTCACTCGTGACCACCAATCCGGTGGTGTGTCAGTTCGTGATTCAGTCTATTGGGAACCACTGGGGAGACTGGGACCGGCACTACCAGTCGGGTTACCTGGTGGCAGAGCAAGGCGTCGAGAAGCAGCGGCAGACGCTGAGCCGCCGGGTGACAGATCAAGCCGCGCTTTCCTACTTGGCCGCTGCTCTCGGTGACCAGTCATCCTGTGTCCGCCGAGCCGCGGCCAGAATGTTGGGCCACAGCAAACAGCCCGAGGCAGTCCGTCATCTGCGGGCAGCGCTCAACACCGGGGATGCTCGCGTGCGGGAGGCCGCCTCCCTGGGGCTCGCTGATGCAGAAGATCCTGCCGCCTTCCACGATTTGTCGCGTGCGCTGCGCGATCGCGACGTAGCGGTGGTGCGAATGGCGGCGTACGCCCTGGGTGAGCTCGAGGATGCCCGTGCCGTGAAGCCGCTGAGTGAGTCGCTGCGCTCCCCTGATGCCGAGACGCGCGCCGCAGCCGCTACCGCGCTGGGTGAGATCGAGGATATCAGGGCGACTGACAGGCTCAGTGCCTTGGTACGGGACGAGGATTACCGGGTCCGCTTGGCGGCGATCGAGGCCCTGGGACAGATCGAGGATCATCGCGGTACGAGCGCGCTCACGCAGGCGCTCAAGGACAGGCAGGTCGAAGTGCGCCGGGCGGCAGCTGAGGCACTGGGGGAAGTGGAGAACCCGAAGTCCGCTGATGCTCTGGCGCACTCGCTGGAGGATCCGGATATCGTGGTGCGGCGGCTGGCTGCTCAGTCACTGGGTGAGCTGGATAATCTTCATCGGGCCCCACCGAGACTGATCGCAACACTTGCAGACCCCGATGCCGAGCTCCGGGTAATCGCCGCATGGTCACTCGGGGAAATCGGCGACTCATCAGCCGTACCTTCCTTGTCCCGGGCTTATACCGGGGCCGAACCGCGCCTCCGTTTCGCGATCGTTCACGCGCTGGCTGAGATGGAGGACCGCCGCGGAGATGCCGTGCTTACGCTCGCCGCGAGAGAGAAGGACACGGCAATCCAGCGGCTCGCTGCGGAGGCGCTCGATGATCGCCGGGACGACGATGATGACGATGACTGAGGAGCGATAGACTAACGCTCGGGTCCTACTCGGCGGGCTTCCTGGCCCTGCACCACCAGCCGCTCAGTGAAGTCCAGGCGCTCCTGCGTCTCGCTCAGGTCGTCCCGTAACCTGCTCACCTCGGCTTCGATCGCTTCCAGGGCTTCCAGTGGAACTGGAAACTCACCTTGCACAGGGGCCTGGCGCATGCGCTGCGACCAAAGCCCGAACGCCAGGGCCAGGGCTGCATGAACTCCTGCGTGCCACGCCTGCGCTTCGCCGGCTGCGAACCCGACGCCAACCAGATTGAGACCGCTGAGGACGATGGAGATCGGGTACCAAATGGCTGGCCTGAATTTCATGGCAGCCTCCTATCGGCTTCCTTGATGATACTGCACAAAGGCAACTCGGCGCTAAGCACCCGCGCGATGTTACAGAGTGATACGTAGCAGTCTGAAGACAGGTTTCGCCCCGCAGGCGCAGGGATGGGTGGGTCCTGAAAAGATACGGGCCCCAGATGCTACCGGGACCCGTTCCACCGTTGTCTGTGTAGTCAATTTTGCAGTGCGCCGCGTAGGAATCGAACCTACAACCTAGTGATTAAGAGTATCCGCGCCCGTTAAAGCGAGCAGGTCTCCTCACTGAGACTCTGTCCCAATGAGGAGCCTTCGGCGGACCGGACTACGAACTGCTTCACCTCTTATTTGCGCGTCCAGAGCGTAGCGTGCGTCTCACCCCCTGCGGTCAGGCTCGTGCCCACGATCTCGCCTGCGGAATTGATGCCGAACGCCCTGCTATAGCTTCCGCCCAGCGTGCCCAGAACGGTCATGACGCCCTTGTGCCACACGAAGGCGCGTTGCCCCACGGGTGGCTCCTCGCCCTCGAGGACGTCCGGCCCGGTATAGCCCACCACTTGGCCGGCGGCGTTGATGCCGGTAGCTACGCTCAGCGGACCACCTTGGGTGCCGAGGTCGGTCATGACCCCGTTGGACCAAAGAAAGGCGTGGATCTCTCCGCTCGCCGTCAAGCTCGAGCCCACCACCTGGCCCGCGGGGCTGATGCCGGTGGCGTGGCTGCGGTCGCCGCCGAGCGTACCCAGATCCGTTATGACGCCCTTCGACCAGAGTACGGCGTGGCGCTCCCCGCTCAACGTATTGCTGGAGCCCACCACTTGGCCGGCGGGGTTAATGGCCGTGGCCACACTGTTGACCTGGTCCCCACCCAATGACCCTAGATCGGTCAGAACGCCTTTGTCCCAGAGAAAAGCGTGTTCCCTCAACCCACTCCCGAAAGAACCGACTACCTGGC
>Ga0307415_100000149_pt1 | contig 31021 bp, 34 predicted proteins | sample DK1Cmetagenome_FD_204524 | JGI IMG/M metagenome (GOLD analysis project Ga0307415, IMG submission 204524) | Maize rhizosphere microbial communities from greenhouse at UC Davis, California, United States - DK15-C-2 | ecosystem: Host-associated > Plants > Roots > Rhizosphere > Soil | place: USA... | reverse complement strand
CCGCGACCACCGTCAACGGTCAGGCGTCCCACAACGCGAGCACCCTAACCCGCCTTGACTCGGGCCCGCTCATTCATGGATGACATAGGAGCAACCCATGGAGGCACAGCGATTCGTCGCCGACGAGGTGATCCCGCGCCTGCGCGGGCTGCTGCACGCGCACGCGGCCTGGGTCGCCGTCGCGGCGTCGGTCGTGCTCGTGGCGCTCGCGCCGACCGCGGGCGCGCGCGTGGCGGCGGTGATCTACGGCGGCGGGCTGATTGCGCTGTTCACGGCGAGCGCGCTGTATCACCGCTGGCCGGGCGACCCGCGCTGGAAGCCGTGGCTGCGACGGCTGGACCACTCGACGATCTTCGTCTTCATCGCCGCGTCGTATACGCCGGTCGGGCTGCTCGTCTTGCACGGCACGCTGCAGACCGTCGTGCTCGTGAGCGTGTGGGCGGGCGCGGTCGGCGGCGTCGTGCTGAGCCTCGCGTGGATCACGGCGCCGCGCTGGCTGCAGGCCGCCTGCTACCTCGCGCTCGGCTGGGTGGCGTTGATCGCGTTCCCGCAGCTCGCCGACCGCGCCGGCGTGGCGCCGTTCGTGCTGCTCGCCGCCGGCGGCGCGCTGTACTCGCTCGGCGCCGCCGTGTATGCGCTCCAGCGGCCGAACCTGTGGCCGCGCACGTACGGGTTCCACGAGGTGTTCCACACGCTCGTGATCGCCGCGGCGCTCGTGCACTTCATCGCGATCGCGGGCTGGGTCGTGCCGAGCGGAGGGAGCTGAGCACGGCGCCGAGGTCGGGCGGCTCGAGCGGCGCGACGGCGCCGAGCGCGGCCGTGGCCACCCAGTCGTAACCGAGCAGCTGCGGGTTGCGCTCGAGTGTGACGGGCGGCGGCTCCGGCCAGCGCGCGAGGAAGACGGCGTCCTCGCACGCGATCCGCCGCCCCGCCCAGCGGTAGTCGCGCGCGACGATCGCGGGTCCGGCCAGGTCGCCGGCCTCGAGGCCCGCCTCCTCGCGCAGCTCGCGCCGCGCGGCGTCCTCGTACGACTCGCCGGGCTCCAGCCCGCCGCCGGGCGGCTCCCAGACCTCGACGCCCGCGACCGGGTCGCGCCAGCGCAGCAGCAGCAGCCGCGTGTCGCCGGCCAGGCACAGCACGCGCGCGCCGGGGCGGGAGAGCGGCAAGCACTACACGGACGCTGCGAGCACGCGGCGTAGCCGTGCCGGCACGTGCAGGTGATGCAGGCGCGGCTCGGGCGCGGGCTCGGCCGGCGACAGGCGCTCCTGGCACACGACCGCGTGGGCGGCGCGCACGACCGCCGGGTCGAGGCGCACGCCGGCCGCGCACTGGAGGTGCCCGAGCGCGTCGAGGTGCCCGAGCCGGGGGCTGCCCTGGGCGGTCAGTGCCGCCCACGTGCGGGCGACGGCGGCGATCCGCGCGGAGCGCGGGATGATCGCGCCGGGCAGGCCGGCGGGGCCGCCGGCGCCGTTCCACCACTCGGTCACGTGCCCCGCGGCGCACGAGACCTCGCTCCAGTCCGAGACGGCATGGCCGAGGTGCTCGGCGGGATCACCGGTTACCTCGCGCGCGTACGCGAGGCGGATGACGGCGTCGAGCTCGCGCCGCTCAGCGCGGTTGAGGCCCAGGTGGACGGCGATCGCGTTGCCGTAGCGCCGCGCCGCGGTGAGCGGATCCAAGCGGGCGACCGGACGGGTGCGGGCGATGTAGGTGAGCGCGCTCTGCGGCAGCACCGCCACGAGCGCGAAAAGCGCGAGCGCGAGCAGCCCGATCGAGCCCGAAAGCACCACGGTGAGCGCGCCCAACGCGGCCATCACCGTGCCGGCCGGCAGCGCGTCGCGCAGCATCTCGACCAGCGCACGCAGCGGGTGACCGAGCCAGAGCGTGCCGTAGACGGCCGGGCCGACCGCCCAGTTGACAAGGAGCTGGAGGACGCCGGCGGCCAGCAGCCAGGGAAACGCACCCGCGCCCGTGGGATCGGAGGAGGCCGCGTGCAGGAACAGTCCGCCGGCGAGCGTGTACCAGCCGTAGGCGGCGACGTTGGCCAGGTTGCCCGCGCGCAGCAGCCGCTCGCGTCCGCTCAGCGCGTTGACGGCGATCGGCGGGAAGATCACGGCAAGCGCCGGCAACGGCCCGGCGAGCGCGACGGCGATCAGGGCGAGCGCAGCGGTCGCGTCGAACTGGATGCCGGCCGGCAGCGGGACATCGTGTCGGACCACGATCACCGCCAGGATGCTCAGCACCGCGAGCAGCAGCGGCTGATCCCAGCGGGAGGGCGGCGCGACGAGCAGATACGCCGGGACGAGCACCAGCGCGGCGACCGCATGGAACATCAGGCCAGTGCGCTCGCGCGCAGTCAGCCCTTGGCGTGTCACGGCCGGCACGACGGGACTCATATCAGTTGTTGACTCGGCGCGCTTGAGCGATCACTTGATCGCAGCTGCTCGATGCCGGACTAGCAGCGGAAGCCGCTCATCGCTCTTCCCTTGTACGGCCGGCCTCCTTTCCGGCGATGGACCAGACCCGCGCAAGGTACCTGAGCGCCCGTGCGCCACGTCACGCGGTCCCCGACCATTCGTCCATGGACCGGCGAAACCGCCAGAACCGGTTCGAACACTGACGCCCCGCCGAAGACGCCGTCAGGCGACGCCGGCCTGCGCCAGCCAGCGCCACAGCTCGGGCTGCTCGACGACCCTGACCCCGAGCTGCTCCGCCTTGGCAGTCTTCGACGCGCCGACGTCGGCGCCGGCGAGTAGGTAGTGGGTGCTCGCCGACACCGACGAGGCGGTCGTCGCGGCCGCCTGCTCGACCAGGCGCGTCACGTCCGGGCGGCTGACCTTCGCGCCCGTCCGCGGGTCGGTGAACGCGCCGGTAATTACGACCGTCTTGCCCTTCAGCGGCGAGTCGGATGCGGTCGCCGTGTCGACCGGGCGGTCCTCGTCGAGCACGTCGAGGCTCACGCCGTGCTCGCGCAGCGCCGCGATCTCCTCCACGACCTCGGGCCGCGCGAAGAACGCCGCGATGCTCTCGGCGACCTTCGGGCCGATGTCGCGGATCGCGACGAGCTCCTCGGCGGTCGCCGCCATCACGTCCTCGATCCGCTCGTAGCCGGCGAGGCAGAGTCGCTTCGCGGTCCCGTCCGAGGCCATCGGGATCGCGAGCCCGATCAGTGCGCGGCGCAGCCCGAGGCCCTTGGAGCGCTCGATCGAGTCGACCATCTTGCGCGCGCTGACCTCGCCCATCCGCTCGTAGCCGAGCAGCTGCTCGACGGTCAGCGCATAGAAGTCGCTGCGCCGCCGCAGCACGCCGTCGTCGGCGAGCTTCTCGATCCAGATGTCGCCCACGCCCTCCATGTCCGCCGCGGCGCGCGACGCCCAGTGCATGAGCCGGCGAGTCGCCTGGGCCGGGCACTGCAGGTTCAGGCACCAGCGCTCCTCGCCGGTGCCGCGGATCTCGAGCTCGGAGCCGCACGACGGGCAGCGCGCGGGCGGAACGATCTCCTGCTCGCTGCCGTCGCGGTCCTCCGCGATCGAGCGACCGGCGAACGGGATCACGTCGCCGCGCCGGACGACCGCCACGGTGTCGCCGATGCGCAGGTTGCGCTCGCGGATCAGGCGCGGGTTGTGCAGCGTGATGTTCTCGACGGTGACGCCGCCGACGAAGACGGGAGCGACGCGCGCCCGCGGCGGGACGCGACCGATCTTGCCGACCGGCCACTCGACCGCCAGCAGCTTCGTGAGCTTCTCCTCCGGCGGGAACTTGAACGCGATCGCGCCGCGCGGCTCGGCGCTGTTGAAGCCGGCGGCGTCGAACGCGGCGGGATCGTGCAGGCGGACGACGGCGCCGTCGATGTCGTAGTCGAGCCCGTTGCGGCGGTCGGCGATCGCGGCGATCGCGGCCACCACGGCGTCGGCGTCCGGGCAGACCACCTGCGCGGCCGCGTCGATCCCGAGCGCCTCGACGTCGAGCGCGGCGCCGTCCCTGTCGGCGCCGAACGCGAAGAAGCGCAGCAGCCGCCCGGCGTTCGCCGCCGCCTCCGGGTCCTTCTGCATCAGCGTGCCGGCCGCGCCGCTGCGCGGGTTGGTCAGCGGCTTGTCCGGGTGCGCGGCGTTGTAGGCCTCCCATGTGGAGCGCAGCATCACCGCCTCGCCGCGCACCTCGACGCGGCCCGGCGCGGCGATTTGCGTCGGCAGGTCGGGCAGCACCCAGCGCGCCTTGTCGGTGACGAGCTCCCCGACGGCGCCGGTACCGCGGGTCGCGACGTAGTCGAGCCGGCCGCCGTCGTAGACGACGCTCAGCGACAGCCCGTCGAGCTTCTCGGACACGCGGAAGACCTGGCCGGCGAAGCGGTCGCAGAACGCGCGCACCTGCTCGTCGCCGGTCGCCTTGGCCAGCGAGAGCATCGGCCGCGCGTGCCGGACGGTCGGTCCGGTCAGCTCGGTCGGCGCGTTGACGGTGCTGAGCGGGCTGTCGGCCGGCTCGAGCTCGGGGTGCTCGGCGACGAGCGCGGCCAGCTCGTCCTTGAGCGCGTCGTAGTCGGCGTCGGGTAGAGGGCTGTCGCCGGTGCCGTAGTAGAGGTCGTTGAGGCGGCGGATCTCGGCGGTCAGCTCGGCGATGCGATCGCGGGCGGTCTTCGTCTTCACGAGATGAATGCTGACGGGGCGCGATGAGTTGCGCATGCCCGGCGGGTCGAAAACCGGAGAGTCACATTCGAGAGGAGACGGGATGAGCCTTCCAGAGGTCGTGTCACGAGAGGAGTGGCTGGCGGCGCGCAAGGAGCTGCTCGCGAAGGAGAAGCAGCTGACCCGGCAGCGTGACGTCCTCAACGCCGAGCGCCGCAGGCTGCCGATGGTCGCGATCGACAAGCACTACGAGTTCGACGGCCCGGACGGCAAATCCAGCCTGCTCGACCTGTTCGAGGGCCGGCGCCAGCTGATCGTCGGGCACTTCATGTTCGACCCGCGCTGGGAGGACGGCTGCCCGAGCTGCTCCGCCGGCGCCGACGAGGTCTCGAAGGGGCTGCTCGACCACCTGCACGCGCGCGACACCACGCTGGCGTACGTGTCGCGAGCGCCGCTCGCGAAGATCGAGCGTTACAAGGCGCGCAAGGGCTGGATCTTCCCGTGGTACTCGTCGTACGGCAGCGACTTCAACTACGACTTCCACGTCACCCTCGACGACTCGGTGGCGCCGATCGAATACAACTACCGGACCAAGGAGGAGCACGAGCGGGCCGGCACGTCCGGCTACGTCGAGGGCGAGCAGCCGATCGAGGCGCCGGGCACGAGCTACTTCCTGCGCGTCGGCGACCGCGTCTTCCACACCTACTCGACCTACGCGCGCGGCGCCGAGATGACCGGCGGGTCGTACTACTTCCTCGACCTGACCGCGCTCGGCCGGCAGGAGGACTGGGAGGAGCCGAGGGGCCGCGCGGCCAGCGCGCACGCGGCGGTGCCGGACTTCTCGTAGCCGCGGCCGACCGCTGCCGGCGTGACGCTGGGGCAGACCGTCCCGCCGCCGTTCGGGTTGCCCCTATCCGAACGGGCGCGCCCACCGCGCATCGACACGGGGCTGCCCGATCGTCAGGCGAAGAGCGATGCGCGAGCCTTCTCGCATGCCGCTACCGCCGAACGTCTCGCAGCGCGACCTGGTCAAGCTCAGCCTCTTGCTCTGCGGGGACCGCACCGCCGCCAAGGACCGGCCGGCCGCCAGGCCGCTGCCCGGCGACGCCCGCTAGGGATAGGCCCTAAGCTGCAGCAGCGCCCAGCGGAGCGATTGAGATGGCCTCGTACTCGGTCAACGACCGCGCCGTGGCGCGCGCACAGAGCCTGATCGACGCGCGCCAGTACGTGCTCGAGAGTGACTGGGGCAACGCGCAGCCGCGCGCCGAGCAGGAGAACGCCTTCCTCGCTTCGCACTCGTGGGACGAGTACGCCGAATGGCATCTCGGCCTCACCGACGGCGCCGCAGACCACACCAAGGCGCGGTACGCGTTCGTCTACGGAGACTTCCGCCGCATCCAGAGGATGGGCCTGATCGCCTGCCACTACCGCGCCGCCGAGTGGCGCCACAAGGAGATCGAGCTCGCGGCGCACGAGCTGCTCCAGCGGCTCGACAGCACCAGCGCCTGACCTCCGGGGCCGGCGCGGACAACCCCACCCCGACCACCGCCCCCACCCGCCCCCGCGACACTCCGTCAGCCGCACCACCGGCCACCTGCTGGCCTGGCTGTGGCGACGGGCGCACCGCGCGATCCTTGCTGGACTGAAACCAGCCCGGCCTGAGCCGGAAGACAAGGAACGACGACATGGCATCCCCCGCTACAGCACAACCGCAGGACAAGCCGTACGAGAACTCGCTCGCAGGCGCGCGCGCATGGTTTGCGCGCAACGGGCTCACGCGGCCGCGCGAGGGCCGGCTGATCGCCGGCGTCACCGCCGGCTTCGCGCGCCGCTACGGCCTCAATGTGCTCGTCGCACGCGTCGCGACGGTCGTTGGCGTGATCGTGCTAACCCCGCTGGTCTACCTGCCGCTCTGGGTGCTCATGCCCAAGGACGCGCCGGCCGGCTGAAGGCTCGCGCCGGGACCGCTCGGGGAGTACCGCCCCGAGCGGTCCCATGCGGCGCGCAACGAGTCGCTCAGCGATACCCGATCGGGTTCGCCGGGCGGCCGGCGTCCTGCACCTCGACGAGGTAGCGCCAGCAGTCGGGCTGCGAGCCGTCGACGTCGGTGAAGCCGTATTCGCGCGCCAGCTCGCCTGAGGAGAACGAGCCGCCGTTGCGTCGAGCGACGTCCGGGTCGGCGGCGAGCGCGGAGACCGCGCGGCCGACGAACCGCGGGCTCTCGGAGATCGCGGCGAAGTGCGGGTTGATGGCCGCCCCGTCGCGCCAGTTCGCCTCGGTGACGCGGTAGTTGTCGAGCATCATCTCCGAGCGCATCCAGCCCGGCGTCAGCGCCACGGCGGTGCACCCGTGCGGCGCGAGCTCGTGGCCCTGCGCGAACGCGAGTCGCAGCACCGCCGTCTTCGCCAGGTCGTAGAACGCCGAGACGCGGTAGCGCTCGGCGTTGTACTCACGCGTGCCGTCGGTCATCTCGACGACGAGGCCGCCGGGCTCGCGGATCAACAGCGGCAGCGCGAAGTGGCTCGTGATCAGGTGCGTGTCGATCGCCAGGCGCAGCAGCCGCAGCCCGGCCGCGAGGTCGTGCTCCCAGACCGGCGCGTTCCACTCGAACAGCCGCTCGCCGCCCCAGATGTCGTTGACCAGCACGTCGAGCCGCCCCTGCTCGGAGTCGATCCGCCGCACGAGCGCCTCGACCTGATCGGCCTCGAGATGGTCGACCGCGACCGCGATCCCGACGCCGCCGGCGGCGGTCACGAGCTCGGCGGTCTCCTCGATCGTCTCGGGCCGGTCGTATTCGGAGCGCTGCTGCTGCGTGGTGCGGCCCGTGCAGTACGCGGTCGCTCCCGCCTCTCCGAGCGCGACCGCGGTCCCGCGTCCTGCGCCACGCGTCGCGCCCGCGACCAACGCGACCCTGCCATCGAGCGGTTTCTTCATCGGCAGACGCTCCCTTGGATGTCGATCGATTGCATTACACGGTCAGCACGAGCACGCCGCCGAGCACCAGCGCGCCCCCGAGGAGCTGCAGCGCCCCCAGCATCTCGCCGAAGACGATGAGCGCGAGCAGCACCGTCACGAGCGGCTCGACGGTGGAGAGGATCGAGGCGGTCGTCGGCCCGACGCGCGCCAGGCCGGCGAAGAAGAGCCCGACCGCACCGACCGTCGAGACGACGGCGAGGCAAGCGAGCCAGCTCCAGCCGGCGACCGTCAGGTCGCTCGGGCGCAGCTCGCCCAGCAGCGCCGAGCCCACGGTCAGGGTCGCGGCCGCGCCGGTGCAGACGAGCGCCGCGAGCAGGCGCGGGCGCACGCGCGTGGCGACACTCTCGCTCACGAGTATGTAAGCGCTGTAGACGACGGCGGCGCCGAGCCCGAGCGCGGTGCCGAGCGGGTCCAGCGCACCCGTCCCGGCGCCGGCCAGGACCAGCACGAGCCCGCCGCATGCGAGCGCCAGCGCAGGCAGTCGGCGCGCGTCGAGGCGCTCGCGGCCCAACGCGATCACCGCGACGGCGACGATCGCCGGGAAGGTGTAGACGAGCAGCGAGAGCAGCGACGCGTCGATGCGCTCGAGCGCGGCGAAGTAGCCGCCGGCCTGCGCCGCGTACCCACAGGCCCCGAGCGCGAGCGCGAGCGCGACGTCGCGCCCGGGCAGCGCCCGGATCTCGGCGGCCGCACCGGTGGCGAGCAGCAGCGCCCAAAACAGCGTCGCGGCGAGCAGGAAGCGGACGGCCAGCAGCGTTCCGACGGTCGCGCCGCCCTCGTAGGCGAGCTTGCCGAAGACCGCCATCGCGCCGAACGCGGCGGCGGAGGCGAGACACAGGATGGTCCCGTAGGAGCGCATGGCGGCATCCTGCCGAGCCAACGCATCAAGATCGATGCCGATTGTTCACCAGAAAGCAGTAGCGTTCCTGTACGATGCTCGAGCTCCGCCGCCTCCGCCTGCTACGCGAGCTCAGCGAACGCGGGACGATCGCGGCCGTCGCGGACGCGCTCCAGTTCACGCCGTCCGCCGTCTCGCAGCAACTTGCGATGCTCGAGCGAGAGACCGGCGTGCGGCTGCTCGAGCGGGCCGGCCGCGGCGTGCGCCTGACGGACGCTGCGCTCGTGCTGGTCGACCACGCCGAGGCGCTGCTCGAGCGCGCGGCGCTCGCCGAGGCCGAGCTGGCCGCGGCCGCCGGCACCGTCGCGGGCCGCAGGCGCGTAGCTGGGTTCCAGTCCGTGGCACTGCGGCTCGCGTTGCCCGCGATGGCAGCGCTGGCGCGTGACGCGCCGCGACTGCGCTGTGAGCTCGTCGAGGCCGAGCCCGAGCAGGCGCTGCCTGCGCTGGCGCTCGGCGACGTCGACGTCGTGCTGGGCGACGAGTGGCAGCACCAACCGTGGCGGCTGCCCGCCGGCGTGCGGCGCCAGCAGCTGGTCACGGACCCGGTCAACCTGATCCTGCCGGCACAGCACCGGGCGGCGCGGCGGCACCGCGATGCCGTTCCGCTGGCCGAGCTCGCCGGCGAGTCCTGGGCGACGGGTCACGGCGGAATGGGCTGGGAGGAGGTCACGCAGCGCACGTGCCGCGAGCACGGCGGCTTCGATCCCGAGATCCGCCACCGGACCAACGACGCCACCGTCAGCCTCGCACTCGTCGCGCGCGAGCTGGCCGTGACGATGCTGCCGGCGCTCGCCCTGCCCGCTCGTCACCCGGGCGTCGCGGTGCGCGGGATCGCCGAGGCCTCGGTCAGCCGGACGATCTTCGCCGCCACGCGCGCAACGGACGCCGCGCGCCCGTCGACGCGGGCGCTCCTCGCCGCAATCGCCGACGCGGCGGCGGCGCTGCCGCGCGCCTGATCTGTGCGGCACTGACGTTGCCAGATCAGTGACCGCATGCAGGACGGTGCGAGTCAAATCATCGCCGGAGCTCCGTCCGTCGTGAGCGCTGGCCGGGGTCGGATTTTGGCTCTGCGCCATCCATTCCGCCGCCTCGCCCCGGCGCCGCCGTCCACCATGCGCGAACGCCTGCCAGGACCTGGCGTTCTTCGAGAGTCCGAACTTGCGCGCGATTTCCCGTAGAGTCCGGGTTGGGCGCCCATTCCGGGAACCGGGGGGTTCCGGCGCGACGCCCAGACCGCCAGCGCTCCCCGCCGCTTCCTTCCAAGGACCCGCGGCGGGGGCGCGGGCATCGTGCCTCCGACGACCATATTCACACGCCGCCGCGCGGCGAGCATGCGGGACGTCGGGCGGGGAACGCCGACCGGCGGGGAGTCGGGAACGCCGCCGCGGCCTTGGACGTCACTGAGGGTTCGTCCCAGAACGACATAAGCAGCCTCGGTCCGGGAATGCGCCGCTCCACTTGGTGCTCGAGGTGGTGGGGGCAGGTTCGATTCGTGGGAATCGCCTGCAAACCGCGCCCTGGGCTAGTCATGCTCCCCTGAGCTTCCCTCGACCGGGCGGCGCCTCCGTTCCGCGCCTCCCCCGAAGGCCCTTCACTTTGCCGTTCGTGTAGGCGCGCCGGATGCGCCGAATCGCCTCCGTGCGGTCAGGGTGCCCGTAGAGCTCCAGGACGAGCGCGCCGCCGTCGGAGTGGCGCAGTTGCTCGGCGATCACCCACGGCTCGAGCGCCAGGACGTTGAGCATGTAGCTGGCGCCGAAGTGCCGCAGCTCATAGAAGTCGAGCCGGTCCTCGGGGTCGGCCGCCAGGCGCTCCCGCAGGTGGTGCGTGTCGGGCAGCGCCGCGGTGAACGCGTCGCGCACGGGCGCCCACACGCGATGCAGGCTCTCCTGCCGGAACTGCCGGCCGCGCTTGCTCCGGAAGATCAGGTCGTCGCCCAGTCGCCGCGGCTTATCGAGCACGGCCTGCTGCGCCGGCTCGGGCACGTAGATCATGCCGCTGCTGTTGTGCTTCGGGACCGTCTCGCGCCCGAGCGTGGAGTTGAACTGCCGGCGCAGGTCGTACGTGTCGCCGTCGAGCAGGCTGAAGCGCGCGGCGAACGTCTCGCCCGACGTGTAGGCCGCCCACAGGATCAGCGCCGCGACCTCGCGCCCAAACCGCTCGCCGTTCATGCGCCGGGCGAGCCGCGCCAGGGCGTCGAGCTCGGCGCGCGTCAGCACGACGATGTCCTCGCGGCCCTTGCTGCGGTCAAGGCCGAGCTTGGCGAACGGGTTGACCTCGCACAGCCCGTCCTCCAGGGCGTCATTGAACATCGCGCGCCGCGCCGGTACGGTCCCCGGATGGGCGTTCGCCCAGCTGCGCGCCTCCGGTTGACCGATCGAGCGCAGCGGCCGGCCCGTGTGGGCGGCACCGAACCCCCGGACCCGCTCGCGGTTGTGTTCGACGGTGCTGTCCCCGCGCAGCCGGCCCTTCTTCCCGCGCCGGTAGTCGTCGGGCCAGCGGCTCGCGAAGCTGTCGCACGTCTCTTCACCTTGCCCGGGCAGACGCGCATCGCGAGCGTTCAGCGCCGCGCGTTCGAGCGCCTCGGCCCAGCGCTGCAGCGTCCGCTCACTTGCGTCCGCCGGCGGCGGCTCCATGCCGTGATCCCGCGGCCGGACGTGTCGCTTCTTCTTCGTCGTCGGGTTCGTAGACGTCGACGACTGGGCGCCCGTTACGCCACTTGATGCTCATGCCACCCTCCCGTCGCCGGCGTGCCACGCCTCGCACTCAGACACCCGGTAGCGCCGCAGACCCTCGAACAGCCGCGACGGCATCCCGAGCGTGCGCCACCGTCGAATCGTCCGCTCGCTCGCGTTGAAGTGCCGCGCGATCGTTCGCTCGTCCACCCATGGTTCCCAGGCCGCGCCGTTACCGTCAAAGCGCGCCGGGAACGCGATCACTTGCCCCGCTCGCCAGCTTCTACCGCTCGCGCCTCCGTTCCCGCAGCATCGCCGGTGGTGACCTTCCCGCTCACCTCGCACCTCCTGTCTTGACCTCCATCGCCAACGCGTCGCGCCTCAATCGCCGGTGCTCACGCGCTCTCGCGGCGGCCGATGACGCCAGCAGCGCGTCGGCGGCTGTGAGGTGGCCGATGCCGGCGTAGCGGAAGCTCGCGACGCGCTCGGCCGCGCCGGCGAGCGCGCGCTGCGCCGCGTCAGGCGAGCGCGCGAGCCGCCGCTCGTGGACATTGCGCTGGCGGTCCTCGCGCAGCGCCTTGAACGTCGTCGAGTAACGGCGACTCTTGCTCAGGCGGTGGCCGCGGTAGCCGAGCGCGTGCGCGCACCGTCCAAAGCGCCGCTCGGCGAGCGCTTGGTCGCCGGCGAGCGTGAAGGCCTCGCGCATGTAGGCGCGGACGTGCTCGCGCACGGGCAGCGCGTCGAGCTCGTGCTCGGTCACGCGATGAAGCACGCCGCCGGCCTGTTCGGTGCTCTTGGTCGCGTACTTGACCAGGTAGCCCGCGACCTCGCGGCGCTCGTGCACGTCGAGCGCGCGCACGTCGAGCTCGACGCCCCAGCGCACGCAGCCGGCACCGAGCTCGTCCGGCAGTGGCGCTTGGACCTCGCCGGCGGTCGCGCGAACCGCGTCGTCGAGCAGCTCGACGGTGAAGCGCGCCGGCGGCGGCTTGACCTCGCCGGCGCGGTAGGCGGGCATCGCGCGGTCGAGCCGGATCACGGCGTGCACGTGCAGGGCCTCGTCGTCACCGTCCAGGGGCCGCGGCACCTTCGTGCGCGAGCGACCCACGGCCCGCCGCCACGGCATCGAGCGCTACGCGCGCAGCCGCTGGGTGGCCGGCAAGGCCGTACTAGTCGCCGAGGCAGAACAGCAGGACCGCACGGCCGACCAGATCATCCGCGAGCTCGCCGAGGTCCCCGCGTCCGAGCCGGTCGCCGAACGGCTCGGCATCGAACCCGGCACGCCCGTCTGGGTGCGCCGCCGCACGACGCTGATCGACGGACGCCCCAACCAGCTCGCCGACAGCTACTACCTGCTCGACCTCGTGCGCGACACGCCGATCATGCAGGAGGACACCGGCCCCGGCGGCGGCTTCGTCCGACTCGAAGAGCACGGCACCCGGCTCGGCCGCATCCGCGAAGACCTCTCCGCCCGCATGCCGACCGGCCCCGAGAGCATCGCGCTCGAACTGCCCCCGGGCACGCCCGTCGTCGAGCTCGCGCGCACCACCTGCGACACCGACGGCCGCCCCGTCGAAGTCATGCTCGCCGTCATCGCCGGCGACATGGCCACCTTCTCCTACGACTTCCCGATCCCCGACTAGGACAGGGCAACCCGTGCAGATCCTCTACGCCACCGAGCCCACGCCCGGGCACGCCAACGAGGACGTCGTCATCACCGGGCCGACCTGGGCAATCGTGCTCGACGGCGCCAGCGCACGACCTGGCACCGACACCGGCCGCATCCACGACGTGCCCTGGTTCGTCCAACATCTCGGCACCGAACTCGCCCGCCGGCTCACGAACGCTTCCGCGGCCCAGCTCGACGACGCACTCGCCGAAGCGATCACGGCGACGCGGCAGCTCCACGAGCACACGTGCGATCTCAGCAATCCCGAAAGCCCATCCGCCACCGTCGTCGCCATCCGAGGACGCGACGACCAGCTCGACTACCTCACGCTCGCCGACTCGCCCCTGATCGTCGACGTCGACGGCCAGGTCCGCGCGATCGCCGACGACCGCACCGCGCACCTAACCGACTACTCCCACGAAGGCGTCCGCGCCGCACGCAACACACCGGACGGCTTCTACGTCGCGAGCACCATGCCCGAAGCCGCCTACCAGGCGATCCGCGGAACGCTCCCCACGCCGCAGGTGCGCCGCGCCGCCCTGCTCAGCGATGGCGCGGCCCGGCTCGTCGAACGCTTCCGCGTCGTCAACTGGCAGGAGCTGCTAGAGCTCCTGCACGCCGACGGACCCACCGAGCTGATCCGCCGAACGCGCGACGCCGAGCTCGCCGAGACCGATGCCGAGCGCGCCACCAGGCGAGGCAAGAAACACGACGACGCCACCGCCGTGCTCGTCACGCGGCTTCAGCGCGCCACCGCCTAACACCACCGAGCCGGACGGGCCACTCGGCGGCTCATGCCCACGACCGCAGACCGGCATTCCGTCGGATAGCTTGGTCGCCGGCTCGTCAAGCACCTAGCAGCAAGCCCGCTACGTACCTGCTCACGCGAGAGGCCGTCACGCACGAGCCGAATCCAAACAGCAAGCCTCAAAGCAGCAGCGCCAGCGGCAGCTACGTATCGCCGCGTTCCTCCAGGCCGCTGTTTGTCCGGCCGGCCGGCGCCCATCCGGGCGCCGGCCGAGGCCGAGGCTACGGCGTGACTGTCACCGTGTTCGTCATGAACGGGTGGATCAGGCAGATCAGCTGGTACGTGCCCGGCGCCCCGAACGTCACCTTCGTGCTCGCCGGCTGCGGGCTGGCCGAGTCCTGGTCCAGAACCCCGCTGTTGAAGAACCCGTTGCCATGCTGCGCCGTCGTGATGCTCGGCACCCCGGCGGGCGGCGGCTCGCTCGGATACGCGCCGCGCGGGTCGAACACCTCGCCCAGAAGGCCGGCGGCCAGCTGGTCGTTGTAGGCGTCCTTCCCGTTGGTCGGGCCGAACGTGAACGTGTGCGCCTCGGAGCTGACGGCCGGCATTCGCAGCGTCACCGTGTCGCCGACCTTGTAGCTCGGATTCGCAGGGAAGAAGCGGAACACGGTCGCCCCTGAGCGCCGGTCGTTGCCCGCCTGGATGGTCTTCTCGAGATCCTCCGTCCCGAGCCCGGTGGTGAGCCGCTGAACCTGCTGGAGCGCCGCCTTCTGCTGGCGCCTGGCCGCGCGCCGGTCGTCGCCGGCCGACGGGATGCTGCGATCCGCGCCGACGACCTTGACCTTGCCGGTCATGCCCGGGTGCACCACGCACAGGTAGCGGAACGTGCCCTTGCGCTTGAACCGCAGCGTGTAGGGCGGCGGCGGGCCCTCCCCGAGCGGCAAGCCCGAGTTCCGCAGCGAGTTCGGGCTGAACGTCTTGCCACCCTGCGGCGCCACCGCGAGCGGATTCGGCCGCAGCGTCGGCTGGCCGTTGAACCAGAACGGGCTGCCGGCCGCGTCGTTGACGCCGCTCACCGGCGTCGACGGGTCGGGCACGATCAGCGCCGGCGGCTGTTCGTCGGCAGGCACGAACGTGACCGAATGGAAGCCGTTGATGCTCCAGCGGACCTTGTCGCCCTTGTGGATCGTGACTGTCTTGCGGAAGTACGCGTTGGCGTCGCCGAAGACCTTCTGGAACGCCGCCTGTCGCTCGCCGTACGGCCCCACCTGAACCGTTTTAGTAGCCGCCCCCGCGGCCCCGGGCAGCGCGAGCGACGCTGCTACGGCCAGCGCGATACCAGCGAATCGTCCGTGCATCAATGCCTCCTTTACAGATCCGGTCCGAGCGACCCTACGCGACCACGCGCCCGAAAAGCAACGCTCGCCCGCGGGACCACCCAGCTCCCGCCTGGCGCTACGCGTCAGTAGCCAGATCGTCCCGCCGCGCTACTCCTTTCGCCTAGAAGGAGCAGCGCCCGCCCGCTCGGCCTCGAGACCTGCTCGCGAGTGGCCATCCCATCGATACCCCGTCGGGACTCCTCCCGGCGACCGCTCGACCCGCCGGCGTGACCGCTCGCGCGAGAGGCGAGCGATCCCTCTCGGCGCAGGGGGAAGCGCCGGCGGAGCCGACCGGCTGGGCGGCGTCTGGCAGCATCAGGACACACGCGCGGCAGCCTTCGTGCGGCACTGAGGCGCAGCGCCTTGGGTCGCGCGCCCGGACGCTGGCGCGCGCCGTAGGGCGATCTCCTAGGACCCTGACAAGCGTAACGGGCGTACCGCAGAGCGCCAGTTCCGGTGCGGCTGAAAGAATCGACGTTTCGGCTCTAGGCTGCCGTTCCTCGCGGCGGACGACCCTCGCGCGAAGCCGTTCGGGAAGTGATGCGAAAGCCTCTGCGGTTCCGCTGGAAGTGTCCCTACTCTGGGGCGAACCATGGCGCTTGTCCCCGTGTTCTGCGACAACCCCGCGTGCCGGACGGTCTGGGCCACCGACAGCTTCATCGGTGGCGACATGGCGTTCGGCATCGAAATGACCGGGAACAAGGTCGGCCCCTGCCCCAACTGCGGCGGAATGGGCAGCGTGCCCGATGGGGTCTACAACCTCGTAAACGACACGCTGGAGGTCGTCAGCGCGGCGACGCGGGGGCTGTCTGCCGAGGCGCTCCAACGCCTCATCGACAGCGTGCGTCACGCGAGCGCGGCGCACGAGTCACCGGAGGCATTCGCGGAGCGCGTTGCGGCCGACACCCCAGATCTCGCCCCGGTCGTCAACGTCTTCATGCAGCAGGCCAAGGGTGGAACCTGGGAACAGCGCCTCGTGACCTTCCTGACGATCCTGACCGTGATACTCGCCTACCTCCAGTGGCAGCACCCCCAGCAACCCCAGCGGTCTGAGCGGCCGCCGGCCACTCAAGAGCAGACCGTCGACGATGCCGACGCTGACAAGATCGCCCAGGAAGTCTTCGAGAAGTTGCAGCAGCACCCAGTAAGACCAGGAGGCGAAGTGGCGAAGCACGTCAGGGTGGCGTCTCTTTGCTGCTGTAAATTCGCCGCGGTTTAGGCTGCCCGGTGGTGGTCAGTCTATGCGGCTGTCACCTCCTGAGGGATCGTCGGCTCGGTGCCTTCGTAGCGCATCCGCTTGAGGCGTTGGCGGTCGAGCTGGTTGAAGTGGATGCCGTTGGTCTGGTGGGTGATCAGGAGGTCGAGCACGGCCCAGACGAGCGTGAGGCAGCTCTCCTCGCCCGGGAAGCGGCCCATCACCTTGGTCCGCCGTTTGACCTCGCCGAGCGAGCGCTCAAGCAGATTCGTTGACCGCCACCGGCGGCGATGCCGCGGCGGGTAGCGCAGGTGCACGACGAGCGCGTCGAGATCGTCGGCGAGGCATCTGGCGGCGGCGGTATAGCCGCCCTTGTCGAGCTCGTCGACGAGCGCTTGGAGTCGCTGCTTGGCGTCGCGTTCATTGATGGCGTCGTCGAGCGCCCGCCAGTATGCGTGCTTGACCCGCTCGCGTTCGCGTTCGGGCAGCTTGGCGTAGAGGTTGCGCGCGCGATGCACGCAGCAGCGCTGGCGATCCGAGGCCGGCCAGCACTGCTCGATCGCCTTGATCAGCCCGGGAGCGCCGTCGGCGACGATCAGCAGCGGCGCGCCCAGCCCTCTCGCGATCAGATCGCGGCCGAGCGCCTGCCAGTCCTCGTAGGACTCGCGCATCCCAAGCGCCACCGAAAGCAGCACGCGCTCGCCCTGCTCGGTGAATCCCCAGGCGACCAGGACGCCCTCCTTGGGCCCGTCGGGGCGCACGGCGATGAACGTGGCGTCCAGGAACAGCGCGACCAGGTGGGTGTCGTAGAGGTCGCGGCGCTTGAACGCCTCATAGCGCTCCCTAAGCTCCTCGCAGATCCGCGACGCGGTGGACCTAGACAGCTTGCCGAGTCCGGCCTGCTCGCACAGCGACTCGACGTCGCGCATCGACAGGCCGCGGACGAACGCGCCGATCACCAGCGCCTTCAGCGGCTCGGTGCGCAACAGCTTCGGCGTCCTGGGAAACAGCTTGGCCGCAAACGTCTCCGCCGCCTCACGCACCTGCGGGACCGCCACCTCAAGCTCCCCTTCGGCGGTCTGCAGCCTGCGCGGGCGAAACCCGTTGCGCAGCCCGCTGTTGCGCAGCCCACGCTGATACTCCGGCCGGCGCTCATAGCGCGCGCGACCCAGCCACGCGTCGAACTCGTCCTCGACGGCACGCTGGATGATCAGTCGCGCGCCGAGCCTCGCGAGCTCCGACAACGACTCGCGGGGGTTCTCGCCGACCCCGACGGCAAGCAGCCGGTCGATCCGCTCCTCGATCTCCGCCGACGGCGGTACGGTACGTCTCACGGCGTAGGTCCTCCTTCATCGTCTTTGCGGGACTTGAGGGAACCTACGCCGTCGCCTTGACGGCGGCGGCGCTATTTACAGCGCTTCTGAGACGCCACCCACGTCAACGAGACGATCCGCATTACGGACTTGGCGACGACTGGACCAGTCATTAGCGATCACGAGTTCGAGAACTGCTCGATACACGGGCCAGCGATCTTGGCCCCACAGCAACGGACGGCCATTACGAACTGCTCGATGGCAGGGCAGCCGGACGAGATCCTCTGGACCGCTCCGCTGAGCGCGTCGGGGCTGGTTGTGGGGGCCATTGCCATCGTCAACTGCACGTTCGAGCGCTGCCGCTTCGATGGGATCGGCTTCACCGGTCCACCGGATTTTCTAGAGACATTCCGCAGCGGCCTGCTCGGTCCACAGCCCTAATGGCTCCTTGGATTGATCCGTAGCTCGATGGGCAGAAGGAAGCCGGATCGCGTCCAGCCTGACGAGGTGTTAGCGGCTCAGGTGATGTGGCAGTCGGACCGCCGATGCTGCGTCTGCCATAGCCCGGATCAGGTACAGCTCCACCACATTGATGCCGATCGCAGCAATACTACGGCCGCCAACCTCGCGGTCCTCTGTAAGCCATGTCACGGCGAAGCTGCGACTCGAATACCGTTCTCGCAGTCGTTGTCTCCCACCCTCGTCCGCAAGTATCGCGACGGAGTGGTTGATCCACGTCAAGGACGCGCGCGGCCGGGGAGTCTCGCCGGTCATGAACGATCCTCTCGTGGTCGAGGACTGCGGAGAAGTGACTGTTCAGGGCAAGGTGCTCAAATCGGGCCAAGCGGTTGTGATTCGCCGCGTCGAGCGCGTCCGAATCGAGCACAACGTCTCACCGGAGCGACCGTGACCGCCGATCGTACGGGCCGTCCAAACGGTCGCGGCCGACGTCGATCCGCGCCCGATCGCGAACTCGTCCGCTGTTGGCGACAAGTTGCTACAGCGCGACACGCAATGCAACCGGCGTGACGCAGCGTGTCCAGCGTTCTCGTGAGGACTCTCTTCACGAGGTCAAGGGCGGCGGCCTTCGGCCGCCGCCGGGGCCGCAAGCGGCCGTCCTCGCCGCGGCACCCGCCAGCTCGGGCGGCGCCCAGATAGCGCAGGAACCTCCTCACTCGCGCGCCGGGGCCGGCGGTCGCGTACGGCTAGCTCCGCCGCGCGAACCCGTCAAGTGTCCCGCTTCGCGGCTCGCCTCCGGCTCGGCCCTGCCGGGCGGCACTTGATGGAAACCGCGCCGGCTCCGCTGATGGGCAGGGTGAAGGGCAGGCCGGAGCCTGCCGACAAGGGCTCGACCACCCGCGTTCGCACGTCGCACCCGATCCCCCGCGATCCCCCGACCGACCGCAACCACTTCCCCGAGATTCCCCCGCCGAGCCCAGAACGAGCCGGAAAATCCTGCTCAGCGCGTCCGGAGCTGTCCGGCCTCAACCGGCGCTCACACGCGGCAATAGAGCGCTCCGACCGGGGAATCTCCAGCGGCTCCCGGCGGCGCTGCGCGATGGTGGGGGCAGGATTCGAACCTGCGAAGGCTGAGCCAACGGGTTTACAGCCCGTCCCCTTTGACCGCTCGGGAACCCCACCTGCGACGGCCGCAGTCTAGCGGCGCCGCGGCCGTCGGCTCAATCGCTCAGCCCGCGTCGCGCAGCCGTTGCGCCTCGGGCAGCGACTCGAGCTTCTTCAGCGTGTGGTTCTCGATCTGGCGGATCCGCTCGCGCGTCACGTTGAACGCGCGGCCGACCTCCTCGAGCGTGAACGGCCGCGCCCCGGTCAGGCCGAAGCGCATCTCGATCACCTCGCGCTCGCGCTGCGGGAGCGCGTCGAGCGCGCGGCGCACGTTCTCGCGCCGCAGGTTGTCGGAGGCCTGTTCGAACGGCGAGATCGCCGCCTCGTCCTCGACGAAGTCGCCGAGCTCGGACTCCTCCTCCTCGCCGATCGGCTTCTCGAGCGAGACCGGCTGCTGCGACATGCGCTGGATGTCGCGCACCTCGCGCACCGTGCACTCGAGCTCCGCCGCGATCTCGTCGGGCGACGGCTCGCGGCCGAGCGACTGCACGAGCTGGCGCTCGACGTGCACGACCTTGTTGAGCTTCTCGACCATGTGGACGGGGATCCGGATCGTCCGGCCCTTGTCCGCGATCGCGCGCGTGACCGCCTGGCGGATCCACCACGTCGCGTAAGTCGAGAACTTGTAGCCGCGCCGGTAGTCGAACTTCTCGACCGCGCGGATCAGGCCGAGCGAGCCCTCTTGGATCAAGTCGAGGAACGACAGCCCGCGGCCCAGGTAGCCCTTGGCGATCGAGACGACGAGCCGCAGGTTGGCCTCGACCATCTCCTGCTTGGCGTAGAGGTCGCCGCGCTCGATGCGCTTGGCCAGCGCGACCTCGCGGTCGGCGGTCAGCAGCTGCACGCGCCCGATCGAGCGCAGGTACAGCCGCAGGGAGTCCAGGCTCGGCTCGACGGTGAGATCGACCTCCGGCTTGCGCGGAGCGTCCTGCGTCTTGTCGCCGGCGGGCTCGGTCCGGTCGAAGCGGCCCCCCTCGCTGATCGCCGGGCGCCCATCGTCGCCGACCACGTCGATCCCCTGCTCCTCCAGGTACGAGTGGAGCTCTGACACCTGCTCCTTGGTGACCTCGATCTCCTCGAGCGACGAGGCGATCTGCGCGAAGGTCAGGAATCCTCGATCCTGGCCCTCCGCGATCAAGGGGCGGAGCTCTTCGATCTCCGTGATGGAGACCTCCTCCGCCAGCAGTTCATCCGTCTTGGTGCCCAACGCCCTCGATCCTTGAGCCGAGAAACCAGCCGACCCCTCCGGAGCCGGCCCCGCGTGCTGAAGACAACATCGTGACTTGTAGCACAAGTATCAGCACCCGGAATGCGCCGTATGGGTGAATCCGTTCCCCCGTATAGGGCCGGTGGGCAACCGTCTATCGTCCATTCGATGGCGGTTTCAGTCGAGGATGTCCAGAACCAGGTCCCAACGCTGCACGTCTCGCTCTCGCGCGTGGGGGTAACGAACGTCGAGAAGGTGATCCGGATCGACGCCGGTGGCAGGGAGCATCTCTTCTACGCCATGCTCGACTGCTTCGTCGATCTCGGGCCGCTCCAGAAGGGCGCGCACATGTCGCGCTTCGAGGAGGTCGTCAACGACGCGATCGGCGAGGTGATCCTCGGCGAGAGCGCGTTCCGGGCCGAGACGCTGGCCCAGCACGTCGCCGAGAAGGTGCGCGACCGCCAGGGCGCGCGGCGCGCCGAGGTGCACGTCAAGGCACGCTACCCGGAGCACAAGCCGGCACCGACGAGCGGCATCCAGACGCAGGAGATCTACACCCTGCACGGGATCGCGGTCGCCAGCGCGGCGGGCACGCGGCGGGTGATCGGCGTCACGGCGCAAGGCATGACCGCGTGCCCGTGCGCGCAGACGCTGGTACAGGCGAGCTCGCGCGAGCGGCTGCTCGCCGACGGGTTCGGAGAGGACGAGGTGGAGCGGATCTTCGACGCCGTGCCGGTCGCGACGCACAACCAGCGCGGTCTCGGAACGCTGCACGTCGGGTGCCCGGAGGAGTGCGACATGGACATCGACGGCGAGCGGCTGCTGGCGATCGTCGAGGAGTCGATGTCGTCGGAGATCTACGAGCTGATGAAGCGCTCCGACGAGGGCGCCGTCGTCGAGAAGGCGCATCGCCGCCCGCGCTTCGTCGAGGATTGCGTGCGCGAGATGATCCGCGGCGTGGTCGACGGGCTGCCCGAGCTGGTCGACAGCGCGTTCGTCTCCGCGCGCCAGGAGAACCTCGAGACGATCCACCAGCACAACGTCGTCGCCGACCGCTACGGGCTCGTCGGCGAGCTCCGGCGCGAGCTCGCGTCGGGCGAGCACTCCGCGCGCCACGTGACGATGCGCGACTGGCTCGACGGCGACGGCTGAGCGCGCTTCAGCGGTGGCTGAGCGCGGCGGCGCCGGCGCTCGCCACCACGACCATCGCGATCGCCAGCAGCTCGCGCGCGCCGAGGTCTTGCCCGAGCACGCCGAAGCCGGCGAGCGCGGCGACCGCGGGCTCGAGCGACATCAGGACGCCGAAGACGGCGGCGGGCAGCCGGCGCAGCGCCTCCAGCTCCAGCGAGTACGGCAGCACGGACGACGCGAGCGCCACGACCAGCGCCGAGCCGAGCAGATCGGGATGCGAGAGCGAGGAGCCGCCCTGGATCAGGCCGGCCGGCGCGACGACTAGCGCACCGACGACCATCGCGAGCGCGAGCCCGCCGCCGCCCGGGAACGCCCGTCCGGTGCGCTGGCTGAGGTGGATGTAGGCCATCCAGCAGCCCGCCGCGATCAGCGCGAACAGGACGCCGAGGCCGTCGATCGAGCCGCCCGACGGATCGGCCAGCAGCACGATCCCCGCTGCGGCGAGCACGACCCAGACGCCGTCGAGCCGGCGGCGCGAGCCGAGCACGGCGACCGCCAGCGGCCCGGCGAACTCGATCGTCACCGCGACGCCGAGCGGGATCCGGTCGATCGACTCGTAGATCGACCAGTTCATCAGCCCGAGCGCGACGCCGAACGCGGCCGCCAGGCGCAGGTCTCCCTCCAGCGACGGGCGCCAGATCGCGCACAGCACGATCGCCGCGAACGCGAGCCGCAGGAACGCCGCGCCACCCGGCCCGAGCTCGTCGAACAGCGTGACCGCGAACGCTGCGCCGACCTGCAGCGACCCGGAGGCGGCGAGCACCATGGCGACCGCGACCGGCCGCTGGCGGCTCACGTGCATGGGCGGTGAATCTACGCGGTCATCACGGCCGTTTTACGTCGGGTTGAAGGAGCGCTGGGAGGGTTGATCGCGTGACCCGCGTCGCCATCATCGACCCGCAGCCGGCCGTCCGGGCCGGGCTCGTGATGCTCCTGCGGGGCGAGCCGGGGATGGTGCCGGTCGGCACCGCGGCCGGCAGCGGCGACGCCCACGAGCTGCTGGCCCGCGAGCACCCGGACGTCGTCCTGCTCGAGCACCGGCTGCTCGACGGCGACGGGATCGCGCTGTGCCGGCGGATCAAGGCCGACGGGCGGGCGATCCGCGTCGTGCTCTACACGGCGCTGCCCGACACCGAGGTCGAGCTGCTCGCGCGGGTCGCGGGCGCCGACGGGCTCGTCGACAAGGCGGCCGCGCCGATCGAGCTGTTCGAGGCGATCCGGCTGGTCGCGCGCGGCGAGGTCGCGCTGCCGCCGCTCACGCGCGAGCAACTCGACGCCGCCGCGCACCGCGTCGAGCCCGACGACCTCGCGCTGCTGGCGATGCTCGTCGACCGCACGTCGCCCGCCGACGTCGCCGCGACGCTGCACATGGACCGCGGCCGCGTCGCCAAGCGGACCGAGCGCGTGCTCGGGCGGCTGCGGCACGCGGCGCCCCGCGCGGCCACCTGAGCCGCACGCCTGCTATCTCTCTCGGCCATGCCCCTGGTCCCGATGGTGATCGAGCGCACGGCGCGCGGCGAGCGCGAGTTCGACATCTACTCGCGGCTGCTCAACGAGCGGATCATCTTCCTCGGCTCGCCGATCGACGACATGATCGCGAACCTAGTCGTCGCGCAGCTGCTGCACCTCGAGTCCGACGACCCGGACAAGGACGTCTCGATCTACATCAACTCGCCCGGCGGCTCGATCTACGCCGGCCTGGCGGTGTACGACACGATGCAGTTCATCAAGCCCGACGTTCAGACGATCTGCGTCGGGATCGCGATGTCGATGGGCTCGCTGCTGCTGACCGGCGGCGCGCCCGGGAAGCGGATGGCGCTGCCGAACTCGCGCCAGCTGATCCACCAGCCATCGTCGGGCTTCGAGGGCCAGGCGACCGACATCGAGATCCACGCGCGCGAGGTGATCAAGACGCGCAAGCGCGTCGACGAGATCTACGCCAAGCACACCGGCCAGCCCGAGGAGCGCGTGCGCGCCGACATGGAGCGCGACCGCTTCTTCAAGGCCGATGAGGCCGTCGAGTACGGCCTCATCGACCGGGTCCTAGAGCACCACTAGGCGCGCGTTCAGTCCTGCTCGAACTCCGCCGGGTCCGCGACCGCCGGGTGCGTCTGGTCGACGACCTTGCTGGCGGCGTACGGGCCGTCGCCGGGCTCGGTGCGCGGCAGCCGCGCCTTGACGACGACCTTGTCGTCGACCAGGTCGGCGGCGGTCACGCTGCCGTCGCCGTTCGTGTCGGCGGCGCGCAGCTTCGCGGCGGCGAGGTCGAACGCGACGACGTGGCCGACGAGCCCGGCCTTGCGGACGCGTGCGTTGCCGCCGCTGACCGTCACCGTGCCGTCGGCGTGCCAGACGCCCTTGAAGACGTAGTTCGCCGGCTTCGACTTGCCGTGGGCGGGCTTGACGGGCTTGTCCTTCGCGAAGGCTGCGGACGGGAGGAGGAGCGCGGCGCCGCCCAGCAGGGCGACGGCGCGGCGAGTGTGGGAGGTCATGCTCGCTCAAACGGCATCCGCGCCCAGAAGTCGAGCGGTGATGCGGGCGCGCGGACGCATCTCCTAGCCGCGCGCGTGCATGCTCAAGCCGGCTCAGGCGATCGGATGCTCGATCGCGCCGAGCCGCTCGACCTCGCAGCGAACGACATCGCCCGGCTGGAGGTAGACGGGCGGGTCCATCGCGACGCCGACGCCGCTCGGCGTGCCGGTCAGGATCAGGTCGCCCGGCTCGAGCGTGATCGCCTCGGCGATGAAGTCGACCAGCGCGCGCGGGCCGAAGATGAGATCCGACGTGCGCGAGTCCTGGCGCAGCTCGCCGTTGACGTGCGACGTCAGGCGCAGGTCCTCGGGGTCGGGGACGTCGTCGGCGGTCGTGATCCACGGCCCCCATGGGCAGAACGTGTCGGCGGCCTTGGCGCGCGTCCACTGTGGCTCGCGCCCCTGTAGGTCGCGCGCGGAGACGTCGTCGGCGACGGCGTATCCGGCGATCGCATTGGCCGCTCCCATCACGAGCGCGAGCTCGACCTCGTAGTCGAGCCGGCGCACGACGGCCGGGCACCGGACCGGTCCCGACGGCGGCGCGCTCGACGTCGGCAGCTTCATGAACACGATCGGCGCCTCCGGCAGCTCCTGGCCGGTCTCGCGCGCATGAGCGGCGTAGTTCAGGCCGATGCCGAAGATCGCGCGCGGGCGTGGGACAGGCGCGAGCATGGTCACGTCGGCGAGCGCGTGCTCCTCCCCGCCTGCCGGAGCGCGGTCGCCGGTCGCCAGCCGCTCGAGCACGGTGCCCGAGCCGAATTCGACGACGTGGCCGTCGCGCACCTCGCCGGCGCTGGGTTCGTTCGCTCCGGGAGCGAGGAACGTTGCGAGCCGCATCTGGACGAATGATCCCATGCCGGGGGTTCAGATTCGTGCTCGGGCCGACGATGATGTGCGGGATGGACGCGGGTGCGATCAAGGCGGCGGCCGCGGCATCGGCGGCGTCGTACCGCTCTTTCGCCGACGCCACCCGCTCCGTGCTGGACCTGCTCGAGCGTCTGCTGCCGGGCTGCACGCTTTGCCTCGCGCACCTCGACCGGACCCACGCAGTGCACCGGATCGTCGACACGCGCGCGGGCTACGCGCTAGGGCTGCGCTCCAACCTCGCGACGCCGCTGGCGGAGTCCTACGACCTCGCTATGGCGGACGAGCGCGCGCCGCGGCTGTGCAACGACGTCGGCGCCGAGCCCGTCTACGCCGTGCTCGCGATCCAGCGGCGCGTCGGCGCGGGCTCCTACCTCGGCGTGCCGCTCGAGCTGTCCGACGGCTCGCGCGTCGGTGCGCTGTCCGCGCTGTCCGAGCGGGTCGACCGCTTCCGGCCCGACGATGAGCAGCTGTTCACGATGCTCGCGCGCGTGCTCGCCTACGAGCTCGAGCGCGAGTCGAACGAGCGCGACCTGCGCCGGCTGAACGACTCGCTGCGCGACCACGCGCGCGGCATGGGCGCCGTGGGGCGCGTCGCGCGCGTGCTGGCCGGCGGCGAGGACGGCCGGCGCGCCGTCTGCCGCGCCGCGTGCCAGCTGGCCGGCGCGCCGGTCGCTTTCCTGCTCGAGCCGTCAGGGCGCGAGTTCGTGTCGACCGCGATGAGCGGCGTCGACATGGCGTCCATCACGATCCAGCCGCGGCCGGAGACGACCGGCCGCGCGTTCACGGCGCGCGAGAGCTACTTCGTGCCTGACGCGCGCGCGCACCCGGCGCTCGCGCAGCCGCTCGTCGACGCCACGTCCGCGCGCTCGGCGCTGTTCGAGCCGGTGCTGCGCGACGGCCAGGTCTGCGGCGTGCTGATCCTGATCTGGCAGCTGCCGATCGAGTCGGTGCCGGAGGGCACCTCCACGATGCTGCGGCTGCTCGCCGGCCAGGCGGCGGTGGCGGTCGAGCACGCCGGCCTGCGCGCGCGGATGGAGACGCTCACGCTCACCGACGAGCTGACCGGCGTCGCCACGCGGCGCGTGTTCGAGGAGGAGCTGCCGCGCGAGCTGGCGCGCGCCCGCCGCGGGGAGCACGCGGTCTCGATCGCGATGCTCGACATCGACCACCTCGGTGCCTTCAACATGCTGCGCGGCGGGCGCGAGGGCGACCGCCTGATCAAGGAGGCGGCCGCCTTCTGGCGCGGGGAGCTGCGCGAGATCGACCTGCTCGCCCGGCTCGAGGGCGGCACGTTCGCGGTCGTGCTGCCCAACTGCGGGCTCAGCGAGGCGGTCGAGGTGCTCGACCGCGTCCGCGCCGCGACACCGCGGGAGCAGACCGCGTCCGCGGGCGTCGGGCGCTGGGACGGCGAGGAGCCGGCGGAGCTGCTGCAGGCCCGCTGCGACGACGCGCTCACCGCCGCCAAGCGGGCCGGCCGCAACCTCACGATCGCGGCGGATTAGCCTCTGCCGCGGTACGTCACGCCCTCGCGGGCGCCCTCCTCCGCCGACCGCAGCATCGCGTCGCAGACCTCCGCGGCTCGGTAGCCGTCCTCGAGCGTCGCGCCGTGCGGCGCGACGTCGCCGTCCTGACGGATCGCGGTGAGCAGGTGGTGCAGCTCGTGCACGAACGTGTGCTCCCAGCCGATGATGTGCCCGGCGGGCCACCAGTGCTCCCAGAACGGGTGGTCCGCCTCGGTGACGAGCACAGTGCGGAACCCCTCGGAGCGCGGCGACGGCGGGCCGGCTCCGTAGACCTCCAGCTCGTTGAGCCGCTCGAGATCGAACGCGATCGACCCTTTCGCCCCGTTGATCTCCCAGGACAGCGCGTTCTTGCGGCCGGTCGCGAAGCGCGACGCCTCGATCGTGCCGACCGCGCCGCCCTCGAACGCGACCGCCGCCTCCACGGCGTCGTCGACCTCGCGCCCGGGCTGGAACGTGGCGGTGAGGGCGCTGACGGCCTCGATCTCGCCGACGAGGTAGCGGGCGAGGTCGACCACGTGCGCAGCGAGGTCGCCGAGCGCGCCGGACCCGGCGGCCGCCTTGTCGAAGCGCCAGAGCGCGGCGTCGGTCGCGCCCCACTCCTGCAGGTAGCGGGCGCGGAAGTGGTGGATCTCGCCGAGCTCGCCGGACGCGACGATCTCGCGCGCGAGCCGCACGGCGGGCACGAAGCGGTAGTTGAATGCGCACATGTGCTTGACGCCCGTCGCCTGCACGCGCTGCCAGGTCTCGTAGGACTCGGCCGCGTCGCGGCCGAGCGGCTTCTCGCAGATCACGTGCTTGCCCGCCTGCGCGGCGGCGATCGTCGGCTCCGCGTGCAGGCTGTTCGGGCCGGAGTTGTCGAACAGGCCGATCCGGTCGTCGCCGATGAGCGCGCGCCAGTCCGTGACGTGGTCCGCGAAGCCGTAGCGTCGCGCGGCCTCGGCGACGGCGGGCTCGTCGCGCCCGGCGATCGCGACGAGCTCGGGCCGGAGCGGCGGCGGCCAGGTCATGTAGGCGAGCGTCTTGTAGGCGTTCGCGTGGGCCTTGGCCATGAAGCCGTAGCCGAGCATGCCGACGCCGATCGCGGGCGTATCGCCCATCACGTCTCCTTCCGGAACGCCGCGTCGAACGCGACGCTCGACGGGGCGAAGTCAGCCCGGCGGACGAACTCGAGCGCGTCGCGGCCGCCCCAGTCGCGGTCCATGCCGGAATCCTCCCACTCGATCGAGAGCGGTCCGCCGTAGCCCATCCGGTTCAGCTCGCGGAAGATCGCCTCGAAGTCGACGTCGCCGTGGCCGGGCGAGACGAAGTCCCTGCCGTGGGCGGGCGAGCCGAAGTCGACGTGGCCGCCGAGAATCGAGCGGCGCCCGTCGAGCCGGCGGCGCGAGCCCTTGACGTGGACATGGAGGATGCGATCGGCGAACTCCGCGACGAAGCTGGCCGGATCGAGGAACTGGTGCTCGAGATGGCTCGGGTCGAAGGTGATCCCGAAGCAGTCGCGCTGGTCGAGCGCGGCGAGCACGCGCGGGGTCGTCTCGAAGTCGTAGGCGATCTCGGTGGGATGCACCTCGAGCGCGAACCGCACGCCCTCGGCGTCGAAGACGTCGAGGATCGGCCGCCAGCGCTCGGCGAACTGCTCGCAACCGCGCGCGATCGCGGCGAACCGGGTGACGGGTCTGCTCATGCCTCCTCCTTGCGATCCGGTCCGGCTGCCACGCGCAACGTGCGCTCGGCGAGCTCGGAGATCCGCGCGCCGTCGAAGCCGAAGAGCGCGCTGCGGACCCGGTCCTCGAGCGGCTCCAGCCAGCGGCTCGGCAGCGATCGGGCCCCGTGCATCGCGCCGAACGCCGAACCGGCGGTCGCGCCGTTGCAGTCGGTGTCCCAGCCGCCCTGGACGGCGAGCCCGACGGTGCGCGTGAAGTCGCCCTCGCCCCACAGCAGCGCGGCCGCCACGACCGCGGCGTTGTTGATCGTGTGGACCGGGTTGAGCGTTCCGTGACGCTGCTCGATCGCGTCGCGCGCCCGCTCCCAGTCGAGCCCGTCGGCGTGCAGCCGCCGCACGCTGCGCAGCGCCGCCGCGAGCCGCGAGCGGGCGGGAACGACCGCCAGCGCCGAGTCGAGCGCCGCCGCCATCGACGGCTCGGCGAAGCTCGCCGCGATCAGCGCCGCCGCCCACATGGCGCCGTAGATGCCGTTGGCGGTGTGCGAGAGCGCGGCGTCGCGGAAGGCCATGCGCGCCGCGCGGACCGGGTCGCCCGGGGAGCCGTAGGCGAACGCGTCGGCGCGGATCTGCGCGCCGATCCACTCGCGGTACGGGTTGCGGTGCGTCGCCGTCGCCGGCGGACGCAGGCCGAGGACGAGGTTCCGATAGGCGGCCCGCTCCGCGGTGTAGACCTGCGCGTACGGGAGCAGGCGCAGCCACTCCGCGCCGACGTCGTCGGTCGAGAAGTCGGGGCCGTAGGTCTCCAGCACGTGCAGGCCGAGGATCGTGTAGTCGATGTCGTCGTCGCGCGCCATGCCGTGGATCCGGCCCCGCGTCGTCGCGGTCCAGGATGGATGCAGCGGCGGCAGCCCCGCGGCGGTCGGCTCCGCCGCCGGCAGGTAGTCGGCGATCGGATAGGCGGCGGCACGCTCGAGCAGGCGGCGGATGTCCTCGCGCGACCAGTTCTCGACCGGCTTGCCGAGCGCGCAGCCGGCGCAGCGGCCGAGCCACGCGCCGAGGATCCGGTCGCGCAGCGCCGGCCGGCCGAGCGTCATCGGCGCGCGCGCCGGCGCCGGCGGCTGCTCCGGCTCGATCGCCGCCAGCTCGGAGGGCTCGTGGTACGGCCAGTCGGGCACCCGGGGCGCGCTCTCCAGCGCCGCCAGCCGCTCCCGAAGCGCGTCCTCGCTGGCGGCTGCGATGACGGCCAGTGACGGGGCGAGGCCCTCCACGACGTACCCGGACTGGCGGCGCTCGACGATCTCGTCCGCCACCATCTCGCGCAGGTCGCGGACGTCGTGCATCTCAGGCCGTCTCCGCCCAGCCGTCGATCGCCTCGAACGGGACGTGGCCGGCGCCGGCCCACAGCGACGCGCACGGATCGTCCTCCTCGATGTCCATGTGGTAGGTGTCGGCGAGCACGCGCACGGCTCCGTCGATCCGACCGCCCGTACCAGGTCGGCGGCGTCGACGGCGTTTGACGATGTGTACCAGGGCGGCGCGCCCGAGCTGCGTTTCGGCGAGGAATGGCGCAACAACTGGCCTCGAGATGGTCGCGAGCATCCGCGCCGTCTGATGCAGGCGGTCGGTCGACCTGTCCGCGAGCGGGGTGCGGCTCGACGCTCTCCCGATCCGCCGGTTACCGTTCCGCCAGCGGACGAGGCCTACCGCTCGCTTGACGGCAATCCGAGCGAGGCGGCCAAGGTCGCGCTCAGCTGGAAAGGCACGGACTCATCGGCGGCACGAGGAGGAGAGCAATGAGCATGCGACGCTGCGTCGCGGTCTCGCTGGCGGCGCTCGTCACGCTGGCGGCGGGCTGTGGCGGGGACGACAACGGCGGCGACGGGGACGGCGCGGCGAGCGGCGACCTGCGCGGCACGACGGTGTCGGTCTGGACCAACGAGGGCCAGCCCGATCGCGTCAAGCTGCTCGAGGACAACCTCGCCGGCTTCACGCAGAAGACCGGGATCAAGACGAAGGTCGTACCGATCCCGGAGGACCAGCTGGCCACGCAGGTGACCAACGCGGCCGCGGCCGGCAAGCTGCCCGACGTGATCGCCGCCGTCAGCTCGGCCGACACGCTGAGCTACGCCAAGCAGGAGATCTTCGACCCCGACGCCGCACAGGCGGTGGTCGACAAGCTCGGGGCAGACACGTTCTCGAAGAACGCGGTCGACCTGGTCACCCAGGACGGCAAGGTCGCGGGCGTCCCGTCCGACGGCTGGGGTCAGCTGCTGATCTACCGCAAGGACCTGTTCAAGAACGCCGGCCTGGGGACGCCCAAGACGGTCGAGGACGTCCAGGCCGCCGCGCGCAAGCTCAACGGCTCGGGCATGGCCGGGATCGTGCTCGCCACGGCGCCCGGCGACGGCTTCACGCAGGAGAGCTTCCAGCACGTGGCGCTCGCCGAGGGCTGCCAGCTGGTCGACGACAGCGGCAACGTCACGATCGACTCGCCCGAGTGCGTCAAGGCGTTCGGCGTCTACGGCGACCTGGCGCGCAACTACTCCGTCAAGGGCAACCAGGACGTCGAGTCGACGCGCGGCACCTACTTCGCCGGGCGCGCGGCGATGATGTTCTGGTCGCCGTTCCTGCTCGACGGGATGGCGGGGCTGCGCAGCGACACGCGCCCGTCGTGCCCGGAGTGCAAGAAGGATCCGGCGTTCCTGGCCAAGAACAGCGGCCTCGTCGGCCCGCTCGCCAGCTCGGGCCACCCGCCGGCGCAGTTCGGCACCGTCTCGACGTTCGCGATCACGGTCGACGCGAACAAGGCGGCGGGGGAGAAGGTCGTCGAGTACATGATGAGCGACGGCTACGTCCGCTGGCTGGCGCTCTCGCCGCAGGGCAAGTACCCCGTCAGGCAGGGCGACAAGGCGGAGCCGGACAAGTACGTCAAGGCGTGGGGTGCGCTCGA
>Ga0307415_100000148_pt1 | contig 31023 bp, 25 predicted proteins | sample DK1Cmetagenome_FD_204524 | JGI IMG/M metagenome (GOLD analysis project Ga0307415, IMG submission 204524) | Maize rhizosphere microbial communities from greenhouse at UC Davis, California, United States - DK15-C-2 | ecosystem: Host-associated > Plants > Roots > Rhizosphere > Soil | place: USA... | reverse complement strand
TCGACAGCCCCTCCGGACGCCACTACCTGGTCACCCCCGACGCCCACCTCATCCTCACCGCCGAAGACCTCCCACCCCGACCACCACCGGCCGACCTCGCCGCCCTGTTCACCCAAAGCCACGACAACGACGACGGTTAGGCCGTACGGGTCGCGGAACTCAGGAACGATGTGAGGATCGACCGGTAGCGGTCGGGCTGGTCGAGCCAGGTGAAGTGCCCGGCCCCGTCGAGCGCCTCGAGCCGCCCGAGGCCGGCCGGCAACCCGTCCATGATCTCCTCCGAGGCCGCCACCGGCGTGATCGGATCGAGCCGACCGACGCAGACCAGCGTCGGGCAGGTGATCCGGGCCAACTGGTCGACGATGTCCAGCTCCCGCAACCGGTCCGCGCCCGGGCCGGCCACGTCCGGGTTGCCGAGCCGGCGGGCCAGTTCGTCCGGGTCAGGCACCCGTGGGCCGAAAACGGCGAAGACCTTCGCCCACTCCTCGTCGGTCACCGGATCTCCGCGGTAGCTGCGGCGGGCCAGCTCGGCCACCACGTCGCCACCCACCGTCCGGAACCCCTCGGTCACGCGGTCCAGGTCGAAGCGGGCCATGGTGGACTGCAGGACCAGCGCCGCCGCGTGCCCGGGATGCCGGGCCCCGTACAGGATGGCCACGAAACCGCCGAGCGAGTGGCCGAGCACGACGGGCCGATCGATGCCGACGGCGTCGCAGAACGCGCGCACGTCGTCGGCGCACACCTCGAACGACCACCTCGTGGGGTCGTGCCGGCCGGACCGGCCGTGGTCGCGGAGGTCGAGGTAGACGACCTGGGCCAGCTCGGTCAGGTACCCGAGGTGCGGCTTGAAGTACGAGTGGTCGTAGCCGCCCGGTCCGCCGTGCACGAGCACCACGGTCGGCCGCTGCCGCATCCGCGGGCCGTCGGGCACCAGGGCCGGACCGTCCACGTCGAACCACAACCGGGTGCCGTTCACGTCGATGCGCATGCCATCAGCGTGGCAGGGCCGGATGCGCCCGGCCGAGCCCTGTCCGATCATTGACGCCATGAGCGACGTCGGCGTCCTCGGCGGGTCGTCCGCGCTGGGGTGGAGCGTCGGCTTCCTCGAGGCGCCGGTGGCCGACGTGCGCGACCACCTGCTGCTGTGGCGCCGGGAGACCGGCGTGGCCTTCGAGGTGTACGACGACCTGCCCGGCTGGCCGGAGTGCCTGGCCGCCCTGCTCCCCCTGGAGTCGCCGTGGAAGGCCGAGCTGGTCGTCCCGCATGGAGTCTGGACCATGTACGTCAACAACCAGCTCGGCGGCGGCGACCCGGCCGAGGCGACGACGTCCATCGCCAACCATCTCGGCGGACGGTGGGTGGTCGCGACGCACCACCCGCTGTCGGCCGCCGGCAACGCCGCCACCGAGCTGTGGCTGGGCGGACCGACCGGCGAGCCGCCGCTGCACCACGTCCGCTCGGTGGCCGCGGTCGCCGAGGACGGCCGCTGGACCTGGCACGCGGACGGCCCGGTCCAGCCCTTCGAGCGGACCGGGGCCTACGCGGCGGCGACGGTGGCCGACCGGCTGACCCGCCGGATGCTCGTCGAGTACCTCGACGCCCTCGGCATCGCCGTCGACGACGCGGCCCGCTACGGCGACGCCTCCGTGATCCGCCGACTGGGTCAGCCGGCGAGGTGACCCCACCGGTCGCGCAGGTCGTCCCACGTGCCCTGGGCCGCCACCTCCCCGGCCAGCAGCACGACCACGTGGTCGGCCTGGGCCAGGGCGGCCCGCTTCGAGGTGGAGCCGACGACGGTGACCCCGTGCTCGCGCAGCGCCCGCCACAGGTCCAGCTCGGTGGTGACGTCCAGCGCCGAGGAGACGTCGTCCGCGATCAGCAGCTCCGTGCGCGGCGCCAGCGCCCGGGCCAGAGCCAGCCGCTGCAACTGGCCACCCGGCAGCCGGGTGCCCTTGTGGCCGATCAGGAGCCCGAGCCCACCACCGGCGGCGGCCAGGTCGTGGTCGAGCTGGGCGGTGGAGACCGCGCTGACCGGGTCCACGTCGTGGCCCAGCCGGATGTTGTCGTCGACCGTGCCGGACAGCACGCGGGGCAGCTGCGCCACGTACCCGATCTGGTTCGGGCGCAGGAACATCTCCGGCTCGGTGACCGACTGTCCGTTCCACCGCAGGGCGCCGGTGTGGTGGACGATGCCGGCCAGCGCCCGCAGCAGGGACGACTTGCCCGAGCCGACCGGGCCAACCACCAGGACCAACTGTCCACGATCGACGGTGAGGTCGACGTCCCGGGCGCCGACGGTGCCGTCCTCGTGGACGGCGCTGAACCCGGCCAGCTCCAGGCGGCGTAGCGGATGCCGCGGGGCGGTGGGCGGCGCCGGGGCGATACCGGCGGCGATGTCCACTCCGGACACCGGGGCCGAGTACCCCGGCACGCCGGCCATGGACACGGTGCGCCGCGTCCACACCCGGGCCGACGGCAGGGCCGAGACCAGCGACGCCGTGGTCCAGGCGAACCAGCGGGCCGCGCCGAGCGTGGCCACCGCGACCAGGGTCGCGCCGGCGGTCAGGTCGCCGGACAGGTACAGCGCCCAGGCGCCGATCGGCAGCAGGCCGGCCAGCAGGGCCGGGGTCGACCGGGCCCAGACCTGTGCCGAGATCTCCTGCCGCTGCCGGTCGCTGCGGGCCGCGTCCAGCCGGGCCAGATGGGCCAGCACCGGACGGGTGGCACCGGACAGCTTCACGGTCCGGGCCGCCGACAACGACGACACCAGCGAGGTGGCGAAGGCCGCCCGCGCCTTGACCGTCTGCCGGGCGGTGCGTTCCAGCCGTGGACCGAACATCGTGGCGGCCAGCCCGGACACGACCATCGTGCCGGCGAAGAACAGCGCCGGCACGACGCTGCCCGACACCACGGTCATCGAGGCCAGGAACACCACGCAGATGGCCTGGTCGACCAGGTTGTCGGCCAGGAACACCACCCGCTCGGTGTCGCCGCCCTGGGCGATGACCTCGGCCGGCGTGTGTTTGCTGACCCGCCGGGGCCCGGTCTGGCCGTGCACCAGGCGCAGGCTGATGCGCAGCATCTGCCGCACCCACCACTCCGGATACCACCGGCCGACGTAGTACGGCATCGGCGCGAACACCAGCAGGCCGGCCACGATCCCGACCGCCGGCCACAGCGGATCGCCGATGCCGTCGACCAGGTCGGCCCACAGCCACGGCAGCACCGTGCCGTCGAGTCCGAACAGGACCATGAGGACGAACACGGCCACCGAGGCGAGACCGAACCGGGGGTCGTTGGTCGCCAGCCGCAGGATCTCCCGCAGGGTCCGGGCCCGCGGCGGCGTCGGCAGCGGCGGGGGGTCGGCCTTGGGCGGCACGGACAGCGCCACCTCGGTACCCGGCGCGGCCGCACCGGGGTCGCGGGCCGCGTCATCCAGCAGGAGCGTGCCCACGGCCGCCGAGGCGGCGGGAGCGGCCGAGCCGGCCGCGGAGGTCGCGGAAACAGCGGCGGTCGCGGAGACAGCGGCGGAGCCGGAGGCCGGGAGGGTACCGGCGGCGTGGCTGGTCGCCAGCAGCCGGGCGAAGCGGGCCGACCGCTCCAGCGGGCCGGCCTCGACCACCCGGCCGTCGGCGAGCACCACCACCTCGTCGCAGCGGCGCACCGAGGACAGCCGGTGGGCGATCACGAGGCCGATCCGGTCGCGCAGCAGCCGAGCGGTTGCCCGCTGCACGCGGGCCTCGGTCACCGGGTCCATCCGCGCCGTCGCCTCGTCGAGGATCACGACGTGCGGATCGCGGACCAGGATCCGGGCGAACGCGACGAGCTGCTCCTGCCCGGCCGACAGCACGTACCCGCCCTCGCCGAGTCTGGTCGCCATGCCGTCCGGCAGGTCCTCGACCCACGAGGCCAGACCCAGCTCGTCCAGCGCCCGGCTGGCCGGTCCGATCAGGTCGGGGTCGAACAGCGCGATGTTCTCGGCCAGCGTGCCGGCCAGGATCTCCGTGCGTTGCGGCACCACCGCGATCCACCGGCGCAGCCCCTCGACGTCGAAATCGAGCAGGTCGGTGCCGGCCAGGTACACGGTGCCGCGCGGCACGTCGACGGCCCGCGTCAGTACTTTGGCCAATGTGGACTTACCCGACCCGGTCCGCCCGATCAGCGCGTACGAGCGTCCCCGGGCGAAGCTGAGGTCGACCTCGGTCAGCGCCGGCGGCCGGGGCGTGTCGGTGTCGCGGGCCGGGTAGGCGAAGGTGAGCCCGCGCACGACGACATCGCCGTCGACCGGGGCCGAGCCGCCGGACGGCTCCTGGGCCGAGGCCGCGAGCAACTGCACGCGGTTCCACGCGCCGAGGGCGTACTGCAGCTCCGGCACCATCCGGCTGACGTGCTCGACGGTGGCGCCGAAGGAGAGGGCGAGCAGCCAGACCGCGGTCAGGCGGGCGGCGTCGACCCGGTCCGTGGCCAGCGCCCACACGCCGCCGATGACGACCAGGGCGATGCCCGCGCGGGTCATGCCGGTGGCGATCGCGGTGACCCGGGCCGACATCGTCCACACCCGACGGCCGCGGGACAGCACCCGGCTGGCCCGCTGGGCGTACAGGCGCAACACGTAGGGCCGGGCCAGGCTGGTCCGCACGTCGTCCTGGCCGTGGATGGACTCCTCCATCACGGCGGCCAGGTCGGACCACGCCTCCTCCTCGGCCATGCGGGCCGGCGCGATCGCCCGGGTCGGCCGGCGCAGGCCGAACACGAGCAGCGCGGAGAGTACGGACATGGCGACGCCGGCGGGCCACCAGACCACGACCGCCGTGGCGGTCGACAGCAGCCCGACGGCCAGCGACTGGGTGATCCGTACGCCGGGCCCGCGCATCTCCGAGGCGACCTGGGCCACGTCACCGTCGATGCGGTCGAGCATCTCGCCGACCGGGGTCGTCTCCAGCGTCGGCAGGTCCTGCCCGAAGGCGACCCGGCACAGCCGGCGGCGCACGTCGGCCGCCCAGTCGGCGGTGAGGCGCGCCATGATCAGACCGATGGCCACGTCGCCGAGCACGGCGATGCCGAGGGCGACGACGAGGATCGCGAACATGGTGCCCGAGCGGTGTAACAGCACCGCCCCGGCCAGCGCGGCGGCGGCCGCCTGCCCACCCGCCGCGACCACGACGAGCAGGGCCACGACCGCGGTACGGCGCGGTGACGTGACCCAGAGGTCGCGGAGCAGACGCATGGTGGTCCCTTGGGATGGGTGGTTGGCGGCCATCACAGCCTGCGCCCCGGGCCATGCTCCGCTCAACCGAGTTTCCACCGGCTTGACAGGTTCGATGACGCGGTGTGATCCTCGATGACAACGGCGTCTGTCGATGGACGGCCGCACCCCCGGGTGGCGACGTGGCTGTGAGCGCCCGTCCGCGTCCCGAAGGGTGGTCCCCCCATGCGTACCAAATCATTACTGGCCGGCGCCGCGGCGCTCCTGACCGCCGGCATCGTCGCCGCCGTGGCCACGACCGCGGCCGCGGCGAGCACGCTCACGAATCCGGGATTCGAGTCGGGCGTGGGCCAGAGCCCCACCGGCTGGTCCGAGTCGGGCACGGTGACCGCCTCCAAGAGCGAGGGCGGCGGGCACAGCGGAGCGGCCCAACTGGCCCACTGGGCCTCATCGTCGTACGTGGTCGAGACGTACCAGATTCTGGACGGGCTGACCGGCGGCACCTACACGCTCACGGCCTGGGTACGCTCGGGCGGCGGCCAGCGCGCCGCGTACCTGGCCCTGCGCAACTGTGGCGGCGCCGAGGCGCGGGTGAACATCCCGGCCAGCGGCGGCACGTGGACCCAGGTGTCGATCTCCACCACCGTGTCGGCCGGGACCTGCCGGGTCAGCGTCGTCTCCGACGCCAACGCCAACAACTGGATCAACGTGGACGACGTCACCTTCGGCCGCTCGGGCGGTGGCACCACGACCACCACCCCGCCACAATCGGGCATCTCCATCCGCGGCGTGGACATCTCCAGCCTGAAGAAGAACGAGGACCGCGGCGCGGTCTACGTCGACACGAGCGGTACGCAGCGGGACGCGATCGCGATCCTGCGCTCGGCCGGCGCGAACTACGCCCGCCTCAAGGTGTGGGTGAACCCGGCCGACGGCTACAACAACAAGGCGCGCGTGTTGCCGATGGCCACCCGGATCAAGGCGGCGGGCATGAAGCTGCTCATCGACTTCCACTACTCCGACTCGTGGGCCGATCCCGGCAAGCAGGTCAAACCGGCGGCCTGGGCCAACCTGAGCTTCACCCAGTTGCGCGACGCGCTCTACAACCACACGCTCGACATCACCCGATCGCTGGCGAACCAGGGCACGCCCGCCGACATGGTGCAGATCGGCAACGAGATCAACCCGGGCATGCTGCTGCCCACCGGCAGCACCAGCAACTGGTCCAACCTGGCGCAGTTGCTGACCGCCGGGGCCAACGCGGCCCGGACGGCCAGCCCGTCGACCCGGATCATGCTCCACCTGGCCGAGGGCGGCAACAACTCGCTGTTCCGGTGGTGGTTCGACAACGCCACGTCCCGGGGCGTGCCGTTCGACGTGATCGGCGCCTCCTACTACCCGTACTGGCACGGGCCGCTGTCCGGCCTGCAGGCCAACCTCAACGACATGGCCGCCCGGTACAACAAGGACATCGTCGTGGTGGAGACCGCGTACGGGTTCACGCTGGCCCAGGACGACCCGGAGCCGAACATCTTCAACTCATCGCTGCAGCAGGCCGGGGGGTTCCCGGCCTCGGCCCAGGGCCAGGCCGACGCCCTCCGTGCGGTGATCAACGTCGTCCGCAACATCCCCAACGGACGGGGGCTCGGGTTCGTCTACTGGGAGCCGGCCTGGACGGCCCGCGCCGGTGCCGGCTGGGACCCGACCAACCCCAACTCCGGCAACGGATGGGAGAACCAGGCCCTGTTCGACTACAACGACCGCGCCCTCGCCCCCGGCCTGACGGCCCTGGGCACGGGCTGACGATCCCAGCGGGAAGGGGCACCGCGCCGGTGCGATGACGGATCGAGATGGCCGGCACGGTGCACCCTTCCCGCACCCAGGGGAGGAACGTCGACACCTGAGAGGCGCGGACGGCCGCGCCGCCAACGGGTCGGCTCAGTCGCCTTCCCGACAGTGCACGACCCGGACCTCGCCGGCCGGCACGAGCAGCGACGGCCCGCACGGCGCGTCGGTGAGCAGCTCACGCCCGGCCACGGCCACCTCGGCGTCGCTCCCGGTGTGGTTGATGACCACCACATAGGACTCGCCGTCTCCGACGCCGGATCGGCGCACCAGCTCCACCCCGTCGGGCAACCCGTCGGCCGGCACCACACCGGCGTCGGCGTACGCCCGGCGCAGCACCGCGTCGAGGTCGGACGGGTCGGTCGACACGTACCAGGCGGTGCCGCGGCCCAGCCGGTGCCGGGTCACGGCCGGGCCGCCGGCGGCGGGGCCGTCCACATAGGTGAGTACCGGCTCCGCCCCGTCGGCGATGATGGCCTCGGCCCACACCCGCCCCGTCGAGGAGTCCGACAGCGTCACCCGTTCGCCGGCGCGCAGCGGCAGGAACTCGTCGACGGTCAGGCCGAGCAGCTCGCGCAGGGCTCCCGGGTGGCCGCCCTCGTGCACCGCGTCGTCGGCGTCGACGATGCCGGAGAAGTACGAGACGACCAGCGTGCCGCCGCCCCGCACGTACGCGGTCAGGTTGGCCGCCGCCTCGGGTGTGATCAGGTACAGGTTCGGCACCACGACCAACGGGTACCGGGTCAGGTCGGCGACGGGCGGCACGAAGTCGACGGTCAGGTGGGCGCGCCAGAGCCGCTCGTAGTACGCCTCCATCCGCTCCCGGTAGGACAGGTCGACCGACGGGCGGCCCTCCAGCTCCAGCGCCCACCACGACTGCCAGTCCCACACGACGGCCACGTCCGCCCGTACCCGCGTGCCCCGCAGCGGAGCCAGCGCGGCCAGCTCGGCGCCCAGCGACACCACCTCGCGCCAGATCCGGGTGTCGGTGCCACCGTGGGGCACCATCGCCGAGTGGAACTTCTCCACGCCCCGCCGGCCGGCCCGCCACTGGAAGAACAGCACCGAGTCCGCGCCCCGGGCGACGTGGGCCAGGCTGTTGCGGCGCATCTCCCCCGGCCGTTTGGCCACGTTGCGCGGCTGCCAGTTCACCGCGCTGGTCGAGTGCTCCATGAGCAGCCACGGCGCTCCGCCGGCCAGCGACCGGCTCAGGTCGGCCGCCATGGCCAGGTCGATGTGGTTGTCCGGCGCCTCGGCCCGCAGGTAGTGGTCGTTGGACACCACGTCCACTTCGGCCGCCCAGGCCCAGTAGTCGAGGCTCTGGCAACTGGTGGCCATGAAGTTCGTCGTCACCGGCACGCCCGGCGAGTGGCGGTGCAGGATGTCCCGCTCGGCCCGGAACAGCCGCAGGATCGCGTCGGACGAGAAGCGCGCGTAGTCCAACCGCTGGCTCGGGTTGACCGTCGTCGGGGCCACCCGGGGCGGGGAGATCTCATCCCATTCCCAGTACGTCTGGCCCCAGAACGCGGTACCCCACGCGTGGTTGAGCCCCTCCAGCGAGCCGTACCGCTCGGCCAGCCAGCGCCGGAACTCGGCTCCGCACCGGTCGCAGTAGCAGGCGCCGATCGGCGCGCCGTACTCGTTGTGCACGTGCCAGAGCACCAGCGCCGGGTGATCGCCGTAGCGCTGGGCCAGCTTCTCCGTGATGCCGGCGGCCGCCGCCGCGTACTCCGGCGAGCTCGGGCAGTACGTCGCGCGGGCGCCGCCGCCGAGGACCTGCCCCTCCCGGGTCACCGGCCGCATCGCCGGGTAGCGGCGCAGCAGCCAGGCCGGCGGCACGGCGGTGGGCGTGGCCAGGTCGACCGCGATGTCGGCCCCGTGCAACAGATCCAGCACCCGGTCCAGCCAGTCGAAGTCGTATCGCCCCGGCCCGTGTTCGAGCAGCGCCCAGGAGAAGATGCCGACGCTGACGAGGTTGACGCCGGCCCGGCGCATCAGCGCCACGTCCTGTTCCCAGACCTCCTCGGGCCACTGCTCGGGGTTGTAGTCGCCGCCGAACGCCAGCCCGGCGGGGCGGTGCGGCCAGCGCGGAGCCCGCGCCGCCTCGAAGGCTTCGCGCGCGTCCGGCGCATCGGCCGTCGGCCGGGCGGTCAGTGCCGTTTTCGAGGTGTGTGCCTGCATCATCCGTTCCTCATGTCTGGGAGCGCTCACACATCGTCCCCTGCGCGAATTAGCTTGTCCAGCACGGTACATGTGAGCCTTCACCCATCTTGACAAGGGAGTGGAACCGATCGAGACTGGGAGCGCTCACAGCCACGTAACCGCACGGACACATCGACGTTCGCACCCACACTTCTTCAGCCCGGAGGGGCGAATGCGAATCGGAATCCTGAGAACGGCGATGGCACTGGCGGCCAGTGTCGCGCTGCTGGCCGCCTGTGACAGCGGCAGCGAACCCAGCCAACCCGCGCAGAAGGTGAACCTCACCTTCTGGACGTGGGTTCCCAATATCGACGCCGTGGTGGCGAGGTGGAACGCCGCCAACCCCAACATCCAGGTCACCGCGAGCAATCAGGCCCAGGGCGACGAGCTGGTGACGAAGCTCCTCACCGCCGACCAGGCCGGCAATCCACCCGATCTGGTCCAGGCCGAGTACCAGGCCCTACCGACCCTGGTGAGCAAGGACGCCCTGGCCGACATCTCGGCCGAGGTGAGTGCCGCCAAGTCCGACTTCGCCGACGGGGTCTGGCAGACCGTGACGCTGGGCACGCCGGCGGTGTACGCGGTCCCGCAGGACGTCGGCCCGATGATGCTGTACTACCGCGAGGACGAGTTCACCCGGCTCGGCCTGTCGGTACCCAAGACCTGGGACGAGTTCGCCCAGGCGGCCCGCACCGTACGGCAGAAGAGCCGCAAGCAGTTCCTCACCACGTTCTCGTCCAACGACCCGGGCTGGTTCGTCGGCCTGGCCCAGCAGGCGGGCGCCAAGTGGTGGGGCATCAACGGCGACGCGTGGTCGGTCTCGGTCAACGACGCGGCCACGAAGAAGGTGGCCGACTACTGGGGCGGACTCGTGAGCGAGGGCGCCGTCGACGACCAGCCGATGTACACGCCCGAATGGAACAAGGCCCTCAACGACGGCACCCTCATCGCGTGGCCGAGCGCGGTCTGGGCCCCGGGCGTCCTGTCCGGCAACGCGGCCGACACCAAGGGCAAGTGGAAGATGGCGCCGATGCCACAGTGGACCGCCGGTGAGAACTCCACCGGCAGCTGGGGAGGCTCGTCCACCGCGGTGACCGCGAAGTCGAAGAACAAGGCGGCGGCCGCCCAGTTCGCCGTCTGGCTCAACACCAACGCGGAGGCGACCACGCTGCTGGTGCAGCAGGGCGGCCTCTACCCGGCGTCGAAGTCGGCCCAGACCGGACCGGCGCTGCAGAAGGCGCCGGACTTCTTCTCCAACCAGGCCGACTTCTACACCACGGCGGGCGCGATCGCGACCACCGCCGCCGGCTTCACGTTCGGCCCCAACGTCAACGTCACCTACAGTTCCTACAAGGACGCCTTCGCCAAGGCCATCACCGCCAAGACGCCGTTCGCGTCGGCGCTGGACACGATGCAACAGGCGACCGTGGACGACATGAAGAAGAACGGTTTCACCGTCACCTGACCCACGACCGGAGAGTCACATGGCGAGAAGGCGTACGGCATCACGCGTGGTGCCGTACGCCTTCCTCGCTCCGGGCATCGTCATGTTCACCGCGTTCCTGCTCGTCCCGATCGGGTACTCGATCTGGGCCAGCCTGCAGAAGGTGAAGGTGTCCGGGCTCGGTCTCGGCCGGGGCGCCCGCACGACCGTCTACGCCGGTCTGGAGAACTACCGCCGCGTGCTCACGGACACCGAGTTCGGGGACTCGGTGCTGCGGGTGCTGCTCTACGGCGCGATCCTCGTTCCGGCGATGCTGGGGCTGGCACTGCTGTTCGCCCTGCTGCTGGACTGGCCGTGGACCCGGCTGCGCCGCTTGAGCCGGATCGCCATCTTCCTGCCGTACGCGGTGCCCGGCGTCATCGCCTCGCTGCTGTGGGGCTTCCTGTACCTGCCCGCGGTCAGCCCCCTGCACTACCTGCTCGAGCGGTCCGGCCTGCCCCGACCCGACCTGCTCGCGCCGGACACCATCATGGGCTCGATCGCCAACATCGGCGTCTGGGGCGGGGTCGGCTTCAACATGCTCCTGCTCTACACGGCGCTGCGGGCCATACCCGGCGAGCTGTACGAGTCGGCCCGCATGGACGGCTGCTCGGAGCTGCAGATCGCCTGGCGCATCAAGGTCCCGCAGATCGTGCCGGCGCTGGTCATGGCGACCATCTTCGGCACCATCACGACGCTGCAGGTCTTCTCCGAGCCGACGACGTTGCGACCACTGACGAACTCGCTCACCACCACGTGGTCCCCGCTGATGAAGATCTACCGGGACGCCTTCGCCCACAACGACATCCACGGCGCGGCCGCCGCCTCGGTCGTGCTGGCCCTGGCCACGCTGGTGGTGTCGTTCGGCTTCCTGCGGCTGGTCGGATCGCGGGCCTTCGCCCAGGAGAACCAGTGAGCGCCCCCGCGTCGACAGTGGACACCGCCCCGGCGCTGACGCTGCACCGCCGGCCCACCAAGCCGCCGGCGCGGCCGCTGTTGCCGACGCTGATCCTGCTCCTCGGCGCGGTCTACTGCCTGCTGCCGGTGGCCTGGGTCGTCGTGGCATCCTCGAAGAGCAGCCGCGATCTGTTCGACACGTTCACGTTCGCGCCCGGCGACGCGCTGTTCGGCAACATCTCCGACCTCACCGGGTACTCCAACGGCGTCTACTGGAAGTGGATGGCCAACACCGCGCTCTACGCCGGCGGGGGCGCGCTGCTCTCGGCCGCGCTGTCCGGCCTGACCGGGTACACGCTGGCGAAATTCCGGTTCCCCGGCCGCACGGCGATGTTCAACATCCTGCTGGCCGGCGTGCTCGTGCCCGGGGTCACGCTGGCCATCCCGCAGTACCTGTTGCTGGCCAAGATGGGACTGACCAACACGTACCTGTCGGTGCTGCTGCCGAGCATCATCAGCCCGTACGGCATCTATCTGGCCCGCATCTACGCCGCGGCGGCCGTGCCGGACACGCTCATCGAGGCGGCCCGCACCGACGGCGCCGGCGAGCTGCGCATCTTCGGGATGATCGCGGTACCGGTGATGCTGCCCGGGCTGGTGACCGTATTCCTGTTCCAGTTCGTCGCGATATGGAACAACTTCCTGCTGCCGTTCATCATGCTCAGCGACGACCAGAAGTTCCCGCTGACGGTGGGCCTCTACACGATGCTCAACCGCGGCAACACCGTGCCCGCCCTGTACACGCTGACCATCACGGGCGCCCTGCTGTCGATCATCCCGTTGGTGGCCCTTTTCCTGACCCTCCAGCGGTACTGGCGGATCGATATCGTGGCCGGAGCGGTCAAGGCGTGACCGGCCGGCGCCGGGTTGAGAGACTGTGACCGTGCGACACCCTGCAACCACGTCGGGGGGACGGCGTCCCCGCCCGACGATGGACGACGTGGCGGCGGTCGCGGGCGTCTCCCGCGGAACCGTCTCCCGCGTCCTCAACGGCGGACACAACGTCAGCAAGCCCGCCCTGGACGCGGTGCAGCGGGCCATCCGCAAGACGGGGTACGTCGTCAACCAGCACGCCCGCAGCCTGGTCACCCAGCGGTCCCACTCGGTGGCCTTCGTGCTCTCCGAACCGCAGGAGCGCCTCTTCGAGGACCCCAACTTCCACGTCCTCCTGCGCGGCTGTACCCAGTCCCTGGCCGAGCACGACATCACCCTGGTGATGACGATCGCGGGTACGCAGGAGGAGCGCCGCCGGGTCAGCCGGTTCGTCACCTCGGGCCACGTCGACGGCGCGCTGCTCGTCTCCACCCACATGGGCAGCCGCCTCATCGACGACCTGCGCGGGCGGGGCGTGCCCGTGGTCGCCTGCGGCCGGCCGCTCGGTCACGAGCGCGACCTCGCCTACGTCGCCGCCGACGACCGCGACGGCGCCCGCCAGATGGTGCAGTACCTGCTCTCCAAGGGCCGCCGGACCATCGGGATGATCACCGGACCGCTGGACACGCCGGGCGGCGTCGACCGCCTCGCCGGATACCGGGACGTGCTCGGCCCCGTACCCGACCGGCTGGTCGTGACCGGCGACTATGTCCGCGACCGGGGCGAGGCCGCCATGGAGCGCCTGCTCTCCCAGGCCCCGGACCTGGACGCCGTCTTCGTCGCGTCCGACCTCATGGCCGCCGGGGCGCTGACCGCCCTCCGCCGGGCCGGCCGCCGGGTCCCCGACGACGTCGCCATCGGCGGCTTCGACGACTCCAGCATGGCGACGGCCGTCTCCCCCGCCCTGACGACGATCCGCCAGCCCCTGACCCGCATCAGCGCCGAGATGGTCCGCCTGCTGCTCGCCCTCATCGCCGGCGACCCGCCCGCCACGGTCATCCTCCCGACCGAACTCGTGGTCCGCGACTCCGCCTGACTCCGCCCTCCCCGCCCGCCGCCGCCCTCCCCGCTTCCCGCGATCATGAAGTTAACGTCATGATCGGCGGCATATCCTGTCCGTAACTCCATGATCGTCGAGATCTTGACGTGGGCCGGACGCGTGCCCGATGTCGGCTACCGCGGTGATCGCGATTGCGCGTACGAATGTTGAGCGGAACTGCGCGAACGTACGGGAAATCGCGATCACCGTGTCGGCGGCGGCCCTTCCGGAGCGAACCAGCCAGCCCGCACCGCTGGATGGCCTCGTCGCCGGCCGGCTTCGCAGAGCCCGCCGGCTTCGCAGAGCCCGCCACCCCGCCTACTGCGTCCTAGGAAGCTAGGTTGGTGGACCCCGCCCGCCCGGGTGGAGCCACCGGGTGGACCCCCCGGCCGGATGGGGGCACCGGATGGAGCGGGCCACGGTGGCGTGTCCGGTTGACGACGGTCACGGGCACGCGGGACGGCCCGCTGTCACCCTTCTGGCACAACGACCAGGCAAGGAAGGTCATGACTACCATCAGACGGCTCGTGGCGTACGGCGCGGCCACGGGCGCGACCCTCGGGGCCGTACTCGTCGCCGCACCGGCCTACGCCGGGCCGACATCCACGATCGACAGTACCGGCGGAGAGATCCACTTCGTCGCCGGCGACGGCCAGGCCAACCACGTGCTCGTCACGGAACTGTACTGGCCGGCGCACACGTACCGCTTCGACGACGTCCACCCGATCGTCGTCAGCCCGAGCGCGTGCACGTACCCCGACCCCAGCGACTCCACCATGGTGGACTGCGTCGAGGCGACCACGATCACGGTCAGCACCGGCGACCTGGACGACGTCATCGACGTCCGGCCCGCCGTGTCGTGGCGGCTGGACGCCGGCGAGGGCGGCGACACGATCCGTACCGGCGCCGGCCCGGGACTCCCGGGCAACCGGACCGATGGTGGGCCGGGCGACGACACGATCGTCTCGGGGCCCGGCTCCGAGCACATCAGCGGCGGCCCGGGCATCGACACGGTGTCCTATGTGGGCCGTTGGACCGCCGTGACCGCGTCGGTTTCCGGCGGCGGTGGATCGGCCGGCGAGACCGACACCTACGACGGTATCGAGAACGTCGTGGGCGGCGCCGGCGCCGACGCTCTCACCGGTGACGGGGCACCGAACCTGCTCGACGGCGGGTACGCCGCCTCGCCCTGCCTGCCGTTCCCGCTCCGCGCGGAGGTCGCCGAGGTGCTGGCTGCCCCGGCGGCCCCGCGGACGGACCGGGAGCCCGTGCTGGCCCCATGCCTGATCACCTCGGGCGACGACATCCTTGACGGCGGCGACGGCGCGGACCTGCTGTTCGGCCGCGGCGGCGACGACACGCTCGTCGGTGGCCCGGGCTACGACACGGTCGACGGCGGCCCGGGTACCGGGGACTTCTGCCACGCCGGAGCCGATGGCGAGGTCAAGGTCGACTGCGAGCTGCCCGGCTTCGTCAAGCCGACCACCTGAGCCACGGAACCGCGGGCGGCGGTGCGGACTCCCTCACCGTATGAGGCGTCCGATCACCGCCGCCCTGACCGTCGTCGTCCTGGCCGGAGCCGGGTGTACGTCAACCCCCAAGCCAGAGCCGACACCGGCGACAACGAGGGAAGGCCCCACCGGCGCATACGTCAACCTGCCGCGGCTGACCATGCCCCGGGCCGCCCACACCGCCACCGCCCTGCCCGACGGCCGGGTCCTGGTGGCCGGCGGCTGCACAGTGGACGGCTGCGGCGGAACCCCGGCGGGCGGCCGGACCGAACTGTACGACCCGCGGACGCGACGCTTCGCGCCGGGCCCGGCGATGGTGCGGGCCCGGGCCGGCCACACCGCCACGGCACTGGCCGACGGGCGCGTCCTGTTCGCCGGCGGGTACCCGGACGAGGGTCGCCCGCCGCTGTCCAGCGTGGAGATATTCGATCCCCGCGGCGGCACGTTCACCGAGGTCGCCACGATGGCATCCGGTCGCGGCGCGCACAGCGCCACCCGGATGCGCGACGGGCGCGTGCTCATCGTCGGCGGCGTCGACGGCACCGCGGCTCTGTCCACTGTGGAGATCTTCGACCCGGCCACGAACCGAATCGCGGCGGCCGCCCCGCTGCCGGCCCCGAGAGCGACGCACGGGGCGGCCGGGCTGGCCGACGGCCGGGTCCTGGTCGCCGGTGGCCAGACCGGCGTGGGTCACGGCGTGGGCCTGACCGGGACGGCGGCGCTCTACGATCCGACAAGGAACGCCTGGCAAAGGGCCGGCGACCTGGACAGGCCCACATACAAGCTCGCGATCGCCCCGCTGCCGGGCGGCGGCGCGCTGATCGTGGGCGGGCAGCTCCGCGACGACCCGGCGGCCCGGCTCGCCACCACCGAGATCTTCGACCCGGCGACCGGCGCGTTCGGTACGGGGCCGACGATGTCCGAACCGCGATACAAGATCTCGGACGCGGTCGTGGCCCTGGCCGACGGCCGGGTGGTGATCGCGGGGGGATTCGGGGTCGACGTGTACGCCGACGGGCGGCTGCGCCGGGTCGCCGGTGGCCCGGGCGTCGAGCGGCAGTTCCCGGCCGCCGCGCCGCTGCCCGGCGGCACCGTGCTGGTCACCGGCGGATACAACATGCGGACGCGGGTCACCGACAGCGCCATCCTGGTGGATCCGACGTAGCCACACGTAAGCGAGCCGTAAGGCGGGCGGGCTGGCCACCGGCCGCCCGGCGGTCGAGCATCGGGCCATGGCGATATGGAAGACCGTTACTACCATCGCGCTGGCCGGCGGCCTGGCGCTGGCCGCCGCCGCGCCGGCCGCGGCCCAGGCGACCTGGGTCGCGGTGCCCAGCCCCAACGCGGCCGGCAGCAACGAGCTCCTCGGCGTGGCCGGAGCCGACGCCACCCACGCCTGGGCCGTGGGCCGCGTCGTCGACTTCGGCGTCCGGCCACCGACGTACCGCAGCGTTCTGCTGCGCTGGACCGGTGCCGCCTGGGCGCCCGACCCGCATCCCCGCTTCGCCGGCAACCATCAACTGTCCGGTGTGGACGCTCGAGCCGCCGACGACGCGTGGGCGGTCGGCTCCTTCTACGAGGGCTACGCCGGGCGTACCCTCGTCGAGCACTGGGACGGTGCGCGCTGGAGCGTCGTGGCCAGCCCGAATCCCAACCCGGGCGGCGGCAACCATCTGGCCGGCGTCAAGGCCGTGCCGGGCGCCGCCCCGGGCACCGTCTGGGCGGTCGGCAACTACGGCACCCCGAACACCAGCATCGGTAGCACGAAGCTGATCCTGCTGCGCTCGGGGGGAACCTGGCGCCAGTTCACCACGCCCGCCGTCACCGTCAGCGACGTGCTCGAGTCGGTCGACGCGACCGGGGCGAGTGACGCGTGGGCCGTCGGCTGGGGCAGCACCAGCCCGTTCGGCGGCACGGCGGTGGGGATCACCGTGCGCTGGAACGGTTCCGGCTGGGCGTCGGTGCCGATCCCGCAACCGTCGCCGGTGATGCTCTTCGGCGTGGAGGCGCTGACTCCCAACGACGTCTGGGCAGTCGGCCAGACCTACCTGGGCGGCGCCCACTGGGTACCGATCGCGCTGCACTGGGACGGCGGGCGGTGGACCAGGACCGCCGTCGGGTCGTTCCCCAACGGCGGCGCGCTACGCGACATCGTTGCCCTCTCCCCTACCCGGATCTACGCCGTCGGCCTCGACGGCGAGGGGACCAATGCCCGCAGCCTCGTCCTGCGCTGGGACGGCACGGCCTGGACCCGCGAGGCGACGCCCAGCCCACCGGTCGGACCCAAACTGTTCGGAGTGGCGGCGGTCGCGCCGGCCACGGTGTGGGCGGTCGGCCACCGGTACGACCAGGCCGCGATGGGCAACCGGACCCTCACCCTGCGCACCACCAACGGCTGAGGCCCCACGCGCGCTAAACCGCCCCGCCCTCCGCTGGCGTAGTACGGTCATGGACCACGTCATGGCGGCGAAGGGCGGGGCGGTGGGTGCGTTCTCCGCGGCTACGGGGGCGTCGGGCGCCAGCCCGGCGGCGGTGGAGTTCGCTTCGTGGGTGCAACCGCACCTGCCGGCGATGGCCCGGCTGGCCGGCCGGCTCGTGCCGGAGGCGGACCGCGACGATGTCGTGCAGGAGGCTCTGGTACGGGCCTGGCGGCGCCGCGCCACGTACCGGCACGAGCGGGGAACGGTGAGCACCTGGCTGCTCGCCATCGTGGCCGGCTGCGCCCGCCGCAGCCGGGTGCGGGCCCCGCGCGACCGCCCGGTGGAGGCCGCCCGGGCGAAGGAAACCGTGACGACGGCCGACCCGGACCGGGACATCGACCTGGAGCGGGCGCTGCGCGGGCTGCCGCGCCGGGAGCGGCTGGCGGTCGCCCTCTACTACTTCCTCGACCTGGACACGGCGGAGACCGCCGCCGTCATGGGCTGCTCGGTCGGCACGGTCAAGGCGACCCTGCACCATGCCCGAGCCCGCCTGCGCGCACACCTGGAGGGCGGACGATGAACGACAACGACATCGACGTGATGCTGCGCGAGTACGCGCCGCGGTGGCGGGCGGCCCAGCCGCCGCCGCCCACGGCCCGGGCGGCGCTGTCGGCGGCCACCGGAACCACGGGGCGCGCCCCGACCCGTTGGCGCCCGCGGCACTGGCTGCCGGTGCTGGCGACGGCCGCCGCCGTCGGGCTGGTGGCCACCGGCATCGGGGTCGTCCGCAACCAGGCCGCCCCGACGCCGCCGGGGAACACGCCGTCGACCAGCCCGGGAGTGGTGGCCTGGCTGGACCGGCCCGAGGCGAACCAGGAGATCCCCACGACGATGGTGCCGCTGAGCCCCGATCCGTCCCGGGCCGAGAACCTGCGCCCGTGCCGGGCCCGCGACCTGCGCGTGGATCGTTATCCCGACGGCGCGGCCGGGAACCGGCTCATGATCCTGGAGCTCCGCTCGGTCACCACGCCGTGCCGCCTGGACGGTTATCCGGGGGTGACGCCGCTGGACGGCAGCGGTCGGGTGCTGTCCGTGCCGATCCAGCGCCAGACGCGCGCGTACGACCACCCGGTGGCGCTGGGCGGCGCGGGAGTGGGCACGATCAATCTCTTCTGGCCCAACGGGTGGTGTGCCACCCCGGTCGACGTCGCCACCCTGCGCCTCGCCCTGCCCGAGGGCGGCGGCACCCTGACCGTCGAGGGGTTCGGCCCGTCCAACTGCGGCGCCGGCTCGCCCGGCGAGAAGACGGCCATCCACGTGAGCTCGATCGAACCCGTGGAGTACCAGCAGCCGCATGAACAGACTCCCTTCGACGCGGTCGAGGCCGAGTGGCAGGGGCCGCCGTCGGTGCCGGCCGGCGGGCGGCTGCGCTTCCAGGTAACGCTGACCGCGGACCGCGACGTCGTGCTCGACCCGTGCCCGGACTACCTCATCTTCCTCGGCCACGTCGGCAACGAGACGAAGGTCGGCCACGCGCTCAACTGCGCGGGCGTGCCGTACCGGGACGCCTCCGGCCGCCCGTACCTGCCGGCCGGCACACCGGTCGTGTTCGCCATGGAGATCACCGCGCCACCCCGGCCCGGCGCGCAGGAGAAGCTCACCTGGCAGCTCGACCTGATGGTCGGTTCCGCCTACGGTCCCGCCGGCGGCGTCATCGACATCACCTGACGGCAGCCGGCTGGGCGCGAACCTAGGCGCCCCAGCCGGCGGCGGCACCGCCGACGCGCTCGGCGCAGATCTTCTCGTGGTACCCGGACCGCCGGTACGCCGCGAACGGATCCGGGTCCAGGCCCATGTCCTGGCGCAGTTCGCCCAGCAGGGGACGCACGTCGGTGCTGAAGGCGTCCATGAAGACCGCGTGCGCGGCCAGCACGTCGCCGGCCGCCTGCGCCGCCGCCAGCGCACCGGCGTCGACCAGCAGGGCCTTGGCCGTGGCCTCCTGCACGTTCATCACCGAGCGGATCACCGCCTCGATCTTCGGCTCGATGTTGTGCGACTGGTCGAGCATGAACGCGATGCCGGCCTCGGGCGCCAGCGCCCCGCCGCGGACGATCTCGTACATGATGCGGAAGAGCTGGAACGGATCGGCCGCGCCGGCCATGAGGTCGTCGTCGGCGTAGAACCGCGAGTTTAGGTCGAACCCGCCCAGCCGCCCGGCCCGCAGCAGCACGGTCACGATGAACTCGATGTTGGTGCCGGGCGCGTGGTGGCCGGTGTCGATCACCACGTGGGCCCGGGGGCCGGTCGCGACACAGTGGACGTACGCGGTGCCCCAGTCGGGCACGTCGGTGGTGTAGAACGCGGGCTCGAAGAACTTGTACTCCAACAGCATCCGCTGGTGCGCTCCGAGCCGGGCGTAGGTCGTCGACAGCGCCTCGGCCAGGCGGTCCTGGCGGGCGCGGATGTCGTCCTGCCCCGGATAGTTGGTGCCGTCGGCGAACCACAGCTTCAGGTCGGCCGAGCCGGTGGCGTCCATGATGTCGACGCATTCGAGCAGATGGTCGGTGGCCTTGCGGCGTACCGCCGGATCGGCGTTGGTCACGCTGCCCAGCCGGTAGTCGTCGTCCTGGAAGACGTTGGAGTTGATGGTGCCCAGGGCGATGCCGCGCTCCGCGGCGAACGACGCGAGGTCGGCGTAGTCGTCGACCCGGTCCCACGGGATGTGCAGGGCCACGCTCGGGGCCACGCCGGTGAAGCGGTGCACCGTCGCGGCGTCGGAGATCTTCTCGTACGGCGTGCGGGGCACGCCGTCCTGGGCGAAGACCTTGAACCGGGTGCCGGAGTTGCCGTAGGCCCACGACGGCGTCTCGATGCGGTGCGCGCGCAGGGCGGCCTTGATCCGGTCGGTCATGACGCGGCCTTCAGCTGATCGTCCAGGTTGAACACCTCGTCCAGCACCCGCATCGACGTGTCCGGCCGCCCGCCCGGAAGCTCCTCGAAGAACGGGGCCATCTCGGCCTGCCAGCGCCGGTTGACGTCGGTGTCCTGCATCGCGGCGATCGAGGCGTCGAGATTCTCGGTGAGGAAGTACCCCACCAGCAGCCCGTCGTCGGACAGGAACAGCGAATAGTCGTGCCATCCGGCATCGTGCAACGCCTTGAGCATCTCCGGCCACACAGCGGCGTGGCGCCGGCGGTACTCCTCGAGCCGGCCGGGCCGGACGCGCAAGGTGAAACAGACACGGCGCAATGAGACCTCCTCGACTTAGCCGTCGGCCAAGTGGCCGACCGGCCGGGCACCGTCGACGGCGACCGCCGCCAGCGCCAGCGGGCCGCCGATCAGCAGCACCGTCACCGGTACCACCACGACGATCGCGGCGGCCGCCGCGCCGGCGAGCAGCAGCAGCGCGCTGCCCCGCACGTCGTCGGTCGCCCGCCGGGCCGCCGCCGGCACGACCACGCCGACGCTGTCGGCCGGCCGCCACCGGGCCGCCGCCCGCAGGCCGACCACGACCGCGGCGGCGACGCACCCGACCAGCGGCACGGCCAGCACGCCGGCCCCCGGCACGCCCGAGGCCACCGCCAGCGCGTCCAGGGCCAGCACGGCGGCGACGGCGGCCGGCACCACGAGAAGGCCGACGGGTCGGGCCCGGACCAGATCGCGCAGGTGCCGCAGATAGGTCCGCGGGCCGGCCGGGCGATCGTCGACCACCCGGTCCCGCACCGTGGCGCACGCGGCCACCAGCGCGGCGTAGCCGGTGACCACCGGCACCGCGGCCAGCGCGGTGAGCACGCCGACCAGCAGGCAGTCGGCGAACAGGGCGAACCCACCGGACCGGTTCATCCGTTCAGCCCCGACGTGGCCACGCCCTCCACGAGCAGGCGCTGGAAGGCGAAGAAGAACAGGGCGATCGGCAGCAGCGTCAGCACCGACATGGCCATCATCGCACCGTACGACGTTTCGCTGGTCTGGTCGATGAACAGCCGCAACGCCAGCGGCAGCGTGTAGTTCTCCGGGGAGTTGAGGTAGATCAGTTGGCTCAGGAAATCGTTCCAGGACCAGATGAACGTGAAGATCGCGGTGGTGACCAGGGCCGGCCGGGACAGCGGCAGCACCACGTACAGGAACGTGCGGACGGCTCCGCAGCCGTCCATGCGGGCGGCGTCGCCCAGCTCGCGCGGCAGCGCCCGCATGAACTGCACCATGAGGAAGACGAAGAACGCGTCGGTGGCGAGCAGCTTCGGCAGGATGAGCGGCCAGAACGAGTCGATGAGGTCCAGCTTCTGGAAGATCGTGTACTGCGGGATGAGCACGACGTGGATCGGCAGCAGAATCGTCGCGATCATGAACGCGAACAGCGGCCCGCGCAACCGGAAACGCAGCCAGGCGAAGGCGTACGCGGCCAGGGCGCAGGAGACCACGTTGCCGACCACCGACCCGGCCGAGACGATCAGCGAGTTGGCCAGGAAGCGCCAGACGCTCACGCCCACCATGCCGTGCAGCACCTCGCCGTAGTTGGACAGGATGGCCCGCTCGGGCAGCAGCCGCAGGCTGGACAGGATCTCGCCGGCCGGCTTGAACGACGCCGACACCAGCCACACCACCGGATAGAGCAGCACCGCCAGCACGGCGGCGCACGCGGCGTGCCAGCCCAGCCGCCGCGCCTTCATCTCTCCCCCGAGTAGAACACCCACAGCCGGGCCGTCCGGAACAGCACCGCGGTGACGGCGGCGACCACGAGCACGAGCACCCACGCCATCGCCGAGGCGTAGCCCATCCGGAACTCGGTGAAACCCTTGAGATACAGGTACAGCGTGTAGAACAGCGTCGAGTCGACCGGACCACCGCGACCGCCGCTGACCACGAACGCCGCCGTGAACGCCTGGAACGCGTGGATGGTCTCCAGCACCAGGTTGAAGAAGATGACCGGCGACAGCATGGGGAGGGTCACCGAGCGCAACGTGCGCCACCAGCCGGCCCCGTCGACCGCCGCCGCGTCGTACAGCTCGGCCGGGATCTGCTTCAGCCCGGCCAGGAAGATGACCATCGGCGCGCCGAACTGCCACACCGACAGCGCGATGAGCACGCCCAGGGAGTACCGCGGTGACGAGACCCACCCTCCGGTGTGGACACCGACGAACGACAGCGCCTGGTCGACCACGCCGTCCGCGTCGAACAGGACGCGCCATACCAGCGCCACGGCCACGCTGGCCCCCAGCAGCGACGGGGCGTAGAACGCCGACCGGTAGAACCCCTGCGCCCGGCTGGCCCGGTTGAGCAGCAGGGCGACCGCGAGCGCGGCGGCCAGCTTCAGCGGGGTGGAGATGAGCACATACCGGGTGGTGACCCAGACCGCGGCCAGGAAGCGCTCGTCGTCGGAAAACAGGTCGCGGTAGTTGCCGAGCCCCACCCATTCCGGCGCGGTGAACAGGTCGTAGTCGGTGAAGGACAGGTACAGGGAGGCCAGCATCGGGCCGACGGTGAGCAGCAGCGCGCCGATCACCCAGGGCGAGAGGAACAGATACGCGATCGCCGGTCGCTCCCCGTACGGCGCATGCCCGCGGGCACGAGTCGCCCCCGGAACCTTGACCGTTGGCTCCAGGGTCTGTTGTGCCACGTGCCTCCGTCCAATCGTCCCTACCGGCCCGTAGGGGCACCCTGCTAGCGGAAAAGTCCACGTAGGGTGCCCCTGCAGGCAAGATCACCTCATCCGGCGGAGATCGCCTTCTCGGCCTCGGTCATGAACTTCTGCGCGGCCTCTGCGATGGTGCCGCGTTGGAAGATGACGTCGTCGTAGACCCGCTGGAAGGTGGACTTCACGGTGCCGGCGCCCTTGGGTGGCGGCGGCGGTGCCGGCTCCAGTTTCGGGCCGACGGTTTGCTCGTACTGGAAGCCGACCTGCGGCGGTCCGGTCAGGGTCGCCCCGACCTGGTCGCGCACGGCGGCGTTGGCCGGCAGCCCGCGCGACATGCCGAGGATCTTCCCCGCCTCCCGGTCGTTGATCAGGAAGTTGATCAGCTTGGCCGCCTGCTCCTTGTGCGACGAGCGCTGGGCGATGCTGAACATCATGGCCGGCTTGGCGTACTGGCCGAGCTTGCCGGTGTCGCTGGGGAACGGCGAGAGCTTGAACTCCCGGCCCAGCAGCTCCCACGTCTTGGGCGTGAACCCGCTGTCGTAGCCGAAGCCGGACGACGCCTTCTTCTGGAACACCGGGTCGTTCTGCTGTGAACCGTCCATCTTGGTGGTCATCTCGGCCGGCGTCGACGCGCCGCTACGGCGCATCGCGTCGGTCATCTGCCACCACTTCTCGACATCGGCCGCCGTGTAGCCGAGCTTGCCCTCGGGCGTGTAGAGCGTCTTGCCCTGCTGGCGCAGGTACACCTCGAACCAGTCCTCGATGCCGCCGAAGTCGCCCAGCCCGTAGACCTTCTTCTTGGTGAAGTCGCTCACCTTCTGGGCCGAGGCGGTCAGGTCGGCCCAGGTCCAGCCCTCCTTGGGGGCGGCCGCCCCGGCCTGCTCCCACTGGGCGAAGTCGTAGCTGAACACCTGCGTGTTCTGCGTGGGCGGGATGCCGTACAGCTTGCCGTTCACGGTGCCGCCGGAGAGCAGCTGCTGGGTGACGCCGGAGGTGTCCACCTTGGACGCCCCGTCGTTGAGGTCGGCCAGGGTGTTGCGGTCGCCGTACTCGCGCACGTACCGGTAGTCCATCTGCAGCACGTCGGGCGCGGCACCGCCGGCGATCTCCGTGGCCAGCTTCTGGAAGTAGGCGTTGAACTCCGCGAACGATGTCTCCACCTTGATATCGGGGTTCTTCTGCTCGAACATGTCGACGGCCCTGTTGGTCACCTCGGCCCGGTCCGGGTTGCCCCACCACGCGAACCGGATCGTCACCTGGCTCGGCTGCCCGGGGCCGGCGTCGGATCCGCACGCCCCGGTGGCGCCGAGGACCGCCCCCAGCGCCGTCAGGACGACGGCCCGAGCCACCCCTCCTCTACGTCGAAACATGCCACTCCCTCCGCGTGCCGTTGGGGGCGTCTTCTTGAAACGATTCGAGCGAGCCGTTTGAGCAGCGAAGCTATGCCCGCACGAGCCCCGGTGTCAAGACAAAGCATTGCGCCACCTCTGGATCCGTGCAACGATTCAGTCGCACCCCTCGATGTCCACGGGGCGAGACCGTTCGGGGCTCCGAGCGGGAAGACGCTTTCTCCTTGGCGCTGCCCTGAAACGTTCTTATCGCCGTGCGCGCGGCCGTCACCCAGCCAGGCGTCCATCCCCCGGCGGGCCCACGGGGAGATCCCGCTCACCGACGTCGCCGTGCTCGGTACGGTGTCACCGACGCTTTGACTCGTTTCAGGCGTGTCCTAGGGTGAATGTGGCCGGCACGGCCACCCATCGTCGTACGACCGAGGAGCGAACAACGGCCAGCAACATCAAGGAGGTCGCCCGCCAGGCCGGCGTCTCGATCGGCACCGTGAGCAACGTGCTCAACCGGCCCAACCTTGTGGCCCCGGCCACGAGGCAGCGCGTGCTCGACGTCATCAGCGCGCTCGGCTACGTCCGCAACGACTCGGCCCGCCAGCTGCGGGCCGGGCACAGCCGCACCGTCGCCGTCGTCGTGCTCGACGTCGCGAACCCGTTCTTCACCGACGTGGTCCGCGGCGTGGAGGCCGCGCTGGACGGGTCCGGGTCGATGGTCATCGTCTGCAACAGCGGCGAGGACTCCGCCCGCGAGCGCCGCCACCTCGACCAGCTCGAGGAGCAGCGGGTCCGCGGGCTGCTCATCACGCCGGTCAACAGCGGCTCCAACGCCCGCCTGGAGCAGCTCATCGACCGCGGCATCCCGGTCGTGCTGGTCGACCGCGGCGCCGGCACCCGCAACCGGTGCTCGGTCGCGGTGGACGACATCCTCGGCGGGCGCCTGGCCGCCGCGCACCTGATCGAGCGCGGGCACCGCGTCATCGCCTTCGTCGGCGGACCGCTGGCCATCCCGCAGGTCGCCGAGCGGCTGGCCGGGGCGCGGGCCGTGGTGGCCGAGACGCCGGGCACGGCCCTGGAGGTACTCGAGATGCCGGCCCTGACCACCGTGTACGGGCGCCGCGCGGGCGACCAGATCGCCACGATGCCGGCATCCCGGCGGCCCACCGCGGTCTTCTGCGCCAACGACCTGCTCGCGCTCGGCGTGCTGCAGGAGATGACCCGCCACGGCCTTCGGGTACCCGGTCAGGTGGCCATCGTCGGTTACGACGACATCGAGTACGCCGCCGCGTCGGCCGTGCCGCTCTCCTCGGTCGCCCAGCCCCGCGAGCAGCTCGGCCGCACCGCGGCGGAACTCCTCGTCGAGGAGATCAGCACCGGCGCCTCGCACCGGCACCGTCAGGTCGTCTTCGAGCCCGAACTCGTCGTCCGCGAGTCCAGCGCCGCCGCCGTCCGCCACCGCCGCCGCTGATGTAAGGAGGGGCACCCTCCTGACGCTTTTGGTATAGGAGGGGCACCCTCCATTCACGCGAAGGGGCGGGCGGGCCCTAGCGGCGGCGGCGGACGGGGCGGGCGGTGGCGGCGAACCCGACCGTCGTGGCCGCGCCCACGGCCACCCACCACCACTCGACCGTGCCCCAGCGCCAGTTCACATACAGCACGAACGTGGCGAAGGCCATGACGACGGCGATGACCGCGTTCACGACCCGGTACCACGGTGGCCGCTCCCGCGCGGCCCGGTCGACCACGGTCGCCGGCTCCCCCAGCGCCCGCAGCACGGTGCACAACTTCGAGAGCCGGGCCGCGTGCACGGCCCCGGGCGCGGAGCGGGCCATCTGGACGAGGTCCTCCTGGCCGAGGCCGACGGCGACGGCGGGTACCCGCAGCAGAGCCAGCAGCTCGAGTAGGGCATCCAGCGGGTCGCGGACCTTACGGCGCAGCACCGCGGTGACGTCGAGCGAGCGGTCCGGTACCCCGAACGCGGCGGTCAGTGCCCTGGCCGTGGCGGCCGTGTGTCCGATACCGAGGTCGATCCGGGTCGACCACTCGTGGGCCGCCACCGCCCGGCCGGACCGGGCCAGGAGGAACCCGGCCCGGACCGCCACCGAAACGTCGGCCGGCGGCCGGCCCCACCAGACGGCCAGAGCGAACCCACCCTGGGACAGGCTCATGGCGGCCGACGGCAGCGGATGCCGCGGCGGTTGGCCGTCCCAGACCTGCAGGCTCCAGCCCTGACCCAGCGGCACGATCCAGGCCGACTGGCGGGTCAGCGGGGACTCGGCCGCCGCGGTGGCCGCGTCGCGGCGCAGCAGCACGAACCCGACGTCGGCCGGCGCCGAACCGGTCGCGGCCGAGTCCTCTGTGGAGGTTCCGGCCACCAGCGCCAGCGGTACCCCCACGGCGCGGCACACGTCGCCGACCCGGGCCGACGCGTCGTAGAACGGCGCGTCCACGGTGAGCGCCCGGTGCAACACCGCGCCGGCACCGGGCTGGCCGAGCAGGTCGGCGGCCCGCTCCGCGAGCTCCGGCGTGGCGTCGCCGGCCAGCCGGACGACCTCGCCGGCCGCCCCGAACACCGTCACGCTCGGCGACTCGACCTCCGACGGGGGCGGGTCCCAGCGGATGAGGCAGCCGGGGGTACGGACGGTCAGGGCCAGCCCCGCGAGCGCGTCCTCCGGCACCGCGGTCCAGCCTTCCAGCGAGGCGCCGGTCACCCCGTACGCCGCGAGCCGGTGCACCGAGGCCCGCAGGACGGCGACGTCGCCGGCCACCTCAGAACGCCCACCGCGAGCGTGCCTCCACCCGGTGCGCGCCGAACAGGCCGGGCTGGGCCTGCGCGAGCATCGACCGACCCACGGCCACGTCCGGCAGGTCGCACACGGCGCACAGCCGCCGCAGCAGGTCGGCCGGTGACGGCGGCGGCCGGTCCGGCACCGGGTCGTCGCGTACCGTGGCCAGGCGTGGACCCGCCTCCGGGTGCCCCCACGCGTCGGCGACGCGCTGGCACCGCGCGTCCCACTCGGTCCGCTCGATGAGGTACTCCGTCGGGTCGGCGGCCGGCTCCCGTCGCGCGGACCAGGCGAGCCGGTGCAGCTGGCCCGGCGTGACCAGCACCGCCTCGGCCCGGTCGGCCGCGGCCAGCAGTACCCAGGCCGGCTGCCCGGTATGGAGGACGAGGTGCCGGGCCGGCCGCACCAGCGCCCGGCCGGTGAGCCACCGACGCCGCGGCGCGTCGAACAGGATGCTCGTGCCCTGTCTGTCGGCCACGACATAGCCGCCGACGCGGCCGCTGGCCACCGCCCGTGCGGTCTCCTCCACCGAAACCCTGGTGACGACTGCGTAGGTGGGCACGGCTCCGACGCTAGTCATGGACCGCCCCGGGCGGAGTCGCGCGAGCGGTCAGATTCTGCGCCCGAGGCGCCTCAGGCGCCTCAGAGCCAGCCGGAGCGCTCCGCCATGCGGATCGCCTCCATCCGACTGCGCGCGCCCGTCTTGTGCACGATTGCCGACAGGTAGTTGCGCACGGTCCCGGGCCTCAGGTGCAGCCGGCCGGCGATGTCCGAGACCCGTAGGCCTTCGGCCGCCAGCCGCAGCACGTCCCGTTCGCGCGGGGTGAACGGGTCGTCCGTGCGCAGCACCGCGGCCACCGCGGTCACCGGGTCGATCGCCCGTCCGCCGTCGGCCACCCGCCGGATCGCCTCCACCAGCCGGTCGAACCGGCTGTCCTTGCTGACCACGCCGCGCACGCGCGACTCCAGCGCCCGGCGCAGCATCGCGCGGGTGACGGTGGCCGCGAGGGCGATGACGGGGCACTCGGGCACGTGGGCGACCAGGTCCCCGACGTCGGCGCCCGACGACGCGTCGAGGTCGACAACGGCCACGTCGGGACGCACCGCGCGCGCCGATTCGATGACCCCGTCGCCGCCACCCACCTCGGCCACCACCGTCATGTCCGTCTGGCCGGACAGGGCCGCGGCCAGCGCGGTGCGGGTCAGCACCGCATCGACCACGAGCATTATGCGGATCATCGGTGCGCCCTCCCGCGGCCGCCAGATCCTCCACAAAGGTCGGTCAAATCTGCCGGTTCTGCCTTCTCAGCCAATCCGGTGAAATGGCCGTCTCTTTTAGGGATCGTTGGCGGCCGCGAAAACGTATCAATGATGCGTTGCGTTGGCGCATTCTTTGGCGATCGTTAGGATGCTGGCTTGTCGGTGTATCCGCGTGGGGGCGGTACATGACTTCGTCGCGCCGCGGACGCCCACCGCGGAATGCGACCCCTGACGGAGTTCGGCCACAGACAAAAGGGGGAGACGGGTTTGATCCGGATCCTGCTCGGCCACCGGGGCACGCTAATGCGAGAGGCGCTCGCGACGGTCCTGTCGCGAGAGGAGGATATCGAGGTCGTGGCGCTGGTGGCGCACCGGGACGAATTCCTCGCGGCCACATTGCGGGTGCGGCCCGACGTGGCCGTCCTCGACGGCGCGCTACCGGGGGCCATGGCGTTGGCCGACCTGTGCGTCAGACTGCAGGGGGCCCTGCCCGCATGCCGCCTGCTCATCATGCTGGACCCGACGACGCTCGGACAGACGGGCGCCGATCTGGCGTGGTTCGCCCCCCGGGTGGGGCTCATCGCCACGGAGTCCTCTCCGGCGGACCTGGTTGACGGAGTCCGCCAACTCGCCCGCGGTGAGACGGTACTGGACGCCGAGGTCGCGGTGGCCGCGCTCACGGCCGGGGACAACCCTCTCACCGGCCGGGAGCGGGATGTGCTGCGGCTGGCGGTGGCCGGCGCGCCGGCCAAGGAGATCGCGAGGAAGCTGTTCCTGAGCACCGGCACGGTGCGCAACTACATGTCGCGCATCCTCACCAAGACGGGCGCGCGCACCCGCGTCGAGGCCATCCGGATCGCTCAGGACGCCGGTTGGATCTGACTCCCGGGCCGCGCCGCGCCCGCGTGCCAATGCCCCAGCAGCTCCCGGTAGAGCGGTGAGGTGGCCAGCAGCGAGGCGTGGTCGCCCAACTCGGCCCGGCCGCCGTCGAGCACCAGGACGCGGCGGGCGCGCAGGGCCGAGCTCAGCCGGTGCGCCACGACGATGAGCGTGCCGGCGCGGGCGGCGAACGCGGTCTCGGCCGCGTCCTCGGCGGCCGGGTCGAGGTGACAGGTCGCCTCGTCCAGCACGGCCAGGGGCGCCGGGCTGAGGTACGCGCGCACCAGAGCCAGCTGTTGGCGTTCGCCGGCCGACAACCATTCCGGACGCACGGTGCCTTCGAGGCCGCCCAGCTTCTCCAGCAGCGACTCGGCGTCCACGGCGGCGAAGGCCGCGGCCACCTGCCGGGACGTGGCCGCCGGCCGCAGGTAGGTCACGTTGTCCCACACGGTCGCCGTGAAGACGTAGGCCTCCTGTGGGATGAGCACGCGGGCCCGGCTGAGCCGGTCGTGGTGCGCGACGGGGGTACCGCCGATCAGGACGCAGCCGGCGTCCGGGCGCAACAGTCCACAGAGGATGGCCGCCAGGGTCGACTTGCCGATGCCGCTCGGGCCGACCACGGCCAGGTGGTCACCCTTGGCGACCTCCAGGTCCAGGTGGCGCAGGACCGGCTCGGCCTGCGGCCCGTAGGCGAACCGGACCCCGCGCAGACAGAGGGCTGGGCTACCGGGCGCTCGCCGCGCGCGCGGGGGCCCCGGGGTCACGGAGGCGGGCCGACGCGAGCGTGCGACCGGCGCCGTGGCGTCGAGGATGCGACCGAGGGTGACCACGAAGCGCAGCCCGCTGCCGCCCACTCCGGCGATGAGGCTCTGCAGCGCCGGCTGCAGGCCGGTGAGCACGTACGTCAGCCCGCCCATGACCGCGCCGGTGGTGAGTCCCCGGCGCACCAGCCAGGGCGCGGCCAGCAACAGCAGCACCAGCGGCACCCAACCCCCGACCGCGAAGCAGAGGGCCCGCAGCGCCGCGACCCGGGCCAGCGCGCGCTCCGCCGCCGCCTGCTCCTCGATCGGCCCGGCCACCAGGGCCGCGGCGTGGCGCTCGGCGCCGCGGGCGACCACGTCGCGCACGCCGGCCAGCACCGCGCCCGCCGCGCCGGCCAGCCGCTCCTCCGCACGCACCGCCATCCGCTGGCGGGCCGCGGCCAGACCCATCGTGCATAGGAACAGGCCCAGGCCCACCAGGAACGCGGGCAGGACCACGGCCGCGACCGTGGGCGCGAGCGACACGAGCCCGGCCACGACGGCCACGAAGGTGAACAGGAAGCCGCGCACCACCACGATGAGCCCGGCATAGGCGTCGCGGACGATCTCCACCTGGCGGGTCAGCCGGGCCACCGCGCCGTCGTCACCACCGCCCTCGACGGCTCGGTGCAGGGCTCCGTGGACGACGCGACGGACGAGCTCGTCGCGCAACGGTTCCACCAGGTCGCCGAGGCGGCGGTACACCTGCCGCGACCCGAGTGCGCCCACGCCGCACGCGGCCACCAACGCGGCGAGCCAGGCCAGCCCGACCTCGGGGCGGCCG
>Ga0307415_100000147_pt1 | contig 31157 bp, 33 predicted proteins | sample DK1Cmetagenome_FD_204524 | JGI IMG/M metagenome (GOLD analysis project Ga0307415, IMG submission 204524) | Maize rhizosphere microbial communities from greenhouse at UC Davis, California, United States - DK15-C-2 | ecosystem: Host-associated > Plants > Roots > Rhizosphere > Soil | place: USA... | reverse complement strand
CCGCCTCCGAGAAACGATCGCCGACGCGATTCTCTCCGGGAAATATCGTGACGGCGACCCACTTCCCTCTGTCCGCGCGCTTGCCGCGGAACAGTCGGCGAACCCCCTTACGGTGGCCAAGGCCTATCAAGGTTTCCAGGACGAAGGGCTCGTGACGGTTCGTCGCGGTGTCGGCCTTTTCGTCGCACCGGGCGCTCGCGCGCGCCTTCGCGACGACGAGCGTCGCCGCTTCCTCGAAGAGGAATGGCCCGCGATCCGCGAGCGCATGTCGCGGCTGGGCATCAACCCTTCGGAGCTGGTGGACCGCGAAAGCGCCTAGGCCAGTTCCTCCGCTGGGGCTCTGAACAGCACTTCCGCGCCGGCCTCGACACCCGCACCCAATCCGAGCGCTTCCGGCACGATCACGGACAGGAAATAGTCGATCGCGGCGCGCCGGCCGGCATTCCCGTCGCCTTCGCCTGCGTCGATCGCGCTTCCGAGTCGCTCCATCAGCCAGCCAGCAGTCAGTACGGCCGTCATCGTCATGAGCGCATAACTGCCGGCGAGACGATCGTTGGGCTCCGCCTCGCGAGCCGTCGCCACAAGTACCTCCACCGCGTCGGAAAGCGCGATCAGCTCCTCGTGCCTCGCCTCGGCGCGAATATCGGCAAGCAAAGAGTCGAAGGTGAGGCCGCCATCGAGCCCGATCTTCCTCGACACGAAATCGGCAGCCTGGATTCCGTTCGTGCCCTCGTAGATCGGCGCGATGCGGGCGTCCCGCAGGTGCTGCGCCGCCCCGGTCTCCTCGACGTAGCCCATGCCGCCGTGGACCTGCACGCCGAGGCTGGCCACCTCGCAACCCACATCGGTACACCAGGCTTTCACCAGCGGGGTCAGTACATCCGCTCGCAAGCCGGCCTCCCGGTCACCGAGGGTGCCCCGATCAACCTGCCCGAAGGCGTAATAAGCCAGCGCCCTCGAAGCCATTGTCAGCGCTCGCATCCGGAAAAGCATGCGCCGGACATCCGGATGCTCGGCAATTCGCATCGGCAGGCCGGATCTCTGGCCCTGCTTGCGCTCCAAGGCATAGGCAACGGCGCGCTGAGTGGCCCGCTCTGCCAGCCCTACACCCTGCAAACCGACGTTGAGCCGCGCATTGTTCATCATCGTGAACATCGCGCGCATCCCGCCGAGTTCTTCGCCGACGAACCAACCGGTCGCGCCACCGTGCTCGCCATAGGCCATGACGCACGTCGGCGAGGCGTGAATGCCGAGCTTGTGCTCGAGCGAGACGCACTGAAGGTCGTTCCGCTCTCCATCCGGAAGAACCTTCGGCACCAGGAACAGGGAAATGCCCTTCGTTCCTTCAGGCGCACCAGGCGTGCGCGCGAGCACCATGTGCACGACATTGTCCGTGAGATCGTGCTCTCCCCAGGTGATGAAGATCTTGTTGCCGGTGATGCGCCAGTCGCCATCGGAGCTCGGGATCGCCTTGCTCTTCAGAGCCCCCACGTCGCTTCCCGCCTGCGGCTCGGTGAGGTTCATCGTCGCAGTCCATTCGCCACTGATCATCTTCGGCAGATAGGCTCGCTTCAATTCCTCGGAACCGTGCTCTTCCAGCGCATCGATGGCTCCGAGCCCGAGCATCGGACACAGTGCGAAAGCGAGGTTTGCAGCGTTGAAATTCTCCATCATCGCTGCCGTCAGGCTGTGCGGAAGCCCTTGGCCGCCCCACTCGACCGGTGCGGAAAGACCCATCCAGCCGCCCTCGACGAACTTGGCATAAGCTTCCCGGAATCCTGTCGGCGTGGTCACATTGCCGTCGTTCCACCGCGATTTCTCGCGGTCGCCGACCTCGTTAAGAGGCGCCAATTCACCTTCAGCGAACTCGGCGGCGGCTTGGAGGAGCGCGTCCACCGTTTCAGAACTCGCCTCGGCGAACCGGTTCGATTTGGCCAATTCCGGCATGCGCACGACATGATCGAGAACGAGGCGCTGGTCGCTTACCGGACAGGCGAAGTTCATGGCCGCTCCACTTGATGGTGCCTGCGCGGGCCTATAGCGGCGGCGGCATGGCGCACGCCACCCGCATACTGCCGTTCAACGACGAGGCCGTTGCCGAGGCAGCGCGGCTGATCTCGGAAGGTCTGCCGGTCGCCGTAGCGACGGAAACGGTTTATGGACTCGCTGCTGATGCAACGAGTCCCGAGGCGGTCGCCCGTATCTACGAAGCGAAGGGAAGGCCCAGCTTCAACCCTTTGATTGTGCATGTTGCGAGCCTGGCCGCTGCGCAAGGAATCGGGGAGTTTTCAGAGCATGCGCGACGGCTTGCGGATGAGCACTGGCCGGGACCACTGACGCTTGTCGTACCGTTGAGAACGGACGCTGGAATCGCCTCGCTCGTCACCGCGGGCCTTCCAACGATTGCGCTGCGGGTTCCGGCGCATCCCGCGATGCAGGCGCTGCTCGCAGCGACCGCGAGGCCGCTTGCCGCTCCTTCGGCAAACGCCAGCGGGTCGATCAGCCCCACTCGGGCCCAGCACGTACTCAGGAGCCTTGAGGGGCGGATTCCATTGATTGTCGACGCCGGGCCGACGCAGCGAGGCATCGAGTCCACGATCGTTGCCGCAACTGGCGCCTCGGTTCGCCTTCTGCGGCGCGGACCGGTGGAGATACCGGGCGCTTTCGAGGAGCCAGGCCATGCGATCGAAGCGCCTGGCCAGCTCGCGAGCCATTACGCGCCGTCAAAGCCCCTGCGTCTCAATGCCAGCAACGCGATGAATGGCGAATTCCTGATCGGCTACGGCGAAATCGATGGCGACGCGAACCTAAGTCCATCAGGCGACCTCGTAGAAGCGGCCGCCAAGGTTTTTGACTTGCTGCACTTAGCCGATGCCGCGCCACAACCTCGCATTGCCGTCGCCCGGGTTCCCAATCAAGGCCTGGGCGCGGCGATCAACGACCGTCTGGGCAGAGCGGCCGCGCCGCGCTAGGCCGGTGCGCCGACGCTCTTCAGCCGTGCCTGGAAGCTCTTCCGAAGCTTCTGCAGCTTGGGCGGAATCGTCGCGAGGCAATAGGGGTTTCGCTGCCCTTCGCCTTCCCAATACTGCTGGTGATAATCCTCGGCCGGGTACCACTCGCCTTTGCCCTCGACTGTCGTCACCACGCTCCCGTGATGATCGACATTCGCTCGATGAATTCCTTCCCGCGCCTTGCGATCCTGCTCCTCATCCCGGGGGAAGATCGCCGAACGGTACTGCGTCCCGATGTCGTTGCCCTGCCGGTTGAGCTGCGTCGGGTCGTGGGTCGCGAAGAAAATGTCGAGCAGATCGTCATAGCTGACGACAGCCGGATCGAAGATGATGCGAATTGCTTCAGCGTGGCCCGTGTCCCCGCCGCAGACCTGCTTGTAGGTGGGATTGGCAACCGTACCGCCGGTGTAGCCGCTCTCGACCAGTTTCACTCCGGCGACGTCGTTGAAGACGGCTTCCGTGCACCAGAAGCATCCGCCTGCGAAGACTGCGACTTCCTCTGCCATGAACCGCTCCTTCCTGCTGGAGCGGCTGAGATAGTGAGCCTTACTTGCCTTGGTAAGACGCCTTCAGGCTGGCGAGTTCGAGCCGCTTGCCGACCCACTCGGCCAGCTCCTCGAATTCCAGCGGCTCGTCGAAGACAATTCCCGCCTTGCGATCCGAGTACCAGCGGATCTCGCCGCGGACCGGGCGGAGGCTCTCGACCACGACGACAACCTTACGGCCGAGGCAATATTCCTCGATCGGCTCGACCTTCATTCCGCCTAGCGAGATGTCGTGCACGTCGACCGTGTAATAGGTCTTGTCGACCCGCAGCGAGGCCTTGCAACTGACCTCGAGGCGAGGCGGCCTGGGGCGGAAGCCATGCCGCGGCTTGCGGCCCGCCAGAAGCTCGCCAAGATCGACGGTCTGGTCGAACTTCACGCCGACGGTGCCGTCGCGGACCCAGACGACCGAGCCGGGAATCTTCTGGGAAGAAAGCTCGACCTCGACCGACTCGCCGACTGCAACCGGCTGGGCCGCTTCGGCCATCAGGCCGCCAGCCGAGACGTTGCGCACTCGAGTCAGTTGCTCGCCGGACGCTCCGGTGAGCTTCGCGACTCGAAGCATCGGAATGATGCGCTCGTCGGTGCGCCGCTCGGATGGGCGCGGCACGGCCGTGCTCAGCGAAAAAGTAGTCGATTCGAACGCACCATGATCAACGCCGAACGTGCGTGCTGGCTTGCGGCGAATCAGCGGGCCGAACATGCGGACAGCCTCCAAGGCCTCAAAATGGGACCCCAACGCTACTAACTTGCAGTTAATAAGGCGTTTCATTCGTTTGACGGCGACGATGCTTCCTGCGCAAACTCAATCGACCGGATCGGCAGGGGAGAGACGCCGATGACGCAGCCGCGTCTGCTGCTGATTGACGACGAGCCCGCTCTGGCGGACTTCGTCGCCAACGCTGCGCGCGAGTCGGGCTTCGATCCCAGCGTTGCATCCGATGCCGATTCTTTCAGGAATCGCTTCCGGGAAGTCCGTCCCGACGGCGTCGCGCTCGATCTTGGAATGCCGGTCGACGGAGTCGAGATGCTTCGATTCCTCTCCGACGAAGAATTCGACGGACCCGTGCTGATCATCAGCGGGTTCGACCGGCGTGTTCTTGAGTCGGCGTTTCGCCTCGGCGAGGCGCTCGGGCTCACGATGATGGGTCCGCTGGAAAAGCCAGTCCGACTCGAAGACCTCGAGGAATTGTTGAAACGCATGAAGCCGGTGGTGCCGTCATGACCGCTGCCGACAAGAAGCTTCTGGAAAGCTTCCGCAGGGTGCTCGCCGCACAGAAGCTCAACCTCGTTTACCAGCCGAAGATCAGCCTCAAGGACGGACGTCTCGGACGCGTCGAAGCTCTAGTCCGCTGGGACGATCCGGATCTGGGGCCCGTCCCCCCTTCCCGCTTCGTGCCGCTGGCTGAGAAGCATGGATTGATCGATCCGTTGACCGAATGGGGACTATGCGAAACCCTTCGCCAATGGGGCGTTTGGCGCTCGCAAGGTCTTGAGACCCGGCTCGCATTCAACATTTCGGCCGTTAGCCTCCAACGACTCGAATTCCCGGACCTCGTCGAGGGAATGTGTCGCGAAATGGGCGTGCCGACCGACCGCCTCGTCCTGGAGCTGACTGAGGGTGCCACCCAGCCCCTCGTCCGGTTGATGGACACGCTCACACGCTTCCGGATCAAGGGTATGGGTCTCGCGATCGACGATTTCGGAACCGGCTATTCGTCGCTGATGCAACTTCGCCAGCTTCCTTTCACCGAGGTGAAGATCGATCGTTGCTTTGTTGAGGATCTGCCGGCTGCGCATGACTCGCGGTTGATCGTCAAGACCATCACCGAGCTTGCCCACGGACTGGGCCTCATTGCCACCGCCGAAGGCGTAGAAACGATCGAGCAGCTGCGGTCGGTTCGCGAGCTTGGCTGCGACGTTGCCCAGGGATACCTCATCTCGCCGCCGCTCCCGCCCGACGAGCTGATCGGGTGGAAGAGGGCATTCAAGGTTCGCTGGCCGGCTCTCCTCTCGGACGAAAGCCTCGAGCTATGGAGCGACGTCGAAGCGGATGCCCTGAGCGAGCGGTAGGTCCGTTCCGTAATTGATCGTGTTCGTTTGCCGCCGCATGTAGGCACGCCAGCTGTCGGAGCCGCTTTCGCGGCCCCCTCCGGTTTCCTTCTCGCCGCCAAAGGCACCGCCGATCTCGGCACCGGAAGGGCCGATATTGACGTTGGCGATCCCACAGTCCGACCCAGCAGCTGACAGGAATTGCTCAGCCTCGCGCATGTCGTTGGTAAAGATGGATGACGATAATCCCTGCGAAACGCCGTTTTGAAGGGCCAGAGCATCCGCGAAATCTCGATAGCGCAAGACGTAAAGGATCGGCGCGAAGGTCTCCTTGAGGACCATTCCTTCCTGCGCATCCATCTGGAGGATGGCGGGGCGGACGTAAAAACCACCGGGCACGGCACCGACCCGTTCTATCTTTTCACCGAGAACGGCCCTCATCCCTTCGAACGCCGCTTCGTCGATCAATGGGCCGACGAGCGTGTCCGGGTCACGCGGGTCGCCGACCTTCACGTTGGAGAAGAGTTTCTCGAGCCTCACCACAAGCTGGTCCGCGACGCTTTCGTGAACGATCAGGCGTCGCAAGGTTGTACAGCGCTGGCCAGCCGTGCCAGCCGCCGAGAACAGGATCGCGCGCTCGGCCAACGCGAGATCGGCAGTCGGACAGATGATCGTCGCATTGTTGCCGCCGAGCTCGAGCAGGACGCGACCGAATCGCTGCGCCACGCGCGGTCCGACAGCGCGACCCATTGCGGTCGAGCCGGTTGCGGAGACCAGCGCGATGCGCGGATCGTCGACCAGCCGCTCACCGACCTCGCGACCGCCCTGGACTAGCTGAAGGAGGCCATCGGGCGCATCGCCAAAGCGAGCCAGGGCACGGCCGACAAGCGCCATGACAGCTTCGGCGACGAGCGGCGTCTTCTCGCTCGGCTTCCAGATGACCGGGTCGCCGCACACAAGCGCCAGCGCCGCGTTCCAGGCCCAAACCGCAACGGGGAAGTTGAAGGCGCTTATGACCAGCACCGGCCCGAGCGGATGCCACTGCTCCATCATGCGGTGGCTGGGCCGCTCACTAGCGATGGTGAGGCCGTAGAGCTGGCGCGAGAGACCGACGGCGAAGTCGCAGATGTCGATCATCTCCTGGACTTCCCCGAAGCCCTCCTGGACGATCTTGCCGCTTTCCAGAGTTACCACACGGGCGAGAAGCTCCTTTGCTGCCCGAAGCTCTTCACCGAGTAGACGGACTAGCTCACCGCGACGCGGTGCTGGAACAATTCGCCACGCCTCGAAGGCAGCAGCCGCTCGTGCGGACGCTTCGGAGGCGTTGCCGGTTCGCACGCGACCGATCTCGCGGCCATCGATCGGCGAGAAGCTGGCAAGATCCCCGTCCGCCGCGTCGACGCCGAATTGCCTGAGGATCGAAGCCGTTTCTTCGGCTGGCGTCATCGAAATTGCACCTTGGCCCGGGTCATGGCTTCGACTCCCGCGTCGATGGTTTCGTCGCGCTTGGCGAAGCACAGGCGAACCAGATGGCGAGACGGATTCTGCTCCGCGAAAGCTGAGACCGGCACGGTCGCGACTCCCGCCATCTCGACCGCGCCCGTTGCAAACACCTCGTCGTCAACGCCAACCCCCGACGCGCGAAGGTCCACGCACAGGAAATAGGTCGAGGCGGGTTTGAGCACGGCGTAACCCGCCTGCTTCAGACCCCTGCTCATCCGCTCGAGTGAGCGGCAGAATCGCTGTCGCATCGGCGCGATCCACCCATCCCCCTCACTTAGGCCAAAGGCGACGGCGGCCTGCAAGTTGGGCGGAGTCGAAAAGGTCAGGAACTGGTGAGCACGAGCTGCCACAGCCGCGTTCTCGGGCGACGCGACGATCCAGCCGACCTTCCAGCCGGTGAGGGAGAATATCTTGCCCGCCGACCCCGCCTTAAGCGTGCGCTTAGCCATGCCGGGAAGGGTCGCAATCGGCGTGAAAGCCTGGCCGCCGAGCAGCACATGCTCCCAAACCTCATCACTGATGACCGTCAGGTCGTGTGCGATGGCGACGTCGGCCACGATTTGCAGCTCATCCTGATCGAACAGCCGACCGGTCGGGTTCTGCGGATTGTTGAACAGGATCGCGCGAGTCCGCTCAGTCACCGCGGCCTCGAGCGCACCGCGCTCAATCCGCCATTGGGGCGGCCTCAGGGCGATTTCGACAGGCTTGGCGCCTCCCCTGCGTATCATCGGCGCATAACTGTCATAGGCAGGCGTGAAAATGATCACCTCGTCGCCAGGCTCGACGACGGAAAGGATCATCGCTCCTAGCGCTTCCGTGGCGCCGCTGGTTATGCAGATATGGTCGGGATCCACCTGTTGGCCGAAGTGGCGGACATAGTGAGCCGCAATGGCTTCCCTCAGTTGCGGCAGGCCGCGCGACGGAGGGTACTGATTCGAATTCTCCTTAAGCGCACGGGCGGCGGCATCCAGAATCTCGTCGGGCCAGCCGAAGTCCGGAAACCCTTGACCCAGGTTCACCGCTCCGTGCCTCGCCGCGGCCAGGCTCATGCGCTCGAACACACTGATCTTCATGTTCTCGTACAGGGGGTTCATAGCAAAGCCCCAACCGACCGAAGGCCGTCGATCTCCGACTGCGAATAACCCAGGTCGGCGAGCACCAACTCTCCGTCCTCCCCTTCCGCGTGCGGAGGGTCGGGCCGGTCAAGATGGGATTGCGAGTAGCGCGGCGCAGGTGCGGGTTGGAACACACCCTCGAGATCGAGAAAGGTCCGGCGCGCGATATTATGTGGATGCAGCGGCGCTTCTTCGAGGTCGAGCACGGGCGCGACGCATGCGTCGGTCCCCGCGAAATGCGCCGCCCATTCGTCGCGCGTCCGGCTTTTGATCACGGTCGCAATCTCCTCGCGGCTCGATCCGGGCCGCAGCGCAAGTCCCTTGAACAAGGCTTCCTGGAATTGCTTTTCGATGGCCCCGATCGCAACGAACCTCCCGTCAGAGCAGCGATATAGGCTGTAGGTTTCCGACCCTCCGTCCAACAGGTTCGACTCACGCTGGTCCTTCCAAAGGCCAGCCGCGCGCAGACCGTAGGTCAAGGTCCCGATCAGCGCTGCTCCATCGCTCATCGCCGCATCGACGACCTGGCCTTTCCCGCCGCGCTGAACGGCGAGCAATGCCGCCGTCATTCCGAAGGCCAGCATCATCCCGCCACCGGCATAATCGCCCAGATAGTTCGCTGGGACGATCGGGCGCTCCTCAGGACCGATCCCGTGCAGCAGGCCGGTGATTGCGACATAATCGATGTCATGGCCGGCAGTGGCGCTCAAGGGCCCATCCTGACCCCAGCCGGTAACTCGCCCGTACACGAGCCCCGGGTTGTCGTTGAGCAGCTCATCGGGACCGAGGCCGAGCCGCTCCATCACCCCCGGCCGGTATCCTTCGATCAGGCCATCCGCCCGAGCCGAGAGTCTGCGCACAACCTCTCGGGCGGGATCATGCTTGAGATCGAGCGAGATGCTCCGGCGCGATCGCAGCAACGGATCGTTCTCGAAGCCGATCATCCCGGCCCGCTCGACGCGGATCACCTCGGCGCCATGGTCGGCCAGCATCATTCCGGCGAACGGCGCCGGGCCGATACCGCCCATCTCGACAATCCTGATGCCCTTCAGCGGCCCGGCCATGGCATCTGATGTAACTTGGATGTCCGGTCGACAAGGCCTGGGTACGCAAGTGCTGGCTGGGGCGGCAGGATTCGAACCTGCGAATGCCGGTACCAAAAACCGGTGCCTTACCACTTGGCGACGCCCCAGCAGGCGGCCCGTCGATGCGGGAAAGGCGCGCTTATAGCTGGCACTTTGCCCAAGGGAACCCCAACTTAGCGCGCATCGCGCAGCTATGCTAAGAGACCCGCATGCTCGGGGCCGTTCGCGACTTCCACGCCCACATCTACTTCGATGCAGATCAAGTGGACCGGGCGCAGCTTCTTGCCGAAGCGGCGCACAGGAAATTCGGCTTGTCCGTCGGGCGATTTCACACGGAACCCGTCGGCCCGCATCCGCGAGGAAGCTGCCAGCTCACTGTTCAGCCCGATCAATTCGGCGAATTTGCGCAATGGATCGCGCTCAACCGCAATGGCCTCACCATCTTCGCGCATACGAGCACCGGCGACGACATCGCCGACCATACAGAACATGTGATCTGGTTCGGCCCGAGCGAATCGCTCGACCTTTCCATCCTCGCCGACCTTTAGGCGATTTCCTCGATCCAACCGTAGGGGTCGGGCGCCTTTCCGCGCTGGATGTCGACGAGCGCGGATCTAAGGCGCGCCGTCAATGGCCCAGTCGACTGGCCACCGATCGTGAACTCACCTTCCGCACCCTTAACGCGACCGATCGGAGTGACCACCGCCGCGGTTCCGCACGCGAATGCTTCCGTCAGATGACCGCTCTCGGCATCGGCCCTCCATTGATCGATCGAATAGGGCTCCTCGCGCACGGTCAGGCCCATGTCGCGCGCTAGAGCAAGCAAGGAATCGCGAGTGACGCCGTGCAGGATCGTACCGTCCAGCGGCGGAGTCTGAACCGACCCGTCGTCGAAGATGAAGAAGACGTTCATGCCCCCAAGCTCTTCGACCCAGCGCCGTTCGACGGCGTCGAGAAAGACGACCTGGTCGCAGCCGTTGCGGGCCGCCTCGGCCTGAGCGATCAAGCTGCCGGCATAGTTCCCGCCGCACTTGGCTTCACCGGTTCCACCAGGCGCCGCGCGAACATATTCGCGGGTCACCCACAGCGAAACGCTCGGCGCATCGCCCTTGAAGTAGCGGCCGACGGAGGACGCGATCACCGCGTAAATGAATTCCGTCGACGGCCTCATCCCGAGGAATGAGCCGTTTGCGATCATGAAAGGACGAAGGTAGAGCGAGCCGTCTTCCGTCGCGGGAATCCATTCGCGGTCCGCCTTCACTAGTCCACGAACGGACTCGAGGAACATCTCCTCCGGTAGGGGAGGCATGGCGAGCCGGATCGCGGATTTGGCGAAGCGCCTGGCGTTGGCATCCGGCCTGAAGAGTGCTGCGCCGCCATTCGGACGACGGTAGGCCTTGAGTCCCTCGAAGATTTCCTGGGCGTAGTGGAGGACCGGCGAGGCAGGATCCATCTTGAATGGGTGGCGAGCAGTTATACGGGCGTCATGCCATCCTTCCCGCTCATCATATTCGATGATCGCCATGTGATCGGTGAACACTCGACCAAAGCCCGGGTCCGCGAGCAACCGCGCGCGTTCTTCCGCCGGCACTGGTTTGGTTGTGCGTTCGAAGGCGAGGGTCGTTTCATCCACCTCGTAAACGTCGCCGATCATGCATCGCCCTTCCTGACACTAAGGCGACTAGTGCAGCGTTGCCTCGCTAGCAAGTTTGACCGCCTTGGCCTCTTCCGCGAGCTCGGCTCCGCGACGCGAGGCGGCCGAGATCGTCAGGCTGACGAGTTTGTCGAGAACGTCGTCTCGGCCGAGTATCGCCAGGCCGGCTTCGGTCGTTCCGTTCGGGCTGGCCACTCGGCGGACGATGTCGTCCATGCTTTCACGGGTCGTGGCTCCCATCCAGGCAGTTCCGAGAACCGTCTCGAGTGCCAAGGTCCGGGCAAGCTCTTCGGAAAGCCCCTTCTCCATGCCTGCCTTCGCCAGTGCGTCTACGAAGCGTGCCACGTAAGCTGGTCCTGCGCCCGCGATGGCGCCGATGGCAGAGAGGCTCGACTCGCCGTTCGTCCAAAGAGTGAATCCGAGTTTCGCGAAAAGCTGAGACAATTCTTCCCTGACGGGTTCGGAGACGTCGTCGCTGTAAAGCCCGACCACGCCGCGCCGGATCGCAACCGGCAGGTTGGGAACCGCGCGCACGATCGCGCCCGCATTGGGGAAGCGCTCACGGATTGAGGCTGCCTCTACGCCCGCCAGTAGCGAGACGACAGTTGTCGGCCGGCTGACCCAACCGGAGAGCCGCGGAGCGACCTCGTCGAGCTGCTGCGGCTTGAAGCCGAGGATAACGAGCTTGGGTTGCGGCCCCGCGGCACCGAATTGAGTCACCACGTTCATGCCCTCGACCGGACGGCCGCTCGGACGGATGACGACGGCGCCGGTAAGGTCCTCATCGGCACCTCGCCAGCCTTCCACCATGGCTCCGGCCATATTGCCGCAGCCGACGAACCAGATCGGATTGATAGTCAGGGCCTAGGCCTCCCCATGCGTGTCGATGAGCGCCGCGGCGATGGCCTCGCCGGGCGATTTTCCGCCCCAGAGGACGAACTGGAAAACCGGATAGAAGCGCTCGCATTCCTCGAGCGCGGCTTCGATGATCGCTTCGGCCTGGTCGAGCGTCAGTCCGTCATTCTCGCGCGTGTCGAGGATGGTCGCATGGCGGAAGACGATCAGGCCCGAGCCCGACCACATCTCGAAATGGCCGAGCCAAAGTTGCTCGTTGATCAGGCCGAGGGATTCGTAGAGCGCCTGCCGTTTCTCGGGCGTGGCCTTGATGTCCGGGAATGCCAGGAACTGCAGCACCTGGTCCTCGGGCCGCCACACCCCGCGAAGCTCGTACTGGGTCCAGCTTCCCGTTGCGGAGGCGACGATCTCTCCTTCGCCGGAGCGTTCGCACGCCCAGCCCCTCGCCTCGAAATATTGCTCGAGAACCTCGATTGGAGCGCCGTCGTCCCGCTCTTCCTGGACTTCCTCGTCGCTCAGGATCACGCCTCCGGCGAACCTTTGGCCTTGCCTGAGCGCTTCGCTCCGGCCGCCGAGCCCGCAACCTTGGCTTCAAGCGCGGCGATCCGGCTTTTCAGGATCTCATTTTCGTCGCGAGCAGCGGCGGCCATGGCCTTCACGGCTTCAAACTCGTCGCGGCTGACGAAATCGGCGCCGGCCATCCACTCGCGCATTTTCTCGCGCATCGAGGATTCCGCTTCTCGGCCCATGCCGGCCATGGTCCCGGCCATGCCGTTCACCATCTTCACGAAGTCGTCGAACAGCCTGTTCTCGGACTGCATCGGACTCTCTCCTCTACCCTCGCGGGCTGTTCAGGCGGTCATCTGCCGCAGTTTTGCAGCCAAATAGGGTGGCAGAGCGCAGTCCGCCAGTGTCTTGGCGTCAGAGCGACGCGAAGGCCGTTCGATCCAGCGAACTCTCTTCGGGAAGGACGACCCGGAGCTTCCGGTTGGCGAAATCGATCGAGACCTTCTCGAAGCCTCGCAAGGCGTTCATCCCGAGCAGTAGAGCGGGCTGGTTCTCGAGCCCCAACTGCTTGAAAAGGCGGGAGTCGGCAAAGACGATCGGAAGATCCTTCAACTGGACTCCACCGACATCGAACTCGCGGACGAGCGCATATTGTCCGCCGATCCGGTCACCCGTGACCGACTGAAGCTCGACGGGTTTCGTCCCTTTCGACGGATGGAGGAGCATCCGGCGTAGCGCCGCGTTGCCGACGGAGACCTGTGCTCCGGTATCGACGATGACAGTGAGCTTCCTGTTGTTTGCCCACGCGCCTGCAAGGATCAGGCGGCCGTTCTTGATCCTCCCTGTCACGACGATGGAATCCCGCAGCGAACCATCGTTCGCCGACGACGGCACGATCGTCAAAAGGTCCTTCTTGAAGTCGAATAGAATGCGCTGCGAATGCAGTGAATCCAATCCGAGGATGCCATCCGCGCCGATATTGCTGGCTTCCAGCAACGGCGCTTCGACATTGCGAACCTGCTTGGCCGCAATGTTGAGCAGGGGGACTGTCGCCGTCGTGACCTGGGATGCGCCCGTCACGGTGTGCATGGTTGCCCCGTCCGCCCGCTGAAGATTGAGCGCAGTCGCCAGTTCCCGGGAAATGGCGGTACGGTCCGCGCCCGTATCGACCAGGAACCGGTAGGGCCCGTGGCCGGAAACTCGAACCGCAACGGTCATCCGATTGTAACGATCGCCCTTGAACTGAAGCTGGGTCGCCTGGGTCAAGTTGTCGACCGGGCCGGGGTGCGACAGGATCTCGAATTGCTGTGTGTCGATCGACTGGGCGCTCAGCGGCGAAATGGCGCCAAGCGCTACGATAACGGCGGCAGGCAGAATTCGAATCATCCCGCACCCCTTTCCGGAGGGCGGTGTTATACCACGGCGATACGGCCGATTGCATTTATTCGACGAACTGCCTCAACCAAAAAGGGACGTGCCGGCACCGGGGTTCAGCCGATCGAAGCTGGAATTGAGTGCGAAGGCAAAGCACAGCCATAGGAGATATGGCAGCATCAGCAGGCCGGCGACCGTGCGTATCCGCCGGAAGAGCCCTGCGGCGGCCAGGGCGACGACCAGTATGGCAAGGATTACCATCTCTCCAAGCTTGATGTCGTGCGCCCCAAAGAAGATCGGCGACCAGGCAAAGTTTAGAACAAGCTGGACCGCGAAGAGCGTGAGTGCGAGCCTGCGCTCGCTGCTCTCAGGTGCGGCAAGGATCATGGCAAGCGCCGCTCCCATCAGCACGTACAATGTCGTCCAGACGGTCGGGAACGCCCATGCAGGGGGCATGAAAGGCGGTCTCACCAGCCCATTGAACCAATCATTCTCGTAACCCGAGTTGGAGAGCCAACCGCTCGCTGAGCCCGCGAGGACGATCGCCGGCACTGTGACGACCGCGATTTTTTTCCAGTCGCGCGCGGCGGCTGCTTCAACCATTCTTCACTGCTCCCAGCAGGAATTCGACATTGCCTTCGGGTCCGGTGATCGGACTCGGCGTGATGCCAAGAACACTCCAACCCTGCGATTCGACCCACTGACCGGCATCGGCGCAAACGCGCTCGTGAACGGCATGGTCGCGAACGACGCCGCCCTTCCCGACTTCCTCGCGCCCCGCTTGGAACTGCGGCTTTACGAGAGCGACCAGGCTCGCGCCCGGCCTGGCAAGCTTCAGGGGTGCTTCGAGTACCTTCGCGAGGCTGATGAAGCTCGCATCGCAAACCACGATATCGACGAGCTCGGGAATGATTGCAGCGTCGAGGACGCGCGCATTGGTTTGCTCGTGGACGATGACCCGCGGGTCCTGCCGAAGCTTCCACGCGAGCTGGTTGGTGCCGACGTCGACCGCATAGACTTTCGCCGCCCCGCGGCTGAGCAGCACGTCCGTGAAACCGCCCGTGGAGCTGCCGACGTCGAGAGCGACGGCTCCGGCCACGTCGAATCCGAAATGCGCAAGGCCGTGATCGAGCTTGATCCCGCCGCGCGAGACCCACTGATGGTCCTTGCCGCGAACCTCTAGCGGTGTGTCCTCCGGGAGCATATCGCCGGGCTTGGCAAGCTTCCTCTCGCCGCTGAACACGGCGCCAGCCATGATAAGCGCCTGCGCCCGGGTCCGGCTTTCCGCCAAGCCCCGGCTGACGAGGAGCTGGTCTGCGCGAGCCTTGCCTACGCTCGCACCTCTTCCACACCGGCGCTGTTCACTCGAAGTGCCCTCAACACCGTCTCGACAATCTGAGGAGCGTTCAGCCCCGCTTCGTCGTACTGCTTCTCGGGTTTGTCGTGATCGAGGAACGCGTCGGGCAGGCGCATCGTGCGAATCTTCAGGCCGCCGTCGATCAAGCCCTCGTCGCTGGCCATCGTCAGCACATGCGCTCCGAGGCCGCCAATCGAGGCCTCCTCTACGGTGACCGCGACTTCATGCGTGGTCAGCAGCCTGCGGATGAGCTCCTCGTCCAGCGGCTTGGCGAAGCGCAGGTCGGCGACCGTTGTTGACAGCCCTTTCGCTTCCAGCTGATCGGCCGCTTTTTCCGCTTCGGCCAGCCGCGTTCCCAACGACAGGATGGCAACCTTGCTGCCTTGCCGGACGATACGGCCCTTGCCGACTGCGAGCGGCTCAAGCTCAGTTGGGATCGGCACGCCCCTCCCCCCGCCGCGCGGATACCGCACTGCGATCGGGCCGCTGTCATGCAGCTGCATCGTCTTGACCATGCGCGCCAGCTCCGCCTCGTCTGCGGCGGCCATCACCACGAAGTTCGGCAACGTGCACAGGTAAGCGAGATCGAAGCTGCCGGCGTGGGTCGCGCCATCCGCGCCGACGAGACCGGCTCGGTCCATGGCGAAGCGCACGGGCAGGTTCTGGATGGCGACGTCGTGGACGACCTGGTCATAGGCTCGCTGCAAAAAGGTCGAGTAGATCGCCACGAACGGCCGCATGTTCTGCGCGGCGAGGCCGGCGGCGAAAGTCACGCCATGCTGCTCTGCAATGCCGACATCGAAGGCGCGATCCGGATGAGCTGCGGCGAACTTGTCGACACCGGTCCCGGACGGCATCGCGGCAGTGATCGCGCATATTTTGGGGTCGGTTTCGGCCAGCTTTGCGAGCGTTTCCCCGAAGACGTTCTGGTAAGCCGGAGGACCCCCGCCCGGGCCCTTGTCCTGCTTGCCGGAGATGACATCGAACTTGACCACGCCGTGATATTTGTCCGCGGCATTTTCCGCCGGGCCGTAGCCCTTGCCCTTCTTCGTGACGACGTGGACCAGCATCGGCCCCGTGTCCGCATCGCGAACGTTTTCAAGCACCTGGACGAGCGCCTCGACGTCATGCCCGTCCACCGGGCCGACGTAGTAAAAGCCCAGCTCATCGAAGAGCGTGCCGCCTGTGACAAGTCCACGCGCATATTCTTCCATCCTGCCGGCCACTCGGTGAAGCGGCTCCGGCATCGCCCGAGCCAATCGCTGCGCCAGCTTGCGCGGTCCCAGATATTTGCTGGAGCTGACAAGGCGCGCGAGCGAATTGCGCAGGCTTCCGACCGGGGGCGCGATCGACATGTCATTGTCGTTGAGAATGACGATCAGGCGATTGCCGGCGGCAGCGGCGTTATTCATCGCCTCATAGGCCATGCCGGCGCTCATCGCCCCGTCGCCGATGACCGCCACGGCCTTGCCGGGAGCGTCGCAAAGCTTGTTCGCAATGGCGAAGCCGAGCGCGGCCGAGATCGAAGTCGAGCTGTGCGCCGCGCCGAACGGATCGAACTCGCTCTCCTTGCGGTTGGTGAAGCCGCTGAGGCCGCCGCCCTGCCGAAGCGTGCGAATCCGGTCGCGCCGCCCGGTCACGATCTTGTGCGGATAGGCCTGGTGGCCGACATCCCAAACCAGCTTGTCGTTCGGAGTATCGAAAACATAGTGGATCGCGACCGTCAGCTCGACGACCCCAAGCCCCGCGCCAAGATGCCCGCCGGTAACGGAGACGGCCGAGATCACTTCCTGCCTAAGCTCGTCGGCCAGCTGCGGAAGCTGGTCCTTGGAGAGCTTGCGGATGTCTTGCGGGTACTGAACCGTGTCGAGCAACGGTGTTTCGGGCCGATCTGACATGGCAGCGGACTTATCCGGAAGCGGCCGCCCTGTCACCAAGTCGGCGGGATTGAACGACGATTTCAGGGAATGCTCAGAATTTGCTCAGCGATCAGTCCTTGCAGTCGCCACAGGTCCCGCGAACTTCGATCACAGGACGGGCAGATGAAAAACCGGCCGTTGCCGCCGCCTTCCGAACTCCCCCGGAAAGTGCATCGTCGTCGATATGCACAGCCTGTCCACAATTGTCGCAGACCAGGAAGATGCAATCGTGAAGGCAATCAGGGTGAGCGTTGGCGACATAGGCGTTCGAGCTTTCCACTCGACGTGCGAGATTCGCGCTGACGAACAGGTCGAGGATGCGATAGACGCTGTTGGCCGCGACGCGCCGGTCCTGATTTTTGGAAACTGCCTCGGCGATGTCATAGGCGCTGGCCGGCCGATCGAACCCGGCGAGCGCACCGAACACGGCGGCGCGCATGTCGGTCCATTGCTCACCGCGGCTGGTCAGCCTTTGGCGGGCGGCGTCGCGAAGCGAGTCGCCTTCGTGGAGTTGATGCTCGTGTCGGCCCATGAACATGGGGAATAAACCTCGGGTCCGATCCCCGCAAGGAGCGCCACGTCTACTCGTTGGCGATCCGGTTCAGCTGATGACCCAGCGCGAGAATCCCGACGCCGACCACTGTGTACATTGCTTCCGTTCCGTCATGCGGAAGGCTGAGAGCCCCCGCCATGACTCCAAGGCCAAGACCGCCGACCGTGCTCGGCATCATGAAACCATGCTCGAGAATGCCACGCCCCAGAGCGATGGTTCCAAGGATCATTGCGAACGTCAGGCCGAATTCGTGAATGACAGGGCTTCCCAGGATCCCGCCCGCCGCGGAAAGCAACGCGAACAGGACGGCGGTTCCCAAGCAATGCACAAGGCACAGGCCCGAAAGCGTCATCGCTACCCGGTCCAGGCGCGCAGTGGGAATCGCAAGCAACATGTCGGGAAGTGATATAACGCCACAAAGGTAACGATACAATATTACATAAAGGATGGTGCCGTGCGCCTTGTCGCGCCCTGTTCAAAGGCCATATGGCGGGACCCAATGGACTCGGCCCTCTCTCATTCCGCAGCGAAAACCGGTTCTGCATCTCCGGAGCGCCCACTCGCCATTTCGAACTGGCTCTTGGCTGTGGCCTCGCTGGTCTTTCTGATGGTCGTCGTCGGAGGAATCACACGGCTGACCGAGAGCGGCCTTTCGATCACCGAATGGAAACCGGTGACAGGTGCCGTCCCCCCTCTTAGCCATGCCGCCTGGCAGCATGCCTTCGACCTCTATCGGCGGACGCCTGAGTATCTGGAGATCAACGGCCCGGCGGGAATGACGCTGGCGCAGTTCAAATTCATCTTCTTCTGGGAATGGTTGCATCGGCTGCTGGGGCGATTGATCGGCATCGCCTTCGCTTTGCCCCTTCTATGGTTCGCGGCAAAGCGAGCGATTCCGCAGGGTTACGGGTGGAAGCTTTTCGGTTTGCTCGTCCTTGGCGGAGTCCAGGGCGCGCTAGGTTGGTACATGGTCATGTCCGGCCTCGTCGACCGAACCGATGTCAGCCACTTCCGGTTGTCTGCCCACCTCCTTCTGGCCTTCGCAATCATGAGCGCCTTGATCTGGGTCGCCCTCGATCTGCGTCAGGTGGCGCGAACGGGTGAAAATCGGCCAGCGCGTCTCCCGGGCCCCGCCATCGCGACGATCGGTGTCCTGGCGATCCAACTGCTTCTCGGCGCATGGGTTGCCGGGCTCAATGCCGGCCAAGTCGCGAGCGATTGGCCGGCCATGCAGGGCCGTTTCTTCCCCGAGGGCGTGGACTGGTCGAATGGCGCGCTCTTCGCGCTCACACACGATCCTTACCTGATTCATTTCGTCCACCGCTGGTGGGCCTGGGTGGTGGTGGCCGCGCTCGTAATTTTTGCCCGGAGAATTCGCTCAAGACCGAAGGGTCGCGCGGCTTCGATCGCGATCCACTCAGCCTTCGGCACCCAGATCCTGCTCGGCATCTTCACGGTGCTCAGCGGCGTCGCGATCTGGCTCGCAGCCCTGCACCAGGCGGTCGGCGCTGCACTGCTCGCCGCGACGGTGTGGGGCGCGCACGTCCTGGGACGGCGCGGCCCGTGAGTGTCGTTTCGGTCTATTGCGTATTCGCCAATTCCGGAGAGGCGGAGCGAATTGGACAAACCGTCGTCGAAGAGGGTCTTGCAGCCTGCATCAACATCCTCGGGCCGTGCAGTTCGATCTATCGGTGGCGAGGAGCGATCGAGAGCTCAAACGAAGTGCCCGCCATCCTCAAGACCACGGCCGAAGCGGCCGATTCCCTGATCGCGCGCCTCGCCGCGATGCACAGCTATGATGTACCATGCGTCGCCGTCTGGCCGATTGAGAAGCTCCTGCTGAGCTACTCGGAATGGGTCGAAGCGGCCGTTATTCCCCAGCAATAACTAGGCATCAGCCTCCGGCTGGTGCGCCAGCATCACGATTTCGGTCTTATCCTGCAGCTGCCCGTACTTGTACTTGTACGAATAACCGTAAGCGCTCGCTTCTTCCGTCGACTTGGTCAGCGTCGCACCGAGGATCGCAGCGCCCGTCGTCCGGAGCCTGCTGACCGCCTCCTGAGCGGCGCCGGTCCGCGTCTTGCCGCTTTCGACCACGAGCACGACATCCTCGCAGACCGATGCGATTAGCGGGGCGTCCGCTAGCCCGAGCACCGGCGGGGCGTCGACGATGACCACTTCGAACTGGTTCGAAGCTTCGCGAATGATCGCCCGGAAGCGCCCACTGGCCAGGAGATCGGCAGGATTGGGCGGCACCGGACCGCATGCCAGCAACCACAGTTTTTCATATTGCGTGGCGGTGACGTGATCCACGAGCTGCGCATCGCTTGTCAGTAGCTTGGTCAGGCCCTTGCTGTCGGACAATGAGCGGAAGGCTGGTTTCCGAAGGTCGCCGTCGATCAGAATTACCGACTTGCCGAGGCGCGCGAAGTTGTGGGCGAGAGCGACCGCGGTCGAGGACTTGCCTTCCGCCGCTCGTGCACTCGTCACGACCATCGTCTTGGGGACGCCCTGTTCGGTGCTGAATCGGAGCGAAGTGGCCACAGTCGCATAGGCCTCGGACGTCGGCGATGAAGGATCTTCCAGTTCCTCCAGCAGCGGAACCTTGCGCGCCCGCCTCGGAATGGCGCCCAGGCAGGCCAGCCCGAGCTTGGAGCGAACGTCGGCGCGCGTACGGATCGTGTCATTGATGAATTCGAGCCCCAATGCGGCTAGTACGCCGACAATTCCGCCGAGCACGATTCCGACGAGCACGTTCCAGATGAGCTGTGGTTTGAACGGACCGCTCGGAACGTCGGCACGGTCGACGATGGATACAGGGGCGGCGCCGATCCCACCTGCGACCCCGATCTCCTTGTAGCGTTGGAGAAGGGCATCGTAGAGAGCGCGGTTCGTATCAACTTCGCGCTGGAGGATGTTGTACTGGATGCTCCGGCCGCGAAGGTCGAGCACTTGACCCTTTAGACCAGCCACTCGGCCCTGCAGGGCGCGTTCGGCGGCAAGCGCGGCGCGATATTCAGCCTGGAGCCCGTTCAGCCGACTTCCCGAAGCGCTCGAAGTTTCTTGAGCGATTTGGCGATCCAACTCCGCGATCTGAGAGCGAAGGCTGACCATCTCCGGATGATCCGGCTTCATCAAAGTCCGCTTTTCCTGGTACTGGGCTTCGAGTTGAGCACGCGACTGGCGAAGCGCGCTACTGCTGGCGGTGACCTCTGAAGTTGGCCCGACGGCTAGCCCCGCGCGATACGCGCCTTCCGCTGCCACGCGGCGCGCAGTGGCTTGGGCGAGTGCCTCGTTAAGCTGAATTAGCGACTGGCCCTGGAGCGAGCCGCCGTCGGATGCCGACTTGCCGTCCTCCTCGACACTCGTGTTGATGATGCCCTCGGTTTGGGCATAGGAAACGAGCTGTCGCTCGGAACGCTCAAGATCGCCTCGCGTCTTGTTGATCTGCCGCTGCAGGAATGAGCGCGCATAGGATGATGAATCGTAGCGGCGCTGCAGGATCGAATTGATGAACGAGTCGGCGTAGGCGTTCGCGATCTGCGCGGCGAGCTGGGGCGAATCGGAAACGTAGGTGAGCTCGATGAGCGTTCCGACCTCAGGCGCTTCGACGCCGAGGCCGCCCGCGACGCTGGCCGAAGCCTGACGAAGACGAGCGGCGGGAGTTGCGCTCTGGTCCGCGAACTTGGGGTTGCCGGCGAGGTTGAGGTCCTCCGCAACTCTTTGAGCCAGGGTGCCGCTCTTCAGCAGCCCGACTTGCGTCGCAATGAAGTCATAGGTGCCGACGTCGGACGAGGCATCCTGATCATCCTTGTCGCCCATGATCTGCACGCGAGGCGGACTGACCTCGAGCGTCACATCGGCTCGATAGAGAGGCGTCGTCAGCAGCGTGATCAGGACTCCCAGCAGGAGGCCGAGCACGATGGCCCCGAGAATCATCCAGCGCCAATGGTGAAGGATGCGAAGCAGGCGGGCGATATCGATCGCAGGCGGGGCCGAAGGTTCGTTGCTCGGTAATGGTGCACCCAGATGCGGTCCGACCTGCCAGCCGCCGCCATCGCGCAGTGTGATGTCCCTGTTCAACGGACATCTCGCGGGTGGTTGCAGATCATTGTCAGAGCGATCACTCCTAGAACGGCCGGAAGATCGAAAGTATCGGGAAGCTGTTCAGGATCTGCCTGTACGCGGCCTTCACGCCATTCCCGTCGACCACGATGATATCCCCGGGATAGATTTTCGGGTCCGTGTTTTCGCCGCGCCGGATACTGATCAGATCGAAGGCGGCAGCTTGCCGCTTGCCATCGATCGTACGGAAGACTGCGACGCGCCGTGCGTTCGCGTCCTCGTTAATTCCGCCGGCGAGCGCTACGGCTTGCATTAGGCTGAGCTCGCGCGTCGCCGGGAAGGCGCCCGCGCTTTTCACGGCTCCGTCGACAGTGACGCTACGCTTCGCCGAATCCTTGATCCCGACGCTGATGTCTGGGTTCTCCAGGTATTTCTCACCGAACTTCTTCGTCAGAGTGTCGTCGAGCTGCGCTGTGGTCATATCGACAGCTCGAACCTCTCCGATGAGTGGCATTGAGATCTGGCCGGTCAGGTCGACCTGATAGTCGCCGGTCAGGTCCGGCATCCGAAAAACCTTCACTGAAACGATATCCATCGGAGCGATTCGATAGCCGGATTCCAGCGTCGCCACGGCAGGCGCATCTGGTGCCCCGAACGCCCCGGCGTCGTCATAGGCGATGGGCCCGCCCCGCGTTGAACTGCAGGCGGCCCCTGCGATCATGAGCAGCGCGCACATCAAAGCGCGGACTGCAGCAATCGGACGATACGTTGGCGACACGGCGGTCAACACATTTCCCTCAGCCAGGCGGCTCACCCTTATGAAGCCATCGAATAGTTGGCAACGAGATCGGTGGACCCCGCCTGCCGCATCCCGGCAGTTTGAAGGAACCAGCGCTCGTCGTCCTCCAGTCCAATCGCCGTCAGGACCCCGGTCCAGTACGCGCCGGTGTCCAGTCCAATGCGATTGGGACGCTCATCGACCTGCTCTGAAATCGTGTGCCCGTGGACCACGATTCGCCCGTGGTCGCTCTCGTCAGCGAGGAAAGGATCGCGAATCCAGCGGAGGTCCGGAGCGGTCTGCTCGGCGAGCGGCGCTCCGGGCCGAATTCCGGCGTGAACGAACAGGTACTTTCCGAACGTTGCCGTGTCTTCAAAGCTGGCAAGGAACCTGAGATGGTCCTTCGGGATCGCGCGACGAAGCAAGCGAAGGGCCGCTGGCGGCTCGCGGCACTCGAGGTCGACCGGGTCGAGCCCGTAGCTGCGCGCGCATTCGGCGCCGCCGAAGCTCAGCCAGTCGGGAAGGATATCCGTTTCACCGGACATGATCCGAAGCAGCACTTCTTCATGGTTGCCCATCAGGAAGATGGGCTTGGCGAAATCCGGCTTGTAGGTTCTTAGCCGCTCCACGACGCCGGCAGAATGCGGGCCCCGGTCAATTAGGTCTCCGAGAAAGACGACCGTCGTTCGTGCAGCCTTTCTTGCCTCACTGTCATCGGCGATCATTTCCAGAATCTCGTCCAGCAGGTCGAGACGGCCGTGGATATCGCCCACGGCGTAGGCGCGATGACCCTTGGGACCCATGGATCTTGCACTGCGTAACACCGAGCCTCGGCCTCCCACGATTCCACCACGAACTCAGCCCAGAGCATTCCCCGGGCATAAAATATCTCAATCGGTCCAATCGAATTGGCAGGTCCGACACCGCCGTAACACGAGGAAACCCTGACGTAGAGCAATTGCTCCATAATGGATGAGCTTTGCTGCCGAAACCGCCTCACCAAGGTGCATTTGGACTTTATCGGAGCCGCGTACCGACTGGTCGCATCGCCTGCCCGGCTGGACGGAAATTCAGCTCAAGTCGCAATGAGGCAACAGTTTCCGTCCGCTTCAGCCCGGATGAGAACGGCCGCTTTGTCAGTGGCTTACGCTCCCTGAAGCAAAAAAATCGCGTCCTGGTTCAAGGCCGGCCGAAACTGACGGCGGTAACTTGCGTTTCATCCATTCCGGTGCAAAGACAAGTCCAAGACGGATAGTGTCGCGAGGAGAAGGGCATGTCGGCCCCAGGTCCGATCCGTAAGTGTACTGCAGCCTTCGTCGTGATTGCGACGCTGGGGAGTTCGGCGGCGGCCGCCGCTCCTGCAGCACCGCCGCGCGTGGTCGATCCTCTCGCTGTGGTCAGCATCTTCGGCACGGCCGAGTCCGCCGCGGCGATCTGCGCCGGGTCTTCGGCCGCGGCAGCAGCCGGAACCGCAGCGGCGACGACCGCCGGACAGGCACCCGGCACCGGATGCGTCCTGCCCGTCGTCGACGCTCCTCCTCCGCCTGTAGTCGAAACCGCGCCGCCCGAGGCGTTCGCCCCGCTCGCGCCGGCGACAGGTGGAATTGCCGCGTTTCCGTTGCTCGCGGGACTGGCGGCGATTGTCGGCCTGGCTGCCCTCATCCTGAGCAACAGAAGTGAGGACGGCGAGATCAACCTTCCGATCAGCCCTTAATCCAGAACCGTTGCCAACAAGCACCGCGGTTCAGCGGCGAATCTGGCAGCCTATTGAGTTTTGCAACCTAGCCGCGTTCGCCCAAGCCCTGTTGCGTGGGAGGAGCCTGGTTCGTACCCAGTGCAGTCCAGCGCGAAGCAGCGTTGCAGCTGCTCGTCAGCGTGATCTGCTGGCCGGCCTGGAAAGGCCGGGCGTAGGGCCAGCATTCTTGCGGTCCGCCCGCCGACAGGCAAAGCTGACCGTTAGTAGCGCTCCAGGTGCCAGGAACGATACGGCCCGCCGGCGTCTGGATTCGAGCGACCCCACCGGCGTCGAAATAGACGGTGTTGGTCACCCCGTTGGTTTCGACCTGAATTGATTGACCGGCGATCTCCGAACCGGGAGCCCATTGCGCAATCGCCGCCATCGGCGCTCCAAGCAGAAGGATTCCCGTCACAGATTTCGTGAGCACTCGCGCCACCATGCCAGCCTCCTCGGTCAAAAAAGCGCCGGATCATCGTCTCTCGACCGTCCGACCAACAACATTCCGAAACGGGTATTGTTGCAACGGGTACGACCGTCAGTTGACCGGTGCAAGCAAAGCGAACTTCGGAATCGATATGTCGAAGGATTCTCCTTCCTCATCGACCATCTGATAGCATCCGCTCATCGATCCGTTGGGGGTGTCGAGCGGGCAGCCGGAGACATAATCGAAACTTCCGTCAGGCGGGATCAGCGGCATCTCGCCGACCACGCCTTCGCCATGGACTTCGTGAATCGTGCCGCGGCCGTCGGTGATGCTCCAGCTCCGGGACAGCAATTGGACCGATCGATCCGACCCATTCTCGATGCGGACATGATACGACCAGAACCAGCGATTGATCGATGGGTCCGACTGTTCGGCAAGATAGCTGACCGCAACTCGAACGGTGATTCCGCGCGTCGTCGAAACGTTCGGAAACAGCATTGCGAGCGTGTCGAGACCAGTCACGTTATCAAGATTAAACAGCGGCGCGATTTAGACAACGGCCTATATGAGCCCGCCGGCCCGGAGAAGCCGATCGGTCAGACGAGAACGCGCCGCGATCAGTGCTGCAGAACGACCGGTCAGAATGTCGCGATGCAGAAAATGGCCGGTCAGCTGAAGACCTTGCTCGATCTCAGGCCAGGTCGAATTGCCACCGACTTGCAGAAAGCTCGGGAGCACCAGCAGCTTGTCTGAGTAAGGCTCGGCCTCCGCAGCACTGACCGCGCGCCCCGATCGAGGGCTCACCGCAACCAGGTTGCCATTGGAACCGGAGACCGCGCAGCGATCGAGATCGAGCCCGAACCCGAGCTCGGCAAGCAACAATAGTTCGTAGCGCACCAGTGAACCCGCCCAGCCGAGCGCTGACGGCGCCGCTTCGACCAACGCAAGAAGTGCGTCGAGCGCGGCGTACAGCCGATCATAGGGCTGCGCTTCGGGAAGCGCAGTCGCCGTCAGCGCGGTGACCCATTCGATCGCGGCTGCGGGAAGCGGTTCCGACAACAGCGGCCCGCGACTGTGGCTCAGCTCGATTCCCGCACGGGCGAGTTGGTCCTCCGTTCGCGACCGGAGCCGCGCATGGACGAGATTGCCCGGAATCAGCACGGGCCGCATCCGCCGACCGCGGGCACCGCGAACATAGGCCGCCTGCAGCCCATCCTTCGGGGTCATCAGCCGCACGACCGCGCCATGCTCCGCATGATTGCGTATCGCGCAAACGATGGCGGGTGTTTCGATGTTCAAGACATCAGCCCGCCGGGTGGAAATAGTCGTAGAGCTGTCGGGCCATCGTCCTGCTTATCCCCGGCGCCCGCTCGAGGTCTTCCAGGGCCGCGCCCTTCACGGCCCGTGCGGTCCCGAAGTGCATCAGCAATGCCCGCTTGCGGTTGGGACCGATCCCCGGAACGTCGTCCAGCGTGGACGTGGTCAGGCTCTTCGCCCGCTTCGCCCGGTGCGTGCCGATGGCGAAGCGGTGCGCCTCGTCGCGGAGCCGCTGGAGATAGAACAACAGAGCCGAGTTCGGCTGCAGGGTGATCTCGCGGCCGCCGGGGAGGTGAAAGACCTCGCGGCCCTCGCGGCCATGATGCGGGCCCTTGGCGACACCAACCAACGGGACGTCGTGGACGCCGGCATCCTCCATCACCTCGCAGACGGCAGAAACCTGACCCTTTCCGCCGTCAATCAGGATGAGATCGGGCCACTCACCGCTCTGCCGATCGGGGTCGTCCTTCTCCAGGCGGGCGAAGCGCCGCTCGAGCACCTCCCGCATCATCGCGAAGTCGTCGCCCGGGTTGGTTTCCGGCCGCTTGATGTTGAACTTGCGATAGCTGTTCTTGCGGAAGCCCTCGGGGCCGGCGACGATCATCGCGCCGATCGCGTTCGTGCCCATGATGTGGCTGTTGTCATAGACCTCGATGCGCTTCGGCACGTCCGACAGCTCGAACGTATCCGCCAGCTCGCGCAGGATCTTGCCCTGAGTCGTCGTTTCGGCGAGGCGGCGGTCAAGCGCCTCCTCGGCATTGCGCCGCGCCTGGTCGAGGAGCTTCTTGCGGTCGCCGCGCTTCGGAACCTCGATGGCGACGCGGCGGCCTGCCCTCTCCGACAGCGCCTCCTCCAGCACGTCCGTGTCGGCGAGCTCCCGGTCGACGAGGATGCGCTTCGGCGGCGGCATGTCCTCGTAGAACTGGACGAGGAAGCTCGACAGCACTTCAGCTTCCGGCACGTCGATGGTGTGTGCGGGGAAGAAGGCGCGGTGTCCCCAGTTCTGCCCACCACGGATGAAGAAGCCCTGGATCGACATCGTGCCACCCTTGCAGGCGAGTGCGAAGACGTCGGCGTCACCGAGCCCTTCGGCATGCACCGTCTGCGAACCTTGAATATAGGTCAGTGCCCTCAGCCGATCGCGGTAAACCGCGGCCAGTTCGTAATCCTGCTTCTCGGCCGCGATGGCCATCTGCCTCGACAGCCGAGCCTGAACGCCGGTGGACTTGCCGGACAGGAAGTTCTTCGCGTCCTCGACCAGCTCGTCGTAATCCTCTTCGCTGATCCGGCCGACGCACGGCGCCGAGCAACGCTTGATCTGGTAGAGCAGGCACGGCCGAGAGCGGTTCTCGAAATAACTGTCGGAGCAGCTCCGCAGCAGGAACAATTTCTGAAGCGCGTTGAGTGTCCGCGTGACCGACCCGGCGCTTGCGAACGGACCGAAGTACTGACCCTTCGTCCGCCGCGCACCACGATGTTTCTGCACTCGCGGGAAGGCGTGGTCCTCGCGGAGGAGGATGAATGGAAAGCTTTTGTCGTCGCGAAGAAGCACGTTGTACGCGGGCCGGAAACGCTTGATCAGCTGCGCTTCGAGGAGCAGCGCCTCCGCTTCGGTCCGCGTCGTCACAATCGTCATCGACCGCGTCTGCGCGACCATCCGCTGCAGCCGCTTCGGAAGCCGTGCGACCTGCGTGTAGTTGGTGACCCGGTTTCTCAGGGCCCGCGCCTTTCCGACGTAGAGCACGTCGCCGCGAGCATCCTGCATCCGGTAAACGCCAGGCCGGACCGGCAAAGTCTTTAGAACCTCGCGGATCGCCGCGACGCCCTTTTCGAGATCGGGCTGGTCCGCTCCGCGGACAGCATAGGTTGCCTGCTCCTCGTTGAACCGCTCTGCGGCTCCAGGTTGTTCGGGACGGTCGGCCTTGCTCACACGGAGGAGATAGGCGCTAGCCGAAGCTCGCGCGAGGGGTCAGGCGGCGGCCATTTCCCTAGCTTCGGCGCTGACCTCCTCGCTGAACATCCATTCAACGGCGGCGCGAGCGTGGATCGCGGTCGTGTCGTAGACGGGAAGCACATTGGCCCTCGTGTCCACTGCGAGCACGAGTTCCGTACAGCCGAGGACGATCGCCTGGACCTTGTGCTTCGCCAAGTCGGTGATCAGGGTCTTGAGCTTGCGCTGGCTGTCGCGGACCACGCGGCCGTAGGCGAGCTCGTCATAGATGATCCTGTCGACCTCGGTGCGCCACTCCGACGTCAGTTCGTGAATGACGATGCCACGCTGCTCGTAGGGTTCGCGGGCAAAGGGCTCGGTCATGGTGAAGCGAGTGCCAAGGAGGGCGATCCGGGAACGGCGATCGGCGACAAGCCTTTCCGCAGTCGCTTTGCGGATGTCGATCAGCGGCAGGGCGGTTGCTGCGGCCACCTCGGCGTGGGCGCGGTGCATGGTGTTGGAGGCAAGCAGGAGAGCCTCGGCACCGGCCGCCTTGAGCCGCTTCGCAGCCTCGACGATCAGCCCGTTGCCGCCTTCGAGGTCGTTAGCCCGATGGAATGCGGCATAGTCTTCGAAGTCGAGGCTTTCGATCACTAGCCGCGCGCTGTGCAGGCCGCCGAGGCGTTGGGCGACGCCGCGATTGAGATGATCGTAATAGAGTGCGGTCGACGACCAGCTCGCCCCGCCGATAATGCCAAGCTTGCGCAAAGGTGCGACCCCTTCCCCCAACGCCCATTCCAGACCGGGCGACCGGCTGGGGGCTTCAACCCAGAAACAATGTCACGAACCTCAAATCGCGGCAGCGATTTCAGTTAGAACAAACTCCACATTTTGCCTCGGTCGCGCAACGGCTTATCGAGGCTTCATGCGACGGGCCGTGGAAATCGCGACGAACCGATGAAGACCGAGCGGCAAGCGAGCAACGCCGCCCTGCTGGTCCGGCCGGCATCGTTCGGCTTCAACCCGGAGACCGCGGCAAGCAACGCCTTTGCCAGCGCGGCGGCGGAAGACATCGGGGACGCGGTCCTTCGTGAGTTCGACTCCGTCGTCCAGCGATTGGATGGTGCCGGAGTCGAAGTCCTCGTCCTGGAGGATTCGCCCGAACCGCCGAAGCCAGACGCGATCTTCCCGAACAACTGGGTTTCGTTCCACTCCGATGGGACGATGGTCCTCTTTCCGATGGAAGCCGTGAGCCGGCAGATTGAGCGGGAACCGGCGCGGCTGACGGCCCTCCTTGTCGAGCGAGGGTTCGAGGTGCGGCGGACGATCGATCTGTCGCACCACGAGCGGCACGGACGCTTCCTCGAAGGGACCGGAAGCCTCGTTCTCGACCGCACCGAGCGCCGCGCTTTCGCCAGCCTCAGCCCGCGGACCGATCCGCATGTCATCGCCGATTTCGACGACCGGCTCGATTACACGACGCTGCTTTTTGCCGCACATGACCGAGCTGGGCGGCCAATCTACCATACCAACGTCCTCCTCAGCCTCGGCACTCGCTTCGCGGTTCTCTGCACCGACGTGATCGAGAAGGAATATCACCAGCTATTGATCGACGAGATCGAAGCCTCCGGCCGTGCGGTTATCGGTGTGGATTTCGATCAAATGCATTCCTTCGCCTGCAACATCATCGAGCTCGAAGATCGCTCGGGCGGGCCCGTCATCGCGATATCGTCGGCGGCGAAAGCGTGCCTGCAATCGGATCAGCTGAGACGGCTCGAGTCCTTCGGTGAACTGCTCGATGTACCCATCCCGACAATCGAGCGCGTCGGCGGCGGAGGCATCCGCTGCATGATCGCGGACGTGCATTTGCCGCGCATCAGCCTAGATTCTTGACGATTTCCTCGACCATCTTCTTGGCGTCGGCGAGCAGCATCATCGTATTGTCCCGATAGAAGAGCTCGTTATCGACGCCGGCATAGCCGACACCGCCCATCGAGCGCTTCACGAACAGGACGGTCCGCGCCTTCTCCACATCGAGGACCGGCATCCCGTAGATCGGCGAGCTCTTGTCCGTCTTGGCCGCGGGATTGGTGACATCGTTGGCGCCGATGACGAAGGCGACGTCCGTTTGGGCGAATTCGCTGTTGATGTCCTCCAGCTCGAAGACATCATCGTAAGGCACGTTCGCCTCGGCGAGCAGGACGTTCATGTGGCCCGGCATGCGCCCTGCGACCGGGTGGATTGCGAATTTCACGCGAACGCCTTCCTCCTTGAGCAGGTCGGTCATTTCGCGGAGGGCGTGCTGCGCCTGGCTGACGGCCATACCGTAGCCCGGGACGATGATAACCTGGTCGGCCTGACTCATGAGGAAGGCTGCATCCTCTGCCGAGCCGCGCTTGTAGGCGCGGTCGATGACTTCTCCGCCCGCTCCCGCGACCGCATCGCCGCCGAAGCCGCCGGCGATGACCGAGATGAAGCTTCGATTCATTGCGCGGCACATGATGTAGCTGAGGATCGCGCCCGAGCTCCCAACCAGAGCGCCGGTGATGATCATCGCGCTGTTGTGCAGCGTGAAGCCCATCGCCGCCGCGGCCCAGCCCGAATAGCTGTTCAGCATGGAGATCACGACGGGCATGTCCGCGCCGCCGATCGGGATGATCAGCAGGAATCCGATGGCGAAACTTAGGCCCATGACCGTGAAGAAGACCCACGGGTCCTGGTCCTGCGTGAAGTAGGCGATCAGCCCGAGGATCGCGACGAGCGTGCCGAGATTGATGACGTGGCGGCCGGGAAGCAGGATCGGCTTGCCCGACATGTTCCCGTTGAGCTTGAGGAAGGCGATCACGGAGCCGGAGAAGGTGATGGCGCCGATCGCGACACCGAGTCCCATCTCGACGCGGCTGACTTGCAGGATGCCATCTGGGCCGAGAATCCCGAAAGCGTCCGGATTTAGGAAGGCTGCGGCGCCGACCAGCACTGCGGCCATGCCGACGAGGCTGTGAAATGCTGCGACCAGCTGAGGCATCGCAGTCATCTGGATCTTGCGAGCAGTGACGAGCCCGATCGTGCCGCCGATGGCAATGGCGACAAGGATCTCGACCAGGCTGAGAGGATCGAACTCTAGACCCGCCGTTACCGACCGATCGCCCGAAACGACGCTCGCTCCGAGGCCATGTGTAATCAGCGTCGTGACAACCGCTATCGCCATGCCGATCATCCCGGCGCGGTTGCCTCGGCGGCTGCTCTCTGGGCTCGACAGTCCCCTCAGCGCGAGGATGAAGCAGACACCGGAAACGAGATAAGCGAGAAGCACCCAGGCGGGCGTGTCGTGCACAGCATCCACGCTCTAGCGCTCCTTCTTCTTGTACATTGCAA
>Ga0307415_100000146_pt1 | contig 31400 bp, 28 predicted proteins | sample DK1Cmetagenome_FD_204524 | JGI IMG/M metagenome (GOLD analysis project Ga0307415, IMG submission 204524) | Maize rhizosphere microbial communities from greenhouse at UC Davis, California, United States - DK15-C-2 | ecosystem: Host-associated > Plants > Roots > Rhizosphere > Soil | place: USA... | reverse complement strand
ATGACCGGGGTCGGCCTGCTGCTGATGTCGGGGATCCAGACTGGATCCGGATGGACGACCCTGCTCGGCGGCTTCCTGGTCGCGGGCGCCGGGGTCGGCCTGCTCAACCCGGTGATCGCGGCCGTGGCCGTGAGCGTGGTGCCCAAGCAGCACAGCGGCATGGCGGCCGGCATCAACGACACCTTCCGGCAGGTCGGCATCGCCGTGGGCATCGCGCTGTGGGGGGCGATCCTGGTCGGCCGCGGCGCCGACAGGATCGCCGAGCTGCTGGCGGGGACTCCCGTCCCCGGCGGCGAACGTCCGCGCGAGCTCCTCGAGGCCGCCTCCTCGGGCAACCTGGACCGGGCCCTCGCCGCGGTTGCCCCACCGGCCCGGCAGCTCGTCGCGAATGTCGCCGCCGGGGGGTTCCTCACCGGCCTCAACGCCGTGCTGACCCTGGCCGCCCTGCTCAGCTTCGCCGGTGCGGTCCTGGTCCTGTGGCTGGTTCAAGCGCGCACCATCCAGCGGCCGCCGCTGGAGCCGGAACGCCAGCCCGACTCTGAAGCCCTGCCGGAAGCCGCCGACGCCTGAGGGAGGCCGCAGGTGCAACTCGCTGGCGTGGTGTGGGCTATGCGCCATGGATGCGAGCGTGCTGTAGCTGGCCGCACCGCCGGAGACGACCAGCCACGACCGGGTGGGAGGCCGGGCAGGGGTGGGGGACTGAGCTGTGAGGATCCGCCCTGAGGGTTGTGTGAGGGCCGAAGTGAGGTTCCCGGTTAGGACTCCCAAATGCGGTCTGGTGCCATCGGGTTCCATAGCCGGAGTTCCTGCGCAGCGAAGGTCGGGACGCGAAGCCGGCCGTGTGAGGTTCTTGGAGCGTGGGCGGTGGGACGCAGGAGTGAGATGATGAGAGAGGCGCTGGGCAAGCGGGTGGTCATGATCACCGGCGACGCCCGCCAGGTCGCCGAGGCGGTCGCCGCCGAGCTCGGGGTGGACGAGGTCTTCGCCGAGGTCCTACCCGAGGACAAGGACGCGACCGTGGCCGACTTCCAGCGCCGGGGCCTGAAGGTAGCGATGGTCGGCGACGGCGTCAATGACGCCCCCGCCCTGGCCGGGGCGGATGTGGGCATCGCCATCGGCGCCGGCACCGATGTGGCCATCGAGTCGGCCGGAGTCGTGCTCGCTTCCGACGACCCCCGCGGGGTCGTCGGAGTGATTCGCCTGTCACAGGCCAGCTACCGCAAGATGCTCCAGAACCTGGGCTGGGCAACCGGCTACAACGTACTGGCCGTGCCGGTCGCGGCCGGGTGCTGGCCTGGGCCGGCGTCACCCTGGCCCCGGCCGTCGGCGCCGTGCTGATGAGCCTGTCGACCATCGTGGTCGCCCTCAACGCCCAGCTGCTGCGTCGCGTCGATCTGCGCCCCAACCAGGCATAGGCCCGTGGGTCGGCGGGTTGGGATCGCAGCCGCTACCTTCAGCGACCCTGGCTGGCACTGTTGCATTGGCTGTGACCGCAGCCGAAGAGCACGACTCCCGGCATGAGAGCCTGCCGCCCGCGCCCTGCTCCAGCTGCACGATCCGCCTTCGCCGGCTTCCGCTTCACCCGACGTGATCGTCGTTGCTGTCCGCTGGTAGCTGCGCTTGGGGCTGTCGTACCGCGACGTCGAGGAGCTGCTCATCGAGCCCGGTGTCGAGGTTGACCACGTGATGGTGTACCGGTGGGTGCGGCGCTTCACGCCGCTGCTGGCCGAGGCTGCTCGACCCTGCCGCCACCGGGTCGGTGACTGCTGGCACGTGGACGAGACCTAGGTGAAGGTCGCCGGACGGTGGCGATATGTCTACCGAGCCATCGACCAGTTCGGCCAGGTCGTCGATGTGTTTGTCGCCAGACGCCGAGTCGCCAACGCCGCCCGCCGGTTCTTGGGGCGGGCCATCGGCGACGACCAAGGTCATCGCCGTTGAGGTCGCCACCGATCAGGCGCCGGTGTATCCGAGCCTGCTGGAGGAGCTGCTGCCAGCGGCATGGCACCGCACCGACTGCTAGGCCAACAACCGAGTCGAGGCGGATCACGGCCGGCTGAAGGCGCGTCTGCGGCCGATACGAGGGCGTACGCAGGAACGTAGCGCTAGGGTCGTCATCGCCGGACATGGGTTCATCCAGATCCTTCGGCGTGGACACTTCGAGCTGGCCGTTTGTAAGCCGCCGGATCGGCGTGTGGCGATTGCGTTCGACGAGCTGACCATGGCCATCTGATCAGCTGAGGTTGCGTCTTCAGCATGCCCTGGGTCGGGCGCAACGCAACACTGCCAACACTGCCAACCAGGTCAACTGAGCGAGAACCCGGCCAGGCGGCGTGCCCCTTCGAGGAGGACGTCGGTCTCGGCGGCCAGGGAGAGGCGGACCCACCCTTCACCGGCGGGACCGAAGGCGGTGCCGGGGGCGACCGCGACGCGCTGGTGGCGGAGCAGATCCAGGGCGAACTGGCGGGCGCTGGGCGCCCGGTCGGCGACGTCCACCCAGGCGTAGAAGGCGCCGGCCGGCCGGTGGCAGGCCACGCCCAGCTGCTCCAGCAGTGTCACCAGCCGGTCGCGTCGCTCACGGTAGACGTCGCGCATCCCCGCCACCTGCTCCTGGGGCCCGGTGAGGGCGGCCAGTGCCGCCAGCTGGGCCGGCGCGTTGACACACGACAGCAGTGCCTGCTGGAGCCGGCCCAGCGGGGACGGCACCCCGGCCGGGACGATCAGGTAGCCGACCCGCCAGCCGGTCATCGCGTAGGTCTTGGAGAAGCTGTAGCAGGAGATGACCCGGTTCGGGTGGCCGAGGGCGGCCGGGCTGGCGAAGCTGCCGTCGAAGGTGATGGCGTCGTAGCACTCGTCGGAGATCACCCAGAGATCGCGCTCGGCGGCGAGGTCGAGAAGTTCGCGCAGGCGGTCGGGCGGGATGATCGTGCCCAGCGGGTTCGACGGTGAGTTCAGCACGATCGCCCTTGTGCGTGGCCCGACGGCCCGCTCCAGGTCCTCGGCGGCGGGCAGGAAGCCCAGCTCGGGGCGGAGCGGGTACAGCCGCTCGGCCGCGTGGACCAGCCGCGCCATCATCCGGAAGTTGGGCCAGCCCGGGTCGGGCAGCAGCACCTCGTCGCCCGGCTCCAGCACCCCGAGCATGGCCAGGTAGATCGCCTCGATCCCGCCCGCGGTGACGATCACCTGGTCCGGCTCGATCGAATAGCCGTTCAGCCGGCGAACCTTGGCCGCGACCGCCTCACGCAGGGCCGGCACCCCGGCGCTCTGCACGTAGCAGGTCCAGCCATCCCGGGCGGCCCGGTGGGCGGCCTCGACCACGTGCGGGGGCGTGGCGAAGCTGGGCTCCCCGACCTCGAGGTGGATCACGTCCCCGGCCGCCCACGCCAGTTCCATGAGCTCCCGGATGCCGGAGGGCGGCAGCGACGCAGCCGCCTGCGAGAACCGCATGTCGCCTCCCTTGCATCGACGGAACGCCAGGTGCGAAACTACCACGACGTTAAGATATCTCCCTGCGGGAGGCCCGATGGCGCAAGATCTCCAGTCGTTCATCGACTTCCTTGAGAAGCACCACCCCGAGGAGGTGCTGCGCGTCAAGCGCGAGGTGGATCCCGTCTACGAGGCCACCGCCATCCTGTGGCGCCTGGAGCAGGAGCGCCGCTTCCCGCTGGTCATCTTCGAGAACATCAAGGGCTCATCCCTGCCGTGCGTGGCCAACCTGCACGCCAGCTTCCCGCGCCTCGCCATGGCCATCGGCCTGCCGATCGACGCCACCCCGCGCGACTTCGTGCTCGAGTACATGAACCGGGAGGACCGGCCGATCCCGCCCGAGGTCGTCGACACCGGACCGGTCAAGGAGGTCGTCGTCACCGGGGACGACGTCGACGTCACCAAGCTCCCGACCCTCAAGTACCACGAGCTGGACTCCGGCCAGGTCGACCCCGGCTTCGAGGCCTTCCAGGGCCGCTACATCACCCTCGGCTACGACACCATGAAGGACCCCGACACCGGGGTCGCCAACGTCGGTATCTACCGGCTCCAGGTCAAGAGCCGCAACAAGTTCGGCATCCAGATCTCCGAGACGGCCCACGGCCACTACATCATGCGCAAGAACATCAAGCGCGGGCAGCCGACGCCCCTGGCCGTGTTCACCGGCGTCCATCCGGCGGTCGAGCTCGGTTGCCTGAGCTTCACCGGCATCGACGTGGACGAGTTCACCATCGCCGGGGCCATGTTGGGCGAGCCCCTGCAGCTGGTGCGCTGCGAGGCCATCGACCTGGAGGTGCCGGCCTGGGCCGAGATCGTCCTGGAGTGCGAGATCGACCCCACCGAGCGTGAGCCCGAGGCGCCGTTCGGCGAGTACCCGGGCACCTATGGGCCCGAGCGCAACAACCCGGTGGTGCACGTCAAGGCCATGACCATGCGCAGGAACGCCCACTACCACAGCTCGTTCGTGGGTCACCGCGACAACCTGCTGCTGTCGGGCGTGACCCGCAATAGCCAGATCTACAAGACCTGCCGCATCGCCAGCGGCGGGGTCAAGGCGGTGTACGTGCCGCCGTCGGGGCGCTCGCGCTACATCTGCTATGTGCAGATGGAGAAGCTGATCGAGGGCGACCCCAAAAACGCGGCCATGGCCGCCTTCACCGCCGACCCGTTCCTCAAGTACGTGGTGGTGGTCGACGACGACGTCGATATCACCAACGACGCCGACGTGTGGCATGCCATCGCCACCCGGGTGCGGTTCGACACCGATGCGTTCGTGGTCTCCCACGCCCGGGGGTCGCCCCTGGACCCGGCCTCCTACGACCCGGCGGGCGGCTCCCACCTGGTCACCAAGGTGGGCATCGACGCCACCCGCAAGGCCAATTATCCCCAGGAGATCTCGACCCCAGGGGTGGAGCGGGTCGATCTGGACGAGGTCTTCGGCGACCTCTGGCAGCGGACCCGCCGGGACTGACGCGCCGATGGCCGGGAGGGGTGTGCCGTGAAGCCCCCGCCGTTCGAGTACGTCGCCCCGGCCAGTCTCGAGGAGGCGGTCGCGGCCCTGGCCGAGCACGGCGACGAGGCCAAGGCGCTGGCCGGCGGCCAGAGCCTGGTGCCGCTGCTGGCCTTCCGGCTGGCCGCCCCGTCGGTGCTGGTCGACCTCAACGGCGTGGCCGGGCTGGACCACCTGAGCGAGGAGGGCGACCGGCTGGTGATCGGCGCCCTGGCCCGGCAGCGGGCGGTCGAGCGGCTGCCTGGCCTGGGCCGGCGCTGCCCCATGCTGGCCGAGGCGGTGGCCCAGGTCGGGCACGTGGCCATCCGCAACCGGGGGACGGTGGGGGGCAGCCTGGCCCATGCCGACCCGGCCGCCGAGTGGCCGGCCCTGGCCCTGGCTCTGGACGGCGAGTGCCAGGTGGTCGGCTCGCGAGGGACCCGGCTGATGCCGGTCGAGGACCTGCTGGTCAGCTACTTCACCACCACCCTGGAGCCCGACGAGCTCATCACCGAGCTGCACCTGACGCTGCCCGACGGCCGGGTCGGCTCCACCTTCGTGGAGCTGGCCCGCCGCCACGGGGACTTCGCCATCGTCGGGGTCGGCGCCCTGTTGGGGCTGGCCTCCGACGGCTCGGTGGCGCGGTCGCGGCTGGCCCTGATCGGCGTGGGCGAGCGGGCGGTGCGGGCACGCCGAGCCGAGGCGCTGCTGGAAGGCGAGCAGCCCGGCGACGAGCTGCTGGACGAGGCGGCGGCCGCGGTCGACGACGCGATCTCGCCCACCTCGGACCTGCACGGCTCGGCCACCTACCGCCGGCAGGTGGCCAGGGTGCTGACCCGGCGGGCGCTGGCCACGGCCAGGGCTCGGGCGGAGGGGAAGGAGGACGGGCCAGATGGTCAGGCGTGAGATCGAGCTGCGGGTCAACGGGCGCTCGCTGCGGGGGTCGACCGAGCCGCGAACCACCCTGGCCGACTTCCTCCGCGACGAGCTTGGCCTCACCGGCACCCACCTCGGCTGCGAGCACGGCGTCTGCGGGGCCTGCACCATCCTGCTCGACGGCCGCTCGGTCCGCTCCTGCCTGCTGTTCGCCGTCCAGGCCCAGGGCTCGGAGCTGCGCACCGTCGAGGGGCTGGCCGACCCCGACGGGCCGCTCCACCCCATCCAGGAGGCGTTCTCCGAGCACCACGGCCTCCAGTGCGGCTTCTGCACCCCCGGGTTCCTGATGAGCGTCTGCGAGCTGCTGGCCGACGACCCCGACCCCGACGAGCAGGAGATCCGCGCCTACCTGAGCGGCAACCTGTGCCGCTGCACCGGCTACCAGAACATCGTCGCGGCCGTGCAGGCCGCCGCCGGCAAGCTCCGGGAGACAGGGGCTGGGCCGGGTGGCTGAGCGCTGGGTGGGGCGGCGGCTGCGCCGCAAGGAGGACCGGCGGCTGCTCACCGGCGCCGGCACCTACGTCGCCGACCTGCGCCTGCCCGGCCTGCTGCACGCGGCCGTGGTGCGCAGCGAGGTCGCTCACGGCCTGGTCACACACCTGGACGTGGCCGCCGCCCGCCAGGCCGACGGCGTGGTCGCGGTCCTCACCGCCGCCGACCTGGAGGGCCGGGTCGGCCGGTTCCCCGAGGGTGCTCGCACCGAGATCTCCCCGGCGCTGGTCGAGAAGGTGCCCCTCGAGGTCCCCTCCTGCCCCATGCCGGTGCTGGCCACAGACCGGGTCCACTGGGTCGGCCAGCCCCTGGCGGTGGTGGTGGCCGCCGACCGCTACCTGGCCGAGGACGCCCTCGAGCTGGTCGAGGTCGACTACGAGCCGCTGTCGGCGGTGCGCGACCCCGAGACGGCGCTCGACCCGGCGACGCCCGTGCTCCATCCCGAGCTGGGCGACAACCTGGCCGCCCGCTTCGCCTTCTCGACCGGCGACGTCGACGCCGCCCTGGCCGCGGCCCCGTTCCGGCTGCGCCAGCGCTTCGCCATGGGCCGCCAGGCGGCCAACGCCATGGAGACCCGGGGCGTGGTGGCGAGCTGGGACCCGGGCCGCGAGGAGCTGACGGTCTGGGGGACCAACGCCCGCCCGCACTTGCTCCGCGCCTACCTGGCCGCCATGCTCGCCCTACCCGCCGAGCGGGTCCGGTTCATCGCCCCGGACATGGGGGGCAGCTTCGGCACCGGCGTCTACAGCGAAGACGTCCTGGTCCCGTTCCTGGCCCTGCACCTGCGGCGGCCGGTGCGCTGGCTGGAGGACCGGCGCGAGAACCTGACGGCCACCAGGCACGCCCGCGACCAGGTCCACGACCTGGAGGCCGGCTACGACGCCGAGGGGCGCATCCTGGCCCTGCGCGACCGCTTCGTGGTCGACAGCGGCGCCTACAACCCGTACGCCATCACCGTCTCCTACAACGCCGCCGCCCACCTGCGCGGCCAATACCGCATCGACGCCTACGCCTTCGAGGGCCGCAACGTCCTGACCAACAAGGCACCCGTGGCCCCGGTCCGCGGCGCCGGGCGGCCCGAGGCGGTGTTCGCCATGGACGGGATGCTGGACCTGATCGCGGCCGAGCGCGGACTCGACCCGGTGGAGGTCCGCCGGCGCAACCTCATCCCGCCCGAGGCCATGCCGTATCCGATGGGCATGCCCTACCGGGACGGAGTCGAGATCGTCTACGACCAGGCCGACTTCCCCGACCAGCTGGCCAGCGCCCTGGAGCTGTTCGGGTACGCCGAGCAGCGCGCCCGGCAGGCCGCCTGGCGGGCCGAGGGCCGGCGGATGGGGATCGGCGTCTCCTCCTACGTGGAGGGCTCGGGCTACGGCCCCCACGAGGGCGCCATCGTCCGGGTCGACCAGACCGGCCACGTGCTGGTCGTGACCGGGGCCAAGTCCCACGGCCAGGGCCTGGAGACGACCCTGGCCCAGGTCTGCGCCGACCAGCTCGGCGTCCACCCCGACCGGGTCACCGTGCGGGCGGGCGACACCGCCCTGATCGCCTACGGCATCGGCACCTTCGCCAGCCGCAGCGCCGTCACCGCCGGGACTGCGGTCGGACTCGCCGCCCAGGCCGTGCGGGCCAAGGTCCTGGAGGTGGCGGCCGGGCTGCTGGAGGCCGACCCGGCCGACCTGGAGCTGGCCGACGGCAAGGTGTTCGCCCAGGGCGCCCCGGGAACCGGGGTGACCTTGGCCGAGGTGGCGGCGGCCTGCGCGCCGGGGCCGCGCAGCCGGCTGCCGGAGGGGGCCGAGCCAGGCCTGGAGGCCCAGCGCTACTTCGTGCCGCCGACCGTCACCTTCGCCTCGGGCACCCATGTGGTGGCGGTGGAGGTCGACGAGGACACCGGGTTCGTCCGGCTGCTGCGCTATGTCACCGTCGACGACTGCGGCCAGATGCTCAACCCCACGGTGGTCGAGGGGCAGGTCCACGGCGGCGTGGCCCACGGGATCGGCAACGGACTGCTCGAGGAGGTCGTCTACGACGGCGACGGGCAGCTGCTCACCGGCAGCTACATGGACTACCTGGTCCCGACCACCGCCGAGGTGCCACCGATCCAGGTCGGCCACCAGACCTTCCTGTCCGACCGCAACCCGTTCGGCATCAAGGGAGTCGGCGAGGGCGGGGCGGTCTCGCCGCCGGCCGCCATCGCCGGCGCCGTCGCCGATGCGCTGCGGCCGCTCCAGGTCGACCTGAGTGAGCTCCCGTTGCATCCCGAGCGCTTGTTCCGCCGCATCCAGGAAGCCAAGGCACGGCAAAGGGGGTCCACCTGATGGAGATCAAGGGACTGGTCTGGGTCGGCACCGCAACCGACCGGTACGACGCCACCGTCGCGTTCTTCCGCGAGATGCTGGGGCTGTCGGTGTTCCACCAGAGCCCGGCCCTGACGGTGCTGGTCGCGCCGGGCGGGGAATGGGTGGAGGTCTTCGGGCCCGGCCACGAGCACTACGGCGAGTTCGACACCGGGCCGGTGGTGGAGTTCCTGGTCGAGGACCTGGAGGCGGCCCGGGCCGACCTGGAGGGCCGCGGCGTGGAGTTCCTGCACGAGAACCACAGCTGGGAGCAGTTCACCTGGGCGCACTTCCGGGCGCCGGATGGCAACATCTACGGCATCACCAGCGGGCCGTACAAGACCCGGTGACCTGGCGGTGAGGGGGCGGGATGGGGGAGGCGGTGAAGCGGCGGGAGCGTGACCGGCGGCCGGAGCGGCTGGTGATCGCCATGACCGGCGCGACCGGCGTGATCTACGGCGTCCGGCTGCTGGAGACGCTGCGCGACACCTCGGTCGAGACCCACCTGGTCATGAGCGAGTGGGCGCGGCGGACCATCATCGCCGAGACCGACCGCAACCCCGACGCGGTGCGGGACCTGGCCGACCAGGTCCATGAGGAGGGCGACCTGGCCGCCCCCCCGGCCAGCGGGTCCTTCCTCACCGACGGCATGGTGGTCGCCCCCTGCAGCATGAAGTCCCTGGCCGCCATCGCCACCGGCGTCTCCGAGAGCCTGGTCCACCGGGCTGCCGACGTGACCCTCAAGGAGGGCCGGCGGCTGCTGCTGCTGGTGCGCGAGACCCCGCTGTCGGTGATCCACCTGGAGAACATGCTCCGGGTCGCCCAGGCCGGTGCCCTGGTGATGCCGCCCCTTCCGGCGTTCTACGCCCGTCCTCAGAGCTTGGAGGAGATGGTCGACCACACCGTGGGCCGGGTCCTGGACCACTTCGGGGTCGACCACGACCTGGTCCGGCGCTGGGGTGAGCAGCGCCAGCGGGCGACCCGGTTCGGCGTCACGCCCTGAGCGCGGCCAGCTGGCGCTCCCAGCCCCGGGCCACCGCGGCCCGGTCCCCGCCGTCGACCCCGAAGGTGATGCCGCTGGTGACCGGCAGCCCGGCGTGGCGGTCGGTCTCGACCGCCTGCACTTGGATCTCGAACCGCTCGAAGCCGCCACGACCCTCGCGAGGCAGCGGCCGGGGGTCGCCCTTGACGTAGACGACCTCGGAGCCCTCCACAAAGCAGAACAGCACCGGGCCGCCGGCGGCCAGGTTCCGGGAGGTGCCGGTGCCCGCCCACAGCAGCACCCGGAGCCGCCGGTCGTCGGGGGCCAGGACCTCCCCGGCGCTCAGCATGCACGGTCGCGGGCTGCCGTCCGGGTCCACCGTGATGAGCAGGTGGGCGGGCCCGACCTTGGTCTCAAGGTCGTTGCCGTCGAAGGCCCAGAGGACCGTCTCGGGCAGCCGTTCGCCGAGCAGCTTGGCCATGGCTCCGTCTCCTTTCCATGGAATCTCTCGACGATAAGATAGTTGTTCAGGACAGCGGAGGGCAGGGGTAGGTGGTTGCGGCAGCGGGCCGGACGGGCGCTCGGCTTTGCCACGGCCACCGTCGGCTACCTGGCCGTCACCACCGGCGAGTCCCTGCTCGCGCCCCTGCTGCCGCTGCTGCGGGACGAGCTCGGCCTGGACCTGCGCGGCGCCGGGCTCGCCCTGGGGCTGGTGTCGGCGGCGATCGCCGTCGGCAACCTGGGCGGGGGCGCCCTGCTGGCCCGCCGGGGCGCTCGGAAGGGGACGGTGGCCGGGCTGGCCGTCGCCGCCGCCGGCGGGGTGGTCGCCGCGGCCAGCCAGGGCCCCCCTAGCTTCCTGCTGGGCCAGGCGCTGCTCGGTCTCGGCTCAGGCGTGTTCTTCGCGGCCGGCCTGCGGGCGGTCGGGGTTCTCGGGGGAAGCCGCCGCGGCCTGGCCATGGGCGTGTTCGGGGTCGCCTTCTCGGGCGGGCTGGCCCTGGCGGCGCTGCTGGCGGCGCTCGCCGGCGTCTGGGGCTGGCGCACGTCGTTCGTGGCCGTGGCCGTCCTTGCCCTGGCCACCGCCCTGGCGGCCGCGCTGGCGCCGCTGCCCGGCCCGCCGGCGCACGCCGGCGGGGGGGCGTCGGGCCCGAGCGAGGTCGTGCGCCGGCTGCTCGCGTCGCCGTTGCTGGTCGGCGGGGTGGCGGCCGCTTCCCAGTACGGCACAGTGGGCTTCCTGCCCTCGTTCGCGGTCACCGCCTGGGGCCTGTCGCCGGCCACGGCGGCGTTGCTGCTGGGCGCGGCCCGGCTGCTGTCGGTCCCGGCCAAGCTGGTCTCCGGCAACGCCGCCGACCAGGCCGGCAGCTACCGGATCGCCCGCCGCCTCGGCCTCCTCCTGGCCGTGCTCGGCGCCTGCTGGACGCTGGCTCCGGTCCCGGTCGCGCCGCTGGCCGCGGTGGTCTTCGCCGCCTTCGTGAGCGGGCTCGGGCCGGTGGCCAACGTGCTCGCCTTCGAGCGCTACGGCGAGTCCGGCATGCTGCTCGGCGCCTTCCGGTCGGCCCAGATCGGGCTGGCGGCCGCGGCCGGGGCCGGCATCGGCGCCGCCTCGGCCGCCTTCGGGCTCCGGCCCGTCCTGGCTGCGGCCACGCTGCTGCCCCTGGTCTTGCTGCCGCTTGGCCGCCGCCGGCGGCGGGTCATACCCTGAGGCGGAGCCGGTCCAGGAGGCCAGCCACGACCTGGTCGGCCGGCTCGCTTCCCGGTGGGGGCAGCCGGGTCACGGCCACGCCGGGGACCCGGGCGGCGCGGCGCAGGTTGGCGGCCTGGAAGTCGCCGGCCGGGGGTTCGCTGACCGCCAGCAGCAGCGGCCGCCCCTCCTTCAGGACCACGTCCGCGGCCCGCTGCACCAGGTTGCCGGCCAGCCCGGTCACGATTCTGGCCAGGGTCAGGGGTGAGCACGGGGCGATGACCATCCCCTCGGTCAGGAACGAGCCGCTGGAGATCCGTGCCGCCTGGTTGGCCGGCTGGTAGGCATGGTCGGCCAACCGGCGAACGGCCGCCGGCTCGCGTCCCGTCTCGGCCAGGATGGCCCGCCGGGAGCAGCCGCACATCACCAGGTGGGTCTCGACCGGGGTGTCGCGCAGCGCCTCCAGCAAGCGCACCCCATAGATCGTTCCCGGCGCGCCGGTCATGGCCACGATCAGCCGGGACGGCGCCATGGCAGCCTCCTCCCGAGCGCATCCGGACAGAAGGGCGCCAACGAGCCGGATCCGCCCGCGAACCCACCTTGACGCGAAACCATCTGAACGTCAAGATAAATCGCCCGCGGCACCTCCGGAGAGCCGATCGAGCAAGGTGGGCGGTGAGGTTCATACGCCGGAACATTCTCGATCCCTGCCCGTCTGCGTCGGCATGCCGGTCATGCTCGACGGGCCTGGCGACCATCCTTCAGGGATTGGCCGAAAGGAGTGGGGCATGAGAGCTCCTCGCATGGTTGCCGTTCTCGCCATCCTGGCGCTGCTCGCCGCGGCCTGCGGCGGCGGCGGGAATGACCAGTCAGGCGCCGCCAGCTCGGCAATCACCATCGCCATCGGCGCCGAGCCGACCACCCTCGACCCCCAGGTCAGGGATGATGGCAACGAGCGCGCGGTCAACGACAACATCTACGAGACCCTGATGACGCGGGACGCCGCCGGCGAACTCCAGCCGGGACTGGCCACCGCCGCCCCGACCCGCAAGGGCGAGGAGACCTGGGAGTTCAAGCTCCGGCCCGACATCAAGTTCAGCAACGGCGAGCCCTTCAACGCCGACGCGGTGGTGGCCAGCGTCACCCGCGTGATCGACCCCAAGCTGAACTCCGAGCAGGCCAGCTTCTTCAGCACCATCACCGGGGCGACCAAGGTCGACGACCTCACCGTCACCATCGAGACCAAGGGCCCCGACCCGCTGCTGCCCTCGCGCATGTACTGGATGAAGATGGTCCCGGCCCAGTACTCCTCCGAGGACGCCTTCGCCGACAAGCCGGCCGGCACCGGACCGTACCAGCTCAAGGAGTGGAGCCGGGGCACCCAGATCGTGCTCGAGCCCAACCCGAACTACTGGGGCACCAAGCCGCCGATCACCCAGGTGACCTACAAGTTCGTCCCCGAGGGCGGCGCCCGCCAGTCCGGCCTGCTCGCCGGCGAGTACGACCTGATCACCAACCTGCTCCCCGAGGACGTCGAGCGGGCGCCCAAGTCGGCCCACCTCCAGGGCCTGGAGCACCCGATGATCATCCTCAACGCCCGCGGCAGCATCACCCAGGACGAGCGGGTCCGGCAGGCCCTGAACCACGCGGTCGACAAGCAGGCCCTGGCCAGCCAGCTGTTCGGCGGCCTGGCCAAGGTCGACACCTGCCAGATCCTCAGCCCGCAGATGTTCGGCTACAACCCCAGCCTGCAGCCCTACGCCTACGACCTCGAGAAGGCCAAGTCCCTGCTCCAGGAGGCCGGTGTCGTCGGCAAGCAGATCGAGCTGGTCGGGGAGACCGGGCGCTGGCTCAAGGACGCCGAGACCATCCAGGCGGTGGCGAACTACTGGCAGGAGGCCGGGGTCAAGGTCAAGGTGTCCAACTATGACTTCGACACCTACCTGAAGCATCTGTTCCAGCAGCCCAACCGTCCGGACGCCATCTTCGTGTCCAGCTCCAACGAGCTGCTGGACGCCGACCGCCAGTACTCCAACTACTACGCCGACGGCGGTAGCGGCGCCTCCAACAGCGACCCGCAGCTGAAGCGCCTGATCACCGAGGCCCGCACCAACATCGACGAGGGGTCGCGCCTCCAGCAGTACCAGCAGGCCGGCAAGCTCGCCTGCGACAAGGCCTACTTCACCTTCCTGCTCAACAACGAGGACATCTACGGGATGAGCGAGCGGCTGAACTGGCAGCCTCGCGTGGACGCCAAGCTGCTCGTCAGCGGCATGTCGACGGCACAGAGCTAGCCCGCCGGGCGGGCAGCACGGAGGCAGCATGGGTCGCTTCGTCGTCAGAAGGATCGGGCAGGGCTTGTTGGTCGTCGTCGGGGTCACCATCATGGTGTTCATCTTCACCCGCATGGTGGGCGACCCGGCCAAGACGATGCTCCCGCTGAGCGCGTCCCCCGAGGAGCGGGCAGCCTTCCGGCACGAGCTCGGCCTCGACCAGCCCCTCGCCCAGCAGTTCGCGGACTACATCGGCGACCTGGCCAGCGGGGACTTCGGCACCTCGGTCTGGCAGCGGCGGCCGGCCATCGAGGCCGTACTGGACGCGCTGCCCAACACGCTCCAGCTGGTGCTGCTGGCCATCGCCATCGCGGTCCTGTTCGGCGTCCCGCTGGGCGTGCTGGCCGCGCTCCGGCCCGGGGGAGCGCTGGACCGGACCGCCGTCGTGCTCAGCCTGGCCGGGCTGTCGATCCCGCAGTTCTGGCTCGGCCTGCTGCTCATCATCGCCTTCTCGGTCACGCTCAACGCCCTGCCCACCGCCGGGATGGGAACGCCGGCCCACCTGATCCTGCCGACGCTGACGCTGGCGTTCCCCGCCCTGGGACGGATCGCCATGATCGTGCGGTCGTCCATGATCGACGAGCTGAACCAGCAGTACGTCAAGACCGCCAAGGCCAAGGGCATGCCGCGGGCCCGAGTGGTCGGCATCCATGCCCTGCGCAACGCCTCCATCCCGGCGCTGACCCTGACCGGCTGGGAGCTGATCCGCGCCCTGGCCGGCTACTCGGTGGTGGTGGAGACGGTCTTCGCCTGGCCCGGCATTGGCTTCCTCGCCGACCAGGCCCTCAACAACCAGGACCTGATCCTGCTCCAGGCGATCGTCTTCGTGGTCGCCGTCATGGTAGTGGTCATCAACGTGGTGATCGACGTCCTCTACCGGGCGGTCGACCCCCGGATCAAGCTGGTGTGACATGGCAACGGTCAAGGGACGCGAACCCGATCTCGGCAAGCGGCGACGGCGGGAGACCGAGCACGCCGCCCAGCACCAGATGTTCCTGCGCGGCCGCCCCTACGAGGTCATCCGGGCCGCGCGGGGCGCGCTGGGTGAGCTGTGGAGCGACAAGGCGGGCCTGTTCGGTGTCGGGGTGCTGGTCCTGCTGGTGCTGACGGCGGTGTTCGCGCCGCTGCTGGCGCCGCACGACCCGGCGGCGCAGTCGCTCCAGAACCGGCTCAAGCCTCCCTTCTGGGCCGCGGAAGGCAGCCTGGAGTACCCGCTGGGGGCCGACGGGCTCGGGCGCGACGTGCTCTCCCGGATGATCTACGGCTCGCGGGTGTCGCTGCTCGTCGGGGCGTCGGTGGTGCTCATCGCGGGCACGTTCGGCACCCTCATGGGACTGATCGCCGGCTACCGCGGCGGACGCACCGACTCGATCATCATGCGGGTGGTCGACACCCAGGTCGCCTTCCCGGGCCTGCTGCTGGTGCTCATCATCCTGGCCGCCATCGGGCCGAGCATGACCACCATCATCGTGGTTCTCGCCATCAACGGCTGGATGGTGTACGCCCGCATCACCAGGGGGGTGGTGCTGAGCGTCAAGGAGACGCCGTACGTCGAGGCGGCTGAGATCGTCGGCTGCCCGTCCAAGCGGGTGGTCCTGCGCCACATCCTGCCCAACCTGACCTCGCCGCTGCTCACCCTGGCCGTGCTCGAGTTCGCCCGCATCATCCTGGCCGAGGCGGCCCTGTCCTTCCTCGGCGTCGGCATCCAGCCGCCGCAGGTCTCCTGGGGGCTGATGGTCGCCCAGGGCCGCGACTACCTGTTCAACGGCTGGTGGATCATCACCTGGCCGGGACTGGCGATCGCGTTCACGGTGCTCGGGATCAACCTGTTCGCGAGCTGGCTGCGGGTCGCCGCCGACCCCCAGGAGCGCGAGAAGCGCTTCGCCCGCACCGCGACCGAGATGCGCCAGGGGTCAGTCACGTGAGCGCGCCGACCGCCAAGCTCCTAGAGGTCGAGGACCTCCAGGTTCGCTTCTACACCCGGCGGGGCGTGGCCCATGCCGTCCGGGACGTCACCCTGTCCCTGGACCGGGGCGAGACGCTCGGCCTGGTCGGCGAGTCCGGCTCGGGCAAGAGCGTCACCGCCCAGGCCATCCTCGGCCTGATCGAGCTCCCGGGGAAGATCACCCACGGCCAGATCCGCTGGAAGGGCCGGCCGCTGTCGGGCCCCGAGGGCGCGCGCCTGGCCGCCGGCATCCGCGGCAAGGAGCTGGCGGTGGTCTTCCAAGACCCCATGACCTCCCTGAACCCGCTGTTCCCGGTCAAGACCCAGATCGGCGAGGTCCTCCGCCGCCACCTGGGCATGAGCCGCAAGCAGGCCCACGAGCGGGTGGTGGAGCTGCTCGACCTGGTGGGGGTGGCCTCGCCCCGGCGGCGGGCCGACCAGTACCCGCACGAGCTGTCCGGCGGCATGCGCCAGCGCGTCATGATCGCCATGGCCCTGGCCTGCGAGCCCGAGCTGCTCATCGCCGACGAGCCCACCACCGCGCTCGATGTCACCATTCAGGCCCAGATCCTGGAGCTCATCGCCGAGCTGCAGCAGCGGCTGCAGCTGGCCGTGCTGCTCATCACCCACGATCTCGGCGTGGTGGCCGGCGTCTGCCACCGGGTCGCGGTCATGTACGGCGGCAAGATCGTCGAGACCGGGCCGGCGGGCGAGCTGTTCCGCCGCCCGGGCCATCCCTACACCGCCGGGCTGCTGCGCTCCACCCCCCGCCTGGACCTGGTCCAGCACCGGCTGAGCGGCATCGAAGGGGTCCCGCCTGAGCTGCTGGACCCGCCGCCCGGCTGCCCGTACGAGCCACGATGCCCGCTCGCGGTGGAGCGGTGCGCCTCCGAGATGCCGCCGCTGGCCGACTACGATGGGAGGGAGGTGGCATGCTGGCGTGCGTTCGCCACAAGTGACGGAGAGCCCGCGGGAGCCCGGTCGCTCCCCGGCTGAGCCGCTGCTGCGGGTCGAGGGACTCAGCGTCCGCTTCCCAATCGGGCGGGCCGGCTTCTGGGGCCAGGACAAGCTGTTCGTCCACGCCGTCGACGACGTCTCCTTCGAGATCGCTCGGGGTGAGACCCTCGGGCTGGTGGGCGAGTCGGGCTCGGGCAAGACCACCACCGGGCGGGCGGTGCTGCGCCGGGTCGAGCCCGCCGCCGGCCGCATCCACTTCAAGGGCGAGGACATCACCGGGGCCACCGGCGAGCCGCTGCGGCGGCTTCGGCGCAGCATGCAGCTGGTGTTCCAGGACCCCTACGCCAGCCTCAACCCCAGAATGCGGATCCTGGACATCGTCGCCGAGCCGCTCCTGGTCCATGGGCAGGTGCGGAGCATCGACGGGGCCACCGAGCGGGTGGCCGAGCTGCTGGAGCTGGTCGGGCTGTCGGCCAACGCGATGGACCGCTACCCGCACGCCTTCAGCGGCGGCCAGCGCCAGCGCATCGGCATCGCCCGGGCGCTCGCCCTGGAGCCCGAGCTCATCGTCGCCGACGAGCCCGTCTCGGCCCTGGACGTCTCCATCCGGGCCCAGGTGGTCAACCTGCTCCAGGACCTGCAGGAGCGCCTGGGGCTGACCTACCTGTTCATCGCCCACGACCTGTCGGTGGTGCGGCACATCTGCCACCGGGTGGCGATCATGTACGCCGGCAAGATCGTCGAGATCGGCGACCGCCACGCCATCTACGAGGACCCCAAGCACCCCTACACCCAGGCGCTGCTGTCGGCCGTGCCGATCCCCGACCCCGAGGTCGAGTCCCGGCGTCACCGGATCGTGCTCCAGGGCGCGCCGCCCGACCTGATCCACCCGCCCGGCGGCTGCCGCTTCCACAGCCGCTGCCCGATCGCGGTCGAGCGCTGCGCCACCGACCCGCCGCCGCTCGAGGAGAAGCAGCCCGGGCACCGGGCCGCCTGCTGGCTGACCTGAGCCGGCCCCAGACCGGCGCTCAGCTCAGCAGCGAGCGGACATAGGCCGGGCTGAGGGGCGTGCGGCGGACCACCCGGCCCCGCGGCCCGAGGGCATCCTCGACGGCGTTGGCGATGGCGGCCGGGCCGGGGATGGCGCCGCCCTCGCCGACGCCCTTGACGCCGAGGGGGTTCAGGGGCGAGGGCGTCTCGGCGTGGGCGAGGGCGATCGGGGGCACGTCGGCGGCGGTCGGCACCAGGTAGTCGGCCAGGGTGCCGGAGAGAAGCTGACCCTCCTCGTCGTAGACCAGCTCCTCGAACAGGGCCCCGCCGATGCCCTGGGCGACCCCGCCGTGGACCTGGCCGTCGACGATCGCCGGGTTGATCGGTCGGCCGCAGTCGTGGACCACCGCATAGCGCAGGACGCGGACCTCGCCGGTGCCCGGGTCGACCTCGACCACCGCCGTGTGCGCCCCGTTGGCCCAGGTCACGGTGGGCGGCTCGAAGTACTCGACGGCGGCCAGCTCGGCCCCGCCAGCCTCGGCCGCGCGGGCCAGCTCGCCCAGGTCAAGGCGGCGGTCGGGCGCTCCGGCCACCGTCACCCGGCCGTCGTCGACGACCAGGTCCGCCTCGGCCACCTCTAGCATGGCCGCCGCCCGTGCGACCGCCTGCTCGCGGACGGTCAGGGCGGCGGCGGCCACCGCGTTGCCGGCCACCACCGCGCTGCGTGAGGCGACCGTCCCCCAGCCGCGGTCCAGCCCGGCGGTGTCGCCGCCGATCACGGTGACTGCGCCCGGGTCGACCCCCAGCCGCTCGGCGCAGACCTGGGCCAGCACGGTGGCGTGGCCCTGGCCCTGGGAGCAGGCGCCGGTCCGGACCAGCACCCGTCCGTCCCGCTCCACCTTGACCGCCGCCCCCTCGAACGGGCCGATGCCGGTGCCCTCGACGTAGCAGGCCACGCCCACGCCGACGCGTCGCCCGTCGGCCGCGGCCTGCCTGGCCCCGGCGTAGTCGGCCAGCTCGGCCGCGCGGCGCAGGGCGGCCGGGTAGTCGCCGCCGTCGAGCACCAGCGGCTCCCCGTCCCGGTACAGGATGCCGGCCCGGTAGGGCAGCTCGTCGGGGCGGAGCAGGTTGCGCAGGCGCAGCTCGACCGGGTCGAGGTCGAGGGCGCGGGCGGCCCGCTCCAGGGCCCGCTCGACCGCGAACACCGCCTCTGGGCGGCCGGCGCCCCGGTAGGGTGCGGCCGGCACCTTGTTGGTGAGCACGGCGGTGGCCACTGCCTCCAGCGCCGGCATCCGGTAGGGGCCCTGGAGGTGGGCGATGGTGTTGTAGGGGATCACCAGTCCGAGGGGGTTGAAGGCGCCGCTGTCGACCAGGAAGCGGTCGCGCAGCGCCAGCAGGCGGCCCTCGCGGTCCAGGCCCAGCTCGATGTCGTGGACCTGCTCGCGGGCGTGGATGGCGCTGCGCAGGTGCTCGGCCCGGTCCTCGACCCACTTGACCGGCCGGCCGGTGCGCAGGGCGAGCAGGGCGACGATCAGGTCTTCGGGGTACAGCACCCCCTTGCCGCCGAAGCCGCCGCCGACGTCGGGCGCGACCACCCGGATCCGCTGCGGGTCCAGCCCGGCGACCCGGCTCACCGCCCGGCGCAGCGGATGGGCGTTCTGGGTGGTGGACCAGAGGGTGAGCAGGCCGCCGCCGGGGTCGGGGTCGGCGAGGGCGCCCCTGGTCTCCAGCGGCAGCGGCGCCTGGCGCTGGATGGCGAAGCGCTCGCGCACCACCACCTCGGCGGCAGCCAACGCGCCCTCGGCGTCGCCGCGGCGCACCTCGAAGCGGACGGCCACGTTGTCGTCCCAGCCGTCGTGGACCAGGGGTGCGCCCGGTGCCAATGCCGCCTCCGGGTCGACCACCGCCGCCAGCGGGTCGTAGTCGACCTCGACCAGCTCGGCGGCGTCCTCGGCCAGGTAGCGATCGCTGGCCAGGACAACCGCGACCGCCTGCCCGGCGAAGCGGACCCGGTCGGCCGCCAGCAGCGGCGGATGGCAGGGCCGGAGCAGCGGGCGCAGCGCCGCCACCAGCTTCTCCGGCGGCGTGTCCCACAGGAACGGCGGCAGCGTGCCGGCCGGCAGGTCGAGGGCGGTGAACACCCCGGCCACCCCGGGCAGGGCCAGCGCGGCGGTGGCGTCGATGCCCAGCAGGCGGGCGTGGGCCACCGGGCTGCGGATGAAGTGGGCGTGCAGCTGCCCGGGGAGGGCGAGGTCGGCCACGAACCGGCCAGCCCCTCGCAGCAGCGGGTCGTCCTCGCGGCGGGGCAGCGACCGTCCGATCCAGCTCTGTGCCACCCCGCGCCTCCAGAAGCTACAATCTCAACCTCAAGATACCCTACCGAGGAAGGGTCGTTGGCAATGAGGGCCGACCTCGACGGCGCCGTGGCCCTGGTCACCGGGGCCAGCCGGGGCATCGGGCGGGCGGCCGCCCTGGCCCTGGCCGGGGCCGGCTGCGACGTCGCCGGCCTGGCCCGCGGCGAGGCCGACCTCGAGTCGCTCGGCAAGGAGGTCGCCGCCGCCGGCCGCTCGTTCCTGCCCCTGGTGGCCGACGTCACCGAGGTGGAGCGCCTCCCGGAGGTGACCGCGGCCGCCTGGGCGTGGCGCGACGGCCTGGACGTGCTGGTCAACGGGGCAGGGATCATCGTCCGGACCGAGCCACCGGCGATCACGCCCGAGGCCTGGGACCGTACCTTCGCCGTGAACGTCCGCGGCCCCTACTTCCTGACCCAGGAGGTGGGCACCCGCATGCTGGCCGGCCGGGGCGGCAGCATCGTCAACATCGCCTCGCTGGCCGGCGAGCGAGTGACCGGGGCGGCCATCCCCTACCAGGCCAGCAAGGCCGCCCTCATCCAGCTCACGCGGGCTCTGGCCGTCCGCTGGGCGCCACGGGTGCGAGTGAACGCGGTGGGACCTGGCTACATCCGGACCAGCCTGAACACCGCCTGGCTGGACGACCCCGAGAACCGGGCCTATGTCGAGGGGCACACCCCGCTCGGCCGGGTCGGCCAGGTCGAGGACGTGACCGGGGCGGTGGTCTTCCTGGCCTCGCCGGCCGCCGCCTACATCACCGGCCAGCACCTGCGGATCGACGGGGGCTGGAGCGCCCAGTAGCGGCCGGATTCCCGCCAGGGTCCCGCGACCTGGTCGGCGGCGGATGGTCCTCGAACTGCAACAGCAGCCGGCGGAGCACGTCGGCGAGCTGGGCCCGCTCCTCCGGGCTGAGCGAGGACAGCAGCCGGTGCTCGTTGGCGGTGTGGGCCGCCACCGCCTCGTTGATCACCTGCTGGCCCTTCTCGGTGAGGGCCACCAACAGGCTGCGGCCGTCCCCGGGATCGGGCACGCGCTCGACCAGGCCGGCCGCGGCCAGCCGTTCCAGCCGGTTGGTCATCGCCCCCGAGGAGACCAGCAGCCCGTTGTACAGGTCGGTGGGGGACAGGGTGTGCGGCGGCCCGGCCCGACGCAGCGCCGCCAGCACCGCGAACTGCGGCTCGTTGAGGCCGTAGCGGGCCAGCACGGCGGCGATGCTGCGCTCCAGGAACCGCGACAGCCGCGACATGCGGCCGATGATGCCCATCGGGGACACGTCCAGGTCCGGCCGCTGCTGGGCCCACTGCTCGAGGATGTGGTCGACGTGGTCCTGCAACGGTCCCGGCTCGACGCCCTGGTCGCTCGACATGAAGCGATTCTACGGCGGTCGCCCCGCCCCGTCCCATCCGCGCCTTGACGCGACCAAGGCGGTAAGGTATCTAAACGCTAAGATACTTGGGCGTACGGCGGCCGGGATGATGGGGGTCGGAGATGGAGCGCGTCGGGTTCGCAGTCGGCTACGACCCTGCCATGGACGGCCGCAACATGGCCCACTGGATGGGCGAGGCCGAGCGCCGCGGCTACGAGATCGGCTTCTTCTCCGAGACCATCGAGCTGATGCGCGACTCGGTCAGCTCGCTCACCGCCATCGGGCTGGCCACCGAGCGGCTGACCATCGGCTGCACCCAGATCACCCGGCTGCGCACCCCCCTGGTCATGGCCCAGACAGCCGCCGCCCTGGACGAGCTGACCGGCGGCCGGCTGCTGCTGGCCCCTGGCTCCTGCACCAGCACCCACGCCAAGCGCCACGGCCTGGAGCCGGCCGACCCGGGGCTGGCGCTGCGCGAGTGGGTCGAGTCCATGCGCGCCATCCTCACCGGCGAGCGGGTCAGCTATTCCGGCCAGGTGGTCCACTTCGACGACGTCCAGCTCGGCTTCAAGCCGGCCCGCGACCAGATCCCCATGTTCATCCCCGCCACCAGCCGCAAGGGGCTGCGGATCGCCGGCCAGATCGGCGACGGGGTGATGCTGAACGCCGTCTGCTCGCCCGAGTACTCGGCCAACGCCCTCAAGATCGTGCGCGAGGCGGCCGAGGAGGCCGGCCGCGACTGGGACTCCTTCGCGGTCTACCAGCTCGTCAACTGCTCGGTGGAGGACGACGAGCAGACCGCGCTGGACGCCATCCGCTGGGAGGTGGCCAGCAAGCTCGACCCCATCCAGCTGCCGTTCATCGCCGGGCCGAAGATGCGCGTCGGCGAGCCCTACTTCCACCCCGAGGACTTCCCCAAGTTCGAGGAGGCCTGGAACCGGGGCGGCAAGGAGGCGCTGATCGCCGCCGTGCCCGACTCCTACATCCGGGGCATGACCGCCAGCGGCACCCCCGACCAGGTCAAGGCCAAGGTGCAGCAATTCCGCGACGTCGGGGTGCAGCTCCCGATCCTGCGGCCGGCCGCCGCCCACCAGGCCGAGCGCCTGCTCGACCTGTTCGCGCCCGGATAGGCTGGTCGATGGAGGCGCCGGCGGGGTCCTGTGCGCGCTGGTCACCCCCTTCAACGCCGACGGCACCCCCGACCGGCGGGCGGTCGCCGAGCTGGTCGAGTTCCAGGTCCGGGGCGGCGCCGCCGGCCTGTTCGTGCTCGGCACCACCGGCGAGGGGGTCCTGCTCGACGCGGCCGAGCGGCGCCAGCTGGCCGAGCAGCTGGCCGGCCTGGTAGACGGGCGGCTGCCCCTGGTGGTCCACTGCGGCGCCGCCGACACCCCGACCACGGCCGCCCTGGCCAGCCACGCCGAGGGGCTGGGGGTGCCCGCGGTGGCCGCGGTCGTGCCCTACTTCTTCCGCTACGGCACCGACGCCCTGTACCGCCATTTCGCCACCGTGGCCGAGGCCGCCCCGGCGGTCGGCCACTACGTCTACGACAACCCCGAGCGGGTCGGCTACGCCGGCGGAGTGGAGCTGGTCGCCCGCCTGGTCGCCGAGGTCCCGGCCGTCCGCGGGATCAAGGACACCGGCGACAGCGTCGGCAAGCTCGGCCAGTACCTGACCGTGGGCGGCACGGGCGTCCAGGTGTACACGGGCAGCAACCTGACCGTGCTGCCGGCCCTGGTCATGGGAGCCCGGGGGGCGGTTTCGGCGCTGGCCAACGCCGCGCCCGAGCTGCTGGCCGCCCTGGACCGAGTCGCCCGGGCCGGGCGGCTGGAGGAGGCCCGGCAGCTCCAGCTCACCGTGACCCGGCTGCAGCAGTGCCTGGCCGGCCTGCCCTACATCGCCGCGGTCAAGCACCTGGTCGTGCGGCGTGGCCTGCCCGGCGGCACCGGCCGCCCACCCCAGCCCGACCTGACCGGCGAGGAGAAGGCCCGGCTGGACGGGCGGCTGGACGCGGCCGAGGACGTCAAGGCGTGGCTGGACGGCGGCGCTCGCTGAGCCCGAGGACGCGGCCCGCCCGCGTGACCCGCACCCCGTAGTCACGCTCGGCCACAGCCGGGCTGACCAGCCCCTCGGCCACGTCACCGGCCACCGCCTCGGGCCGGCGGGTGAGCGGGTCGAAGAACCCGCCCCCACCCGGCAGCTCGAGCACGAACCGGGTGCCGGCCGGGAGGGCCAGGCTCAGCTTGGGGTTGGGGCGGGTGCCGAGCGAGGTCCGGAACCCGCCCGGCGCGCCCGGCCCGCCTCCCTGGTAGCCGTCGGCGGGAAAGCGCATCCGGTCGGCCAGGGAGGAGACGACGAACGGCTCGCCGGTGCGCACCTCCACCTCGATGCGCTGGCCCAGCCCGCCCCGGAAGCGGCCGGGGCCGCCGGAGTCGCGGCGCAGCTCCTTGGAGCGGATCACCAGCGGGGAGGTGGTCTCGATGACCTCGACCGGGGCGGTGGCGATGCCGCTGGGGAAGCTGGTGGTCGACAGCCCGTCCTTGGTCGGCCGGGCGCCGGTGCCGCCGGCGGCGAAGAACACCGTGATGAAGCGGTCACGGCCCTGGCCGCGCACCGTGGTCAGCCAGATGTTGCCGGCGCCCTCGGCCAGCACGCGCTCAGGGATGACCTTGACCAGCGCCCCGAACACGGCGTGGGGAAGGAAGTGGCCGACGATGTGGCGGGCGGCGACCGCGGCCGGGAAGCGGGGGTTGAGGATGCTGCCCTCGGGGGCCACGGTGGACACCGGGCGGAAGCTGCCGTCGTTGTGCGGCACCTCCGGGCTGATGGCGCACTTGAGGGCGTAGCTGGTGTAGGCGGCGGTGTAGTTGGGGACCACGTTCATGCCCCGGTCGACCTGGGCCGAGCTGCCGGCGTAGTCGACCACGATCTCGTCGCCGCGCACCTGGACCCGACAGGCGATGGTGACCGGCTCGTCCAGCCCGTCGGTGCAGATAGTGTGGGTGTAGTCGCCGTCGGGCAGGGCGGCGATCGCTTCCCTGGTCGCCCGCTCGGAGCGTTCCAGGATCTCGGCCCCGAGCGCCTCCAGGTCGGGCAGGCCGAAGTCCTCCAGGTACTCCAGCAGCCGGTCGGCACCGACCTGGTTGCCGGCCACCTGGGCGTGGATGTCGCCCACGACCTCGTAGGGAGCGCGCACATTGGCCTCGACGATCCGCAGCAGCTCGTCGTTGGGCCGGCCGGCCGAGAACAGCTTGGTCATGGGGATGAACAGGCCCTCTTCGTACAGCTCGGCGGCGTCCGCCGACAGCCCCCGGCCACCGATGTCCATGGCGTGGCAGGTGTTGCCGAAGAAGCCGATCAGGCGCCCGGCGCGGAACACCGGGGTGACCACCGACAGGTCGTTGAGCTGCCCGGAGGTCTTCCAGGGGTCGTTGGTGATCAGCACGTCGCCGGGCTGCAGGGTCTGGGGCGGGAACGCGGCCAGGAAGTGGTGCATGGAGGTGGCCAGCGAATTGATGTGGCCGGGGGTGCCGGTCACCGCCTGAGCCAGCATCCGGCCGCGGACGTCGAACACCGCCGCCGACAGATCGCCCGACTCGCGCACGATCGGCGTGAACGAGGTCCGCTGCAGGGCCGCCGCCTGCTCGTTGGTGACCGTGATGAGCCGGCTCCAGAGGATCTCCAGGGTGACCAGATCGATCCCGCGCTCGCCGTCGATGCTCACCGGACCTCCACCTCCAGGTTGCCGAACCGGTCGACCCGGGCCCGGCCGCCGGGGCCGATGACCATGGTCGACTCGCGCTCCTCGACCACGGCCGGCCCGCGCAGCTCGGCCCCGGGCGCCAGCCGGTAGCGGTCGACCACGTCGGTGTCCACGAACCCGTCCGCCTCGGCAAACCAGACCGGCCGGCGGCCCTTACGGGCGTCGGCCCCGGGCCCACCGCGGGCGGCGACGTCCAGCTCCGGTTCGGGGCCCATGACCCGCACCCGCCAGGTGGTGACCTCCGCCTCTACCCCGGGCGGGCGGTGGCCGTACAGCCGGGTGTAGACGGCCTCGAAGGCCGCCTCGACCTGGCGGACCGGGTCGTCGTCGAGGGCCTCGCCGAGGGCCACGGTCACCGCCTCGCCCTGGCCGCGGTGGCGCACGTCGGCGGCCAGGTCGACCCGGGCGTCGCCGGTGGCCACCCCGGCCTCCTGGAGCTGGGCGCGGCCGGCCGTGACCAGCTCGGCGACCATGCGCCGGACCTCGGCCCAGTCGGTCTGGCCGAGCGGCGCGGGCAGGCTGCGGGCAAACTCGAAGCCGGGCGCGGCCGTCAGCATCCCGAAGGCCGAGGCCACCCCGGCGCTGGGCGGGAACACCAGCCTGGCGATGCCGAGCGCCCGGGCCACGCCCCAGGCGTGCACCGGCCCGGCCCCGCCGGTGGCCACGAAGGTGAAGCGGCGCAGGTCCCGGCCCCGCTCGATGGCGTGCATGCGGGCGGCGCTGGCCATGTTCTCGTTGACCACCCGGTGGACGGCGGCGGCCGCCTCCTCAACCGGCAGGCCAAGCCCCCCGGCCAGCCCGGCCAGAGTCTGCCTGGCCGCGGCCACGTCCAGGCGCATCTCACCGCCGAGGAAGAAGTCCGGGTTGAGGTAGCCGAGGAGCAGGTCGGCGTCGGTCACCGCGGGCTCGGTGCCGCCCTGGCCGTAGCAGGCCGGCCCGGGGTCGGCCCCGGTCGAGTCCGGGCCCACCTTGGGCAGGCCGAACGGCCCCAGCCTGGCGATGCTGCCCCCGCCGGCGCCGATCTCGATGAGGTCGATCACCGGGACCCGCAGGGGCAGGCCGCTGCCCTTGGTGAACCGGTACACGCGGGCGGCCTCGAACTCCCGGGCGACCATGGGGATGCCGTCCTCGATCAGGCAGGCCTTGGCCGTGGTGCCGCCCATGTCGAAGGCGAGCACGTCCCGGTTGCCGCCGCCGGCACCCCAGTAGCCGGCGGCCAGGGCCCCGGCGGCCGGCCCGGACTCCAGCAGCCGGACCGGGTAGCGGCGGGCGGTGTCGGCCCCGGCCAGCCCACCGGCGCCGGTGGACAGCATGATCCGCAGCGGCCCCCTGATGCCCAGCTGCTCCAGCCGCTTCTGGAGCATCTCGAGATAGCTGGCGACCAGCGGCAGGACGTAGGCGTTGGCGACCACGGTGGAGGTGCGGGCGAACTCCCCGAGCTCGGGAGAGACCTCGCTGGAGATGGCGACGGCCACCCCCGGCAGCTCCTGGCCGAGCACCTCGGCGACCATGCGCTCGTGGTCGGGCTGCCGGTAGGCGTGCAGGAGGCTCACGGCCACCGCCTGCACGCCGTCGCGCTCCAGGCGCCGGGCCAGGCGACGCACCTCGCCCGCATCCAGGGGTCGGTCGACGGTGCCGTCGGCCAGGACCCGCTCGTCCACCTCGAAGCGCAGCCGCCGCGGAACCAGCGCCTCGGGCATCTCCAGGAACAGGTCGTAGAGGTCGTAGCGCAGCTCGCGGCGGATGGTCAGCACGTCGCGGAAGCCGCGGGTGGTGACCAGGGCAGTGGTCGCGCCCTTGCGCTCGATGAGCGCGTTGGACACGAGGGTGGTGCCGTGGACGACCTCGCTCACGGTCTCGGGCGACACCCGGTCGAGCAGGCGGGAGATGCCGTTCTCCACCGCCATCGACGGGTCGCCGGGGGTGGTCAGCACCTTGGCGTTGGCGGTGACCCGACCCGCCTGCACCAAGACCAAGTCGGTGAAGGTCCCGCCGATGTCGACCGCGATCCTGGTTCCGGCGGCCCCGGCCGCGTGCGCTGTGGTCTCCATCGCGGGCTCCCCGGGAGGCATTATCTTGATCTTGAGATATCATAGCCGGCGCTCGCGCACGGGTCGACGGTCGCGATTGACAGCCGGCGAGGGCGGTAATATCTTCACGTTAAGATATCTCAACGATGAGGTGTCATGTCCAGGTCCGCCAGCAGCTCGAAGCCGTCTACGACGACGTCCGGCGCCGCAACCCCGCCGAGCCCGAGTTCCACCAAGCCGTCGGCGAGGTCCTCCACAGCATCGAACCCGCCATCGCCGCCCACCCCGAGTACCTGGAGGCCAAGATCCTCCAGCGGCTCTGCGAGCCCGAGCGCCAATTGGTCTTCCAGGTGCCATGGGAGGACGAGCGTGGCGAGATCCACATCAACCGGGGCTTTCGGGTCGAGTTCTCCAGCGCCCTCGGCCCCTACAAGGGTGGGCTGCGGTTCCACCCCTCGGTCTGTCTCGGCGTCGTCAAGTTCCTCGCCTTCGAGCAGGTCCTCAAGAACAGCCTGACCGGGCTGCAGCTCGGCGGGGGAAAGGGCGGGTCGGACTTCGACCCCAAGGGCTGCTCCGACCGCGAGGTGATGCGGTTCTGCCAGTCGTTCATGACCGAGCTCTACCGCCACCTCGGCGAGGACACCGACATCCCGGCCGGCGATATCGGCGTCGGCACTCGCGAGATCGGCATCCTGTTTGGCCAGTACAAGCGCATCACCAACCGCTACGAGTCCGGCACCCTCACCGGCAAGGGCGTCGGATGGGGTGGCGCCCCGGTCCGGACCGAGGCCACCGGCTATGGCTGCGTGCTCTTCGTCCGCGACATGCTGGCGGCCCGCGGCCAGTCGCTGGACGGGCGCCAGGTGGTGGTCTCCGGGTCCGGCAACGTGGCCATCTACGCGATCGACAAGGCACAGCAGCTTGGCGCCCGGGGGGTCGCCTGCTCGGACTCGACCGGCTACGTGGTGGACGAGAAGGGCATCGACGTTGACCTGCTACGGCAGGTCAAGGAGCAGGACCGGCGCTGCCTCGACGCCTATGTCGAGACCCGGCCCGACGCCACCTTCGTTCCCGGCCGGAGCGTGTGGGAGGTCCCCTGCGAGATCGCGCTGCCCTCGGCGACCCAGAACGAGCTCACCGCCGAGGCCGCCGCCACGATGGTGCGCCACGGCTGTGTCGCCGTCGGCGAGGGCGTCAACATGCCCACCACGCCCGAGGCGGTGCAGCTGTTCATCGAGGCCGGGGTGGCCTTCGGCCCCGGCAAGGCCGCCAACGCGGGCGGCGTCGCCGCCTCGGCCCTGGAGATGCAGCAGAACGCGGCCCGGGAGTCCTGGACCTTCGCCGACTCCGAGCGCCGGCTCGAGCAGATCATGCGGGGTATTCACGACCGCTGCCTGTGCACGGCCGACGCGTGCGGGGCGCCGGGCAACTATGTCGTCGGCGCCAACGTCCCGGGCGTGCGGCTCGGTGATCCCACGACGGGTTATGCCGGTGCAGCCGCACCCATCAAGCAGGCGGACCCGCCGCCGGGCGATGGCATCCAGGGGTTGCCGGTCGATCCTGCCTCCACGTCCCAGGTTGCGGGTGGCCACCCAACACCGAAGCTCGCTGATCGCCCACAAGATAGACAAGGCACGTCAAGACCGACGAGTCTCTCGGTCCTTGCCTCGGCTGTGATGTTGGCCGAACAGCACCTTCCTCTGAAGGTGGACACGCCAGAGCTACACTGCAGCCAGTCGCCTCGACGCTGTATAGGGAGGCGGGCAGCGTCCCGGGTCGACTGCGGACACTGCGACCGTGACGGCCTGGCCGTAGGGGGAGCGATCACCTGCGCCGCGGCGTAGCCTGCCGCAGCCCCAGGGCGCTGGCGGTCAGCAGTCCTAGCCCGCAACCTAGCTGGAGCACCCACCAGGCGCCGATGTTGGCGTGATGGCCGGATACCGGGCACATCAGGGTAGAGAACACCAGCAGCCCGGCCGCCACCAGGGACGCCGCCAGGCTCCAGCGTCGCCGCAGTAAAAAGCCGGCCAAGGTGGTGAACAGCGAGACCAGCAGGATGGTACCGAGCGCGCTGACGTACCACGGGTCGACCGCGTTGGGGTTGGTCGCCGGTGGCTCGACAGCGATCCCGATGGCCAGGCCCACGACCCAGGCGACCAACCCCAAAAGTGCCTGCTGCGCGCTGATGGGATCTTGAAGGCGCGTCCCTAGCGGCCTGCGGGCAACCGGGATGCCCGGCGGGTCCGTCGCGCGCGCTGGCGGTGCTGGCGCTTCCGGCGCCGTCCCCAGGCATCCGGGTCCGGTCCCGATCTGATGAACTCATTCAGACGGTCCTTGGTGGTGGCCATGGCCGAAACCTCCTCGTCGCCGCCCACAAGTGCGCGCTGTGTGCAAGCGTAGACGGCCCACGTGGACCTTCCTACTGCTTGCCGCGAATCGGCAGCTCGTCCTTGAGCTACCCGATCTGGGTCGTTACAGCGGTCTTGGACAAGGGGATCTCCGACGCCGCCGAGCTGGTGGAGCGCCTCGTTGACAGCCTGCTGGTGAAGAACTGCACGAGGACGAATTCGGTCAGGCGTGCTACGGCTTCCGCGACCTGTTGCGTCTGTTCGCTCGCGAGGAGTTCGAGGCCGATCAGGAATCGCCGGCAGCACTCACTCGCGGGTTGCGCGCCTATCTGGCCGCCGGGCAGCGAGCAGATGCGCTCCTCACTCCCCAAAGCCGCATCCTCGCCCGGTGCATCTCTGCCCTCGGATATCCCCGATGAGCTGCTCCAGGACCCGATCCGCTGGTCTTGAGAGCGAGCAGGACAGCCTGGTGGCTGCCCTGCGCCAGGCCTTCCGACGCTCGCAGGTGGACCCTCACCTGGCAGCTTGTCGACACGATCGGCGATGACCTCGGCGGGGCCGACCACCGGGGTGACTGGCGGCGCACCAGGACCTCGCTCTGCTCGCAGCTCAGGACGACGGTGATCGCAACGTGGAGGCGAAGTTCCTTTGCAGTCTTGGGGGACTTGCATGGAAGCAGAATCGTTGGCCGGAGGTGCTAATCAGCTCAAGGCTGCCTTGGCGGTCTTCCGGGAGCCCGCCGAGCATTCCGGGCAGGGCAAGACCCTGCACACCCTTGCCCGCGTTCTGGTGAGCAGCGGGCGGCCGCGCGAGGCGATCCCCAAGGGCCACATGGTGGTGGTAGGGCGGCGACTTTCCCTCCACCTTCCCTCCGCCCGACGCTGGGCCGCTCGGGACGGGGCGAAACAGGCAGGGATGCCGAGGGACGGCGGAAGCTGTCGACCTGCCGTTTGCGCACGTCACGACCGGTCGTTGGGATCATGTGGGGACGGGAGGGGACCGGTGAGGCAACAGCTGTAAAATCGCCGGCATTGCCTACACAGGTTCGAATCCTGTCCCTGCCACACTATCTCTGACCTGCGGAAATACAGTCGTGTGACTCTCTAGGGCTGTGGCTGGGTCGACCAGCTTTCTATCAGCTTTCTATCCGTTTCTATCGTCCGACGTTGCCTGCCTTGCTGCTGGGCCGTACATGGCCTCGATGAGCCTGGCCAGGCGGGGTGGGGTGTGGGGAGGCTGGTGGATGTAGGTTCTACTGGCCAGCGTGCCGCCGTCGGCGTGGCGCAGCTGCCCGGCGATCACGCTGGCGGGTTCCTTGGCCGCCGCCATCGCCGAGGCCAGCGAATGGCGTAGCAGGTGTGGATGCGCCCGGACCCCGGCAGCTTGGGCGAAGGCCCGGAACGCCCGGCTGGCATGCTCGGGACGATCCGCCGTGCCCCGCCCGGTGCGCAGTAACAGGTCGAGCTCGACCGGCCGGGGGGCCTGGCCGGGCTGGACCAGCAGCAGCCGCAGGGGCGTGCGCTGGCGTTGCAGCTGCTGGTGGTCGCGCAGCGCGTCCACCGCGAAGGCGGGCAGGCTCAACACGGCCTGGCTGGCGGGCGTCTTGAGGGGGCCGACGACCAGCAGCTTGCCACGCCTTCCATTGGGGCGCGGCCGGCCGCTCGCGAGTTGCTGGTCGATGCTGGACAGCGCCTGGCGGAACCGCAGGGTGCCAGCCTCAAGGTCGAGGTCGTGCTGTTCCAGGCCGCACAGCTCGCCGGTGCGGGCGCCGGTTGCCGCCGCCAGGACCACGAAGGCGTGCAACCACGGCCGCCGTTCATGGTGGGCGGCGGCGAGCAGGATGCCGACTTGCTGGGGGGTGAGGGCCGCCGGCGTGTGGGCGGGCAGGGCGGGGGGTTCGGCATCGGCGGCTGGGTTG
>Ga0307415_100000145_pt1 | contig 31690 bp, 34 predicted proteins | sample DK1Cmetagenome_FD_204524 | JGI IMG/M metagenome (GOLD analysis project Ga0307415, IMG submission 204524) | Maize rhizosphere microbial communities from greenhouse at UC Davis, California, United States - DK15-C-2 | ecosystem: Host-associated > Plants > Roots > Rhizosphere > Soil | place: USA... | reverse complement strand
GCCCTGCTGCCGGCGCCCGCACACGTACACGCGGTCGAGATCGATCCGGCCCTGGCCGCCCGCCTACCGCAGACGGTGGCCCGGTTCGCCGCCGATCTCGGTGGGCGCCTCACCGTGCACCACCGCGACGCGCTCGCCGTGGCCGCCGATGAGCTGCGCCCGGCTCCGACGGCGCTGGCCAACCTGCCCTACAACGTGGCGGTCCCCCTGGACCGTGGGCGAGGTGCTCGCCGCGTTTGAGCCTGCCGGCCAGCACCATCGCTGCCACGAACAGCGCGGTGAGCGCGAACCCTGCGGTCACACCGAGTAGGACCGCGGCCCAGCCGTGCCAGCCGAGGAGGAGGCCGGTGCCCAGGGCGAGCTGCGGGCGCTGCTGCGGTGGCAGGCCGATCCGGGTGCCGCGGCGTGAACCCGAGTGAGGTGTGGCAGTTTGCCGACGGGTCGCGTCGGCTGGTGTTGTCGCCAGGCACGTACAACGCCGGCGCGCTCAACCGGGTGATCACGGCTGTGGTCGGTGAGCCGCCGGAGGGGTTCGACCCGTTCGCGGTCTCCACCGGGCTAGGCACGGTCTACGCCGACCGGATCGCCATGCACCCCAGGCACTGGCTGGTGCGCTCGGCCGGCACCGTCGCCACCGACGCCATGACCGAGGTCCGCACCCACCTACGCTTTCTGGTCGGGTAGGCCAGGCCACTCCCCAGGCCGCGGCACCGCCACGAACCTGTCCACCGTCCGGGCCGGCGGATCCAGGCGATGGCGTCATCTGCACACGCACGGATCGATGCGACCATGCCGATGAGAGTGCACACTGCGATCTTGCCCTCCGGCAAGCTCCAGCACTCGCGCGCTGGCCGATGTGAGCCTCGCTCCCGGGATTGCGGCGCCCACCTTTCCTCGCCGCTTGCATCCGTAGCCATGTGGGTGGACCAGCCTGATCGATCGTAGTAGGTTCATCGATACTCAGGCACGACGGTTCCCCGATCATCGCTTTCGCCATGTCTCAACGCAGGGCGACGGGCTGCGACACACAATGCGACGCTGGCGCGACAACGCAAATCCGAGATGATGCGGTTTTGGGTGACCGAGGTGGTGAGACGTGTCGCCTTCAGACCAGAACGAGGCCAGCGAGACTTCAGTCCCGGCCGGGGGCCAACCAACCACGGCCAACCATCATGTCGCCAACACATCTGCGGCGATCAGCAAGCTCGACTCCGCGCGACTGCGCCAGCGCTACGACATGTATCTTGCCAACCACTACACGACCGTCCATATGACAGTCGTGAGCCTAGCGCTCGGGATCGGCGGTGTAACGGCAGCGACCTTGATAGCCCCATCGCCGCGATTTCATGGCTACCAGGTTGCGTTCTGGTTGCTCTGGCTAGCCAGCTTGCTAGCCACTGCGGTGGCATACGCCGGTACCATGATCGGCAGCCTATTTCTGCCGATGCGGCTGCCGGCGGTAACCGACTTACTGCTGCCCCTGTCGCTGGGCGTGTTCGAGTTCTTTCTCTTCGCCGTTCTCGGCTTTCAGGCCACAGGCCTCACCTTGCCAATATCAGACATATTTGCGGCTTGGTGGTTTGCGCTCGGTGGGTTCGGCGTCATGGCTAGCGCGTCCGTCTGGCGGGTGTACTTCATCATCCGGAGCGCTGGCCATGAGCCTGACATCTCGAGAACGATGCGATACTATCGACGACGCCTCGTGAGTGACGGCTGCGCTGCCGCCGCGACGGGTGCCTTTGGCGCTGGCATTGGTAGTCTCCACATCCACCGTATAATCTCACCCAGAATTAACTACATCCTGTCAGTACTTGTGGTCGTGGGTCTGGCGGTAGGACTCGTTTCACATTGGCGAACGGCCCGGTGCCTGCGAAAAGTGCTTGCACTGGAGGTAGCCGATTGACACACGCGTCTACAGGGCTCTACTGCGCGTTGATTCTGTGGGGATGAGCCAGCCGTCTGCGGTCAGCCCGTAATCGCAAACCAAGTGTGCTGATCTGCCGCCCTGCGCACGTCGAGGAGAACGTCGCGGCCCGCGACCGGGCGGCGCCCATCATCACCAACGGGGGGCTGCCCGCAGGGCGCGCGCCGTTCGCTCATGCCGCATGGCGCGCGTCGCGGAGATGCGACTTTGCCGCGGACAGTTCGTGCCCGCCCGGCTTGGCCGGGTACTTCATTCCTCGGCGCTTCGATCTTTCGCGGCGTCGACCTCGACGGTGAGCGCTCATGCCGCATGCCCCGTCCCGCCCCGGCCGTTGTGAGTCCATGATCGCGGCCGATTCTGCAGCCGATAGAACTAGAAGGCAAGGTGTAGTACGACCGCGTCACCAGCCTTGGCGGCCTCGGCGAAGAACTCCGGGAGGCCCACAGCGCGTTGGGTGATGAACTTCCAGTAGAGGTCGTCGCACTCCCCCTCGGGCCTGTAGACCCCCGCCCCGGGCGCGGTCTCGCCATCCGCGGCTACCACGAGTTCCGCAAAGGGTTGCAGGGCCAAGAATCGGGCAATGGCTGCCACCTCGTCCGTGTCGAAATACCGAGGCGTCGGCGGTTCGCCGTATGCCGGCGAGATCAGGACCCTGCCGTCGATGAGTTGGTGTGGCAGCCCGGCTTGGGCCAGGACGTAGAATATGCCCTCCCAGGCCTTGTCAACCCCAAACCAGCGCTCGTCCAGGGGACCGCCTGACCGGCAACGGTCATAGACGAACTCCCGCGCCCAACCGTCGTCGGCCTGTGCTCGGTTCAGCTCCTCAGGAGTGACGCGGAGGTAGTAGCCGTAGATGCCCACGGGACGGACTGTATCTGCCTTCGCCCTCCTGGGGCTCATCGGACGAGGCGGGCGGCTTGGCTGCACGGACGACGGGCTGGAGTGCACATCTGCCGCGAGGCGCTCCGCCGCCGTCGCCGCCGATTGGTCGGTGCGTCAGCTTGTATCCCCTAGCCCGGTCTTTCATTCGTTGAGTGCAGGCCCGCTCGCTACCGCTGCCAGGATCTGGGTCTCGTTGAAGCGTCGCCGCCGGGCCGGGACATGGCCGGGCAGGAAGGAAGGCGCTTCCCGACGCTCTTCGTCCCAGCCCAAGTGACGGGGACAGCCGTCGAATCCCGTTTCGGCGGGGCAGGTTACGGGGCAGGTTAGTAGCCGGGTGACGGACGGGAGGCGACCGATGCCGGCCGGCGCCGTACGTATCGGCCGTGGGTGCCTTCTCTGAACCAGTTGGCCTCCTCATCGCCCATCGTGGCGTCTGTAACGAGAGCTCGTGTGGCGTTACGCGTCGCCTGATTCGTTATGCGGTTGCTCGTCGGCTGCGTAGAGTTCGCGTGGGCTGGGGTCGACGTGGGGTGGATGTTGCTCCGGTGTCGCCTCGGCGGCCGGCCGGGGTGTGGGATCGGATTCTGCTTTGCGGACGTCCGCCAGCAGCCTGGCGATCACCGCTTCGGTCATCCAGGCGTCGCCGGTGCGGTCGGTGGCACCCAGCCAATCACCGATGTCCCACATCGCCCGGCAGGCAGCCAGTACGGGGAAGCCGGCCACCTCGCTCTGGCTCAGCGGACGGGCCTGCTGGTAGCCGGCGAGGATCGCTGCCCAGCGTTCGCGATCCTCCTCCGGCGAGTCCGGCCCGCGATAGTAAACGGTCAGGTCGTACGCGCGTAACCCGAACCCGCAGTGGTCGAAGTCGAACGTGACGAACCGTCCGTCGCCGTCGATGTTGGTGTTGGCCGGGTGCAGGTCTGCATGGATGATTCCGTATGCGCCGCCGATCGCTCGCAGCCGCTGGATCTCGCCGGTCAGTCGCTCGCCGAGCTTGCCGAGTTCGGCGAGGTCGGCCGCGGCCAGGCCGGAGCCGGCATAGGGTGTCAGGCTGGCCAGCGGCCGTTCGACGAGGATGCGTTCGTCGAGGTGGTAGCGGTCGTGGCTGGTGAGGAGGGCGTCCATCTCCAGGTGCATCCGGGCGATGCTGGAGCCGTACTCGCGCCATTGCTCGGCGGTCAGCGTGACCTCGTACAAGGGCGTGCCAGGCGCGTGGGTGAACAGGGCGAAGCATCGTTCGCCTTCGGGCGCCATCAGTCGGCCGAGCCGGTCGCCGAGGGTCCGCTGGTACGGGCGGATGACGCCCAGCCCGGCCGCGGCCAGGTGCTCAAGCAGGTCGAGTTCGAAGCGGAGGTCGGATTCCGAACGGATCCAGTACTTTTGTCGGTTGTAGACCCTAAGCACGCGGCGACCGCCCTCGACGTCGGTGACGAGGTAGGTGTCGTTGAAGCCGCGGTTCAGCAAGCTCACCTTGACGGGCGCTGCGATGGCGTACTCCCGTTCCACGAGCTGGGCGAGGTCCTCGGCGTGGAGAAGCGAGTGGATTACGCGCACATCGAGCGAGCCTAGAAGGGGACCAGGTGGCCCCGCCAGGCAATCGATGAAGGCCGCCACCGAAACGTGCGACTTTGCCGCGATGTGCATGGTTCGGTTGATCAGCGTGGCGGCCGCCTTACGTTCACACGAACAAGTGCCGCGATCTTGTCGATGAGCCGATCAGCGCAAGAGATCAACTGTATCGACGTTCGACACTGCGACCTTTCGCAAAGTGCGATGCGAGGCGAGTAGCGCCCGCCCCGGGCGGGTCCACGATAAGGTCGCGACCTGTCAGCAGGACTGGCGGGACCTACTCGAGCGGACGGTCGGGGAGGCGCACGATGCCGGCGAACTTGCTCCCGATCTTGATCCGGCACAGGTGGCCTTCGAGATCTCGGCCATGCTCGCCGGAACGAACATCATCGCCGTCCTGCACTCCGACGACACGGCAATCGACCGGGCGCGTCGCGCCATCACCGCACGCCTTGCCCACTGAACGGACCTCATCCGTGGTACGGCGATCCAATGTCGGTTCCGGTCCGCGCATCGCGAGTGCGACCATGGTTCACCGACCGCGCGTGGCCGGCTCGGCCGGGCCTGCATGATCGGGTCGATGGGTCCTACGGTTTGGGGGATGCGGTGTGTTCGGTGATCTGCTCCGTGACTATCGACACCGGATTGGCCTCACCCAGGACGAGCTGGCGGCGAAGTCGCACGTCAGCGTCCGCAGCATCCGCACCATCGAGAGTGGCAGGGTCGGCCAACCCCGGCCGGGCACGCTGCGTCTCTTGGCCGATGCCCTGGGTCTGACCGGCCAGGATCGGGACAGGTTCTTCGGCCCCGCGGCCGACCAGACGGGCAGTGGCCCGGGCCGGCCGGTCCCGGGTGGGCCGGGATCGGGTCGGCCGGTGCCCGCGCAGCTGCCCGCGGACGTGGCCGGCTTCGCTGGGCGGACGGAGTACCTCGACCGCCTGACCGCACTGCTCGGCGGCCGCGACAAGGCGCGGCCCGCAGCGGTCGTGATCTCGGCGATCGCGGGCACCGCGGGCATCGGCAAGACGGCGCTTGCGGTGCACTGGGCGCATCGGGTGGCCCATCGGTTTCCGGATGGTCAGCTGTACGTCAACCTGCGGGGCTTCGGACCGAGTGGCGCGGCGACGAGCCCGTCCGCGGCGGTGCCCGCGTTCCTGGACGCGCTCGGCGTGCCGCCGCACAGGATCCCGACCGGCCTGGAGGCGCAGGCCAGTCTCTATCGCAGCCTGCTCGCGGGGCGCCGCATGTTGGTGGTGCTGGACAATGCTCGCGACGCCGAGCAGGTACGCCCGCTGCTGCCGGGATCGTCGGGTTGCCTGGTCGTGGTGACGAGTCGCAACGACCTCGCGGGACTGGTGGCGACCGAGGGTGCCCAGCCGTTCAATCTCGACGTTCTGTCCACCGTGGAGGCCCGGCAGCTGCTGGCGCACCGTCTGGGCAACGACCGGCTTGCCGCCGAGGGTGAGGCCGTCGACGACATCATTGTGGCGTGCGGGCGGCTGCCGTTGGCGCTGGCCATCGTGGCGGCCAAAGCTTCGAGCCACCCTGGTTTCCCGTTGTCCAGGCTGGCCGCGGAGCTGCGCGGGGGCCTGGACGCTCTTCAGGTCGGGGACGCCGCCGCGGACCTGCGCGCAGTGTTCGGCTGGTCGTACCTGACCCTCACGCCCGACACCGCTCGGCTGTTTCGGCTGCTGGGCCTGCACTGGGGCCCCGACATCTCCGCGCCGGCCGCGGCTAGTCTGGCCGGCGTCCCGGTGGCGCAGGCGCGGCCCCGGCTGGCCGAGCTGACCGGAGCCCATCTCATCGCCGAGCACCGCCCGGGCCGGTACGTATTCCACGACCTGGTGCGGGCCTACACCGAGGAGCTGGCCCAGGACGTCCCGGAACGGGACAGGTCTGCCGCCGTGCAGCGTGCGCTCGACCACTATCTACACACCGGGTACGCCGCCGAGCTGCAGGTGAGCGGGCACAAGGACCCCATCGCACTGCCTCTGCGTCCGGCGGCCCCCGGGACCATCATGGAGCATCTCGCCAACGTTCCGGAGGCGATGGACTGGCTCGCCGCCGAGCACTCGGTGCTGCTCGGCGCCCTTCGCCATGCCGTGGACGCGGGGCTCGACACGCTCGCCTGGCAGCTCGCGTGGGCCCTCGACACGATACTCGATCGCCGAGGTCACTGGCCCAGCCGGCTGTCCGCCTGGCGGGACGCCGTGGAGGCAGCCGATCGGCTCGGCGAGCTCGCGGCACAGGCCCTCGCGTATCGCCGCCTGGCGCACACCCTCGGGCGGCTGGGCCGCCACGCCGACGCCGAGACACACCTGCTGCGAGTGCTCGACCTCTACGCCCCCGCCAGGGACTCCGTGGGCCAGGCCCACACCCATCGCGATCTTGCCTTGGTCTACGCGCGTCGCGGCCGTACCGACCAGGCGCTCCACCACGCTCAACGCGCGCTCGCCCTTTTCGAGACTGCCGGCCACCGAGGCGGCCAGGGCCAGGCGCTCAATGCGGTCGGCTGGTACCACGGCCTGCTTGGCGATCATGCCCAGGCCCTCACATTCTGCGGGCGGGCTCTCGTGCTGAATCAGCAGCTGGGCGACCGCACCGCTGAGGCGCACACCTGGGACAGCCTCGGCTTCGCCCACCACCATCTCGGCCGCTACGGTGAGGCGGCAGCCTGCTATGAGCAGGCGCTGGCCGCCTTCCACGAGCACGGCGACCGGTACAACGAGGCGACGACCCTTACCCATCTCGGAGACACGCACCACGCCGCGGGCGACGCTGACGCGGCCCGCGCCACCTGGCGGCGGGCGCTTGACATCCTGACCGAGCTCGACCATGACGACGCGGACACCGTCCAAGCCAGGCTCCACACGTAGGTCACGTAGGCTGGGTGCGGACCGGGTTGCCGGCGGCGTCGACCGCCTGAGCGGTGACCGTAGTAGGCCCCGGATGCCTGAATTGCAGCCCGCCCACACGGCCGAGTTGGCGCCGTTGTCGGTAAGCGAGCCGAGCAGGACGCCGTCGGCGAACACCCTCGTACCTCAGGTCCAACTGCGGCGTTACGTTTGTCGGTTGACCGCTGAATTCCAATGGTGAGCGGCATGCACCCGGGGATCCACCGCAAACCGGAGGCATAGACGATGTAGGACGCGGTGGGCGGAGTGGTGTCAGCGTGCGAGGCAAGGTTTCACCTCACGGTCTGGCGGTTCACTGGTCTCGTGCCATCATCGGCTGGTGACTACGGCTCGGTCGGCCCGGACGGCACCATAAGGGCTGTTCTGGTCGTCGCCCCAGCCGACAGGCGGCTGACGGCATGGCGGGGCTCCGTAGGATGCAATATCCATGAGGGAAGGGCCGTCGGCAGGGCCTGCGCTGGAACGCGTCGCCTCCCGAATCTCATGCGTTCGGCCATCTGCCCTTAGGCCTCACACTCCTCGGTGCCGATCCACCGGCAGGCCCGCGCTGTGCGGGCGTCGTGGCGGGACGGTTTGTGGGACACGACCGTGGCACACTTGGGGCCCTTGGCAACGAGGGGGGTTACGTAGCCGACACTGCCTCATTGCCGGCGCTCGGTCCGCTGGCCTCGCCACGGCGCGCGAACCGACCGCAGAATGGCGATGCGATTACATCACGGTCCGTGCCGCCGAGATCAGAGTCGGGCGGACCGACCGGGTTCGGGTGACGAATCGGACGTTCCAGGCAGCCGAGCGGCGAGGTTGCCAGCGTTTCATGTTCCGCTCGGTGACCTTGGCGCCGAGGTTCTACTCAAGGACCGCGTAGGGGTGATAGACACGGAGACGCCTGTAGGTAGAATTCCGGGTTGACGAGGTTCGCTCAAAAGGATGGCCAGAAGACGAGTTCACAATGATCCCATGCTCTCCCGAAGCTGAGGCGTATTGTGTCGGAGCCCAATGACGACGACTCCGTTGCGATCGAGGCGCGAATCGTTGGCGCCCTCCGCACTCTAGCGGAGCCTCGCAGCATAGATGGTCAACAATTCCCGCCACCATCCTATGTACGGCGTCATCTGGTTGAGCACGCTCATGCGGGCGGTGTGCTCAACGATGAAACTCTCCCCATACCTTTTCTACCCTACATTGACGTCGTCCGGCTTCGGGAGCTAGAAACCGATCCAACTCATTCACATCTGGGGCCGATTGGCGCCTTGTCTCTGATGCCGCTGCTTCGCAAAGTGAGCCACCGCTGGGATTGGGACCATCCAGGCGCAAATGCTGCCGCCATCGAACTGTGGTCGGCGTCGTCAGGACGCCAGGTATCGATACCACGTGCCGACCAGGCCTGGCACGTTCGCTGGGCCACCTCCAATCCCGACGAGAGTGAATTCCTCGGCGGACACGGGGACGCCGTTTTCGCCTTGGCGGCCGGGCAGCTACCAGACGGCCGCGCCGTAGCGGTCAGCGGTAGCCGTGACGATACATGCCGTGCCTGGGATATCGGGGCGGGCACGAGTATTAGCGATCCGTTTCGTGGTCACAGTGGATCGATTCTCGCTATTGCTACTACGACACAATCCAACGGCCATCTGGTTGCGACTAGTGTAGGCGGCGACGACTTGGTCTTGGTTTGGGATGTGGTTGTCGGGAGCCAAATTGGCCCACCCTTGGGGGTTGCGCATCGTTCCGCAGTCTCAATAGCCACGGCATCAATACACGCTTCGTGTGCGGTCGCGCTCATAGGTTACGCCGATGGTGCTGTTCGGGTTTGGGACCTGTCAAGTCGTAGTCTGCTTGGGGAGGTATCGGCTTGCGCAGGCGGGCCCGTATGGGTGATGGGCGCCGGTATTTCGGTAGACGATGAACTTGTCGCCGTCGCTGGCTGCCACGACGGGTCGATTCGGATTCTGAACGTTAACACCAGCACCTTATCTGAACCCATTATTGGACATGTAGGTCCGGTCACGGCGTTATCAACAGTGACGCGACACGATGGTGCGTTGTTAGCCGTCACCGGAGGGCGAGACGGCGTCCTGCGCCTATGGGACACAGCAACCGGACTGCAGACCGGCCTTAGCATAACCACACACGGAAGAGATGTGTCCGCACTGGCAGCGGCAGAGCTGTCCGATGGCCGCCTGGTCGCGGTTGTCGCCTATCGCAACGACTCATCAGCTATAGTGTACGACCTCCTGAAACGAGATCAGATTGGCCCACGTCTCGTTGGTCACACCGCCACCGTCTCGGCCGTGGCGATTCAAACCTTGCCTGGTGGGCGCTTGGTTGCCGTGACGGGAAGTCACGACGGTACGGTGCGAACATGGGACCTGGCTACGGGGAGGCCGGTCGGAACCCCACTTGTCCAAGGCCAACTGGAGTATGTGAATGCGGCCGCTGGGGTTGTTTTCCGCGGCGAATCGGTCGTCGTAGCCGCAAACCGCGTGGGTGCGGTAGAGCTTTGGCGGGCATCCGATGGCAAGAGCCTCGGCCGAAGGCTGACGAAGAGTATGGCTTTGTCGCCCGGGATCGGCGCAGTGTCCATGCCGGACGGGGGGCTCAGAGTCGCGATCGGTGGCTCCCGGCTCGAACTCTGGGACCCCGAGACGGGTGGTGAGATCACGCACGCCCCTGGGCCCAATATCGGCGGCGTGTATTCGTTTGCGACGATCATGAATTCTCAACGTATGATTGCGGTCGTCATTCGCAAAGGCAAGTCGGACGCAGAGGTCGGGCTTGAGGATTTGGCTACGGGCTTGACCATCGGCAGGCCCGTCGGCTTGGGCCGGGCCCATGGATCGCTCCTTGATGCGAGGCTGTTGGCCGATGGCCGAGTAGTTGCAGCTACCTCGCACCTCGACCTATTGGTCTGGGATTTGGAAGGTAAACTCCTCGATAGGCGGAAAGTCGGCCTTGCTGGCTGGGCAACGGCACTGGCGATGGTTCCGTCGGGCGACGGCCGCTTGAAAGGTGTCATAGGAAAGCGCGACGGTAGGGTGGTCCTTTGGGATCTGGATCGCAACGTGCCTCTTGGAGAAGTAGTCGATGGCCATCGCGGTGAAGTGACGGCGGCGGCGGCGGTCTCATTGCCGGATGGTCGTCCGGTCGGCATCACCGGTAGTCGTGATCGAACCGTTAGGGCGTGGGATCTAGTCACTGGCATGCCGATCGGCGACACGCTTCTGGTTCCGTATGGTGTTGGCGCTTTAGCGGGGATTGGGCCGAGAAGTGGGGGACTAGTGGTCTGTTGCGGGCCTATGTTGGCTGCTGTCGAGTTGCCGGGCGCTCACATGCTGTGAAGGTTGGAGTCACCTAACAACCAAATTGGCTGGCCTGCGGCGCCGCATGGCGTGCGCGCCTTCGTCGGACACATTGAGCGACAAGGCGTTGGCATTTGGAGAACGCGCATGCTACCTTACCACCGGACGGCCGCAATTCGATCTGGTCTCATTTGTGGCCGTTCGTCGCCACGACGTGAAGCTTGGACCGACGAGACTGGTATTGTGCTCGGGCGTTTACCGGTCCCAGCTGCGTAGCAGATCGGCCATTAGAGCCGCCGTCACCTGTTCGGGTCGAGAATGATCGACGCCAGGTGCCCGCCAAAGGCGATGACGATGCTCGGCTTTCGTCCTTGCAGGGTTGCGAGGGCGGATGGAGCGTGCGGCAGGGCGAGGGGTTGGCCCAACGGCGCTCCGGTGGATAGGTCCCATGCCCGCACCGTGGCGTCATGACTTCCGGATACAGCGATTCGGCGTCCGTCAGGAAGTATCGCAGTGGTAACTGCGACTACCGAGCCAGCATGGCCAGTCATCGGCTGGCCGATCGAGGATCCGGTGGAGATGTCCCATCTTCGAACCTGGTCATCCCAGCCGCCTGACACAGCCATGAGCTGACCATTGGACATCACTGCCGCGGCCACCGCCGCGACTGGACCGAGATGGCCGGACATCGGTTTACCGATCTGAGCGCCGGCAGACAGGTCCCACAGCCGCACAGTGCCGTCGTGGCTGCCCGAGACGCCAATGGGTCGACCGCCCGGTAGTGCAATAGCGGCGATCGCGTCGACCGAATAGCTATGGCCGGTCATGGGTTCGCCGAGCGAGGTACCCGTAGATAGGTCCCAAAGCCGCACAGAATGATCACGACTGCCGGACAAGGCTACGAGTCGACCGTCGGGAAGGACAAGTGTTGCGACGGCATGCACGGTGCTCGTGTGGCCCGTCAACGGGTGACCGATCGGTTCGCTCGTGTCCAGGTCCCACACCCGTACGGTGTCATCCCAACTTCCGGATACAGCAACGGTCCGACCGTCGGGCAGCGTTGCGGTGGCCACGGCTGCTACGACACTTGTATGGCCAATCAGCGGTCCGCCGATCGTGTCGCCGGTGTTCAGGTCCCATAACCGTATCGTGTCGTCCCAACCTCCGGATACAGCAACGGTCCGACCGTCGGGCAGCGTTGCGGTGGCCACGGCTTCAACTTGGCTGGTGCGGCGGCCGGCCTCCGATTTGCTAGTCGCTTCGCCAATGGACAGGTTCCACAGCCGCACTGTGCGGTCTCGACCGGCAGATAGGGCGATGCTTGAACCATCGTTCAGCATCGCGGTGGCTACTGCGGCAACAGTATCGGCGTGACCGGATAGCGGGTCGCCAATGGGTTCGCCCGTTGTTAGATCCCACAGCCGTAGCGTTCGGTCCCAGCTGCCCGTGACGACGATTCGTTTCTTATCAGACACAAACGCTGCGATACCGGCGACTGCGCTGGTGTGGCCGGTCAGCGCGTCGCCGATCGGTTCGAGCTTGCGCAGATCCCATAACCGCACTGTGCGATCATGGGCGCCCGATAGAGCGACCGGCTGCCCGGACAGCATGGCGGTCGCCACGGCCGCCACCGCCCTAGTGTGACCGATCAACGGCTCACCGATCGGCTCGAATGTTGACAGGTCCCAAATTCGTACGGTGCGGTCGTGACTGCCCGACACGGCGACGGAACGCCCGTCAGGCAGCGCGGCTGTTGCAATGGCGGCCACCGCATTTGTGTGGCCGGTCAAGGGGTCACCGATTGAGTCGCCGGTGGATAGGTCCCACACCCGTACGGTTCGGTCATGCCCGCCCGACACGGCTATGAGCCGCCCATCGGCTAACATCGCCGTGGCCACCGCTGCAACAGCGCCGGTGTGGCCGGTTAACGGGCTACCGATCGAAGCACCGGTAGACAAGTCCCACACTCGCCCGCTCCGGTCGCGACCGGCGGACAGCGCGACGGTTCGTCCATCGTGCAGCGTTGCGCTGGTCACGGCACGTACGCCGATGTGGCGCCCCAGGATCTCACTGCGGTCGTCGGTACCCGTTGCCCACCGCGTGTTCCAAAGCTGCCCCGGGATAGGTGGTGGCGGATCAAGACCGCAGGCCGCCGCCCAGAACTGGAGGTGCTCAGCATTGGCGCTCGGTCGATCCCAGGTCCATTGATGCTGAGATCGGCGAAGCGCGGGCATAAGAGGCAGCATCGCGCCGCCCGGGATGCCGAGTTGCCGGAGGCGCGTAAGGTCAAGGTACGGCAGCACCCCGTCGGGGAGCACCTGTGGGCTAAGGACACTTCCGGCGTGGGCATGCTCGGCCAAATGTCGCCGTACATAGGCCGACGGCGTAAAGTGCTGACCATCAATCTCGCGCGCGGCGGCGAGCTCACTAAGTTGCTTCGCGATGCGCGCCTCAATGCTGGCAATCTCGTGCTCCGCGCGCGCTGAGTTCACGACCGACATCCTGTACATTTAGCCATCGTCGCGGGGCGTACATGTAATGGCCGCGCGACTGGATCCATGGCGCTCGGCAGCCGAGAAGTCACAGTGGTTCGCCGCCTCCCGTTACCCAGACTGTCTCCTGGTGACCGCAGCGACAATTCGCTCCGCAGCAACAGGTCAAGGCGCCCATCCGAATTGCGTCCGAACGTAGACCAAAAACCAGGCCAGCTAGGTCGATCCCGTCATGGCACGCGCCCAAGTCCGCACCGCACCGCAACAGCGCCTTGGTGGCGTGCGCGGGGAGAATGCTCGAGCAGTTGACCATTCTTCGTGCACCTCAGTCAGCAACTGGCATTCTGGTCCGGCGTCCCTCGAGGACATCCTTGGTCACGGCCATCTCACAGTAGATCGCGCCAGCGCACACGCAAGGTCTGGCGCAGTGCGTCGTGAAATAGCCGATAGACGGTGACCTCGTCCTCCACGTCAGTCACCAGGTAGCCGCCGAGGCGGGACTCCAGTAGCCACTCGATATCGCGGTCGCCGTACGTACGGTCTGGATGGTTAGCTACGGCATTGGCCACCCGGGGCCAGATCTGGTACCAGGGCAGGCCGCGGCCATAGGCGAAGGCGACGGCCCGCAGTAGGTGTACCGCGCGTTCCTGGTCGATTGGGTCAGGGAACGTGGTTCTCAAATCCTGACGGAAGACACCGACGATCCCGTTATCCAGATCGGCTAACCAGTTCGGATCAGTCGGGTCGATGGTACGGTCGAGTGTGGCCAATCGAGCGGCCTCGAGGCGAGCAATCAGATAGGATGTGCCGGCCTTCGCGGCCAAGGCTTCGGCCACGGTCGTAACGGCTGCCGAGTCGGCTGCGCCGTAGGGCGATTCTTCGTCGGCGCGAAGCGTTAGCTTGACATAGTCGATCAGGTCGGGCGTGTTCCATAGCGGCGGCTGGTCGACCCGCATTCGGCGCGCGGCCAGAGCCGCTTCAACTCGGTCGGCGAGCGCGGCCGTCTGGGCATCCCAGGTCGCGGATTCAGGACGGCCCGCTGAACGGACACCCACAATGAGACGCACCCGCGCGGGTGTCGCCTTCGGCGGTTCGAGTTGGGTGAGTACCTCGTCCAGCACGGCACGCGGCTGACTGGCCTCGTCCAAGGCGTCAACGACGATGGTTACTGGCTGGTCCTGGTCGGAAAGCCACGTCCACCATGACGTGCGCAGATCGGCGAGGTCGGGCACACTGCCAGGGTCGACGTTCACCGGCACCTCGAGGGCGTAACAGATGCGGGCAAGCAATTCGTGCGGGACTCTTCCGGTTGCTAGCACCGCCACGTCGACGGCCCCCTCCGGTGGGTACAGGTCCGCCGGGACGCCCGCGATCTCCGCCTTGTACGTCTCGCGGAAGGTCGGATCGGATAGCGTCACCAGCCGGGCCAGCACGGCCGATTTGCCGCAACCGGCGGCCCCCGTGACCACTACCGAACCCGCCTCGCCGGTCGCGGCGGCGACAAGCCGGCGCATCAACTCGGCCCGGCCGGTGAACAACCAACCGGGCTCGTTTTGCCGCATTACGCCCCGCGATCTCGGTCCCCAATGGGACGCTAGGTCCTCAGGACGCAGCGCAAGGTCGCGTCGCCGGGTCTGTACTGCCGGAACGGCTTCCGGGCGGTGGCGCGGGTTGGGCAGGCAGGGGTGTGGTGTTGATGGGAGCACACGGCCATCAAGCTGGACAAGTGTCTGCCTTGGCAATAGTCGATCTTGAACCTCCGCGAAGAACTGTGCGGGGCTGAGGTAGCGGCCATTGCCGAATGGGCTCCTGGTTGCCGTTGAAATTTCCGTGAGTATCTGGTCGATGACCTCGGTCAGGGCGCCGATGTGAGCCTGCTGCCGACGGGTTACGCTGGCCAATACGAGCCAGTGCGGCGGGAAGTCGAAGTCGAACTTGACTACGTCCTCGGTGATCGCGCCGGCGTAGCATAGGTCAAAGATCACCAGCATGGGCGTCTGGCGGTGTTGGCCCAACCATAAGACGACGTCGGCGGCTCGCACCGAATGACCGGCCACGTATCCGACGGAGGTCTGCTTCAACGCCAACCAGTGCATCCCGTTGTCGATCAAGCCGTGGCCGGTAACGAACACGACCGCAGCGTCGCCGTCGTTCCACAGAGGCTTCGGGTTCCTCAGGGCGGCCGTGATGTCCTTGTCGGTCGGGCTGGTCGCGAGATGTGGATGCAGCGGCGTGAAACGACGTTCACCGAGGTCGGTGGCACACCACCACCGTCGGAGGGTCCTTACCTCATCCACGACGCCTGGCAGCTGAGACAGACTCGGATCGGTATATCGACTGGTGGCGACCGCAATGAAGTGCCGTCGCAGAGGGCCTTCACCGGCTTCATTAGTGAGAGTTCGGCCGGTCATGGCGTACCCAACGCCGGCACGGCTCTCAGCAACGCCTCGCCGGTGGCCTTCTTGCCGAGATACCGCTCGACGGAGTGGGCATCGCTCTGGTTGTCCACTTCGTGGTCCTCGACTGCCGCCCACCACGGTTCAAGGCCACCAGCACAAGCCACCGGGTCGCGCGGATCCCGGATGTTCACCCACGTGGCCACGTTTGGCGGCTTTCCGTTCGCTGCACCATAGGCCGGGTCCGGCATGTGTGAACGGATCATACGCAACGCCAGCGGCGAACCTAATGTCAGCAAGAGATCCAACGATTGCTCCGGATGCTGACGCACATATTCGAACGCCACCACCGACCCCAGCGAGTGTCCGATCAGAATTCGCGGGCCACCAGCCATCGTGTGCGCTACCCGGCTGTCGACGACGTCCTTGACTTCCGGCGAGCACAGGTAGCGGCGAACTTGGCGCACCTCACCGAGGTAGAGGACCCCGGCGGCGAACCCGAACCGCCGATCCAGGGCGGCAAGCAGTCGTGGCAGCGGCTGGGGCACGCGCGTATAGCCCTTAGGTTCGGTGACCGCCGCCACGTCGTTAGACGTAAGCAACTGGTCGGCAGCTGCAGCTAGGTCGGCTACCTCGTCGTCCGTGAGATCGGCGAGCATATCATGATCTGGGGCGACGGATTTCGTATCGTTGCGGATCCCGGGCAGGAACAAGTCGCCGTAGAAGACGATGTCGAGCGATGGCTCAGCTGCAGAACGGCCGAGGGCTCGCTCTAGCCCGTCGGCCATTGCTGGCCGCCAAGCGGCCAAGAGTTGGCGCCGCCCGCGCTGCTGCTGCCAAATTCCGTGTACGCCGACCACGTCGTTCATGTCGATATCCGCCACTCGCCCGCAATCGAAACGTCCAGTTCTACGCACGCCAACCCATCGCCGCTGATCACTACGTTCCGCCTAGTGGATTCGAGGGCTGGCGCGAGGGCATACGCCGGACCAACAGCCACAACCGATGGTCAACGCTTGCGTGCTGTCGGAGATCCATAGCCTCACCGTGTGGTCGCTTCCGCCGCTGACAGCCACGGACTGGCCGTCGGCTAGAACCATAGTCATCACCGCGTACACCGAGCCGGTGTGGCCGGCTAGCGGGGCGCCGTGTGGCGCGCCCGTGATGAGGTCCCAGACCCGCGCTGTGGCGTCGGAGCCGGCGGTGACTCGCCGGCCCCCGAAGCCTGCGCACGTCGACGTATGGAAGGAACTCCATCGCCACAACCGTTCGTCAACGACACCGCTTGCCCGCGCGGATCTGGAACCTGCACGACCGCCACGTCGCCCCGCGTGCTCGACACCGTGGCGACGCATGTACGGAGGTGGCGGTACCCGCTGACCCGCAATACGGCGCACTCGCGCCAGCGCGGCGAGGTCATCGAGAATGGGCGCCTCGACGTTCTGAATGTCCTCCGGGGCACGGGGTATCATCAGTCAAACTCCGAGCGCAGCGGGCGGCCCGATCCTCGATAATGGGTCGCTTGATAGCGGGATCGTGGCACTTCGCACGGTCGCGCGGACGGTGATAGTTGACAGCAACGCTCGCGGCACTCCGATCTTCGCCTGGCGCCTCGCCCACGCCACCAGAGTGGCACGGGATGTCCACGCCCGAAAGTGTCCCAACCGGCACCGAGATCTGCCCGGTTGGCTGGCGGCTGCCAGGTCATCGTGGATCCTGCGTTCAACATCAAGTGCGCCTTAACCTGGCCGGAGATGCGTTCCGACGCGTCGTCGTGGGACGCGATCTTTATGGCCGAAGGGGTTACCTTCATCCGAAGCCCGATCAAGCAAGCCTGCGCTGGCCGGCGCCGCCGTCCATGGACCGGCCCGGCATCCCAGACAGCTCATTCGCGGCACACAGCGACCCTCGCCCCGGCCGAAGCGAGGACGATTGACCCAGCGAACGTCCTAATGCCCTGAACGCCGGATCACACTGCGCCCGTGCCATATCAACAGGTGCGCGATCGGCGCATAGCCGACGCCTGGGCCGACCAGCCGCTGGACGCGATCAGCGCCACCGACGTCGAGGCCATGCAGCATCAGATGGCCGCCACCGCAAGGTCCCGGCGCAACAGCGGCCACGGCCGACACGCCGGCGAACACGTCGTCGCCGCCGCCCGAGCCCTGTTCAACCGGGCCACCGCCGACAGCCTCCTCGACACAGGCGCCAGCACGGCGCACAAGGTGGCCAAACCCGCCGGCTGCCCGACACCCGCGGCGCCCTCACACCCGACGAGTTTAAGAGATCAACTTGGTGGCGCGGACGAGCGGCAACGAGGTCTCGCTCGACTCGCTGCTGTTCGTCTGCACACCGAGACCGCCTGCTGCCGCGGGCGGCGCCCTCGGCCTGCGGCTGGCTGACTCGACGACGACCGAGGCCTCGTCCCACCACAGGCGAAGGGAGAGGTCATGCGCTGGCAACCCATCAGCCTCGACGGCCGGCGCTCTCGCCGAGCACGCACACAGACTGCGCCTAATGGTTTCAACGACCGAGAGTTGCCTCAGGTGAACTGGGGCCCATTGCAAGGTAGGCATTCAGTCCACCGCAACGACGGACAGAGCGTGCGAACAGCGTGGTCCATCGATCTCAGTTCGCACGCGTGAGGTTTGTCGACGTGCGCCGCCCAAATGAGGAGGGGCTGGGTGTTTAATCCCGGTATGCATCCATTTCATTGCCGTTTCCAAGTTTCCTATAACTGAGGTCTGTGTCGCGCACCGGGTAGCGCTTCCGCTCGTTGTAGTCGACGACTGACGGCAACGGCTCGTACGGACGCAAGGGACCTTCACGTCTCGACCTGGTCTTGGCGGGACCTCCCCAGCCTCCAATACCGCACGGCGACAATGGTCGCTCCCGATTGGATCGAGAGGCAATGAGCAACTCCGAGATTGCGGCACTTCTGTTCGGAGCCACGGGTGCCCTCGCAGGAGTAGCAGCCATACCCAAGTCCCGCCGGCGACGTCTATTAGTCGTGTCGTGTTCAGTGTTGATGATGTTCGCCGGTGGCACGGCCATTGTGAGCCTGCTGAAGGGTTGGGACGCGGCGCCAACGGCTCGCTCCTTGGGCGGAGTCACGGGACCCGCCTCTGGCCATCTCCCCAACGGTCTCGTTGACTTTAGCGGCCACGACGAACACTTTGATTTGTCGGATGAGGTCGCGATCATTGTCATCCAAAACGTCAATGGTGGCAACTGGCACTGGAAGCGATGCACGCCGCTGGGGGCGAGAATTGAATGCAACGCAATCCATTTCGGGGACACACTCGACGCAGCGGGCAAGTGGCGAATCCGAATTGTCGTCGGAGATCGCGCCTCGGTCGACCGTCTTTCCCAAAGTGGTACTAAAGGGCGGACAAACGACAACCCCACGATCGAATTTGGCGCGGGGCTGCGGGGCGCTTCCGATGTCCTGTTAGTGTGCAGGGGCGCGCCATGCACTACGTAGGCGACCTCGCTCTAGCTTGATCAGACACGACCTAGGAGCCACGCAGGGCGCGGCCTCACCTAGTCCTCAGGGTGCCCCGTTCTGGTCGCAGCAAGAGCGTTCGAACCGTGAACCTTGTGGTCTGGCGCTGGATGGGTCGCAGCGTCTGCCGCCGGTCGCCAACTTCGCAGCGTGCGTAGATCGGCGGGTCGCTACCGGACGGAACGCTGAGGTGCGTCGACGTCGTCCGCCTCCGGGGTTCCCGGATGGCGAATTCAACTCGCCGTTTGCACCTTTCGCAGGCCAGATGGCGATCATGCCTGCAATCACGAGACCGATAGCTAGTGCAAGCCAGGTGGCGTCCTCTTCGACGGGGCCGCGCAAGCGGTTCCAGCTTGGTCAGGAAGCAGTTGTTGGATAGGGTACGCACAGATGATCGCGAAGATAAGGCCCACAACGGTAGCGATAGCGAATCGCGGCCCCTTGTCCGCGGCCACGGGTCTCGTCGGACGAGTCAATGTGAAGGGCGCACGATGACCAGCACCTCGGTCGAGGTGACGGTGTTGAAGATGTGCCATCGGCCTTCCTCGAGCAGAGGGTCTATCCCCATTGCCAGTACCGCGATCAGTACTGCCGCCGGATCAACCCTCCTCACGTGCGAAACTATCTACCCGGCGAGTGGCGCGGTCAAGCGCTCGGCTGGATGAGCGAGGGCGGCGCGGCGAGTCGACGTCGAATGCACGTGCGCTGGCTGCAGGAGCAGCGGCACAAGCCGTCGACGGTGTCGCGGCGGCTGTTGGTGGTGGTCTGCCTCTACCGCACCTGCGTCATCGACGCCATCCTGGACCATCGCCGGCCGCGCACGTGAGCCGGCCACCGGTATCGGCCGAGTCACGACTCTCGGCCTATCGCACCTACAGTTCGAGGCCATGCTGGTCACCGCACGCACCTCGCCGAACGCGTGTGACTTCGCCCTGGTCGTCATGCTCGGCCTGTTCCGGTTGCGAACCTCGAAGCGTGCGGTGCCAACATCGATGGCCTAGGCGAGGAGCACGGCCACCGCGTCCTGCGCGTGGTGGGCAAGGCACCAAGGTCGTCCTCGTCCCACTGCCGTCGGCAGTCGGCCGAGCCATCGACCGAGCCGTCGGCGACCGCACCGCCGGGGCCGATCCTGCTCGATGGGGCCGGCACCCGCATGGACCGCAACGCCGCCACCCGAAGGCTCAAGCACCTCGCCGCCGCGGCCGGGGCGCGGATACCTCGGATGCACCCGCACATTGTTGAGGCACACATTCGCTACGACCATGCTCGACGCCGGGGTCAACCTCCGCGACGTCCAGATCGTCGCCCGCCACGCCGACCCACGAACCACCATGCGCTACGACCAAGCCCGCCGAAACCTCGACCGATACCCCAATACATCCTCGCCGCCTTCATGGCTTCGAGTACCTGACGGCGCTCGGAAGCATTCGATCGTGCCGAATTTCGCAGCATGCGATCTTGAGCGAAGGCGGCGACCACTGGTTCGTCAGTACCGATCAGCGGCGTTCCTGAGAGCGATCATCAGGAGGTAGCATGCCTCCATGGAATGGCTTGGGAATGTCGTAAGCTTCGTCGGGGGGATGGTGGCGGCCACGCTGGCAGCGTTCGTGGCCCTTAGGACCAATAGAAGCAAGATGGCAGCGGACATTCTGGCTCGTTGGGATGCCGCCCTTCTGGAGATGAGCACCGAATTTACGGACGCAGCTCGGCGACTACGGCACCACTCGGAAGGGTTCCAGCGCAGCCTGGACAAGGAGGATCGCACGGAAGAGCTTGATGACGCACATGAGAAGCTCAGAGCGTTGGCAGAGCAACTGCGCCTAGTTGGCGATCGGCGTGTGCAGATCGCTGCGCGCCTGGTTGTGTACCACGCATACGCGGTGCGTGTCCAGGGTGAGGAGGGAAGAGATCCACGAGAGAGTCGTTTCCCTGACAAGGCACCAGTTGATCGACTAAACGATGCTCTTCAAGAGTTCTATCGAGCAGCCCGGCACCAGCTGAGAGCGCCGGATCCCGAGGATGTGATCCATTCCGACGAACTACACAGAATCGCAGAGGGCGTCGAACGGCTCGACACCAACAGCGGTTCTTCAGCCTAGGCAGTGCGCTTCTCACCGCGGAGTTCACGCCCGACTGGCTTCGCGGAGCGATCTTCACTGGGCGAGGTGACGGCCTGCACCCGTGCGAGTAACGCCGCTTGGCGCACGGACGGCGGAGCCCTCTACTTGCGGTCACGCAGCCGTTCGGGTAGCAGTGTTCCATGGATGTGTCTCCCTAGGCCTTCCCACGGTGATCGGCCTGCTGCTCACCTCGTCGGTCCTGGCATCCTTGATCAGTAACGCGCTAGAGAGGAACTCATCACATCTTGATCGAGTCCGCGAGCAGTACGCTTCCGCGACGAGAGCGCTTGCGGCGTGGAACCAGTTCCCGGTCCGGATTCAGCGCAGGGTCGATGATGAGCCTGAGACTCGGCGGCGGCTTTCCGAGTTTGGGTCCGACATCTCCGAGCACGAAGCGCTCGCCCGCGTGGGGCCGGCTGTTGGTCGACGCGCCGCGTGGCGGTGACGGCCCACCCTCCAGGGGTCAGCAGGACCAGACCCCCGTTACTCCGATGGGCCTACTCGGAGCATCTTCGCGACTTAGCATGGCTCCCGGTATGTACGTATCGCCGGCTGACTGAGCCGACTGAGGAATCTCCACCTCAGCAAAAGGACGTACTTCCGTACCATGCTTTTCGGGTATGCCTGGGCAATTGGCCCAAGTCCGGCCTATGCGACTGTCGCTTGACCTCGACCGTAGCGCTGAGCAACCTGGCGCTCGGGCGACCGGGAGTTCGCACATTGCGTGAGCGACGGCGAGCGGGCGGACAGGTGGGACCGCGGTACCGGCCGCGTCCCACGGCTGTCCGACCAGTGCTTGTAGGACATCCATTGCAAGGAGGTTCCCCGAGGAACATGGGCGGTTCGTCGTTGAGCGCACGCCGCTGGCGAGGTCCGGTGGAGGTCAGTGGCCGGCGGTCCTGTGGAATTCGTCGACGATATCCTGCCTGATACGGCCACGGGCTGCTACCTCAAAACCTTTGCCTAGTGCCCATTCCCGGATCGCTTGATTCTGGTCGCGGTCACCCCGAGGGCCACGCTTGCGGCCGGCACCAGCCGATCGCGCTCCGACTATCCGGCGGCTGGATACGCGGCTGCCCTTTTCGATATAGTTGGCGAGTTCGCCGCGCAGCCTCTTGGCGTTCTTCGTCGACAGGTCGATCTCGTAGTGCACACCGTCGAGTCCGAACGTCACCGTCTCGTGCGCTGCACCACCATCGAGGTCGTCAACGAGCCGGGTCACTGTTTCCTTCGCCACATCAACCTCCGAATTCCTTGTGTCAGGCCAGACCACCATACTTGAAAACGTCTTGCAATGTGCAATCTGTAGAAACTCTGTGCCCAGTCACCACCCAACGTAATCGACGAATCACCCAAAAATGCTGGCGCGAGCGGCGGGATTTCGCGGCAACGCCTACCTGGCCGAGAGCAACAACTGCGCCAGCCCTGGCGAGAGGCGCTGCGTACTCTGCCTGCACTGTGGCCGCGGCCAATCCGACGGAAGACCACACGCTCGCCCGGCAGGTCTACAGTGTTCACCTACCGCACTTGGCCGGAGTGGTAGTCGACGCGATGGTGCTGATGGCGCGTCGGATGCGGATCATGGTTGGTCGCAAGGCCCTCGGCGGCGACGTGCACCATGTGCGATCGCGACTCGAACGCATGCACGGCTGCTACGTTCGCGCATTGGACGACCTCGGCTGGGCTGGCCGGCAGGTGGAGACCTCCGGCGCTGGTCGTCGCTGGAGCGAAGTCGCATTCATCTGCGATGCGACGAAGCGTCCAGCCAATGGCGGCGCTGCGCCTGGTGCGCCCGCCCGGTGAGACTCATGATGGACGAGGTCGTACGCGTGCCAACGCGTCGAGTGCCGCGTCGGCTGTCTCGGGCAGAGTGTGCAGGTATTTCTCCGTGGTTGTGATGCTGCCGTGCCCGAGCCGTTCCTTGACGACTTGGATGTCGGCGCCTCCGGCTAGGAGCCACGAAGCGTGGGCGTGACGGAGGTCGTGGGGTGTGATCTTGAAGCCGAGGCCGGCGGCGGCAAGGGCCTTGCTCCAGACATTCTTGCGGAACCAGTCACGGCCAATGTGGCCGTCGGTGTCGACCATACGTGGCGTGCGAGGTCGATCGTTGCCCGCAGCGCGGCGCCTAGCGCGATACGCCGCGACGCTATTGCGACAGTAGGCGCAGCGGCACCGGCCGGCCCCGTAGGCGGTCGGTGTGCCGTGTCGATATCGCTTTCCCCTCTGGTTCGGCTCAGTCCAGCCCAGTGTCTTCGGATCGGGAAGATGATCGGGGATTCGACGTTTGGGTTCGGAAGATTGCCGGTGTTCGAAGAGTAGATCTCTGGCGTCCAAGCCCAGGGTCGCCACGTGGCCCTTGATCTTGTCGACGAGATGATCGGCGATGCGGAACCTGCGCCACTCCTCGTCCTTGGGGTAGTTCTTGACGAGGAACCGCTTGCCGTCGGGGTGGAACCTGGGGTTGAGTTCAACGGCAACGCGCTTGACGGTGAGGACGGCAGCGCCAAAGTCGATGTCGCTGACCCGAAGCTCGGTCAGCTCGCCCCATCGGAGCCCGGTCTCGATGGCGGTTTCCACGAGTAGCCGCATGGTGGGGTCGGTCAGTCCTGCGTGGAACGTCGCGAACTGGCTCGCGGTGATGACTCGGCGAGGCTTCTTGACCACGGGCGGCGTCCTCACACCCTTGCCTGGGTGCAGGAACGTGATTTGATCATTGAGCGCGGTGGTGAAGATCGCGTCGACGATCACCTTGCAGGACCGGATCGTGGGCGGCCGGACGCCTTCGCGCTTGAGCACGCGGATCCATTCGCGCACATGGGACGGAAGGATGTCCACCATCTCCATTGAGCCAAGATGGGGGAGGATGTACCGGTCGAGCAGGTACGTGTACGTCTGGCGAGTGGTCGCTTCGATCTGATGATTCGGGAACCACTCGTCGCGAACGTACCGGGCGAACGTCTGCCGGCCGCGCCGTAGATCTCCGACCTTGCCGGCGGCGATATCCAGTTCGGCCTTCTGCCAGGCGCGGTCAGCGTCCTTCTTGACCTTGTAGGTCCCGGCGGACCGTTCACGGCCCCTGAGGTCGAGGTAGTACGCGGTGTAGGAGACGCGTCCGTGGACACCCACCCGCCGCCTGCTGAAGCCCACCCGACCCTCCCCAAGGTCATCCGACCGTCATTTGACCGTGGATAAAGTACAACAGGGTTGCACTCACCGATACCTAGTGACACGCCAAATCTGTTGTCCTGCAAGGATACTAGCGCCTCATAGGTCGCCGAGCGTGCGGTCGATCTGACGCGTCTACCTCCTTCACACCGAAGAGGCCAACGTCCAATGTTGCATAGTGGACGTGCCTCGGGTGAAACTAGGCCCAACACCTCTATCCGCATAGGACAGTGTCCAATGTGTGGTCGACTCGGTGGACGACGCTGTTCTCCAGGGGTCAAATGCTGTCGGCGTAGCGGCGTCCGGTCTACCCACCCTGACGACCCTGCCCGAGCACAGGTCGGTTTCTCCCTGCGAACCTGTCGCCACTGTTCCACCGGCAGGGAACGGTTGTGGGCGACTTCGCGCAGCGACCGGTGCTCGGCGACCCGCTGCGGTGGACAACCACGCAGCAGAACCACCGCCTGCTCGGCCAGTCAGCCGCCACATCGGCCTTGGTGGCTGGGTCGGCCTGGGGCTGCGGTGCTGGATTGCTCCAGTCCCTCGTCCCAGACCGACTCAACAGCAGGAGCGCTCGGTGGTGGCCGTCCAACCGCGCTCGTGGCGCGGGTGCCAGCGAGTTCCGGCTGCTGACGCCTCAGCGTCCCCACTCGTTCCTTAGCTGATCCCAGGCGACTGTGATGGCTTTGCGTAGTTCCTCGGAGGCGCGATCCTGTCGGATTGCAATCCGCGCGATCGTATGGGGGTGCAATGAGGCCGGCAAAGACTGTAGCGGGACCAATACGCAGGCCTCAATTACTTCCGTGTCTGCAGGCACGGCTGTACCGCGCAGGCGCCCAGAGAGCTCTATGAGCATTGCGAGCGAGTCACGGAGGGACTCCAGCCCTCGCGTAGCGAGCTGCTCGGCCCGCATCTCAAAGTTCTGGAGGCCGAGCTTGGTCAGCCCCACGCTGTCGTACGGGCCTTCGTTGCGGATCCGGTAACAGATGGCATCGCCGAGGTTGAGAACCGCGTGGATCTCGTCGTGCTCCCACTGCCACGTCATCCGGCGGGCTATTCGGTCTTGCCGTTCGCTTTCCTCCCGCTCGCGACGGGCGCGCTCCTCGCGCTCGGCCGTCCGATCGACCAGCTGGATGTAGCGTTGTCGCCTGGCGATCAGCACTGCGACGATGATGGCCGCGGCACCGAATACAGCGCCCAGCACTGTCGCGACCAAGGTCAAAATTGTGACGGAATCCCAACTTTGATCGGGCGTGACGGTATCGAGACATAGGGCTATTGTGGACAAATTGCCAGAAGGCACTCGCCCTCCCTTGGGTCAGGCCAGCTCCTCCCATGCTCGCGCCATCCGCTGTCGCGATGCGATGGGACTGAGTGCGTTGGCTCTTAGATGATCAAAAATCTCGTTGTGCGAGAGCACGTCTTCCGATTCGCCGAATATGTCGCTTGGTCACGCCCTGGATGAAGACGAGATCGGGATCATACGGAGATGGAAACCGCACTAGTGTAAACGGGCCGATCATGCCGGGGTGAGGACCCGAATCGAAAGAAACCACTTGGATCGTCACGTTGGGCATGTGGCTCGCGTCGATGAGACATTTAAGCTGTTCTCTGAGTATGCCGGGTCCCGCCGATGCGGTGCAGCAATACTGACTCATCCAGAATCGCCCATAGTTTGACAGGCTTCGACCTCGTCAGTAGCTCCTGGCGGGCTAGCCGCGCCCGGAGCTTGCGCTCGATCGCATCACCGCTGTTCGGCGGCATGGCAGCGTAAAAGATCGCCCGCGCATAGTCTTCGGTCTGCAGCAGCCCGTGTACGACCAATGTCTCGTACACGAGCAGGTCGGCCGCCTCGACCTCGAAGCCGATGGAGGTGGCGTACGGGCCTGCAAGCGTGTCGGCGTACTTGCTCCACCAGCCCCGTTGTTTTTCCTCGCGGGCCATGGCCAGCAGTTCGTCCACGGTCTGGCGGTCGTCCACGCCGTACAACTGGAGCAAGTCGGTCAAATCGCGCAGCCCGACTCGGCCGGTCTCCACCCGGCTCACCCAGGAGCCGGACCGCTCGAGCATCGAGCCGACCGCATCACCTGTGAGCCCGGCCCGCTCCCGCATGCCGCGCAGGATGAGACCCAGTCGTCGCCGTCGCACGGTCGGGCTGCCGTCGGCCACAACCGCCTCCTCGAGCCGGGAAAGGGTGCGCGAACAGTGTCGCTCCTGCCCATCCGTGTCAACAAGATGTGAATGTCCAACTGTGGATGGAAATGGATCAAGTACTTGCACATGCGGATTGGCTTGCGAGGCTGTTCCAACGGGAAAGTCACTCGACCCTCGCGTCCCCCGGAGGGTCACTTGACTCGTCGCTCGCGGCTGAGGTTCACAGACGGCTGTGGTGGCTGCCGGATCGAGCCAGCGACGTGCGGCGCGGTTTGTCTGGAATTTTGCGTGCAGCGATTCGCCGTGAGCGGGCGTCCGGTCTCGCGGTGTGCGACGACGACCCCAAGAAGTAGCCTGCGAGGCGGCTGGTCACGGGCCGGCGCTGGCGCACTGCACTCTCGCGCGAGGAGGCCAGTGCACTCTGGCTCCTGTAGAGGCGTCCGACCGGCGTGGTACATAGCCGAGGCCCATCGATCGCCCAAACGCGAGTGTTCCCGCCGAGGTCATCGACGGTGGTGCGTCGCTCCAGCCCGTCGGCGTCGAGTCGAACTATGCTGCCGGGCAAACCCGTATCGCCGCCAACGGCGCGCCTGATGACGCACCGCTGGCGGTTCGTGTCGAGTTCGTCGCTCTGGACGGGCCTGAGGGTCAGGCTCTCCGGCGACGCCAAGCCCAAAGCATGCGGAGGGTCCTGCGATGGATCGCCGAACACCCCGACCTCGCCAACCCGTAGACGCCGACCCCACGTCCGGACCGGTCGAGGCTGTCCGAGAGGAGGTGCTGTCGTTCCTGCACGGCGTCGCGGTCGCCAACCAGCCCGCCGAAGTGGAGGCCGGCCCGATCATGGTGCCGGTCGCCTTCGCCGCCCGGGTCTCGGACAAGGACAACCAGGACCCGACGCTGTCGATCCCGCGTCAATTGGCCCGGTGTCGAGAGGCGTTGCCCACCTACTGCGTGATCGTGGCGTTCTTCTGGGACGTCGAGTCGGGCCGGACCAGCCTGGACCTCCGCGGCCACAGTGACGCCCATGAGCAGTTCCAAGTTCCCGTGCCGCGCGACGGCGGTGTCGCCGACCTGCTGACGGAGGCGCGCGAGCCCGGTAGGCGGTTCGTGGCCGTGGTCTGCGAGTCGGTCGACCGGCTGTCTCGTGTGACCTACTTCGGCACGAAGATCGAGTACGAGCTGGAGCAGTCCGGCGTGGCGCTGCTGGCCGCCGACGAGGGGATCACCGCCGACGCCTTGCCCAGTTCCACTGGCGTGATGGCGCGCAAGCGGGCCACCCCGATCCTGACCCGCCGGGTCAAGCAGGCCATCGCCGAGTGGTACGTGCTCGACATGCTGGAGAAGTCCTGGGGCGGGCTTATGGAGCACACCGAGCAGGGCTTCAACATCGGCAAGCCGCCATACGGCTACCGGGTCACGGTGGAAAGGCACCCCGTGCCAGCAAAGGCGGCATTGGGCAAGGTCAAACGTCGGCTCGTCCGCGACCCGGTCCGTGGCCCGGTCGTCACACAGATCTACACCTGGCGGGTCGTCGAGAAGCTGTCTTACGACCAGATCGCCGAGCGACTCAACCTGGACTCCGACCGGTACCCGCCGCCAGAGCCGATCCTTGGTCGGCGCCGGCGCGCCATCGGGGCCTGGACCAAAGGCTCTGTCCGCGACGTCCTGAGCAACCCTAAGTACACCGGTCATATGGTCTACAACCGGCGTAAGAACCCACGCCGTGACCGCGGCGTAGCGGGGAAGGTCAACCCTCGGAGTGAGTGGGTGTGGTCCAGCAAGCCGCGCCATGAGCCCCTCACAACTAGGTTGTTGTTCGAGGCGGGTGCCCCGATCGGCCGGGCCAACGTGCGGTCCCGCAAAGGCGACCAGCCCAACACTCACCCCGCCACCACGCGGACGTTCCGGCTTCGCTCATACGTCGTCTGTGAGCTGTGCGGCCGCCGCCTCTACGGCAAGACCCGACATGTCGGCGACACCTACTCTTACTACGCCTGCGAACCCGTTCCAGCGCACCATGCCGGCCGGGACTGGTTCTCTACCCACCCCAAGAGTCTCTGGGTCCGTGAGGACAAGCTCTTGGCACTGGTTCGGAGCTTCTTCGCCCGACGCATCTTCGGCCCCGATCGAGATGCCCTGCTAACCGCAGACCCGGTCGAGACGCCCGCCCTCGACGACCCAACCGCGGCGCGGAGGAAGGCGATCGGCGCCACGATCCGAGACTTGGAGCGTCAGCAAGCGAACGTGGTCAGAGAGCTTCGCGAGCATCAGCCCACCGGCGACGCGGACATCGACCGGCAGTGGCGCACCCAGCTCCGCGAGAGCTTCGCCGAAATCGCGGCCCAGCAGAAGGTCCAACAGGCCCGGCTGGCCGAGTTGGCGGCGCAATCGGATAAGCCCTGCGGCGATCCACGCCTGCTGGACCACCTACCGGTCGTCGAGGCTGACCTTCGCAAGCTGCCAGAGGACATCGAGCGCGACCTGTACGCCGCCTTCCAGCTCCAGGTCCGTTACCACCATCCAAGCCGCCGCGTCACACTGCGCGTCACCATCGACGGCGACGCCATCCCCAAGCTGACAGCCACCAGCCAGTCGATCACGCAAGGAAGGGCCCGATTCGACGATGCCGGAACCTCCCGGACTGACCGCGATCGAAGCCTAAGATCTTTTTCCCTTCTGGTGAGTGCCCCCGGTGGGATTCGAACCCACACTGTCGGAGGTTTGAGCTCCGTCTCTCTGCCGTTGGAGTACGGGGACGCGGGCGGTCTCCAGCGTACCTATTAGGCTATCGGCGCGGACACACACGTCGCACATGTGATCATGCGGGTAGGGGTAGGGCCGTGACCGAGGGGCAAGGGCGCCGGGTTCTCATCGCCGAGGATGAGGCGCTGATTCGGCTGGACCTGCGCGAGATGCTGGTCGAAGAGGGCTACGACGTCTGCGGCGAGGCGGGCGATGGCGAGGAGGCGGTGAAGCTCGCCGAGGAGCTGCGGCCCGACCTCGTGATCATGGATATCAAGATGCCGATCATGGACGGCCTCGCCGCGGCCGAGCGGATCGCCGGCGCCCGGATCGCCGCCGTGGTCATCCTCACCGCGTTCTCCCAGCGTGACCTGGTGGAGCGGGCCCGGGCGGCGGGCGCCATGGCGTACCTGGTCAAGCCGTTCCAGAAGAGCGATCTGGTGCCGGCCATCGAGATCGCGCTGTCGCGCTTCGCCGAGATGCAGGCGCTGGAGAGCGAGGTATCCAGCCTCACCGACCGGCTGGAGACCCGCAAGCTCGTCGAGCGAGCCAAGGGCACCCTGATGGCGGCGTTCGGAATGACCGAGCCGGATGCGTTCCGGTGGATCCAGCGCGCCGCCATGGACAACCGGATGACCATGAAGGCCGTATCGGAGAAGATCATCGCCGAGAACCTGCCCGAGCCGCCCGCCGCTGGATGACGCCGCCCGCGGTTGGATGACGCCGCCCGCCGCGGGTTGACGCCGACGCGTGAGTGTCGGTAGGGGCACCCTGTTATACAGAAACTGTTTGTAGGGGCCCCCTGCATACACCCAAGGCAACCCGAGCCGAGCCGAGCGGCGAAGCGGGAACCCGTCGTACCCGCGGGCTAGAGTCCAGACGTGACCGACGTGCCGCGGCTGCTGATCCTGGACGGACATTCGCTCGCGTACCGGGCGTTCTTCGCGCTGCCGGTCGAGAACTTCTCCACCAAGACCGGGCAGCCGACCAATGCCGTGTTCGGCTTCACCTCGATGCTGATCAACATGCTGCGCGACGAGCGGCCGACCCACGTGGCCGTCGCGTTCGACGTGTCGCGCCGGTCGTTCCGCAGCGAGCAGTACGCGGAGTACAAGGCCAACCGCTCGGAGACACCGACCGACTTCCACGGCCAGGTCAGCCTGGTCAAGGAGGTGCTGGCCGCGCTGCGGGTGCCGGTGGTCGAGCTGGAGCGGTACGAGGCCGACGACGTGATCGCCACGTTCGTGACCCAGGCCCGCGCGGAGGGCATGGAGGTGCTGATCAGCACCGGCGACCGGGACGCGTTCCAGTTGGTCACCGACGGTGTCACCGTGCTGTACCCGAAACGCGGCGTGTCGGAGATCGCCCGGATGGACACGGCCGCGGTCACCGCCCGGTACGGCGTCCGCCCCGAGCACTACCGGGCCATCGCCGCGCTGGTCGGGGAGACGAGCGACAACCTCGTCGGCGTGCCCGGGGTCGGCGACAAGACCGCCGCGAAGTGGATCCTCCAGTACGGCGACTTCGACGCCGTGGTCGCCAACGTCGACAAGATCAAGGGCAAGGTCGGCGATTCGCTGCGGGAGCACCTGGGCGCCGTGCTGCGCAACTACGAGCTGAACCGCCTCGTCGACGATCTCGAGCTGCCGCTGCGCCCGGAGGAGACGCTGTGGCGCGGCTGGGACCGGGAGGCGGTGCACCGGGTCTTCGACTCGCTGGAGTTCCGGGTGCTGCGCGACCGGCTGTACGAGTATCTCGACTCGGTCGAGCCCGAGGCGGAGTCGGGCTTCGACCTGGCCGGCCGGGTGCTCGGCGCCGGCGCCGTCCGGGCCTGGCTCGAGGAGCACGCCCCGGCCGGCGCCCCGGTCGGCGTGGCCGTCTCGGGGACGTTCGGCCGCGGCACCGGCCGCCTGACCGGCATCGGCGTGGCCACGGCCGACGGCCCGGCCGCGTGGATCGACCCGACCGCCCTGGACCCGGACGACGACGCCGCGGTGGCGGCCTGGCTGGCCGACCCCGACCGACCCAAGATCATTCACAACGCCAAGCCGGCCGTACTCGCCTTCGACGCCCACGGATGGCGGCTGCACGGCCTGGAAACCGACACGATGCTCGCCGTCTACCTGGCCCGGCCCGACCAACAGACCTACAACCTGGAGGACCTGGCCCTGCGCTACCTGCAGCGGGAGCTGCGGGTCGAGGGGGTCGACGAGGGCCAGCCGATGCTGGACGGGCTCGGCGAGGACGAGGTCGCCGAGCGCAACCTGATGCTGCGCGCCCGGGCGACCCTCGACCTCACCGACGCCATCTACGCGGAGCTGACCCGCGACGGTGACTCGGCCCGCCGGCTGCTGCGCGAGGTGGAGCAGCCGCTGGCCTACGTGCTGGCCGGCATGGAGAGGGCCGGCATCGCGGCCGACACCGAGTACCTCTCGGACCTGGAGTCGCAGTTCGCCGCCGAGGTGAAGTCGGCCGCGCAGGCGGCGCACGCGGTCGTGGGCCGGGAGTTCAACCTCGGCTCGCCCAA
>Ga0307415_100000144_pt1 | contig 31695 bp, 30 predicted proteins | sample DK1Cmetagenome_FD_204524 | JGI IMG/M metagenome (GOLD analysis project Ga0307415, IMG submission 204524) | Maize rhizosphere microbial communities from greenhouse at UC Davis, California, United States - DK15-C-2 | ecosystem: Host-associated > Plants > Roots > Rhizosphere > Soil | place: USA... | reverse complement strand
CGTTGCGGGCGATCTCGGGTCTTCTCAAGCCCATGGCGGGAAGGATCCGCCTGGATGGCGCCGAACTCGGGGGCGTCTCCGCGACCGCTCGGGTCCGGCGCGGCATCGTGCACGTGCCGCACGATCGCGGCATCTTCTTCGGGCTCACCGTGACCGAGCACTTCCGCCTCGACGGCGTGACCCGGGCCGACGAGCAGGCGGCGGCGTTCGAGCACTTCCCGGTTCTGCACGAGCTGCGTGGTCGCCGAGCGGGCCTGTTGTCCGGCGGCGAGCAGCAGATGCTCGCACTGGCCCGCGCGCTGGCTCGTAAGCCAAGGTTGCTGCTTCTCGACGAGCTCAGTCTCGGTCTCGCCCCGATCATCGTCGAGCGCCTGCTCCCCGTCGTGCGGGAGTTCGCGGCCCGGACCGCCGCCGCGGTCCTGCTGGTCGAGCAGCACGTGCACCTCGCTCTCGAGATCGCGGATCGCGGCTATGTCCTTTCCCACGGAGAGATCGTGGCGACCGACACCGCCGCGCGGCTGCGCGAGGACGGCGCGCGGCTGGCCACGAGTTACCTGGGCGAGCGGTCGACGGGTGCCGGAGGGTGGCGAACGTAGATGGCTACCGATCCACGCGTGCGGGAAGGCGACCTGCTGTGGACTCCGAGCCCGGAGTGGATCGAGCGCACCAACATCGTCGCTTTCACGCGCTGGCTCAGCGAGCGGCGCGGCCTCGACTTCGACGTCACCGATCATCACGGCTACGACGAGTTCTGGCGCTGGTCGGTGACCGACCTCGAGGGTTTCTGGGGAGCCATCTGGGACTACTTCGAGATTCAGGCCTCGACGCCGCCCCGCCGGGTGCTCGGGCGCCGTGAGATGCCGGGGGCCGAATGGTTCCCGGGCGCACGGCTGAACTACGGCGAGCACATCCTCCGGCAGGAGCGGGCCGGTGCCACCGCGCTGCTGTATCTCAGCGAGGACCGGGCCCTCACGGAGTTGTCCTGGGAGTCCTACGCGGGACAGGTGCGTGCCGTCGCGACCAGGCTCCGGGAGCTGGGAGTACGGCCGGGACAGCGGGTCGTCGGCTACCTGCCGAACATTCCCGAGGCCATGGTGGCGATGGTCGCCACGGCCAGCATCGGAGCGGTCTGGGCCGGTTGCGCTCCCGAGTTCGGCTGGCGCGGTGCCGGCGACCGCCTCGGCCAGCTCGAGCCGGCGGTGCTCTTCGGGGTCGACGGCTACCGCTACGGCGGGGAAACCTACGACCGCCGCGAGGAGGTGCGCGAGCTGGTGCGCGAGCTCGACACCCTCACGCATGTCGTGTATCTGCCGCGGACGTTCCCGGCCGGGCCCGTGGCGGTTGATGCCGCGCCCACCACGGTGCTCTGGGATGACATGGTCGCCGGTCCGTTGGTGCGGGCGGACGAGTTCGAGTGCGAGCAGGTTCCGTTCGACCACCCCCTGTGGGTGTTGTTCAGCTCCGGCACCACCGGCCTGCCGAAGGCGATCACGCACAGCCACGGCGGGATCCTCATCGAACAGCTCAAGCTCCAACACCTCGTCATGGACCTGCGCCGCGGCGACCGGCTGTTCTTCTTCACCACCACGAGCTGGATGATGTGGAACTTCATCGCCAGCGCGCCCCTGCTCGGCGTGGTGCCGATCGTCTACGACGGCAACCCCGCCCATCCGGAACCGGACGTGCTGTGGCGGATCGCGCAGGACAGCCGGGCGACGATGTTCGGCGCCAGCCCGGCATTCATCGAGCTCCTGTCCCGGCATGGAGTCGTACCGAGGGAGCGCTACGAATACCCGGAGCTGCGCCAGGTTACGCCCGCGGGCGCGCCGGTCTCGCCGCAGCACACCGCGTGGGTCTACCGCAATGTCGGGCCGGATGTCTGGGTGTCCACCGGGAGCGGCGGGACGGACTGCTGCACGGGATTCGTCGGAGGAATGCCGACGTTGCCGGTTCATGCCGGAGAGATGCAGGCCCGGTCGCCCGGTGTGGCGGCATATGCGTACAACAAGGAGGGCCGGCCGGTCGTCGATGAGGTCGGTGAGCTCGTCATCACCGCACCCATGCCGTCGATGCCGGTGTTCCTCTGGGGCGACGACACCGGCGAGCGCTACCACGAGACGTACTTCTCGCACTTCCCGGGTGTCTGGCGGCACGGTGACTTCTTCCGCGTCAACGAGCGCGGCGGCTGCTTCGTACACGGCCGTTCCGACGCGGTGCTGAATCGCGCCGGCGTGCGGATCGGGACGGCCGAGATCTACCGGGCCATGGAAGGTATCGCGGAGGTCGTCGATTCCCTTGTGGTCAACATCGACCAGGGCGGCGGCACCGGCATCATGGCGCTGTTCGTCACCCTCGAGGACGGTTACCGGCTCGACGAGGCGCTTCGGCAGCGGATCCGGAACCAGCTTCGTCGCGAGTACAGCCCACGGCACGTGCCGGACGAAATCGTCGAGGTCCCGGGCATCCCGCAGACGGTCACCGGCAAGAAGATGGAGGTACCGATCCGCCGGATCCTCACCGGTACGCCGGTCGACACGGCGGTGGACCGCGAGTCGATGGCGAACCCCGAGGTGCTGGAGGCGTTCGTGGCCTACGCGGCCTCGCGGTCAGCGTCCCCCGAGGGCGGCCCCACGGATCCCTGACCTTCGGCCAGATGTACGCCAACCAGCAAAGGAGCAGGCCACATGAAAGCTGTCCGGCTGCATGCCTTCAACGAGCTTCCCAAGGTCGAGGACGTTCCTGAGCCGGAGGTCACCGGTCCGTTCGACGTGATCGTGCGCATCGGCGGCGCCGGGCTGTGCCGTACCGACGTGCACTTCATGCAGATGGATCTGGGAGACCGGTCCCACCTGCTACCCATGACCCTCGGGCACGAGAACGCGGGGTGGGTCCAGGAGGTGGGGTCCGCGGTCACCAACGTCGCGCCGGGCGACGCGGTGATCTGCCACCCGGTCATCCCGTGTGGTCTGTGTCGTCCGTGCCGTGACGGCGACGACGTCCATTGCACCGACCGTCGCTCCACGGGCCTGGACCACGACGGCGGTTTCGCCGAACTGCTCAAGACCTACGCCCGGTCGGTGATCAAGCTGCCGGACGGGTTGCCGCCCGCGGAGGTGGCCGGCCACGCCGACGGCGGACTGACCGCCTACCACGCGGCCAAGAAGGCGAACACCATGGGCCTGCTCTATCCGGGCAGCCGCACGGTCGTGATCGGCGTCGGCGGGCTCGGGCACGTCGGTATCCAGGTGCTCAAGGCGATCAGCGCCACCGAGGTGATCGCCATCGACGTCGTCGATGAGGCGCTGGAGTTGGCCAAGGAGTGCGGCGCCGACCACACCGTGCTCGCCAACGACAAGCAGGTCGACGCGGTGCTGGAGATCACCGAGGGACGCGGTGCCCAGGCCGTCCTCGACTACGTGGGTGACGGTGGCTCGACGAGCGCCGGCTTCAAGATGCTGGCCCGGGCCGGCAGCCACTTCGTCGTCGGGTACGGCGAGATGATCAATGTGTCCACGATGGACCTGATCCGTACCGAGCGCAGCTTCGTCGGCAACTTCATCGGGCGCTACAACGACCTCGCCGAGCTGATGGCTCTGGCCAAGCAGGGCAAGGCGAAGATGCACTCGCGGATGTACGACCTCGAGGCCGGTCCGGAGGCGTTCTCGGACCTCATCGAGGGACGCGTTCGCGGCCGCGCCATCCTCGTCCCGCGTTGATGTGAGCGCCGGAGCGCGTACGGTGACCATCCGCCGTCTCCTGATCGCCAACCGGGGCGAGATCGCCGCCCGGATCATCCGCACCTGCCGGCGGCTGGGCATCGAGGCCGTGTTGGGCGCGTCCGAGGCGGATCTCGCGGGCGTGCCGGCGCGGCTCGCCGATCAGGTGGTCCGCCTTGGGCCGCCACCGGCGGCCGCGAGCTATCTCAACGTGGACGCGGTCGTGGCCGCCGCCCGAGCCGTCGGGGCTGACGCGGTCCATCCGGGCTACGGGTTCCTGTCCGAGAGCGCGCGTCTGGCCGCGGCGTGCGCGCGGGCCGGGATCGTGTTCGTCGGCCCTACCGCCGAACAGCTCGCGGTGGTCGGCGACAAGCTCGCGGCTCGCCGGCACGCCCGCGACGCCGGCCTCCCGGTCGTGCCGGGCGGCGAGGTCGGCGGGACGGCCGAGACCCGGGCGCTGGCCGAGCAGTTGGGCTGGCCGGTGCTCATCAAGGCGGCCGCCGGTGGCGGTGGCCGGGGAATGCGCCTGGTAGCCGAGCCGGCGGCGCTCGAGGCGGCCCTGGAACGCGCGGCCTCCGAGGCCAACGCCGCATTCGGAGACGCTCGGCTCTATCTCGAGCGGTACGTGACATCCGGCCGCCATGTGGAGGTGCAGGTCCTCGCGGACGGGGCGGACGCCGTGCATCTCGGCGACCGGGACTGTTCGATCCAGCGGCGCTACCAGAAGCTGGTCGAGGAGGCTCCCGCTCCCGGCCTCGACGAGGAGCTACGGTCCCGCATGCACCAGGCCGCCGTCGCCTACGCCCGCCGGCTGGGCTACCGCGGCGCCGGGACGGTGGAGTTCCTCGTCCGTCCCGCAGAGCTACGGCCTCCAGAGCCGGCGGGCTCGCATGACACGTTCTACTTCCTCGAGATGAACGCCCGCATCCAGGTGGAGCATCCCGTGACCGAGGCGATCACCGGGGTGGACCTCGTCGCCGAGCAGATCGCCGTTGCCGAAGGCCTTCCGTTGCGGATCGCCCAGGACGCCGTGACACTGCGCGGGCACGCGATCGAGTGCCGCATCAACTGCGAGGACTGGCGGCACGACTTCCGGCCCACTCCCGGGACGGTCACGAGGATCGCTCTGCCGGTCGGGCCCGGCCTGCGGGTCGACACCCACGTGCAGGCCGGCGACGAGATCCCGCCCTACTACGACTCTCTGGTCGCCAAGCTCATCGCGTGGGGTGGCGACCGGGCCGAGGCGCTCGAGCGGCTCCGCAGCGCCCTGAGGCGTTTCACGGTGGAAGGCGTCGCCACGACCGTGCCGATGCACCTCGCGTTGACCGAGGAGCCCGAGTTCGTGGCGGGCGGCGTGGACACGACATGGTTCGCCGGCTTCCTGCAGCGCCAGGGTCGTATCGGTCGGCCGGGGGCGACCGCGGCCGCGGTGGCCGGGCAGTGAGCGTCGACCTGCTCGCCTCGTACTGGACCCTCGCCGGACCGGTGGAGTTGCATACCGGGCGGGAGTGGAGTCTGTTCGATGTGGCGGACCGGGTAACGGCGGCGGCGAATGCCGGCTTCCGCGGCCTCGGGCTCTGGCACGCCGACCTGCTCCACATTCTCGAGAAGCGCGGCCTGCCCGACCTGCGCACGATCCTCGACGACGGCGGGATGTCGCACGTCGAGCTCGAGTTCCTGTGGGACTGGTTCCTCGACCCCGGCACCGATGAGCGCTGGCGCTCCGACCAGCGCCGCCGAGTGCTCCTGGACGCCGCCGGGGTGCTCGGTGCCCGGCACGTGAAGGTTGGCAACTTCGCCGGGCGACGGGTGCCCGTCGGGCTGCTGACCGAGCGGTTCGCCGAACTCTGCGTTGAGGCCGCCGAGTACGGGACGTCGGTCGCCTATGAGTTCATGTCCCGCGACGCGGCGGCGGGCAGCCTCGAGGCCGCCCGGTCGGTGGTGCGGGGCGCCGGCGCGGCCAACGGCGGCCTCGCCCTCGACCTGTGGCACGTGGTCGACCTCGGCGTCAGCACGACCGCGATCCGCGAGCTTCCGGCCGGCACCGTGGTCGCCGCCGAGCTGAGCGACGGCGCGCGAGGTCGTGAGCCCGGTGCGCGCCGCACGATGCGGGAGCGGCGACTGCCCGGGGAGGGGGACTTCGACATCGCCGGCTTCGTCGCGGCCGTCCGCGCCACCGGCTTCCAGGGGCCGTGGGGGGTCGAGCTGTTGTCCGCCGCGATCGGCGACGTGGGACCGGACGAGCTCGCACGGCGGGCGTACCAATCGGCGATCGAGCAGGTCGGGGAGGCCCGATGAGAGCAGTCGTCACACACCGAGCCGGCACGATGAGGCTCGTGGACGTACCCGAGCCCGCCGAGCCCGGGCCGGGGCAGGTACTCGTCCGGCCGGAGGCGGTCGGGATCTGCGGGTCGGACTTCCACTTTCTGACCGGCGAGCTCGTGACCCCTCCCGCGTTCGGTCCCCAGTTCCCGCGTGTACAGGGTCACGAGGTGGCGGCCCGGGTCGTGGCGCTGGGACCCGGCTGTCCACCCGGACTACAGGTCGGCCAGCGCGTCGCACTGTTCCCCATGTCGTGGTGCGGCCAGTGCTACGCGTGCACCCACGGCCGGCGCAACGCCTGCCCGAACTTCCGGATCATCGGCGTGCACGTCGAGGGGGCGCTCGCCGACTATCTGACGGTCGCCGGCGAGCAGGTCTTCCCCGTCGCCGACCTGGACGCGCCGCTGGCCGCCTTCTGCGAACCGGTATCCATAGCCGTGCATGCCGTCGAGCGGGGCGAGGTGAGGGAGGGCGAGCCGGTGGTCGTCCTGGGCGGAGGGCCCATCGGCCAGTCGGTCGCGCTCTGCGCGCTCGACCGGGGCGCGCGGGTCCTGCTGACCGACCTCGTCGCCAGCCGCCTCGAGCTCGCCCGGGCGAACGGGGTCGAGGTCGTGAACGCCGCCGAGGCCGACGCCGTCGCGACGGCGCGCGGCTGGGCCGGGACCGCCGGCCCACCAGTGGTCTTCGAGTGCGTGGGTGTGCCGGCGACGGTCCGGCAGGCCGTGGATATGGTCTCCTCGGCCGGGCGGGTCGTCATCGTCGGCATCGGCCACGAGGAGGTGAGCCTGCCGATCAACGCGTTCACCGAGCGCGAGCTCAGCATCCTCGGCTCGACGGTCTGTACGCGCGAGGACTTCGCCGAGGCCATCCGTATCGTCGGGGCCCACCGGGAAGCGGTCGCTCGCCTGATCACGCACGAGCGCCCGCTGGACGACGCGGTGGATGCGATCGCACACGCGATGGCCAACCCCGACGAGGTGATGAAGCTGGTCATCCGCGCGTAGGCGCCTCAACGTCCTTTGTCGCCTGAAAGCTGACTTTGTCCTCATCGGACGATGCGGCGCGACACCGTCGACGAGACGCCGCCGTTCTGACCCAGCCCGCGGACAGCGGGGACGCGGCTCCAAAGTAGACCGGCCTTCCGCCGCCTCACACATCTGGTTCGATGTGTCCGACCACGGTGCCGACCGCGTAGACCTGGCCCGCCTCCCCGACGTGGCGCAGGACTCCGGTCGCGGGCACCTGTACCTCCACCTCGACCTTGTCGGTCGCGAGCACGTAGACGCTCTGCCCCTCTTCGACCCGCGATCCGGACGGAACGAGCCATTGGGCCAGCTCGCCCTCCTCCATCTCTGATCCGGCCTGGGGGATGCGCAGCTCTACCATCACGTCATCACCTCGCGGACCGACTCGGCGATCGCCGACGCGTCGGGCGCGTGGATCTGCGCCAGCGACTGGGCGAAGGGTACGGGGGTGAAGGCGCTGGCCACGCGGCGCACCGGGCGTTCGAGCTGACCGAACAGCTGCTCGTGGATCATCGCCGATATCTCCGCTCCCGGCCCGGCGAAGCGGGCCGCGGCATGCGTCACGACCGCCCGGCGCGTCTTGGCCACCGACGTCAGTACCGTGTGGTGGTCGAGGGGGACGAGGCTACGCAGATCAACCACCTCGGCCGAGATGCCCTCGCCGGCGAGCTCCGCGGCCGCGTCGAGCGCCGCCGGGGTCATCTGGCCGTAGGTGATGATGGACACGTCGGTACCCGCGACCGGGACCGCGGCCTGCCCGATGGGCACGCGGTAGTCGCCCTCCGGAACCTCGCTTCGGCGGCGGCTGCGCACCATCGGCGTGGGTTCGAGATAGAGGCACGGGTCGTCGTCGGCGATGCAGGACAGCAGCAGGCCCTTCGCGTCCTGGGCTGTCGCCGGCGCACACACCTTGATCCCGGGCGCGTGCATGAACCACGCCTCGTAGCTGCTGCTGTGCTGGGCGCCCCGGTTGTGCCCGATCCGGGTCCGCACCGTGAGCGGCAGGTGGCTGGTGCCTCCGGACATGTACCTGTGCTTGGCGGCGTGGTTGATGAGCTGATCCATGACGAGGGTCATGAAGTCCATCAGCATGATTTCCGCCACCGGGCGGAGCCCGCCCAGCGCGGCGCCGATGGCCGCCCCGGCGATCGCCTGTTCGGAGATCGGCGTGGCCCGGACCCGGTCGGTGCCGTACTTTGTGGACAGTCCCTGGGTCAGGCGCACCACGCCTCCGGGCGGGTCCGCGATGTCCTCACCGAGCAGGAACACGCTCGGGTCGCTGCCGAGCGCGAAGTCCAGGGCATCGTTGATCGCCTCGCCGAACGTCATCTCGCGTGCGGTATGGGTCGTTGTCATGGTCGGGCCTCAACCTCAACGGGGCGTGTCGACGCCGGGGGCGAACACATCGGTACGCAGCTCATCGGTGGGCAACATGTCACTGTTCACGGCCGCGGTCAACGCGTGCTCCACCTCGTCGGTGAGCTGCCGGGACATGGCCTCCAGTTCGTCCCGGCCACAATGCCCACGCGCGACCAGCCACTGGCCGAACTTCGGCACCGGATCGTTCGCGCGCGCCCGCTCGACGGCGGCCTCGTCCATGTAGTCGCCGGCGTCGCCGAAGTAGTGCCCGAGGATCCGGGGCGCCACGACCTCGAGGAACGTGGGACCGTCGCCCCTCCTGGCCCGGTCGGCCGCCCGCACGGTGGCGTGGTAGACCTCGAGCACGTCGGTGCCGTCCACCGTCACCCCGGGGATCCCGAACGGTTCGGCCCGCTCGGCCAGCCGTGCCGTCCTGGTGTAGGCGTCGAGCGGAGTGCATTCTCCCCAGAGGTTGTTGTGGCAGACGAAGATGACCGGCAGGTTCCACAACGATGCCAGGTTCAGCGCCTCGTGCAGCGCGCCGATGCTCGTGGCACCATCGCCGAAGCTGACGCCCGTGACGCGGTCGTCACCCCGCAGTTGCGCGGCCAGTCCCAGCCCGTTCGCGATCGGCGTGCCCGACCCGACGATGCCGGTCGTGAGCATCATGCCCCGCTCGGGGTCGGCCATGTGCATCGTGCCGCCCTTGCCCCGCGACATGCCCGTCACCCGGCCGAGCAGCTCTCCGAAGACGGCCTCCAGCGACGCGCCCTTCGCGAGCACGTCGGCGACGCCACGGTAGGTGGTGATGTAGTAGTCATCCGGCCGCAGCGCCGCGATCACCCCGACCGCGGCGGCCTCCATGCCGTGCACGGGGAAATAGAAGCCGGGGAATTCACCTCTGCTGAGTCCCCGCATGAAACGTTCCTCCGCGAGCCGCACGGTGAGCATCGTGCGGTAGATGCTCAACAGATCGCTCACCGGCAGGCGGCCAGCGCCCACATCCACATCAGCGGTACTCATCGGGTCCCTCCGTTGATCGTCGCTTGTGTTCGTAGGCGGCCGCCAGCCGCAGCACCAGCTCGTCCCGGCCCGGCGCGGAGGCGATCTGTAACCCGACGGGCATCCCACCCGGGGTCAGGCCACAAGGGACGGAGATCGCCGGCCCGCCCGAGAGGTTGAATGCGGCGGTGAGCCGGCTGAACACGCCACCGCCCGTCGTCGGCAGCCGTCGCCCGCCAAGGTCGACCTCCTTCTGCCCCACCAGCTGCGGGGACAACGGTGCGGTGGGCGTCACGATCGCGTCGACCGCCTCCAGCGCGGCCGCGAGCGCCTCGACGATCCGCGCCCGCACCCGCCCCGCTTGGACGTAGTCGTCGGCGGACATGCGCGCCGCCGCCTCCAGCTTGCCCCGAACGTCCGCGCCGTAGTCCTCGATACGCTCCGGCCACCAGCGCGAGTGGTAGGCCCTCGCCTCACCGGCGATGATCGAGTACACCGTGGCCGTCGACAACTCAAGCCCCGGCACGTCGACCTCCTCGACCATCACGCCCAGCGACGAAAGGGCGTCGACGGCATTCCGGACGCGGTCCGCGATGCTCGGGTCAACCCCCTCGAAGGCGTACCGGCGCGGCAGGCCGACCCGCAGGACCTCGATGCGCGGTGGCTCCGATCCGTCCGGGCATCCCGAGGCGCCGACGTGATCGGGACGCCGTCGACGTCGGCCGCTCATGGCGTCCTGCAGCAGCTCGGCGTCCCAGACGGTCCGTGTGATCGCCCCGACATGGTCGAGCGACCAGCCGAGCGGGATCAGCCCCGCCGTCGGGACCCGCCCGTAGGTGGGCTTGAACCCCACCGTGCCGCACTGGCACGCCGGGATGCGTACCGAGCCGGCCGCATCGGTCCCGACGGCTGCCGCGGCGAGCCCCGCCGCCACCGCGGCGGCCGAGCCCCCGCTCGATCCTCCAGCCACGCGACGCGGATCCCACGGGTTGCGTACCGGGCCGAAGTGCTCGTTCTCCGACGTCCCGCCATAGGCGAACTCGTGCAGGTTCGTCTTCCCGATGACGACCGCCCCGCACGACCGCAGCCGTTTCACCACGGGCGGGTCGGCGTCGGGAACCCAGTCGTGGAGTACCCGGGAGCCCGCGGTCGTGCGCAGGCCCGCCGTGGGGATGGTGTCCTTCAGGGCCACCGGGATGCCGGTCAGCGGATGGTGCTGGTCGCCGGCCGCCAGCCAACGATCCGCCTCCCTTGCCTGGGCGAGCGAGTAGTCCGCGTCGACGGTGATGAACGCGTTCAACTCGGCGTTGTGCTCGTCGATCCGTTGGAGGTATCGCCGGGTCAGCTCGACCGCGGAAAGCTCGCGAGCGGCCAACCGCTGGCTCAGCTCCCGGACGCTCAGGTGGGCGACATCGTCGGTGCGGGTCATGCTTGTGGCCGGGTCATCGTAGGCTCGCTCCGTGATCTCCCTGCTGCCCGGCGTCCAGAACTACTTCCACGTCGGTTACGTGGTGCCGGATCTGGCTGAGGCGATGCGACGGTTGACCGCGAGCGCCGGGTTGCGCTGGGCGGCCGCCCGGACGCTTCCGGTGACGCTGCGCACCGATGTTCCGGGCCTGGCCGGCGAGATCTCGACGGAAGTCAGTCTGACGTATTCGGTGCAGGGACCACCCCATCTCGAGCTGATCGCGGAGCGGCCCGGAACCATCTGGGGCAGCGAGTACCCACGATTGCACCACCTCGGGTACTGGAGCGGCCGGTTCGCCGACGACATCACCGCGCTGACCCGCGCCGGGTTCGAGTTCGAGGCGGGCGCGGTGGACGAGCACGGCGCGCTGACCCGGTTCGCCTATCTGCGCGAGCCGTACACCGGCCTGCGGGTGGAGCTGCGAGACGAGGCGCGCCGGCCGGCGACGGAGCGGTGGTTGCGCGGGGAGGGCCCGTAGGCGGATGGCCGACACCATGGCCCTAACCGGCGCCCCGCCCCACGGCGCCAATGGTCGGCTCGCAAGCTTCGCCGACGGCTAGGCGGAAGCCGTCCTTCTCCACGACCAGACGGGAGAGCCTCGGCCGGGTCCTGAGCGCTCGTAGCAGCTCCTTGACCGGCTCGAGGTCCGGGTTGTAGTGGTCCGCGGCGGGCCCGGCGGCCAGCATGGCGTCGACCTGCCGCTCCGGCATCGTCGCCCGCAGCAGGAACTCCTCGTCGGAGATCCCGCGACGGAACGCCTTGCGCTGCTCCTCGGGGGGCACCGGCCCCGGCTCGCGCTCAATCTCCTTGGCCCGCCGCTGCGCCAGGATGCGGTCCTGCACCTGCGGTTCGATCCGGCTCGCCGGTCGGCCGAAGCTGCCGAGGACGTAGCGGATGAGCTGATCGGACACGGTCTCGTAGCGTTCCCCGCCGATGATGTTCGACAGCGCCTGCTGGACGACGATCTGCGGGAACGGGGTGACCATGATCGGGTAGCCGAGCTCGGCCCGGACCCTGGTCACCTCGTCGATCAACTCGTCGTACCGCTCATCGAGTCCGAGCTCGGTGAGCTGCCGCCTCGTGGTGGTCAGCGTCCCCCCGGCGAGCTGATGCCGCAGGAAGGCGGCGTCGAACTCCTGCGGAGCACCGAACGGCAGTCGCTCGGCGAGCGCGATCCCGGTGAAGTACTCGGCCACGACGCCCAGGAGCCGATCGTCGACATCGACCGTGTGACCCATCGCCCGCAGGTTCGATACGACGCGATGGACGTCCGGCAGGGACGAGCCGTTCGACAGCGGACCGCACGCCGTCTGTAGCACCTCGATACCGAGGTCGGGCACGAGCACATAGGTCCGCGGAGACAGCCCGACGGTCGTGTGCGAGTGCAGCTCAAGGGGCTTGCCGTCGAGCGCGGCCAGGAGCGCCGGAACCAGCGTGCGGGCCCGTTCCGGGGTCAGCAGGCCGGAGGGGTCCTTGATGTAGACCCGGTCGATGGACGGGCAGTTGGCCATCTGCTGGGCGAGGCCGGCGTAGAAGGCGTCGTCGTGTACCTCGCTGAGCGTGTAGATCAGCGCGGCCACCACCTCGCCCCCGGCCTCCTTGATGGCCTTCGCCGAGGAGAGCAGGTTCGTCATCTCGTGCATCGGGTCGAGCAGGGCGAACCGCGAGATCCCGTTCGCGACGAGACGCTCGTAGACGAGCCTCATGAAATCTGGATGGGCCAGCTCCCACGAGATGAAACGGAAACCGGTGATGAACTGCAGCGGTGTGTGCGGCATGGCCGCGTGAGTCCGCCGGATTCGTTCCCAGGGATTCTCGCGATGGTTACGGACGGCTATGCCCATGTGGGTGCTGCTGGTGAAGTCGACCGCACGCAGACCGACCCGGTCAAGGACCGGTGCTATCTGCAGAATCTGCCGGGTCGGGAACCTCGTCGCACCCCACAGGCTCTGGTTGCCGTCCCGGATCGACACGTCCACCAGCTCAATGGTCGCCACGGTATTCAGCCCTCCGGGCGCACCAGGACGAGGACGGCATCCTGGTCGGCGGGCTCGGCGTCGTCGATGAGGAACTCGACCACAACGCCCCGCACGTTGGCATGCACGGAGTTGAACAGCTTCATCGTCTCGAGCAGGCCGACGACGGTGTCCTCCTCGACGCGGCTTCCGACCTCGACGTACGGTTCCGCACCGGGCTTGGGAGCGCGGTAGAAGGTGCCCGGTAGGGGAGCCCGGATCCCGATCAGTCCGGGCCGGACGGGATCATCCCGCGCGGCCCGGCGTGGTGTCGGGATCGCGGTGTCGGCCGCAACGACGTTGGGCTCGGTGAGCACGCGCGACTCCTGCGTCCACCCCTCGGGGCCGGCCCGGCGCACCGTGACGTGAAACTCGCTCGTTCGTAGCTCGAACTCGTCCTGTGACAGCGAGTCCAGCAGGCTCACGATGTCCTGGACATCTTCCGGGCGCAGGTGCATGAACGTCGACTCCAACCTCACCGGGCACCGACGGCCAGGGCCGGCAGTACCGCGAACAGATGCCCGACATCGGGGATCACCAGGTCCGGACGCCGGTCGCCCTCCAGGCGGTCGATCTCCTCCCTGGGCTTCTCGCCGGTCGTCCCGGACAGCACGAGCGCGGTCGGAGCACCCGCCGCACGGCCCATGACGATCTCGACGTCGACGTCGTCGCCGACCACGAGGATTTCTGGGATGTCGACGCCGGTGCGCGCGGCGATCGCCTCCATGGAGACCACGGAGGGCTTGCCGATGACGTTGGGGGTTGTCTCGGTGATGTACGCGATCCCGACGCTGACGGCGGTGGAGAGGGACACACCGCGCGAGCCCTTGCGGAAGTAGTACCGGGCCCTGGACGTGGCCAGGAACGTCGCCCCGGCCCAGATGGCGTGGCAGGCTGCCTCGATCTTCCGGCCGTTGATCTGCTCATCGTGGGCGACCAGCACGACGTCGATCGCGTCCGCGTCCGGCCCGACGACCTTGATTCCACTTCGCAGCAACGGTTCGCGCGCGCCCGGACCGCCGAGCACGAGCACGTGAGCTCCCGGATGGCGCTGCTCCAGGTAGGTGGCGGCAACGAGCGCCGGCGTGATGAGGTCGCCGTCGTCGACGGGCAGGCCGTGCTTGCGCAGCTCGTGGGCGTAGTGCTCCGGCGGGTGGGTGGTGCCGTTGGTGTAGACGACCACACGGATGCCGCACTCACGCAACCGGCGGATCACCTCGTCGGCGCGGGGCATCAGATCCCCGCCGGCGCCACCGGGCCCCACCGGAACGACGAGCGTGCCGTCCACGTCGAGCATCACCGCCCGGACGGCGGCGAGCCGTTCCGCCAGGGGGTGGCCGTCTACGTCGATCACATCTGGACTTTCTTCTGGCTCGTGGCGAGCAGTTGCCTGACCACGTAGTCGGTCTGGGACGGCAGCGGGGTCGCGACGGGCTCTCGCGCCTCCCGTCCGGTGGTGATCGGCCGGGACTGCAACAGAACGAGCGTCGGCTCCCCGTCGGCGCCGCGGGTCAGCGCCCACTCGACGTCCTGCGCCGCGCCGTAGTGGCGCTCGAGCCGGACACCGTACTCGGCAAGTTGCCTGGCCGTCGCGTCATCGAGGCACAGCCGCGTCGCCTCGTCCTCCGGCACCTCCTCGCGCCGTGTCCCACCGGTGTCCCGGTTCGGCACGTAGCGCAACCGTTTGTCGCCGGCCGTTCGCTTCACGATCTCCCGAGTGACCTTGTTCACCCAGATCTGGTCCGGCGTGATCTCGCCGGCCACCACGCTGACCCCGAGCCCGAGTCCGGCCTCGATCGCGACGATCGAGCGGTCGTTCGTCGTGGGGCTACGGGTGAACATCACCCCGGCGACGTCCGCGTCGACCATCTGCTGGACGCCGACACTCATCCCCACCGTCCCGATACCGAGGCCACCGGACACTGGCCCGCCCAACAACCTGGCCCGGTAGGACAGCGCGTGCGGTGAGAAGTAGCTCGCCCAGCAGCGCCGCACCGCCAGCTCCAGCTCGGTCAGCCCGCGCACCCACAGATAGGTCTCCTGCTGGCCGGCGAAACTGGCGTCGGCGGAGTCCTCACCCACGGCACTGGAACGGACCGCCACCGCGGGATCGTCCTCGCCGGTTTCCCGTGCCACACGCCGGTACGCGCTCTCGACCGGGCCCAGGAGACCGGCCGGCAGCCGCACCTCCGCGGCGAGCGCCTCGATCTGCTCGCTCACCGCACGCAACGACTCCGTCGAGTCCGGGTCGGCCATCGCGACGAGCCGTTCGACCTTCGCGGTGACCCCGGTCTCCTCACCGAACCGCTCGAACGCCGCGACCGTGATCGCGAATCCCGGCGGGACCGGGAATCCGGCTCGACGCATCTCGACGAGCGACGCGCACTTTCCGCCCGCCACGGCGCGCACGTCGCCCTCGAGCTCGTCGAACCACACCACCGGTGCCAGTTCCGCGCTCATCGGTCCTCTTCCCGCCCGCCCCCCAGCCCTTCGGGCCCACCCCCCGTGAGGATCGTCACGATGCCGGTGTTGCCGTCGACCCGGATGCGCTGACCGGTCTTGACCGCCCGAGTGGCCCTCCCGGTCCCGACGATGGCGGGCAGCCCGTGCTCGCGGCAGACGATCGCGGCGTGCGACATCATGCCGCCGCCGTCGGCGACGCAGGCCGAGATCCGGCTGAACACCGGTGTCCAGCTCGGGTTCGTCGTCGGTGCGACCAGGATCTCTCCCTGCTGGACGGTGTCCATCTGGTCGATGCCGTGGACGACCCGGGCGACGCCCTCGACCACACCCGACGATGCCGGGGTACCACGCAGTTGCGTCGTATCGGCGTCCACGGGCGTCGCCCACTCGCGCAGCGCATCGCCGTCGATTCCCCAGAGCATGGACAGGACCGGGTCGCCGACGACCTCCGGCACCGGCCCCAGCGCGGGCGGTGGCGTCCAGTCCTGGAGCCGCTCCAGGATCTCCCGGCGGCGCTGCACCTTCGGCGGCCAGTACTTCGGCCCGCGCGCGGGCCATTCGCCGGCCCAGCCCAGCAGCATGTCGATGAGCGCCTCGAGGACCTCGGCCTGGTGCAGGTAGAAGATGTCCTCGGTGTCGTCCCAGAACCCGTACTTGACGAACACCCGGCTCAGGTCCCGGACCTTGTTGTAGAACAGCCCATGCCACCAGTGCTCGATATAGAACTTGTGGCCCTCGATGTGCACGGAGACCAGCCGGGCCAGGCCTAGCATGGCGTCGAAGGCCTTGCGGTCGTCCTCGGACTCGAGCAGCTCCCGGTATCCCCGCGCGATCCGGTCGCCCTCGGCGCGCTGGTCCTGCGGCCGCGTCAGGTCCTTGCCCGCCCTCAGCTGTGTGATGTAGCCCTGGACGCCGGTGACGATCATCCGAGGGTCGTCGATCCAGGCCCGGTGGTGCGAGTACATCCCGTCGCCGGTGTTGACCATGAACCACGGATACTTGCTCTTGTCGTACTCCTCGAGCCACTGCCGACCGGCCTCCGAGTCGGCCAGCCCCTTGAAGGTCACCTCCGCGGAGCCGCCGCCGCCGAACGCGTCGTCCAGGTCAAGGTCGACCGCCACCCGGGCGAGCCGCTTGAGCTCCTCATCGGCCCGGTCGAAGGGCGTGCCTCCCAGACCCGTGATCATGTTGGCGATGGTCTGCTTGTCGATCTCGGGAAACGCCTGCTGGCAGAACTCGAAGAACGTGAAGTACGCGCCGAACCCGATGAGGATCATCTCCATGTGGAAGTGCCAGGCGAGGTGCTTGGCCTCCATCAGGCGGTTGAAGAACTGGTGCATCTCGAAGCCCGCGCCGTGCGCCTGGTGGTTGGTCACCACCGACATGTCCTCAAGCTCGGGCAGATCCGGCATCTGGAGCGCCTCGAGCTTCGCGATCTCGGCGTTGGTTCGCTCCTGCCAGTCCCTCTCGATCTCGGCCCAGTTCTCGAAGTAGTGACCGGCCCGCTGCCCGAACACCGCGGCCCGGGCCGCGATCCGCTCGCCGTCGAGGACGGGACTCCCGGCGAGGTAGCCGTAACCGTTGACGACGCGGAAGTCCACGCCGGTGGCCGGCGGTAGCTGGAAGATCCGGTTGTTACGGTTGGCGATCGCGATGTAGCAGAACTCCGGCGTCACCATGTCGAACGGCTTCATGGGATCCATGAGGTGGTAGCGATTCTGGAACCAGAACTTGCTGCGTTCGTACTCCGCGCGGTCCTCGCTGAACAGCACGTAGTACGGGTACATCTCCTCCCAGCCTTCACATCCCTCGGGGGTGGGGACGGAAAGCGGATCCGGGAACGTGCCGGCCTGCTCGTTAGCCATCACTGTCCCTCTCTCACAGGGTGTTGCCGGAGTGGTCATCGATGAGGACAGCATCCCAGGCCCGGCCCCTCCCGGTGATCTCAGTTTTTGCCAGGCGGAAGCAGCGGCGCGTGAGGCAGGTGACTCCGCGTACACTCCACCCTCTCAGATCATCTATTGGTCTGGATGGAGGAAGGAGAGGCTATGCGAAGGCATGGCCGCATCGCCGTGCTCATCCTTGTGCTCGCGGCCGCTTCTGCGCTCGCCGCCTGCGGCGCCGACGACGGCGGGGACACCACGGGGGACCAGACGGCTGTCAAGTGCGGCGCCGGGACCGGCCAGAAGGCCACCGGAGCGCCGATCAAGCTCGGCGCGATCGCCACCAAGCAGCCCGGTACCGACTTCACCGACATCCCGAACATGGCCAAGGCCGTCTTCGACTGCGTCAACGACAACGGCGGCATCAACGGCCGGCCCATCCAGTACATCATCGAGACCGAACAGACCGACCCGGGTCAGGTCGCCTCGCTGGCCAAGAAGCTCGTCGAGACCGAGAACGTGCTGGGCATCGTCGGCAACACCAGCATCATCGAGTGCGCCGTCAACCACGGCTACTACGAGCAGAAGGGCTTCTACGTCATCAACTCGGGCATCGCGCCCGAGTGCTACTCGACGCCCAACAGCGCACCCGTGAACATGGGCCCGCGCTACAGCGTCGACGGCGCCACGCAGTACCTGATACGCCAGGGCGTCAAGAAACTCGTGCTCGACCAGTCCAACGTGCCCGGCACGGGCTACATCGAGGGCGGCTTCCTGCTGATCGCCCAGGCCGCCGGCATTCCGACGGAGTCGTTGAAGGACAACGTGCCGATCCAGGACGCGAACTCCATCGCGCTCAAGCTGGTTCAGGCGGCGGGCCGGGACGGCGGCGTCATCCTCAACTTCACCCCGCCCGAGGCGCTGAAGATCCTCCAGGCGGCCCAGCAGCAGGGCCTGCACGACCGCGTGAAGTGGGCGTGCTCGACGCCGTGCAACACCGACTTCCTGGCCGAGGCGCTGGGCCCGCAGTGGAACGGCAAGCTCGGTGTCAACGCCGAGCTGAACCTCACCAGCGCGGCCGGGCCCGACAGCGAGCTGTACCGCGCGGTGCAGAAGAAGTACGCGCCGAACATCCCGCTCGGGAGCTTCAGCCAGATGGGGTTCGTGGAGGCGAGCATCGCCGTCAAGGCGCTGATGAGCGTGACCGGAGAGTTCACGGCCACGAGCGTCAACCAGGCATTTAAGAACGTGAAGAACTTCCAGACGGACATTCTCTGCAAGCCCTGGTACTACGGCGACGCGCCGCTGCACGTCCCGAACAACACGGACCGGACCGTCGTGCCGCAGGACGGCAAGATGGTTGAGAAGGAGGGCTGCTTCCCGATCTCCGATGTGGACCCGGCGATCAAGCAGGTCCGCGATATCGAGGCGCGCGGGTAGGTCCGGTGCCCAGCTGGCAGGACTTCCAGCCCTTCATCGTGGCCGGCCTGGCCCTGGGCGGGGTGTATGCCCTGTCCGGGGTCGGGATGGTGGTGCTGTACCGCACGACCGGCGTGCTCAACCTGGCGTTCGGCGCGGTGGGGGCGATGGGGGCGCTCATCGCCTGGACGCTCATCAACACCTACGGGTGGCCGGAGGGGCTGGCCTACCTCGTCTGCATCGCCTTCGGGGCCGCCATCAGCCTTGGCTACGGCCTGCTGGCGGGGCCACCCCTGGCGGGGCGCGACCCGCTGGTGAAGGCGGCCGCGACGCTGGGGCTCGCGTTGATCCTGCTCGGGACGATGTCGTGGATCTGGAGCGACAAGGCGCGCTCGATGGTGTTGCCGACCACCACCTGGCGCCACGAGGTCGGCGAGGTGTTGATCAACTGGACGCAGATCCTGGCGCTCGCGCTCGGCGTGCTGATCACGCTGACCACGGCCGTCTTCCTGCGCCGCACGGGCCTCGGCACCGCGATGCGGGCGCTCGCCAACGACCGCGAGATCACGGCGTCGCTGGGCGTACCGGTGCGGCGCGTCGAGGCCACCACGTGGGTGGTCTCCGGCGCGCTGTCCGGTGTGGCCGGGCTGCTGCTGTCCAACCTCGTGGGGCTGGACGCGGCGACGCTCACATTCCTGGTCATCTCATCGCTGGCGGCGGCGCTGATCGCCCGCCTTCGTTCGCTGGTCGTGACCCTGGCCGCGGGGATCGTGATCGGGCTGGTGAACGCCGTGGTCACGCCGATCTTCTCGATCTCGCCGTACCGTGACATGACACCGTTCGTGCTGGCCGCCGTGGCGCTGCTGTTCCTCGCGCGCCACCAGCAGATCTCGTTCGCGCGGAGGATCACGTGAGGCGTCCGACGGCGAGTCAGGCGCGGGCGCCCGCGACGGTTCTGGCGCTGCTGCTCATCGTGGTCCTCGTCCTGCCTCCGCTGCTGAGCGCCTACTGGATCGACGTGTTGACGGCGGTGGCGATCTACTCGGTTGTCGCCCTCGGCCTCAACCTCCTCATGGGCCGCGTCGGGCTCGTCTCGCTGGGGCAGATCGCGGTGCTCGCGCTCGGCGGGTGGGTCGCGGCCAAGCTCGCCTTCGCCACCTCGATCCCCTTCCCGCTCGTGCTGCTGATCGCGGGCCTGATCACACTGGTGCTCGGCACGCTCGTCGGCCTGCCGGCGCTGCGCCTGAGCGGGCTCTACCTCGCGCTGATCACATTGATGCTGGCCGGTGCGATCACCGTCGTGCTGTCGACCACGAACTTCCCGAACGGCGGCCCGGGCTTCCTCGGCCACACGGAGTCCTCGTTCGGCAATCCTTCGGTGCGCCGTCCGGACATCGCCGGCAGCGATCCGGGGTACTTCCGCTTCACGGTGATCGTGGCCGCGGCGATGTTCGCGCTGGCGTTGTGGCACGTGCGCTCGCGGCCGGGCCGGGCCTGGGCCGCGATTCGACAGAGCGAGCCGGCCGCGCTGGCGGCGGGCGTGAACATCACGCTCTACAAGCTGTGGGCGTGGGCGCTGGCGTCGTTCATGACGGGGGTGGCCGGAGGACTGCTGGCCGGTAGCGTCGGCAAGCTGTACACCTACCAGTTCCCCACGCGTGACTCGATCATCCTGCTCGCGGTCGTGCTGATGGGCGGGATCTACAGCCTGTGGGGCGCGGTCGTGGCCGGGGGGCTGATGAAGCTGCTGCCGGCGTTGCTCGACGACTGGGGGCTTCCGGCCGACCTGCTGACCATCCTGTTCGGCGTCGGTGTGCTGCAGGTCCTGCTGACCGCGCCGGGCGGCCTGGCGGCGCAGGTTCCCAAGGATCTCGCGCGGTTGGGAGGCGCGCTCTCGGCGGTGGTGCGCCGCGAAGCCGCGCGGGCGGAGCGGGCGCCCACCGGCCCGGCCCCGCGGGAGCCGGCCCAATGATCGAGATCACCGATCTGACCGTACGCTTCGGTGGCGTTACGCCACTGGACGGCATGACGGTGACCTTCGACTCCGGCACCTGCGGCCTGATCGGGCCCAACGGTGCCGGCAAGACGACGTTCTTCAACGTGCTGAGCGGCTTCGTGCGGCCCGCCCACGGCAGCGTGTACGCGTTCGGCGATGACCTGCTCGCCATGCCGCACTACAAGCGTGCGCGCTGGGGCCTGCGGCGTACCTTCCAGACCGAGCAGGCGATCGAGGAGCTGTCGGTCGCCGACAACGTCGCGCTCGCCCACGAGCACTCGCGCCGCGGCAGCCGGGTGTCGCGACGCGCGGATGTGCTGGGCGCGCTGGAGCTTGTCGGCCTGGGGGTGGCACCGGACGTGAAGGTGGAGGCGCTGGGCACACGCGATCGGCGCCTGGTGGAGATCGCGCGCGCGGTGGTGGGCCGCCCGCGTGTGGTTCTGCTCGACGAACCGGCCGCCGGTCTGCCCGACGAGGAGACCGAGCACCTCGGCCGCGTGATCCGCGGCATCCCCGAGTACACCGGCGCGCTCGCCGTGCTGGTCGACCACGACATGAGCCTGGTCTCCGCCTGCTGCGAGAAGACCGTGGTGCTCGACTTCGGCAAGCTGATCGCCGCCGGGCCGACCGCGACGGTGCTGCGGGACGAGAACGTGGTGCGCGCCTACCTGGGCACGGAGCCTGTGAGGGTGGAGCGGTGAGCGTGCTGGTGCTGGAGGACCTGACCGTCCACCGCGGTGGGCGGCCGGTCGTCGCGGGTGTGACGCTTCCCATCCCGCCGGGCCAGGTGACGGCCCTGCTGGGCCCCAACGGTGCCGGCAAGTCCAGCCTCGTGCTCGCGGTCGGCGGTGTGCTGCGCCCGACCGGCGGCCGGGTGACGCTGGCCGAGCATGACCTCACCGGCCGCCGGCCGGAGCGCATCCGGCGGGCCGGTGTCGCGGTGGTGCCCGAAGGCCGCCGCGTGCTGTCGGAGCTGACGGTCGAGGACAACCTCCGCGTCGCCACATTCTCGCTGGCGCCCGACGCGGCGCGGGCCGGACGCGCCCGCGCGCGTGAGCTGTTCCCGGAGCTCGACAACCGGCTGGACCTGCCGGCCCGCGCGCTGTCCGGCGGCGAGCAGCAGATGCTCGTGCTCGCCCAGGCGCTGGTCTCCCAGCCTCGCATCGTCCTCATCGACGAGTTGTCACTCGGCCTCGCGCCGCTGATCGTGCAGCGGCTCATCCCCACCATCCGCGCGGTCGCGGAGTCGGGCGTGGGCGTCCTGCTCATCGAGCAGTTCGCCACCGTCGCGCTCGGCCTCGCCGAGCGCGTGTTCGTCATGGACCGCGGCCGGATCCGCTTCTCCGGCTCCGCGAGCGAGCTGAGATCGAAGCCGGAGGTGCTGCGGTCGGCGTACCTGCCGGGGTGACAATTCGGCCCAGCGCGGGCGTCGGGCCCGGACACGATGAGGAGCATGGCGGTGGGTGAGCTGATGAGCGGCAAGGCCGGTCTGGTGACCGGCGCGGCGAGCGGGATCGGGCGGGCCTGCGCGGTGCGGTTCGCGCTGGAGGGTGCCGCGGTCGTCGTCGCCGATCTGTCCTCGGCCCGGGAAGGCGGTGAGCGGACCGTCGAGATGATCAGGACGGCGGGCGGCCAGGCGGAGTTTTTCGCGTGCGACGTGGCCCGGGCCGAGGACAACCTGGCGCTGGTGGAACGCGTCGTCGACGGTTACGGCCGGCTGGATTTCGCGCACAACAACGCCGGCATCGGCGTGCATGCCCTACTCGCCGACACCGAGGATGACGACTTCGACCGCGTGATCGCGGTCAACCTGCGCGGCACCTTCCTCGGGATGAAGCACCAGATCCGCCAGATGCTGCGCGGCGGCGGCGGTGCCATCGTCAACACCGCGTCGAATGCCGGGCTGCGCGGGGTCAAGCAGCTCGGCGCGTACACGGCCAGCAAGCACGGCATCCTCGGGCTGACGAAGAACGGGGCGATCGAGTACGCCAACGAGCGCATCCGGATCAACGCCGTGTGTCCCGGTGCCATCATGACGCCGTTGATGAGGAGCACGTCACCCGAACGGCAGCAGGAGATCCTACGTCCGCAGGCCATGAGCCGCGCCGGCGAGCCCGAGGAGGTCGCCGCTGCGGTCGTCTGGCTCTGCTCGGACGAAGCGTCGTTCGTCACGGGCATCGCGATGCCGGTCGATGCCGGCTCCGTGGCCGGCTGGTAACGACTATCAGCCCAGCGAGCGGACCTCCCGCTCGATGGGCACCTCGAGCAGCCGCGGGCCACCGGCGGTTGCCGCCTGCATGAGCGCCTCGGCCAGCTCGTCGCCGGTGCCGATCCGTAGCCCCGGCACGCCGTAGCCGTCGGCGATCCGCACGGCGTCGAGACCTGGCAGGTCCAGTCCGGGGGCGTCCGTGACGCCCAGGGGGGCGAGGAAGCCGCGCAGCCCCTCGTAGCCTTCATTTCGCAGCACCACGAACGTGACCGGCAGCCGGAACTGGGCCGCCGTCCACAGACCGGTGACGCCGTACTGGAGCGCGCCATCCCCGAGCACCGCGACGACCGGGCGGGACGGGTCGGCGAGGGCCACCCCGATCGCGGCGGGCAACCCGAAGCCCAGTGCACCGGCCGCCGGAAAGAACAGGGTGCGTGGCCGGCTCCGGTGCAGGTGCGTCCAGAATTGCGCGGTGTTGGACGTCGACTCGTTGACCAGCGGCACATCGACCGGGATCGACCGGGCGAGTTCCGCGAACACGGCGGCCGCGGGGAACGGCCCCCGGGCGGGCCTCGGCGGGTCGGCGACTTCCGGGCTCGGGTGGCGCGGCCCGGTGGGTCGGACGGGGAGCCGGTCGAGCAGTTGCTCGACGACGGCACCGACGTCGGCCACGACGGCGTCCCCGAACGCGGTGCGCGACGCCTCGTGCGGGTCGGCGCCCACGGCGATCAGCTCCGTGCCCGCGGGCAACCAGGGTCCGGGGCGGTAGACGTGGTAGCGAAAGACGGGAGCGCCGAGCGCCAGGACCAGGTCGTGACCGGTCAGGTGTTCGCTCACCCCGGCGATGCTGGGCGGGAGCACCCCTTGCCACAGCGGATGGCGGGTGGGGAACGGGCATCGCGGTGGGACGGGTGCCGTCCATACGGGAGCCTGGAGGCGCTCGGCCAGCGCGACGACGCGCGGATAGGCGTACTCGTCGTCGACCTCCGGTCCGACCACGATCGCCGGCGCCCGGGCCCGCCCGATCCGCTCGACCAGTTCCGAGGCGAGTTCGGCCGGCGCCGCGCCGGCACCGCGAACCCGACGCTTCGCCAGCAACGCCACCTCCGGCGCCTCGACCGGCCGTGCCCAGTCGTCGAGCGGCAGGGACACGAAGACGGGCCCGGCCGGCGGAAGCGCGGCGAGGTGGTAGGCCTCGGACAGCGCGCGTGGCACGTCCTGCGCCCGGGCCGGCTGGAACGACGACTTGACATGCGGCTCGGGTACCCGGGTGAGGTCGGGGTCGGCCAGCACCGCGCCCAACCCGATCATGGCCCGGGACTGCTGGCCGGCCGTGACCACCAGCGGCGTGTGGGCGGCGCGTGCGTTGGTGAGATTCCCCATCGCGTTGCCCAGCCCGGCCGCCGAGTGCAGGTTGACGAACGCCGGTCGGCCGGTGGCCTGGGCGTAGCCGTCGGCCATCGCCAGGACCACCCCCTCGTGCAGGCCCAGCACGTAGCGGAAGTCCGAGGGAAAGCGGTCCAGGAACGGGAGCTCGTTGGAACCGGGGTTGCCGAAGATCGTGGTGAGGCCCCAACCCCGAAGCAGGTCGTGGGTGGTCTCCCGAACGGTGGTCACGGAATGTCAGACCATCGCGGCGGTGCGCCACCCGGCATGGTAGGTCTCTCGGGCCACGACCGAGTAGGGCGCCGGGCTCACCACGGCGCGCACCGCGAGCTGTTCGTGGCGCTGGACCGTTGTCTTGCGCGTCCCGCCGTCAGGCTCTCCCCAGACCACCGTGACCTCGGCACCGATGGGCACGTCCGGGTTCACCGTCGCGAGCGACAGCGCCCGGCGCTCGTTCGCGCTGTAGCCGGCGAACATGGACAGCCCGATGAGCGTCCCGTCCGCGTCCAGCACAGAGTCGAAATTGGACGATCCGTAGTTGGCGTTGGGAAGGTCGAAGAACTGGTAGCCGGGCCCCTCGGGGTGGCTGGGGGATGCCAGGAGCTTGCCGAGGTCCTCGGCGTGCCAGGCCAGCGTCACCTTGCGGCGCTGGGTCGAAGGGTCGATGGCCTCGAGCGCGTCCCGTCCGATGAAGTCGTGGTCGAACTTGACGTGGGCGCCGTAACCGAGCTCGAAGGGGTTCGTGTAGTAGTCCTCGATGTTGTCGGACACGAAGCTTCCGGCCAGCGCGTTGGTCGCCTCGTAGCTGTCCGGGCCCAACCACTCCCGGTACGTGCGCAGTCCGTCGCTGGTGTAGACGGCCGGCAGGGGCGAGGGGATCCAGCCCGACTCCAGGGTGTTGACCGAGTAGGCCCGCGACCCGCACAACTCCATTCCGAACTCGCGGCCCGCCTCGAGGATGGTCTCGCGCACCCGTTCATAACTCTCGTACGGACCCCAGAGTTCCAGACCAGGGGCACCCGCCATGCCGTGGCGCAGGGTCCGGACCCGCGCTCCGGCCACGTTCAGGCTCCCCATCCGGAAGAAGCGCACGCGCTCCACCGGACCGCCGTTGAGCTTCTCGATGACCTCCCAGGCCCGCGGGCCCTGGATCTGGAAACGCCACAACTCGCGCGTGACCGCCTTGCCGTACGGCCGCGACGGCGACCGCTCGTCCCGGCGGATGTCGACGTCGTGGCCCCGGCCACCCCGGAAGCTGAGATAGTCGGCGACGGGCGCGCGCCCGACGAACACGAACTCCTCGTCCGCGAGGTGGAACAGGATGCCGTCGCCGATGACGCCCCCCTCGGGGGAGACCGGCACGAACTGCTTGGCCATGTCCACCGGGAAGTTGGCCGTACTGTTGACGCCGGTCTCGGAGATCAGCCGCAGCGCGTCCGGGCCCGAGATGAAGAGGTTGACCATGTGGTGCGACTGGTCGTACAGCACCACCGTCTCCCGCCAGGAGATCGACTCACGGCGCCAGTTGGTGAACTCGGCCGGCACGACCGGATAGATGTAGGCGCCGAGCTGCGAGTTCCGGAGCATGTGGACGACGTTTCCCGTCTGGTCCAACAACTCCTGCAGGTTCTTCGCGCTCATGCCACGACCGTTCTCGTCGATACCGTTGCGCCCAAGTTACGCACGTCCCATGGCCGAGGACACCGACGGGTGTCGGGAGTGGTCGTGCCGCGGACGGCGACGGTCACTGTGTCATTTGACGTACGTAGGGCGAACGGCCGTGCCGCACGGGTCTTTTGTCGCGGTCAACTCCCTTTCGATGCCGGACGAAACGCCATCTCCGCTCGGCTCTAATGAACACACGTCTCGTTCGGGAGGTCGTCGTGCGGCAGACCAGGCTCGCCGAGCTGTTGGGCAACGTCAGCTACGAGGTCGTGCCGCTCAAGGGCGCCGAACAGGCGGTGCTGGCCCACGTGCCGACGACCATCGCCCTGACCGTGACCGTCACGGAGGCGAGAGGGATGGAGGCCACGCTGCGACTCACCGAGCGCCTGCTGTCGCACGGATACCGCGCGGCGCCGCACCTGGCGGCCCGGTTGTTGGCCGACCAGCATCAGGTCGACGACGTGGTCGCCCGCCTCCGGGAGGCCGGGGCTCGATCCGTGTTCGTCATCGGCGGTGACGCTCCCCGGCCGGTGGGACGGTTTCCCGACGCGTACACGCTGCTGCAGGCGATCGGTGGATCCTTCGAGGAGATCGGCATCGCCGGGTATCCGGAGGGCCACCCGGCGATCCCTCCGGACGCGGCCGATCTGGCGCTCAAACAGAAGGCGCCGTTGGCGACCCGCGTCATCACGCAGATCTGTTTCGACGCCACGGCAACGAGCTCGTGGGCGGAGCGCGTCGCCGCCTTCGGCGTGGGCCTGCCGATCTCGGTCGGACTCCCCGGGCCGGTGAGTCGGGCGAAGCTCGTACGGATCTCGGCGAGCCTCGGGCTGGGGCCGTCGGCGCGGTTCCTGCGCAAGCAGCGGAGCCTCCTGTGGCGGTTCCTGCTGCCCGGCGGCTACGACCCCACCCGCCTGGCCCGGCGGCTCGGGACCGCGGTGACCACAACCGACAACAACATCCAGGGCCTGCACGTCTTCACGTTCAACGAGCTGGCCGGAACCGAGGCCTGGCGGCGCACGCTGCTGTCGTCGGTCGCCGAGGCGGGGGGGCGGGCATGACCGGACCGAACAACGACGCCGACTTCGGGCGACTCATCGTGCAGGGCGCCGACCGCCCCGGAATCGTGGCGAGCGTCTCGACCGTGCTGAGTGAGCACGGAGCCAACATCGTTGCGCTGGACCAGTCGTCGAGCGATCCGTCCGGCGGGCGGTTCTTCCAGCGCACCGTGTTCCACCTGCCGCGGTTGCCCGTCAAGCTCGACGCGTTGCGGGAGGCGGTGCGGCTGCGGTTGGTGGACGAGTTGGGACTCGACGTCCGGCTCGTCGAGGCCCGGCGGCGCAAGCGCGTGGCCATCTTCGTGTCCAGAGCGGACCACTGCCTGCTCGATCTGCTCTGGCGGCAGCGGCGCGGTGACCTCGAGATGAGCGTGCCGATGGTGGTGTCGAACCATCCCGACCGCCATGACGACGTCCGACAGTTCGGGATACCCTTCTTCCACGTGCCGGTGGATCGCGACAACAAGGCGGCCGCCGAGAAGGAACAGCTCAAACTGCTCAAAGGCAATGTGGACCTGGTCGTTCTGGCCCGCTACATGCAGATCCTCTCCGGCGACTTCCTGGCCGAGGTGGCGGTTCCCATCATCAATATCCACCACTCGTTCCTGCCGGCGTTCGTTGGGCCGAATCCCTACCAGCGGGCCAAAGAGCGTGGTGTGAAGCTGATCGGCGCGACGGCGCACTACGTGACGGAGGACCTGGACGAGGGACCGATCATCGAACAGGACGTGATCCGGGTGTCCCACCACGAGTCCGTGGCCGAACTGCAGCGCAAGGGCGCCGATGTGGAGCGGCTCGTGCTCGCCCGGGCCGTGGCCTGGCACTGCGACGATCGGGTGATCCGGGACGGCGACACCACGGTCGTCTTCTAGCGTCGCGCCACAGCCTCAGACCTCGGGGTTGCCGTTCGCCGACGTGGGCGAGATGGCCGCTCCGACGTCCCAGTGCTCGACAATCCGGCCGCGGGCGTCGAGGCGGAAGATGTCGACGAGCTTGGTGCCGAGTTCGGTGTAGACGGGCACCGCGCCGGTGGCCAGCGCGTGGGTGATGACGAAGTCGCACTCGGCGAAGACCCGCCTGATGTCGATGTGCGCGTCCGGGAAGGCGGTGGTAAAGCTCTCCACGAACGCGATGAAGGCCTCGAATCCGTTGGGGGCCAACGGATTGTGTTGGATGTACTGGTCGCCGCCGTAGAGCTCGACGGCCCGGCGGGGGTTCTTGTCGTTGAACGCGACCGTGTAGAACGCCACCGCGTTGCGCTTGTTGCGTTCCAGGTGGTGCCGGCTGCGAACGCAGCCACTCGATCGCTCGTCGCCGTCGACGCGACTCACCGGCTGTGCCTGCGCGTGGCTCTGTCGAACGACCACGAAGCCCAGGCTCACGCCGAGCGTCACCGACAGCGCGGCGACGAGCGTGACGACGCGGAACGGGGTGAGGGTCTTCATGCCTTCCTCCTCGAGACGGTGATGGGCACGGGTCCAGCTTGGCCCATCATGGCCGGCATTCGATATAGATGCTGACAAAATTGTTGGAGATGTTGAGAGCACCGTTGTCGGACTACCCTGGCCCCAGGGCTCTGGTCTGGGGACGGTGCCGATGACCGACTCGCCGCAACCACGCATCGACGTCGACCGGCTGGTGGCCATCGACGTCCACACCCACGTCCACCGCTCGGTCACCGCCCCGCCCACGGTCATCGACGACGAGATCGCCGAACTGGCCCGCTATTTCCGGACCCCGGCCGTCAGCTACACCGTGGATGAACTGGCGGCCGCCTACCGCGAGCGCCACATGGCTGCGGTGACGTTCATCGTCGACGTCAAGGACCGGCCCGAAGATCCCGCGCGACCGACGAACGAGGAGGTCGCCACCCGGGCCGCGGCGAACCCGGACGTCATCATCCCGTTCGCGAGCGTCGATCCGGCCCGCGGTGCCGCCGGCGTCCGCGAGGCGCGGCGGCTCATCGACGAGTTCGGCGTGCGCGGGTTCAAGTTCCACCCCAGCGTGCAGGCGTTCCGCCCGGACGATCGGCTCGCCTACCCCCTCTACGAGGTCATCGAGGCGGCCCGACTGCCGGCGCTGTTCCACACCGGCCAGTCCGGGTCGGGCGCGGGGCAGCGTGGTGGCGGCGGTATCCGGTTGGCCTACTCCAACCCGATGTGGCTCGACGACGTGGCGGTGGACTTCCCCGACCTGCCGATCGTGCTGGCTCATCCGTCGTTCCCGTGGCAGGAGGAGGCGTTGGCCGTCGCGCTGCACAAGCCGCAGGTCTACATCGACCTGTCCGGCTGGTCGCCGAAGTACTTTTCGCCGCTCCTCGTGCAGTACGCGAACACGTTGCTGAAGGAGAAGGTGTTGTTCGGTACGGATTTTCCGGTCATCACACCGGAGCGCTGGATGGAGGACCTAGCGAAGACCGCGGTACGGGACGAGGTGAAGCCGGGGCTGTTCAAGCACAACGCGGCCCGCCTGCTCGGCCTTGGGTGACTCACGCCTTCGGCGGCAGTGTGATGCTGCCGACCCGGTACGGCGTGCCGCCGAGCTCGGCCGACAGTATCGACCGCATGAGCTCGGGTGGGACCAGGCAGTCGGCGCAGGCCTCCGACGAGGCGACCACCCGTATCCCGACGTGGTTGTGCTGCTCCATGAACCACTCGAGGAGGTAGCCGTCGGCGGCCAGGGTGTCGCGTAGTCCCCGCAACGCCGCGTCGATCGTGGCCTCGCCGGCGGCTCCCGCCGCTTCCGTGCTCATCGTGCTCCTCCGTCAGCAGGGTTTCCGGCCGTTGACCCCAGTGTTGACGATATGGTAGGCAATCCCGTGACCACCATGCGGGCCATGAGCCAGGACGTTCTCGGCGATCCCGATGTGCTCCACGAGGTGGTGCTCCCGCGGCCCGAGCCCGGCGTCAGCCAGATCCTCGTGGCCGTCCACGCGTCCGGGCTCAACCCGACCGACTGGAAGCACCGCGCGCGCCGCGCGTTCCTGCCCGATCCACCGTTCGTCCTCGGCTGGGACGTCTCCGGTGTGGTCGAGGCCGTCGGGTTCGGGGTCACGTTGTTCAAGCCGGGGGACGAGGTCCTCGGGATGCTGCCCTACCCCGGTGGCGCCGGCGCCCACGCCGAATACGTCACCGGTCCGGCCCGGGCCTTCACGCACAAGCCGTCGGCACTGTCCCACGTGGAGGCCGGCGCGCTGCCGTTGGCCGGGCTGACGGCCTGGCAGGCACTGGTCGACACGGCCGGCGTCCGGGCCGGCCAGCGCGTGCTGATCCACGCGGCCGCGGGGGGCGTCGGTCACCTCGCCGTCCAGATCGCCAAGGCCCGGGGCGCGCATGTCATCGGCACGGCCAGCACCGTCAACCACGACTTCCTGCGGGGCCTGGGCGCGGACGAGGTCGTCGACTACGGCACCACGGACGTCGCCCGGGCCGTGCGGGATGTCGATGTCGTCCTGGATCCGCGCGGCGGCGACGGCCCGCTGCGCTCGCTGGCCACGCTGCGCCCCGGCGGCATCCTCGTCTCGCTCCTCGGCACCGGACCCGACCTCGTCGCCCGGGCCGCCGAACGGGGCGTCCGGGTGGCCGCGATGCTCGTCGAAGCCGACCACGCCGGCATGGTCGCGATCGCCGGCCTCGCGGAGGCCGGCCGGCTGCGGCCGAGGATCGCCGGCACGTTTCCCCTCGCCGAGGCGGCCCGGGCGCACGCCCGCGGCGAGACCGGGCACACCGCCGGCAAGCTCGTCCTCGTGGTCCGGTGAGTCGACCGCAACGCCTGGGGCGCGCGCGCCGGAGGGCAGCAGCACTGTCCACAGTGAACATTGTCGCGCGATGTCGCGGGGACCGTGGGTGGATCGTCGGTGCGTGGGCGCATTTGAGTTGGCCGTGGACAATTTGTTGGTGACACGCCGCGTGTTGCTTCGTACATCTGTCGGACCCGGTTGGTAGGGTGTTGGTGTGCAGGTCAGCCCGTCCGTGCAGTGCTCGCAGCCCGACTTGGTGGCCGGGTTGGAGGAGTTGCCGGCGGGTCCGGTGCTGGCGGCGGCGTTGGCCGGCATCGATGCGGCCGGGTTGGACGGGTTCGACGCGGTGCTGGTGCTCAAGGCGTGGGCCCGGCAGGCCAACCACGCCCGGGGCGAGCTGGTCGCCTCGGTGGCCGACGTGCTGTCCCGGCATGACCCGCACGGGCCACCCACCCATACCCGCGACGCGTACGGGGTGTTCGAGGTGGCGGCCGGGTTGACCCTGTCCCGGCCGGCCGCGCACGAGCTGTCCGAGCTGGCCTGGGATCTGGCCGGCCGGCTGCCGGCGGTGCTGGCCGCGGTGCGGGCCGGCCGGCTGGATCAGGCCAAGGCGGCGGTGTTCGCCGGCTACACCCTTACGCTGCCCGACGACCAGGCCCAGGCCATCGTGGCGGCGCTGCTGCCCAAGGCGGCGGGCTGGACGGTCGGGCAGTTACGCGACGCGATCGCCCGCCGGGCCATCGCGCTGGATCCGGAGTGGACCCGCCGCCGCTACGTACGCGGTCTGCGGGACCGGCGGGTGGTCGGGCGGCGCAACGACGACGGCTGGAGTTCCCCCCGTGGACCGGACACCCTGAAACCAGGCAGTGGCCTGGGGGAAGGATGTCCTGGTGTCCCGTCCATCAAAGTATCCCGAGCAGTTCCGTCGTGATGCTGTTGAGCTGATCCGGTCCTCGCCGACCCGGTCACT
>Ga0307415_100000143_pt1 | contig 31696 bp, 30 predicted proteins | sample DK1Cmetagenome_FD_204524 | JGI IMG/M metagenome (GOLD analysis project Ga0307415, IMG submission 204524) | Maize rhizosphere microbial communities from greenhouse at UC Davis, California, United States - DK15-C-2 | ecosystem: Host-associated > Plants > Roots > Rhizosphere > Soil | place: USA... | reverse complement strand
AACGCCCGTCCCGTGGCGATCGCCGTCACGGGAGGAATCGGGGCGGGGAAGTCCGAGGCGCTGCGCGCGTTCGCGCGGCACGGTGCGGCCGTGATCTCGAGCGACGAGATCGTCCATGGCCTGCTCCGCTCGGACGAGGACGTGCGCGCCGCGGTGCGCGAGCGCTTCGGCGACGGCGTCTTCGGCCCCGAGGGCCAAATCGACCGCGGCCGCATCGCCGACATCGTCTTCGCCGATCCTGAGGAGCTCGACTGGCTCGAGCGCCTCCTGCACCCCCGCGTCATTGCCGCTTATCTTCGTTGGCGCGACGCTCTCGCCGGCCGTCCGGATCCGCCTGCGGTCTGCGTGACCGAGGTCCCGCTCCTCTACGAGGTCGGGGGAGACACAAGCTTTGATGCGGTCGTCGTGATCAGCGCAGCGCCGGACGTGCGAGTCTCGCGTCAGGTGCGTCCGATGCAGGACCGCGAGCGGCGGCTGATCCCGGACGAGGAGAAGCTCTCGCGAGCCGACTTCTCCTACGTCAACGACGGGTCGCTCGAGGAGCTAGACCAGTTCGTGTCCGAGGTCGTGGAGAAACTCAGCGCATGAGGGTCTTCCTCTCCTTCCTCGTCCTCGTCGCCGCGGCGGGAGCCGGGATCGCGTACGTACAGGAAGCGCAGCCGGCGTGGTACGAGCGCCTCCGCTATCCGCTCTCTTACGACCACATCGTCGTCGGTCATGCAGCGAACTACGACCTCGACCCTGCGCTCCTTGCCGCAGTCATCTACCGGGAGAGCAAGTTCGATGCCCGCGCCCGCTCTTCCTCCGGCGCGATCGGGCTCATGCAGCTCCTGCCGGACACTGCCAAGGGGATAGCCGTCCACACGGGGGGCTCGCGCTTCCGGGTGGCCGACCTCTACGACCCCGAGATCAACGTGCGCTACGGCGCCTTCTACCTGCGTCGCCTGCTGACGAAGTACGGAGACATGCGGCTCGCGCTCGCCGCGTACAACGCAGGGCAGGCGAATGTCGACGAATGGCGCGCGCAGGACAAGGGGATCGCCTTCGCCGAGACACGGGAGTACGTGGACTCCGTGCTGAAGACGCGTGACATCTACGCGCATGCCTATCGCAAGGAGCTCGAGCTGGAGTAACCAAGTCTCAAGAGTTACCAGCCTGAGTCGATATCCGTCCTGTGAGAGATCGACTCGTGCCCGTCCTCGCACTCGCTGGAGCCCTGGCGACCGTGCCCTTGCCGGCCGTCCATTTCCTCGGTCCGGGCGAGATCTCCGTGCCCGGGTCCGTCCACTTCGCCGCGGTGGGTCAGACAGCCATCTTCGCCACCGCGGCTGCAATCATCCTGACGGCGATCGGCGTCGCGCGGCAAGACGGCCGTGCGGTGCTCGTCGGCACAGCCTTCACGGCCATGGCCGCCTTGCTCGCCCTCCACGGGCTCGCGACGCCCGGGATCATGCTCGGCTTCAACGGCTTGGTCTCGTTCTCGGGCGGTGCGACGCTTCCAGTGGGCGGAGCAGTTCTCGCACTCTCGGCGCTCCCCGCCTTGCGCGGCCCGGAAGGCGTGAGGCCGCTCCTCTGGTTGCAGGGCGTCCTGCTGGCCGCCATCGGGATCCTCGGCGTCCTCGGGTGGGTGTTTCCAAGCCTCGTGCCGGCGGTTCCCGAGCCTGCCAGCCTCCCAGCCATCATCCTGCTGCTGGTCGGCCTGGTCCTGTACGGACTGGTCGGTCTCCGCGCCTTGCACACCTTCCTACTGACCCGACGCGGCGCTGATTTGTGCGTGGTCGTCGGGCTCGCCTGGCTCGCCGGCGCGCTGGTCGCCGCCCTCACGCTCGACTTCCGTCAGCTCGGCTGGTGGGTCGGGCACGGTCTCGAGTTGGGCGGCATCGCTGCCGTCGGCGGCGCTGTGGCACTGGATCTGCATCGAGGCGTTCAGTCCCGTCCGCTGGCCGGCGACCTTCGCGGGAGTGAGCTCGTGTCCGAGGAGCAGGCCTTCCTCGGCTCGCACATCCGCGCCCTCACCGTCTCTTTGGCGGAGAAGGACGAATACACGGAAGAGCACACCCGCCGCGTAGCGCTTCGATCCGTTCAGGTAGGCGAGGAGCTCGGCCTGCCGCCCGGTCGTCTCCGCACGCTGGCTACCGGCGGCCTCCTGCACGACATCGGCAAGCTCTCGGTGCCGGACGAAGTCCTCAAGAGACCCGGCGCTCTCGATCAAGAGGAGTACGAGCTGATCCAGCGCCATCCGGAGAACGGAAGGCGCCTCCTTCGCGAGTTGGGCGGCTTTCAGGATCAGGTCCTCAGGCTGGTCCACGATCATCACGAGCGCCTGGACGGAAGCGGCTATCCGCAGGGGCTGAGCGCCACCGAGCTCGATCTCGACACGCGGATCCTCGCTGTCTGCGACGTCTATGACGCGCTCATCTCGACGCGCGTCTATCGCGCCGCCTGGAGCGCCGAGAAGGCGCTTGGCTTCCTCTACGAGCAGGCGGGAACGGCCTTTGACGCGCGCTGTGTCGAGGCGCTGTCCAGGGTTCTGCAGCGCGAGGCGCCGCCGCTTCGCGCTGCCGTCTAGGCGCACTCCTGAGGCCGGGCTAACTTCGGCGCACGTCCTCACAGTCCGGCGCGACCACGTCGATTCGGTCTGCGCGAAGGATGTCCAACCCGGAACCGCAGGCGATTCGATCGCGATTGCCTTCCCGGGTGAGTACATGGTCTCGACCGGCGCCACCCCTGACAGCATCGCGGCCCTTGCCCGGGAAGATGTAGTCGGGGCCCGCGGCCGCGCGGATCCGATCGGCGCCGTCGCGACCGCACATGATGTCGTACCGAGCGGTCCCGACGAGCGTGTCGGCGGTCGAAGTCCCGTTTCTCGTACAGAGCAGCCTGCGATCGAATCCCGGCGGCGGCGGATTGCAGAGTCGGGCGAGCGGCTGAACCAAGCGTTTGACGATCGTCCGGCCATTCGCCGTCGCGGCGAGGTTTCGGAGCTGGTAGGGATCGACGGCCAGGTCGTAGATCTCTCGCACGCCCGTTCGGTAGGTGATGAAGCTGTAGCGAGACGAGCGCACGGCGCAGTACGTCGGCGCGTCGCGGTTTAGCGACTCGACGAGAAAGTTTGTGCGCCAGGCGACGTCGTTACCCCCAGCATCGAAAGGAGACTTCGCCCCTCGGAGCCCGGAGCTGCCACGCCCGCGACCTCCGCAAACGTCGGCGCGAGGTCGATACCCAGGGCCGCGCGCGTCTCCCTCCTCGCCGACGCGATGAGGGCGTCGTAGCGCACGACGAAGGGGACGCGCACGCTCTCCTCGTACGGAAACCACTTTGCCGAGAGCCGGTGCTCGCCCCAGAGAAAACCGTTGTCCGAAACAAAGACTATGAGGGTGTTGGCGAGGGCGCCTCGGTGGGCGAGTGCCTGAAGGATTGACGCCACAGCCTCGTCGACGGCGAGCAGCGACTGAAGCTGTTTGCGGCGCAGATTGTCAATGGGTTGGCGCCTGGCAACGTTCCAGCGCGGAACGGCCCGGACCCAGCGCGGTTTGTCTGCGATCTCCCGCTCGTTGTAGCTGGGCGGGCGCCAGCGAGGGAGATCCGCGAATGCGCTCGAGTGACGAGCGGCGGGCGTCGCAGGCGGATGCGGGCCGTACGGTGCGAAGTAGAGGAAGAAGGGGCTCGTCGCAGTCGAGATGAACGAGACGGCTTCCCGGGCGAGGAAATCGGTGGAGTACCTTGCCCGGTCCGTGAGCGGGAAGTCCTCGCCGTCGATGTCGAAGCCATACCGGTAGTAACCGCCCGGCCGAAGGGCGACCCAGCGGTCCCATCCAGGCGGGACGTAGGAGCCGGGATAGCGGTTCAGATACCGATGTTCGGTTGCTGGGCGGCGGCCTTTCCGGCGCCTGCCAAGACTACGAGCAGCACGTATCCAAAGCTGAGCAGGCGCACCCCTGGCCGCACCGCCCGGAGTGTAAGGAGACGCGGCGGACTGTTCAAGGGCACCTGGACCGGCAGGCTACGATGAGTCGGGCGTGGCTCAGTTCAAGGTTTCCGAGGCGTATCGCCCCACCGGCGACCAGCCGGATGCGATCGCGTCCTTGTCCGCCAGCCTGAAGGCAGGCGACCAGTACCAGACCCTGCTCGGCGCCACCGGCACGGGCAAGACCGCGGCGATGGCGTGGATCATCGAGCAGGTGCAGAAGCCGACGCTCGTGATCGCCCACAACAAGACGCTGGCCGCGCAGCTCTGCAACGAGTTCCGCGAGTTCTTCGCGGAGAACGCGGTCGAGTATTTCGTCTCGTACTACGACTACTACCAGCCCGAGGCGTACGTTCCGCAGGCCGACCTCTACATCGAGAAGGACGCCTCCATCAACGACGACATCGATCGCCTCCGCCACGCGGCCACGAGCGCACTGCTCGTCAGACGGGACGTTGTCATCGTGGCGTCCGTCTCCTGCATCTACGGCCTCGGCTCACCGGTCGAGTACGAGCAGAAGACCGTGCTGCTCGGCACTGGGATGGAGATCGACCGCGACGTGATGCTCCGCAAGCTCGTCGACATCCAGTACTCGCGCAACGACTCCTTCCTTGGACGCGGCCGCTTCCGCGTACGTGGGGACGTGGTCGAGGTGCAGCCGGCCCACATGGAGTCGGCCTACCGGATCTCGCTCTTCGGTGACGAGGTCGAGTCGATCACCCACTTCGACCCGCTTTCCGGCGAGGTCTACGCGCGCCTCGAGCACCTGGCGATCTTCCCGGCGACGCAGTACGTGACCTCCCGCGAGACGATCGAGCGCTCCCTGGACGAGATCCGCCACGAGCTGGAGGAGCAGGTCAGGCTCTTCCAGTCGCAGGGCAAGCTGCTCGAGGCGCACCGGATCCGGCAGCGCACCGAGTACGACATGGAGATGCTCGCCGAGCTCGGGTACTGCAACGGGATCGAGAACTACTCGCGCATCCTCGACGGTCGTCCCGCTGGATCGGCTCCGCACACGCTCCTGGACTTCTTCCCGGACGACTTCGCGGTCTTCGTCGACGAGTCGCATCAGACGGTGCCCCAGCTCGGCGGCATGTACGAGGGCGACCGCTCGCGCAAGGAGACGCTCGTCGAGTACGGCTTTCGGCTTCCGTCCGCGCTGGACAACCGTCCGTTGCGCTTCGACGAGTTCATCGAGAAAGTACCGCAGCTCGTCTTCGTCTCCGCGACGCCCGGCCCCTTCGAGCTCCGCAACTCGACGAACATCGCGGAGCAAATCATCCGGCCGACCGGGATCGTCGATCCGGAGGTCGAGATTCGGACGTCGAAGAACCAGATCGATGACCTCCTGAACGAGATCCGGCGTAGGGAGGAGGCGGGCGAGCGCGTTCTGGTCACGACGCTGACCAAGAAGATGGCGGAGGATCTGACCGACTATCTGCTCGAGTCCGGCGTGAAGGCCCGCTACCTCCATTCGGAGATCGACACGCTGGAGCGGATCCAGATCATCCGGGAGCTTCGTCTCGGCGAGTACGACGTGCTGGTTGGCGTCAACCTCCTGCGTGAAGGGCTCGACCTACCCGAGGTGTCGCTCGTCGCAATCATCGACGCGGACAAGGAGGGCTTCCTCCGCGGCCAGACGGCGCTCATTCAGACAATCGGGCGTGCCGCGCGAAACGTGAACGGCAAGGTTGTCATGTACGCCGACAAGCTGACGGAGGCGATCAAGGGCGCCGTCGACGAGACGAACCGTCGCCGCGACATCCAGCTCCGCTACAACGAGGAGCACGGCATCACGCCGGAGTCGATCATCAAGGGCGTCTCCGACATAGCCGAGTTCCTCTCGCTCGAGTCGCCGACCGTCCCCGGGAGGCGCCGCCGCGGGCGCCGGCAGGTGGAGGGCATGCGTCCCGAGGAGATTGAGAAGCTCGTGGTCTCGCTCGAGGAGGAGATGTACGCGGCCGCGGAGGAGCTCCGCTTTGAGTACGCGGCCAAGCTCCGAGACGAGATCAAGGAACTTCGCCGGGAGCTCCAGGCGGCTGCTCAAAGCGCCGCCTGACCTTGGCTCCGGTTGTAAGGCGGGCCGAAAGAGAGTTAACTACCGCCCGTCCGTGAACCCTCCCCGGGAGAGGAGTCTCATGAAGCACAGGCGTTTCTGGCTGGCGTCGCTGGCCGTACTGACACTCGTCCTCGTCACGACGATGGGCCCCGGCCGCGCCGGCCCTGAGAAGACGAACGCCGCGGGGGTCACGCGCGTCGTCCTCTTCTCCTCGGACGGCATGCGGCCGGACCTAATGCAGCAGTACGCCGCGGCCGGTGCCATGCCGACGTACGCCGGGTTGATGGCAACGGGCGTCAAGGGAGCCAATGGGATGCTCCAGGCCTTCCCGCCCAACACCGGGGTGGGCTGGTACACGATGGCGACCGGGACGTACCCGTCCGAGCACGGCTCCACGAACAACACCTTTCATCGGACGGGCGACGCGTTCGCCAACTCGACGTCGTTTTCGGCCTCTGCCACCCTGCAGGCGGACACCATTGCCAACGCGGCCGAGCGCGCCGGCAAGAAGGTCGCCCAGATCGAGTGGGTCGGCGGCCGCAACGCCGGCATCGCCGGGCCCACCGTCGACTTCGTCAACTTCTTCTCGACCCGCGGCGTTCTCACGGCTCCTGCGATCGCCGACGAGCAAAGCGGTGCGGCCGCGTTTGGCCTCTCCTACCAGGTCGCCGCCTTCGCGGACGCTTCGGGTTGGACGAACGTACCGGGGAGCAGCCTGACTCCGAAAGAGACGGTGCTGAGCGTTCCGACCACCTTCGCCGCCCAGAACCCGACGCGTACGTACGACGTCTACATCTACGCGGCCGGCAGCGGCTACGACCACGCGCTGCTCGTGCGGAGCGGCGCGGCGAAGGATGGGAGCCAGGCGGCCGCAAACCTCGCGGTGGGCGACTTCACGGAGATCAAGCTCACGGGCGCGGACGGTCTGATCGGCGCTCGTGCCGGGCAGACGGCAGGCTTCTACACGAAGCTGATCTCGCTCGAACCCGACCTGTCGTCCTTCAAGCTCTACTTCACCTCGGTCGAGCGTGTGATCGCGACATGCGCGACGGCCGCGTGCGACGCCCTTCCGGCCGGAGGAGCGGGCGAGAACAAACTCGAGAAGTACATCGCCGACAATCTTCCAACGGCCATCGCGGCCGACTTCGCGCCGCTCGAGGCTCGCATCATCGACGAGGACACGTACGTCGAGCAGGGCCGCGACCTCGAGAAGGGCTACGGGGACGCGGTCCTCCAATACGTCCTCGGGACGCTTCAGCCCGATACCGATCTCGCCCTCATCGGCTTTCCCGTCACGGACGAGTTCTCGCACCAGTTCATGGGCCTCTATACGCCGACCGACATGGACGGCGACCCCAACCCGTACTTCGACAACGTCGACGGCCTCGGACCGCCTGACGGTCTGACCGCGACCCGAGAGGGCTACGTTCGCAGCGCCTACAACGAGGCCGACGCGAAGCTCGGCCTCGCGAGGACTCTCATGGGCGGCAACCCAACGACGTTCGCGGGTTCCGATCACGGCTTCGGCCCGCAGTGGTATGCCGTCAACGCCCGCAAGGTGCTCTTCGATGCTCAGGTGGACGGCATCTCGCTCCATGCCAGTGGAGGCAACACGGCGTCGAACTGCCGGGGCACCGCGACCGATCTGACCAAGGCGTGCTGGGCCGGCGGGACGATCCAGGTGTACGTCAATCCGACGTTGCCGGCGGGCACGACGTACGAGGAGGTCCGGACGGCCGTCATCGACACCTTCGAGAACCTAAGCGACTCGGCGAACCCGGGCAAGGAGGTCGTCGCCAGGGTTATGAAGAAAGAGGAGCTGCGAAACGTCGACGGCTCAGACTCGCTGCATCCGAACCGGAGCGGCGACGTCGTCGTCGTCCTCAGGCCTCCGTATCAGTCGGACGCGGGCACTCCGGGCCAGGCGATCGCGTTCTCGCAGTTCTTCGGCCAGCACGGTTACCTGCCGGACCTCGTCGATCTCGCACACAACGTCAACATGCACGCGACCTTCGTCGCGGGCGGACCGGGCGTGCGCCACCAAGCGGACGTCGTCGGCGTCCGGGCGATCGACCTCGCCCCTAGCATCTCGTACTTCATGGGCATTCCCGAGCCGCAGAACGCACGCGGGAAGATTCTCCTGAAGCTCTTCAATGGCACGAGTGCTTTCAAGGAGATCGACGTCCTCGACATTAGCGACTACCACGGGCAGCTGATCCCGCTCTCGGAGGTCTCCGATACCGTCGGGCCGACCTTTGGCATCGGCGGCGCAGCGTTCTTGAAGCCGTGGTTCGACCTCTACCGGGCGGAGAACCCGGGCGCCGTCATCACGGTGGCGGCGGGCGACTCCGTCGGCGCAACGCCCCCGATCTCGAGCTTCTTCGGCGACAAGCCCACAATCGAACTCATGAACGAGATGGGGTTCACCTACGACGGTCTCGGCAACCACAACTTCGACCGCGGACAGCAGTACCTGCGCAACGAGCTAATACCGCTCGCGAAGTTCAAATACGTATCCGCGAACATCATCGACCCCGGCACGGGCAAGACCCCGGCTGAATGGGCACCGTCGCGCACGTTCGACTTCGGGTCGGTGAAGCTGGCGGTGATCGGCTTCTCGAACGACGACCTACCCACGCTGATCAACCCTGCCGGGCTCGTGCCGTTCGTGGTCACGAACTCGACGGACGCAGTGAACAAGCGAGCGGCCCAGTTGAGCAAGCAGTCCAACATCGACGCAGTAATCGCCATCGGCCATCTCGGAGCGACGGCTGGTTCGCTCAACAGCCCCACCGGGCCGCTCGTCGACCTCGCTGACGACGTCACGAACGTGGACGCCGTGATCGGCGACCACACCGACGTCCAGGTGCTCACCCATCGGCCGAACGGCGTGCTCGTGACGGAGAATCGCAGCAAGGGCATCCGCTTCACCCGCGTGCGCCTGATCGTCGATACGGCCACGAACCAGGTCGTCTACAAGACGGCCGACTTCCACAAGCCGTGGAACATCGGCGTCACTCCTGATCCTGAAATTCAGGCGCGGATCGACGAGCTCAATGCTCAGCTTGGGCCGATTCTCAACACGCAGATCGGGAGCTCGACGAAGTTCATCCCGCGGGCGGATCAATGCGGGAACGGCAACGGGAGGACGTGTGAGTCGCTCGTCGGGAACGTCGTCACCGATGCGATGCGTGCGACGTATGCGCCGACAGGCGTCGAGTTCGCGATCACGAACTCGGGCGGTCTCCGGGCCGACCTCACGTGCCCGACGACCGACAACCCGAGCGACTTCTGCCCGGCTTACACCCCGCCGCCCTATCCGATCACGCGCGGACAGGTGCTGACCGTGCTCCCGTTCGGAAACATCGTCACCACGGTGACCATCAGCGGCGCCGAGCTGAAAACGATGCTCGAGAACGGCGTCTCTCGGATGCCGGCCGTGGACGGGCGGTTCCCGCAGGTGTCCGGCCTCTGCTTCACGTACGACATCGCCTTGCTCGCGGGCAGCCGCGTCCTCTCGGCTTTCGAGACTGACTCGACCGGGAATTGCACGGCGACACCGGTCGACCTGACTGCGACATCGAGCTACAAGATCGCCGAGAACGACTTCATGACGGGCGGCGGCGACGGCTACCCGGTGTTCTCCAGCCGGGCGACGACACAGGACATCATGGATCAGGTCACCGCCGACTACATCACGGCGAACTCGCCGATCAGCCCGTTCGTGAAGGCGTTCCCCGACGGACGGATCAACTGCGCGGACTCGAACGGTGCCGCGGCGCCGAACTGCCCGGCGCTGACCGCGTCGCCTTAGTGGTACTCGAGGGAGCCCGCCGCTCGATGCGGCGGGCTCCCTGCTTCGATTCCTTCACTCGCGGGCAGGTGTCGTTCGCATGAGCCAGGACGATCTGCTCCGTCTTGACAGGCGCAGGGCCGTCATCACGGTGGTCATCGCCTTGCTCCTCGCGGTCGGGGCCGTCGGGCTCGTCGGCAAGATCGCGGATTTCCAGAAGCTGACGGATGCCCTGCGGGAGGCGGACAAGACATGGTTCCCGATCTGCCTCGCCGGTCTCGTGGCCGCTTACGCGGGCTACATCCTCGGCTACCGGGAAGTCGCGCGAATGCACGGCGGGCCTCGCCTCCCGCTCTGGACGGTGGCCCGGATCGTCGGCATCGGCTTCGGCGCGAACGTGCTCGGCTCCGCAGCGGGTGGGCTCGCGGTGGACTTCTGGGCTCTACGCCGAGCCGGCGCGGGAACGCACGAGTCGGCCCGGAGGGTCCTCGGCTTCAATACCCTGGAATGGGCCCTGCTCGGCACGTTCGCGGCCGTCGCGGCGATCTTCGTGCTCGCTGGAAGAGGGGAGGGAGCGCCCCTGGCGATGACGCTTCCCTGGATCGTGTGCGTTCCTCTCTTCGCCGCGGCCGCGGCGTGGGTCAGCTCGCCGAAGCGGTGGCGCCGCCTGACGGAACTGGGAGGCCCGACGCCGAAGAGGAGTGGGGGTCTGGTCGGATGGTCGCGGTGGCTTCTCGCCAAGGCGCGGAAGGGCCTCGCCGATGCGATCGGCGGCGTGGTGGTCGTGCGCCATCTGGTCACTCACCCGCGCGCCCATCCCGCCGGTGTGTTCGGCTTCGCCCTCTACTGGTTCGGGCATCTCCTTACGCTGTACGCAGCTCTGCGCGCATTCACGGAGACGCGCCTCGTCCTCGCCGCCCTCGTGCTCGCGTTCGCGACCGGGTACGTGGCGACGGCGCTTCCGCTTCCCGGCGGTGGCTCGGGTGGGATCGAGGCGGCGCTCGCCTTCAGCCTGCACGGCGTCGGGGTGCCGCTCGCCCCAGCACTCCTGAGCGTTCTCGTCTACCGCTTCTTCACGTTCTGGCTGCCGATTCTGCCCGCGCTCGCCTTGCTCCCCACGGTGAAGCAGCTCAACCGCGAGCTGCCGCAGCTGGCGCGCTAGCCCACCGTTCCGAGTGGCTCGAGGCCGCGCGGAAAACGGCGGTCGGCGATCTCGGCCCAGTGATTCCCGGCCCACGCGTACGTGAGGACCCGAATGGAGCGCTCGTCGACCTCAAAGAGATGCAGGCCGCGGGCCTCGCCCCGGCGCTTGGGACGCGGCTGGCCCAGGCCGGGAGCGGTGACAACCGTCGTTCCTCGCACCCGGCCGCCGACGACCTCGAACTCGCGACGCTCGCTCACCGCGCTCTGGTGGACGTGGCCGGAGACGATCAGCTCGGCTCCTGCGTCGACCAGCGAGCCAAGCAGCGTGGAGCGCTTGGCGATCGTCCGCTTCAGTGTGCGCCAGGGAGCACCGAGCAGGTGGTGGTGGAGGGCGACCATGCGCAGCGCCGTTTCCGGGGCGTCTGCGAAGACGCGGCGCACGTGCTCGAGCTGAGCGCTGCGGACGGCGCCGCCCTGCTGCTTCCAGGGTCGTACGGAGTTCAGGCCACAGACGACGAGCCGTTCGGAGCGGTAGACCGGCTCGAGCTCGGGCCAGCAGCGGTGAAACTCCTCGAAGGTCCGCGTGAAGCGCCAGGGAGGCCAGCGGGGGATGTCGTGGTTACCAGGGATGACGAGGAGCGGGGCGTCGAGCGAGCGCAGCAAGGCGGCCGCCCGCTCGTGTTGGGCCTGCGTATTCCGGTGAGTAAGGTCACCGCTCGCGACGACGAGCTCCGGCCGGCTCTCGGCCACGAGTGTACGAAGATCGCCTTCCACCTCGGGTTCTTCTTGCGTTCCTGCGTGAAGGTCGGAGACCTGCAGGACGCGTAGGGGTGGCATCAGGCGGGGAGACTATAGTTTGAGCCATGGTCGACGAGCCTGCCGAGATTTTCGACGACATGTACCTGGGCCTTCGGGCCGGCGCCGCCGGGCGCAAGCAGCGCCGCGGCGAGCCGCTCTCCGCCGAGGAGCAAGAGGCGATCGGCCGGTGGCAGCGCCTGGCGCCCTGGCGGAAGGCAATCGCCATCGGCGGGTTTGCCCTCGGAACCTTCGGGCTTGGTTTCGCCGCCGGGGGTCTTATCTTCGGCCGCTGGCGCCCACGCCGCGCCCGCTAAAGCCCGTCTCAGCCTTCTTCAACCTCTTTGGCGGGAAAGAGGACCGCCGGCACGTCCTCTTCAGCGGGATTGCGGTGACGGATGATGACGTCCACGAGCGTCGCGAAAACAGCCGCGATGGGGATAGCCAGGAGCACGGCAAAACCACCGAAGAGGATCCCGATCACGGTGACGGAGACGAGCACCGTCAGCGGAGTGAGCCCGACCGCGTGGCCGAGCACGCGCGGGATGACGACGTAGTCCTCGAGTAGTCGCACGCCGAGCACAGCGAGGCCGGCGGCCAGCGCGAGCTGCCACGACTGCGTGAGGCCGACCCCGATCGCCACGGCTCCTGCCGCTATGGGGCCGATCACGGGGACGATCTCCACGAGCCCGGCGAAGATCCCGATCAGGAGCCAGAACGGCAGCCCGATCAAGTAGAAGATCAGGCACAAGAGCGACGCGACGAAGAAGATGAGGAGGAGCTGGCCGCGGACATACGCGCCGAGCTTCATGTCGATCAGGTTCCAGGTATCCCGGACTACGCGTCTGCGCTCTCGGGGGAGCATCGACAGCACGAGGCCCTCCGCTCGGTCGCGCTCGAAGATCCAGTAGGCACCGCACGCGAGGGTGAAGAAGATCCCCACGAACACCTCGAACACGGTGAAGGTGACCGAGAGGGCAGGATCGAGGAGGTCCTTTCCGGCCGGGAGCTCGTCAAGGGCGGTCTGCACCCGCTTGAGGATCTCGTGCTTGACGCCGGTGGAGGCCTTCGTCTCCTTCTGCAGCTCGGAGCTCGAGGTGGGAATGCCGCCGAGCGCATTGTCGACCTGGTCGATCGCGCGAGGTACAACGGCCCAGAGGAGCAGCGCGATCACGCCGAGCAAGACGGCGTAGTGGGCCAGGACGCCGATTCCACGCGGGATGCGGTAACGATGGAGCCACTCGACGCTCGGCCGCATGGCCGCCGCGATGATGAAGGCGAGGAAGAGCAGCGCGATGACGATGCGCAGCTTCCACAGCGCGAGCGCGAGCGCGATCACCGTGACGACGATCAACGCCGCGACGAACGCCTTACGGGCTGTGTCCTTCATGTCCGGGATTCTCGCCGTAATAGTGCCTGCGGAAACGAGGATTTCCACGCGTCCGCGCAGAACTCTTCCGCATGCTCGCGTATCTGGAGCCGGGTGAGCAGGTGCGCCTCGAGGAGAGGCCTCATGCGGCCGCGCTCGCGCGTCCGCTGGCGTGGTCTGGGTTCCTCGCCCTCGTGGGCGGGATTCTCGTGCTCTTCGCACCTGCCTCGCTGGGGCTCGTCGGCGCTCTGCTCCTCGTGGCAGCGGCCCTGCATGCGCTCGCGGCCGTCTGGCGATGGGATCGCACCCACCTCATTCTCACCACCGACAAGCTGTTCGTCGTCCACGGAATCGCGCAGAGACGCGCGGCGGCCGTGCGCCTGGCCCGGGTAGGTCCCGTGGAGATGGAGCAGAGCGTGCTGGGACGGATTTGCGGCTACGGGACAGTGATCGCCGGCGACCTCGAGATCCCGTTCGTGCCGGATCCCGACCGCGTCTGCAGTCTCGCCGGCTAAAGAGGGCTTGGCGGAGTGTCTCTCGTCGCCGGGACGCGCTGGTCGTTCCGAGGCAAGGACGCAGGGAGCCCTCGTATCGACTTTAGATACGGGGGCGACCCGTCATTCTGAACGCGGATGCGTTGGGGCGAGCGGCGCGCCTCCGGCGGCACAGATGATGTTTCGCCAAGCCCTCTTAGTAGGCTGAGGGCGCGATGCGCCCGCTCGGGACCTGGGTCGTCATCGGAGCGCTTGCTCTCATCGGGCTGTTCGCGGCGCGAGATGCGCTGCGCGGCGACGAGGCTCCGGCGTCGAGCCCTGCCGTCCAGACACTCGAGAAGGGCCGCAACCCGCCTCCCGAACTCGCCAGGCCGCCCCAGATCGCCGACAAGGACCGGTTGGCCACTGAGCTTCAGGCCCTCGGGGCCGGCGGAATCCTTTATGTGACGGACACCAATTGCCGCCGCTACCTCCTCGGGCTTCCCGCACTGGTGTGGACAATCGCGCAAGCGCTGCCCGGGCCGGATTGCGCGCGCGGCGCGCCTCGGGTCGTGAGCGAGCGCTCCGGTCTGACCGCGGAGCAGGTGGGCGCGGAGGCGATCGAGGTTTCCTCGGAGATCTGGAGATACGAGTTTCCGGGGATCTCGCCTGCCTTCAAGCCCGGTGGGACGTTGACGTTCGTTCGCGATGGAGGCCTCTTCGAGTGGACGACGGCCTGCCCCGCCGGTACCGCCGCCGTGACCTTTCGCGGGCTTCGGGCAATCGACCGCTGTCCCAGGCCGATCCGCGGGGCCCCTCGACTGATGCAGGAAGTGGTCTGGACCGGTGAGCACGATTTCGCCGCCATCGCGGGGCCGCCAGGAGCCATGTCGCTCCTCGTGAATCGCAACGGGCGAGAGGTCTCGCTGTTCAACAGCGTTGGAGCTTCGCTGAGCGGTCTCGTGGCCAGCCCGCACGGGCGCTATTTCGGCTCGCGTGTGGGCGGGAGCATGTTCGTCTTCGACAGCGGCCGGCCTGGCAACCTCGCGCTTCCGTCCGGCGCGGAGCGCTCGACAGCCGTGGCCTGGTCGCCCGACGATCGCTTCACGGCTCTTGCCTCGCAGAGCTCCGTCTACGTCTATCCGGGCGACAGGCCTGGCCGGGCCGTCACGTTGCCGCTGGCAGCAATCGAGCTCGATTGGCGCTAAGAGCTGGAACGAACTCCCAAAAACAGAACGTCTGTTCGATCCGACCCTCGGGCTAGACTGGAATCCATGGCGGCTGAAGAGCTGGTTGTACACGGTGCGCGGGAGCACAACCTCAAGAACGTCACCGTTCGGCTGCCACGCAATGCCCTGATCTGCGTCACCGGGCTGTCCGGCTCCGGAAAGTCCTCGCTCGCCTTCGACACCATCTACGCAGAGGGCCAGCGGCGGTACGTCGAGTCGCTCTCGGCGTACGCGCGGCAGTTCCTCCAGATGATGGAGAAGCCCGACGTGGACTCGATCGACGGGCTTTCGCCCGCCATCTCGATCGATCAGAAGACGACCTCGCGGAATCCCCGCTCGACGGTCGGCACGGTCACGGAGATCTATGACTACCTCCGACTGCTCTACGCCCGCATCGGCCAGCCTCACTGCCCGGTCTGCGGGCGCCCGATCGCCGGTCAGTCGATCGAGGCGATCGTCGACCAGATTCTGCGGCTTCCGGAGGGGACGAAGTTCACCGTCAACGCGCCGGTCGTCCGCGACCGCAAGGGTGAGTACAAAGACCTCCTCGAGCAGCTGCGCGGCGAGGGTTTCACGCGGGTGAAGGTGGACGGCGAGCAGCGGCTCCTCGACGAGGAGATCGAGCTCGACAAGAAGTTCAAGCACACGATCGAGGTGATCGTCGACCGGCTGACGATGAAGCCTGACATCCGGCACCGTCTCTTCGACTCGATCGAGACGGCGCTCGCACTCGCAGACGGTCTGGTGACGGTCGACCTCGTGGACACCGGCGAGGAGCAGACGTTCTCCGAGCGCTTCGCCTGCCCGGAGCACGGGGTCGGCCTACCGGAGCTCCAGCCGCGAATCTTCAGCTTCAACTCCCCGCACGGCGCCTGTCCTCGCTGCACGGGCCTCGGCGCCCAGCAGGAGATCGACCCCGACCTGCTTGTTCCGGATCCCGAGCTCTCCATCTCCGAGGGAGCTCTCGTGCCGTGGTCCGTGGGGAACTCGACGTACTACGAGTCGGTGATCCAGGCGATCGCGGACCGCTACGAGATCGACATCGACAAGCCGTGGCGCGACCTGACCGAGGAACAGCAGAACCTCTTCCTCTACGGGACGGACGGGGACAAGGTCTACGTCACCTATCGGAACCGGATGGGGCGCAGGCGGGCCTACATGCTCGCCTTCGAGGGCATCGTTCCGAGCCTGGAGCGTCGCTACCGCGAGACCGACTCGGCGGGGCAGCGCGAGCGGATCGAGGAGTACATGAGCTTCAGACCCTGCCCGGTCTGCAAGGGCGCGCGCCTCAAGCCCGAGGTGCTTGCGGTCACGGTCGGCGGCAGGAACATCCACGAATTCACGCAGATGTCGGTCACGCGCGCGGCCGAGTTCCTGGAAGGCCTGCAGCTGACCGAGACCGAGGAGCTGATCGGCCGGCGGATCATCAAGGAGATCCGCGAGCGGCTCGCGTTCCTCGAGAACGTCGGCGTCGGCTACCTGCAGCTTGACCGCGCGGCCTCGACGCTCTCGGGCGGCGAAGCGCAGCGGCTGCGGCTCGCGACGCAGATCGGCTCCCAGCTCGTCGGGGTGCTCTACATCCTCGACGAGCCGTCCATCGGCCTGCATCAGCGGGACAACGGGAAGCTGATCGCGACGCTCGACAGGCTCCGCGATCTCGGCAACACCGTGCTTGTCGTCGAGCACGACGAGCAGATGATGCGCTCGGCCGACTGGCTTGTCGACATGGGTCCGGGTGCCGGGGAGCACGGCGGTCACGTGGTCGCCGAGGGCCGGGCCGAGCAGGTCGAACACAATCCGAAGTCGATCACCGGACAGTTCCTCTCCGGCGAGCGGAGCATTCCGGTGCCGGAGCGGCGTACAGACGATGCCGGCTCCTTCTGGGTGCGGGGAGCGACCCAGCACAACCTCAAGAACATCGACGTCGAGTTTCCCGTGGCGAAGTTCATCACGGTCACGGGGGTGTCCGGATCGGGCAAATCCACGCTGGTCAACGAGATCGTCTACAAGGCTCTCGCCAATCGCCTCCACCGGATGCGCGTCAAGCCCGGCGAGCACGCCGGTTGCGAGGGCATCGAGTGCTTCGACAAGGTGATCGACATCGATCAGTCGCCCATCGGCCGTACGCCCAGGTCGAACCCTGCCACCTACACCGATCTCTTCACCCCGATCCGCGAGCTCTATGCGCAGACGCCCGACGCGAAGGTGCGAGGCTACAAGCAAGGGCGCTTCTCGTTCAACGTCCGTGGCGGGCGCTGCGAGACGTGCAAGGGCGACGGGACGATCAAGATCGAGATGCACTTCCTCCCGGACGTCTACGTCCCCTGCGAGACGTGCGGCGGCAAGCGCTACAACCGCGAGACGCTCGAGGTGCGTTTCAAGGGGAAGTCGATCGCCGAGGTCCTCGAGATGTCCGTCGAGGAGGCGCTCGCGTTCTTCGCGAAGATTCCAAAGATCCGGCGGCGGCTGCAGACCCTCCACGACGTGGGGCTCGACTACATCAAGCTCGGCCAGCCGGCGACGACGCTCTCGGGCGGAGAGGCTCAGCGGATCAAGCTCGCGAAAGAGCTCTCGAAAGTGGCGACGGGCAAGACGCTCTACATCCTCGACGAGCCGACGACCGGGCTTCATTTTGCGGACATCGAGAAGCTCCTCGACGTCCTCCAGCGACTGGTGGACGCAGGCAACACAGTGCTCGTGATCGAGCACAACCTCGACGTGATCAAGCAGGCCGACTGGGTCGTCGACCTGGGGCCGGAGGGCGGCGAGGCCGGAGGAGAGGTGATCGCGACCGGGACGCCGGAGCAGGTCGCGGAGGTGGAGGAGAGCTACACGGGCCAGTACCTCCGGCAGGTGCTGCCCGGCGTCGCGGCTGCGGCGGCCTAGTGGACGCGGAGGCGCCGCCCGCCGCCGAGCCCAGCGCCGACCGCGAGTGGTGGCTGCGGACGCTCGCGATCTTCCAGAGCCCGCGGGTCGTCTTCGAGGCTCTACGGGACGAATCCAGCGAGCAGGCCGAGGCGCGGCAGGAGCCGGTGCTCGCGCTCGTGCTCCTCGCCGGGCTCGCGGGTGTGCTGCTGGCCCCGTCGACCGGGCGTCTCCTCGACCAGGAGCTCGTGGACAACAGCGCCGCCGTGCTCGCGGTCATCCTCTTTCTGACCGGTGCGATCTACGGTGCCGCCACGTACTGGATCGGAGGCGCCTCGCTTTTCGTCGGGCTCAAGGGGGCCGGCAGCCAGGGGAGCTACAGGCGCGCGCGTCACCTGCTCGCCTTCGCGGCTGCTCCGCTCGTGCTCGGGCTCATCCTCGTCTGGCCCGTTCGCCTCGCCGTCCACGGGACCGACACGTTTCGCTCGGGGGGCGGCGACACCGGCGCGGCGGTCACCCTCTTCGACGCGATCCTCGCGCTGTTCGCCGCCTGGGCGTTCGGGCTCCTCCTCTACGGGATCAGCGTGGTCGAGCGTTGGAGCCTGCTCCGCGCTGCTATCTCGCTCGCCCTCATGCTGCTCGCTGTCGTGATCGTCACGCTTCCGTTTCTGATTCCGCTTTCGAGCCGCTGAGGAAGGCGGCCAGCTCCTCGTCGGGGATCGAGTACGTGTGCTCGTCGCCCGGAAAGGCCCCCGAGCGCACGTCCGCCGCATAGCGTTCGATCGCGTCCTGGATCTCCGTCGCGAGCTCGGCGTAGCGCTTGACGAAGCGCGGCTCCCTCCCTTGATAGAGGCCGAGCAGATCGTGGTAGACGAGGACCTGGCCGTCGCAGTCCCGTCCGGACCCGATCCCGATCGTCGGGATGGTGAGGTCTCCCGTGATCCGGGCAGCGACCGGAGCCGGGACTGCCTCGAGAACGAGCGAGAAACAACCCGCCTGCTCGAGCGTGCGGGCGTCTTCCAGCAGCTGCCGAGCACGGGCCGACGTGCGGCCCTGGGCGCGGAACCCGCCGAGCATCGTCGCGGACTGCGGCGTCAGCCCGACGTGTCCCATGACGGGGATGCCGGCGCCGACGAGTGCGAGGACACGTGAGACTGTCGGGCCCGCCCCCTCGAGCTTGACGGCGTCGGCGCCCGCCTCCTTCACGAAGCGCACGGCGCTCCGCACCGCTTCCTCGTCGGAGATCTGGAAGGACCCGAAGGGCATGTCGGCAACGACGAGGGGCCGCTTGGCACCCCGCACCGCAGCGCGAGTCAGCATCACCATCTCGTCCATGGTCGCGGGAACCGTTGACTCGTAGCCCAGGACGGTCATCGCCGCGGAGTCCCCCACGAGGACGATGTCCACGCCCGCGGCGTCTGCCAGCGAACCGCTGGGGTAGTCGTAGGCGGTCACCATCACGATCCGCTCACGGCGCCTCTTCATGTCGGCGAGGTCGGTCAGCGGCAGCTTGCCGCTGGTCTCCGGTCGGCTGGTCATAGATCTCCCTCCAGGAGGACGTTGTCGATCAGGCGAATGTGCCCGGCGCGCGCGGCGGCGAGCAGATGGAAGCGGCCGTTGAAGCGGGCTGTCTCGACGTACTCGAGCGCGAGGACCGGCTCCGACGAGAGGATCTCGCGTGCGGCAGCGACAGGGTCCTGGCCGTGCGCGTAGGCCTCCTGGCCGGCGAGAAGGCCCCGCGGGAGTGCTGCGGCGGCAGCGCGCTCCTCGGGTGACAGGAGGGCGTTCCGCGAGCTCAGCGCGAGGCCGTCCTCGTCTCGAATCGTGGGGACGATGCGAATCTCGATGCCCAGATCGAGGTCGAGCACGAGCTGCTCCACCACCGCCGCTTGCTGCGCATCCTTCTGCCCGAAATAAGCCCGGTGCGGCCGGACGATGTTGAAGAGCTTGAGGCAGGCCGTAGCGACGCCGCGGAAGTGTCCCGGCCGAGCGGCGCCTTCGAGGCCCTGCGTCAGACCCCCGACCTCCACCCAGGTCTGGAACCCCTCCGGGTACATCTCCTCGGCCGTCGGGATGAACAGGAAGTCCACTCCCTCCGCTTCCGCGGTCCGCATGTCGTGCGTCTCGTTGCGGGGATACGTGTCGTAGTCCTCGCCGGGACCGAACTGGGCCGGGTTCACAAAGATGCTCGCGACGAGGGTGTCGCATTCGTTGCGGGCCGCCTCGAGCAGCGCGATGTGGCCCGCGTGCAACGCACCCATCGTGGGTACGAGGCCGACTTCGAAACCGCCGTGCAGTCCTTGGCGGAGCTCACGCAGCGCGTCGATCGTCCTGGCGACCCTCATCGCGAAAGCATCCTCAGGAGCGCCGCCTCGGTGTCTGCGAGCGCCCGGTAGAGCGCGAGCAGCTCGGGCCTGCGCTCACCGATCGCCTCGACATGGCGCTCGATCGTCGTCCAGTCTCCGCGGACGAGGGGGCCGGTGTGGCTGAAACCGTTTTCCATCGTCCGACGCATGAGGGGCTCGAGCGCTTCGGGCGGCGCTCCCGCAGCTTCCATCAGGTCCGCCGCCACGTCGTGCAGCGTGACGAGGAAGGCCGACGCGAAGTGAGCGGCGGCGTGGTAGAGAGGCCGCTCGTCGTCGTCGAGCTCGAACGGCGTGACGCGGAGCAGAGCTGCGAGCTCGCGGCCGGCCGCGAGTGCCTCCTCATCCTCGCCGCTAACCGCCGCCCAGGAACCGTCGAGCTGCTCGGGTCCGAGGTCGAGGACGAATGTCTGGAGAGGATGGAAGCTGAACCGCCGTTCGTGGGGGGCGAGCGCGTCGAGGCGGCAGGCACCGCTCGTGTGCGCCACCCAGGGGCCGGTTTCGATCGCCTGCGCCACCTCCGGGATGGCCCGGTCTGGCACGCAGATGACCACGAGCTCCGCGTCGCCGACCTCGACCTCGCGGCCCGTGGTCCACGTCGGGATTTGCTCGCCCAGCCGGGCGGCTAGGCCCTTGCCGACGCGTCCGGCGCCGACGACGCATGCTGATTTGAAGGTCACAGAGCTCCAGTTCCTGAGTGGATACCGGGCGCAGTGAGTGTACCCGCCCAGGTACCCTCAAGGCATGGCTGAGAAGGTGGAGAAGACCGAGCAGGAATGGCGCGAGGAGCTGTCCCCTGAGCAATACCGGGTCCTCCGCGAGAAGGGAACCGAGCGCGCGTTCACCGGCGCCTATCACGACACGAAGGAGCCGGGCGTCTATCGCTGCGCCGGTTGCGGGAGCGAGGTTTTTCGCTCGGACACCAAGTTCGAGTCGGGCACCGGCTGGCCGAGCTTCTACGAGCCTGCGAGCTCGGATGCCGTGGAGACGGAGCGTGACTGGGGCCTCCTCGTTCCGAGGACCGAGGTGCACTGCGCGAGCTGCGGAGGGCACCTCGGCCATGTCTTCGGAGACGGCCCGCAGCCGACCGGCCTGCGCTACTGCATCAACTCCTGCGCGCTCGACCTCGAGCCCGAAGACTCCGAGTAGCGGTCCCCGAAGCCGTTTGCGGTGCGTCCGGGTACCTGCCTAGACTGCCTAGGCGATGCCGATCTACGAGTTCGTGTGCATGACCTGCGAGAGCCACTTCGAGGAGCTCTTGGGGCTGAACGCTGGCGATCCTGAGTGCCCGGAGTGCGGTTCCGGCAAGACTCGCCGCCAGCTTTCCGTCTTCGCGACTCACGGCACCGCCGGACAGCCCAGCTTCGGCGGACCTTCCGGGGGCGGCTGCTGCGGCGGGAGCTGTGGCTGCGGATCCTGAGGTTCTGAATCGCCGCGCCGCGCTCGCGGCGTACGCGACCACAACCGCTTCCTGCTCGCGCTGCCGGCTGGCGTCGGGCCGCACCCAGGTTGTCTTCGGCATCGGAAACCCCGACGCAGACCTCCTGTTCGTCGGGGAGGCCCCGGGCTTCCACGAGGACCAGCAGGGCTATCCGTTTGTCGGCCAGGCGGGTAAGCTCCTCGACAAGCTCCTAGAGGGGATCGGCCTCACCCGCGAAGACGTTTACATCGCGAACGTGATCAAGTGCCGCCCGCCGGGCAACCGCGATCCTCAGCCGGACGAGATCGAGGCCTGCGAGGCGCACCTCTTCCGCCAGATCGAGCTGATCGAGCCGAAGCTGATCGCGACGCTGGGCAACTTCGCCACGAAGCTCCTGTCCGGCAAGCCGCACGGGATCACTCGCGTGCACGGTCGCCAGCAAGAGACAACGCTCGGAGGACGGTCGGTCACGCTGTATCCGCTCTACCACCCGGCCGCTGCGCTCTATACCCCGGCCATGCTGCGGACGCTCGAAGACGACTTCCGCCGCATCCCGGAGCTCCTCGCCGAAGAGACGGGCGTTCCTGCGCAGGTAATCCAGTTTCCGAGTGCCGTTCCGCAAGCGCCGTTGTCGGCTGCCGAGCAGCTCGGCCTCTTCTAGTCTCACTTTCGTGATCGAGCTTGAGTCGGCCTCGCCCGAGGAGACCGAGCGCATCGCCGCCGCGCTGGCGGCAGAGCTCGTGCCGGGCGACGTGATCACCGTCTCCGGTGAGCTCGGTGCGGGCAAGACCACGTTTGTTCGTGGCGCGTGCCGCGCGCTCGGCGTCGAGGGGCCCGTGACGAGCCCGACGTACACCGTCGGCCACCTCTACGAGGGACGTTTGCCTGTTTCTCACCTCGACCTTTACCGGTTCGACGGCATGTCGGACGCGGAGTGGGGGGACCTGGAGCGCTACTTCGAGAACACCGTCGCCTTCGTCGAATGGCCGGAGGCGGGCGGGGGCTTCCTGCCGGTGCCGCGGGCGACCGTCGGTTTGCGGCACCTCGGTGAGACGCATAGACTGATCGTCCTCTCGAGTACAGAAAAAACCCTGGAAAACAGCGTTTTAGTCGGTGTTGGTCCTCGCATTTGACACAGCCACGGATGTGGCGACGAGCGCCCTCGTCCAAGACGGGGAGGTTGTGGGCGAGCGCGCGTCTCGCGCAGTCCGCATCCTCGAGGACGTGGACTCGCTCCTAGCGGGGGCGGCGCTCGAGCGCGAGGCAATTGAGGGAATCGTGGTTGGGACCGGCCCGGGCAGCTACACCGGGCTGCGCATGGGCCTTGTGACCGCACGCGCGCTGGCCATTGCCCTCGGCGCTCCGGTCGCCGGTGTCTCGACACTCGACGCGCTGGCCACGGGCGCTCCCGGAGCCCATCCGGTGATCGACGCCAAGCGGAGCGAGGTCTTTGCGCTGGACGAGGGCTCTCCCGCGGTCATGCCGGCGGAGAATCTCCCCGTGAAGCCAGGAGATGTCTACGTGGGAGACGGAGCACTCCGCTATCGCGAGCTTCTGCAGGCACGTGGCGCCCGGGTACCGCCCGACGACGACCCGGTGCACACGCCGTGGGCGCGTCATCACGCGGCGCTGGCCGACGGCTTCGGCTCCCCTGAGGCGGCTCAGCCCATTTACCTCCGGCTCCCGGACGCTGAAAGGTCGCTCTCGGGATGATCGCCCGCGCAGCCATCGAGATTCGCAAGCTGGCGCTCCATGATCTCGACGCGATCGAGCGGATCGAGAACGCGGTCTACCCGACGCCTTGGTCGAGGTCCATGTTCGCCGGCGAGCTGGCCAAGCCCTCGTCCCTGTCCCTGGGCGGCTTCGACCCTGACACGGGCCGACTCGTCGCGTACCTGATCGTCTCCCGCTATGTGGACGCCTGGCACATCATGAACCTCGCCGTACACCCGGGCTGGCGACGCATCGGCGTCGCGAGCCGGCTCCTGGACGAGCTCTTCGAGCTGACGGCCGGAGACCCGCGGCGCGGCTACACGCTCGAGGTTCGCGTCTCCAACACCACCGCGATTGCCCTCTACGAGACCTTCGGGTTCGAGACGAGCGGCCTGCGGCGCGGCTACTACACCGACAACCGGGAGGACGCGCTGATCATGTGGAGGGATCCGCTCGGACACGGTGCGGTCGGAGAGGCCTAAACCTTTGGAACTCATCCTCGGGGTCGAGACGTCGTGCGACGAGACAGCCGCCGGCGTCGTCACGGGCGACGGACGCATTCTCGCGAACGTCGTCTCATCGCAGGCCGATCTGCACGCCCGCTACGGGGGAGTCGTGCCGGAAGTCGCCTCTCGGCGACACTTGGAGCTCGTCGCCCCTGTCGTCACCGAGGCGTTCGAACGTGCGAACGCCGGGCTCGAGGATCTAGACGCGATCGCGGTCACCCGGGGCCCCGGGTTGATCGGAGCCCTCCTCGTCGGTCTCTCGGCAGCCAAGGCGCTCGCGTGGTCCCGGCGCTTGCCGCTCATCCCGGTGAACCATCTGCACGGACACGTCGCATCGCTCTACCTCCGGCCGGATCCCGTCGAGCCGCCCTTCGTCTGTCTCCTGGCCAGCGGCGGCCACACGCTCCTGCTCGAGGTACGGGACCGGAGCGGTTTCGAGGTCCTCGGATCGACTCTGGACGATGCGGCCGGCGAGGCGTTCGACAAGGGTGCTCGGCTGCTCGGCCTCGGTTACCCCGGGGGTGCGGCGATCGACCGCCTCGCCCGCGAAGGAGATCCGGAAGCCTTCAGCCTTCCGGTGGCGCGCGTGCCAGGGCTCGATTTCTCCTTTTCCGGGCTCAAGACGGCCCTGCTGTACACGGTTCGAGACCTGGAGCCCCAGGAGCTCGAGCGGCGGCGCGCCGACCTGGCCGCGAGCTATCAGCGGGCGATCGTCAGGGCGCTTGTCGAGCGGACACTGGAAGCAGCCGAGAAGACCGGCTTGGAGCGAATCGCCGTCGTCGGCGGCGTGGCTGCGAACTCGGAGCTCAGGGGTGCGATGCCGGAGGCCGCTCTCGCGCCGCTCGAGCTTTGCACCGATAACGCAGTGATGATCGCCTCTGCGGCACGCTTTTCCCCCGCCGTCCCGTATCCGGGATATCTTGCTCTCGATGCGTATGCGACGGCGGCCTGAGCTCGCGCGCACGATGATCTTGGCCGCGGTTGCGGCGGTCGCCACCGCTCTCCTTCTCGCCGGGACGGTGCAAGGAGCAAGCGAGACGGCTGCCCGCGCCGCGGCCCGCGCGTGGCACTCGGTATTCCCGGACCGCCTGAAGACGGAGACCGGCGAGCGCGGGATCGTGATCCTCGCCTCACCCTCGGTGGCGGAGCGCGTCGCCGCGGCGTCGAAGCGGCCTTCGGCCGCGGACGAGAAGCAGTGGGTTGCGGACATCCAGGTCATGCAACAGAGCGTGCTGGCTGCTTTGCGCGACCGCGGCGTGGACGTCCAGCCGGACTTCCGCTTCACCCACGTGCTCAACGGTTTCTCGGCGCGTCTCGACGGCCGCGCGGTCGCGGAGCTCGAGCGCAATCCGCTCGTCGTGGGGATCTATCCCGTGCGGGGGGTGTATCCGGCTGAAGTACGGACGGGCGGAGGGCCTGGCCAGGCTCCCGGAGTCGCGCTGCGCGGATTCGACGGCCGGGGTGTGACGATTGCGCTCCTGGACACGGGAATCGATCGTTTCCATCCCGCTCTGCGCGGCCGAGTCGGCACGGGCCATGACTTCGTTTCCGGCGACGGGCGCGCAGCTCCTGAGCGGAGCCCTGACGAGACCGCCCGGCTCGAGACCCACGGGACTCGGATGGCGGGGCTGCTTCTTCGAGTCGCCCCTTCCGCCCGCGTCGTCCCGTTTCGGATCCTCGGCTGGGAGCGAACCGAGGAAGGCACGGCGGTGACGGGGCGCGGCGATCTCCTGATTGCCGGCCTCGAGCGCGCGGTCGATCCGAACGGCGACGGCGCCACGAACGATGCGGTGCAGGTCGCCCTCGCGCCGGTGGTCGAGCCTTTCGCTGCCTTCACGGACAGCCCGGAGGCCCGCGCCGTCACAGGCGCCAGCGATCTCGGGACACTCGTTGTCGCGCCGTCCGGGAACGACGGGGACGCCGGCCTCGGCTTCGGCAGCGTGGGCGCCCCGGGCTCCGCGCCCGATGCGCTGAGCGTCGGCGCGCTCGACACTCGCAGGGGCGTCTTCGAAGTGCAGGCCAGGCTGGTGGTAGGAGACCGAACCGTTGCCGACGAGCCTGCCCGGATCCTGGGCGCCGTCCGAATCGGGAAGGATCTGACCCTCGGCGTGTCCGCCCTCCTGGGAACTTCGCTCGCCGATTCACAGCGCCAGGCCGACGTGGAGGCCGGGGGGATCGAGCTCGGTGACTTCTTCGACTCGAAGGGTGTCAGTCGCGTAGCCGGCCGCGCCGCTCTCGTCCCCGCGGACGGCGCGTCGCTCGCCCGCAAAGCGGCGAACGCGAAGGCCGCGGGCGCGGCTGCGCTGCTCGTCTACGGCACCGATTTGCCCGCCGGCGCCCTCGACCTCGACGAGAGCGGAGCTCTGCCTGTGATCGCCGTAGCAGGCCCAGCCGGGCGCGAAGCCGTGGACGGCTTACGCAACGGCGCCGAGGTGGCAGTCGCCCTCGGCGCGTCCCGGCCTGTCGGGAACGGGGCAACCGGTCGTGTCGCTGCCTTCTCCTCCGGAGGACTCGCCTTCGATGGGCGGGTGCGGCCGGACGTCGTCGCGCCCGGAGTGGGTCTCTCGACCGATGACGCGCGCCCCGGGCGCCGGGACCGGGCCCGCTTCGCGACGGCCACCGGCTCGAGCGCCGCGGCCGCGGTCGTCGCGGGAGCAGCGGCGCTCGTCGTGCAGGCGCGACCCGATCTGAGCCCGAGAGAGCTGAGGGCCGTCTTGGTCGGCTCGGCCTCTCCGGTCGGCGAGGCCGTGACCCGCCAGGGCGCGGGTCTCGTCGACCCGGCTGCCGCCGCGGAAGCAAAGCTCGTCGTCGAGCCGGCAACGCTGGGCTTCGGCCGTGCGAGCGGCAAGGCCTGGAGCTCGTCGCGCGCGATCACGGTCAGGAACGTCTCGCGCCAGGCGCTCGAGATCGGTTTCGCGTCCGCCGCCGACCAGCCCTCCGCGATTGGCTTCACCGCCGAACCGTCCCATCTGAGTCTCGGGCCCGGTGCCTCGGCCCAGGTGACGTTCGGGATCTCCGCCGCGCAGTTGAACGTCGGTGCGAGCGGGGTTCTCCTCGCGACCGCGGACGGCGTCCCCCCGGCGCGGGTTCCGTGGGCCGTCGGCAAGCGCCCTGTCGAGTCTGCGCCGCTCGTCGGATCGGTCAGTCTTTCCAACTGGGAGTTCGAGCCCTCGAAGTCGGCGCCTTCGGTGCTCGCGTTTCGTGTGGGGCGCGCCGACTCCGGTGACGGGGAGATCGAGCCCGTCGGGTTCCTCGACGTGGAGCTCTGGACTCCAGAAGGCAAAACGCTCGGTCTCATCGCCCGTCTGCGGGATCTGCTGCCGGGTCGCTACGCGATCGGCCTCACCGGCCGAGACGGGCTGGGCAAGGTGCTTCCCGCCGGGATGTACGTTCTCAGGCTGCGCGCGCAGCCGGTCGACGCGGAGGACGGCACGCTTCCGTCGACCGCACAAACCGTCATTCGCATAAAGGAGCGCTCGTGACGACTGTCGAGGCACCTCCTTCCCACCTGAAGGAGAACCCATGGGAGATGGCCCGGAGCCAGCTGCGACGCATCGCGGGGCTCATCGACGTGAGCGACAGCATGCTCAACGTCCTGCTGGAGTGCAAGAAGTGCGTGTCCGTCTCGATTCCGACGCGGATGGAAGACGGTTCGGTCCACGTTTTCGAAGGATTCCGCGTCACGCACAACGTCGCGCGCGGCCCCGCGAAGGGCGGCATCCGCTACCACCAGGATGTCACGCTCGAGGAAACCAAGGCTCTCTCTATGTGGATGACGTGGAAATGCGCCCTGATGGGCCTTCCGTTCGGCGGCGCCAAGGGCGGCGTCGTCGTCAATCCCAAGGAGCTGTCCGAGGACGAGCTCCAGCGCATGACGCGCCGCTACACGAGCGAGATCATCAACCTGATCGGGCCGGAGGTCGACATTCCCGCGCCGGACGTCGGTACGGGGCCGCGCGAGATGGCGTGGATCTTCGATACCTACTCGATGAACAAGGGCTATTCGGTCCTCGGCGTCGTCACGGGAAAGCCGCTCGAGATCGGCGGGTCTCTGGGCCGGGTCGAGGCGACCGCACGTGGCGCCGCCTTCTGTATTCGGGAGGCACTGCGCAAGGAGGGACATGAGGTTGCGGGGCGACGTGTGGCCATCCAGGGGTTCGGCAACGTCGGCCGCAATCTCGCCCTGATCCTCGCCGACCAGGGTGCCAGCATCGTCGCCGTCTCGGATTCGAGCGGCGGCATCTACAAGCCTGAAGGCCTCGACGTGGCCGCCGCAGTCGAGCACAAGCGAACGAACCGCTCGTTCGACGGCTTCGACGGGGCGGAGGCGATCACGAACGAGGATCTCCTCATCCTCGACTGCGACGTCCTCGCTCCGTGCGCGCTCGAGCAGGTCGTCACTGCCGACAACGCCGACAACGTCAAGGCCCGCATCGTGGCCGAGGGAGCGAACGGACCCGTCACCCCGGAGGCCGACCAGATCCTCGACGAGCGCGGGGTGCTCGTCCTTCCGGACGTGCTCGCCAACGCGGGCGGCGTGGTCGTTTCCTACTTCGAGTGGGTCCAGGGCCTCCAGGAGTACTTCTGGAAGGAGTCCGAGGTGAACGCGAAGCTGAACGACATCGTCACGCGAGCGTTCGCGGAGACCTGGCGGGCGCACGAGGAGCGAGATATCTCCATGCGGCTAGCGGCGTACGCGATCGCCGTCGGGCGCGTCGCCGAGGCGACGATCACGCGTGGCCTTTACCCGTAACCACCGAGTCACGCTCTTCCACGCAGCCGACTGCCACCTGTGCGAGAGCGCCCGGCGGGTGCTCGCCCAGGTCCGAGCTGAGCTCCCGTTCGAGTTCGAGGAGGTCGACATCACCGGCGACGCCGACCTCGAGCGCCGCTATCGCGAGCGCATTCCCGTCGTCCTCGTGGACGGCGAGGAGGCCTTCACCTACTTTGTCCACCCGGACGGGTTACGGCGTCGCCTGGACGCGTGACCGGCGTAATCCGCTTGCCAGGCGGCTTCGTTCTCCCGGCGACCGCGGGGGCCGTGTAGTTATCCTGGGACGCGATGGCCGTCCGGGTCGCAAGCGAAAGCGAGGGGCGCACTCCCGAGCGGCTCACCGTCGGAGTCGCCGCCCGTTTGAGTCAGTACCTCCGTGTCCTCACTCAGGCGCGCAAGATGGGCGAGGAGCGGATCTCCTCCCAGGAGATCAGCGAGTACACGAACATCAACGCGACCCAGATCCGCCGCGACCTGTCGGCGTTCGGCAAGTTCGGCAAGCGCGGCGTCGGCTACAACATCGACGGTCTCATCGCCGAGATCCGCAAGATCCTGCGGACGCAGGGACAGCACAACATCGCGCTCTTCGGCGCCGGCAGGCTCGGCCAGGCGATCTCGAGCTCGACGATCTTCGCCGACCACGGCTTCAACATCGCCGCCGCCTTCGACACCGACACCGAGAAGGTCGGCCAGCCGATCGGCAACTCGCGTATTCGCGACTACCGCGAGCTCACCGAGGTGATCCGCGAGAAGAACATCATCGTCGCGGTGCTTGCGGTCCCGCCCGACGCGGCCCAGCAGGTGGCCGACGACGTGGTCGAGGCGGGCGTGAAGATCATCTTCAACTACACGGAGGCGCTGCTGCACGTCCCGTCCGACGTGACAGTGCACACGACCAGCCCGGCGGTCGAGCTCCTCTACGCGCTCTACTTCTACCTCACGTAATCGGCCCGGCCGATAGTCGGTCTCTAGCCTTTCTCTGGGAGCGCTCTGTACCGGGCTGCCTTGAGAATCAGGGTGACGAACGTGAGCTTCTCGCCGCCGACCATTCCAGTCACACGCCAGCACCCCTGGGTCGGAAAGGAGATTCCGCTCGGCTGGAAGCCTCTCATCCCGTAGCCCGAAGGAATGGATGCAGTAAGAGGCGGAGCGCTGGCGTCCAGCCTGCGGCCCGTGATCGCGAGCTTCCCTCGTGTCCCCCGGTACCACGGCCATTTCATCCCCACGGAGCCGTCGGCCGCGACGTAGCTCGGTTCGGCGATGACGACGTTGTGCGGCCACATGGCGGTCCACATCGCCCCGTTTCCGTGATTCATCCCCGCTGCGTTGTCTGGCGGCGTCCGCTCGTTCGGAAGGGTGAGAGGGCACGTCCCCTTGACCCGCGCCACCGCATCGGCCTCAGGAGCTGCCGGGCTCGCCTGCGGCGTTGGGGACTGGCCATGTGTCGCGTCGGATCGACCAAAGCAGCCAGCAAGGATGACGGATACCCCGACTAGGAGGAAGACGCGAAGAGCGGGCACACTCGTCTTACGGCCGCCGTGAAGGTTTCGTTCCCGGCGATAGGGGGTTGGGCGGCCGCTACCCCATCCGGGCGTAGTAGGATCGGCGCGGGAGGGATCGGATGGCGATGAGGGTCTGGGGTCTTTCGAAGAAGAAGGCGAACTACCGACCTGCTCCCAACGCCGAGGTCCGCTGCGACCACTGCATGTACATGTTTCCGCCACTGGCGCTCGGCGGCTGTCGCTTGGTCCGCGGGCTGATCCGCGGCTCGGCCACCTGCGACAAGTTCACGCCCCGCCGCTGACCCGACCCGTACCCGTGAGGGGGAATCGCCCGCGACCGCTTTCCGGGCCTTCAGACCCGCGCAAAGGTTTCGGCGGAAAAAACGCTCTCGATCGGATGACATCACTCGAAAGAGCTAAAGGCTCGCGGCCCTGCGGCCGAACTATGAAGTAATCAGAGGGGGAGACAGGTCATCCTCGGGAGAGGCCGCAACTTCCGAGGTGCGAGTACCTTCTCCCCCTCTTTCTTGCTTTCTGGGTTTGTGCGGACGCTGTCAGACGAAGCGTCGCTGGAGCACGATCACGTTGGCGACGAATGCGCGCGTCTCGGCATAGACGCCGTGCGTTCGCACCGACCACGGACCCTGGTTGTAGGCCGCGAGCGCCCTCCGGGGCCGAAAGTTGAACTCGTGCAGCAGCTGATGGAGGTAGGCCACGCCCACCCTGACGTTCCCGTCCATGGTCCGTGGCACGCGGCGCCCGACGAGGAACATCTCCACATACGACCAGGTCCCCGGTGTCACCTGCATTACTCCCCAGGCACCGGCGGAGGAGCGAACGTGAGGCTGGAAGCCTGATTCCATCCACGCCAGCGCCTTCACGAGCGACGGCCCGACGCCGTAGTGGCGCGCCCAGAAGTCGAGCGAGGCTCGCACGGTCGAGCGCGTACCGCCAACTCGAGCCTCAGGCCTGTGCGAGACGGCGCGGATACCGAAGGCGCGCAACGTCTGGGGCCCGACGATTCCGTCTACAACGAGATGGCGTGCGCGCTGGTAGCCGCGCACGGCGCGGGCCGTCACATCCGTGTAGCGCCCGTCCACTATCCCCGGGTTGAACCCCTTCGCCCTCAGGAAGAATTCGAGGCAGGCGACGTCCCAGCCGACCGAACCGCGTAGAAGCAGGTGGCGGCCCCCGAATAGGGGCCGTCCGAGGCGGCCGAGCTTCCCGCGCGTGAGCGGCCCGGCGACACCGTCGACGACGAGCCCCGCGCTGCGCTGGAAGCGGCGCACGGCGCGCGCCGTGAGAGGCCCGGCGATGCCGTCGATCGCGCCCCGGTAGAAGCCTTTGGTTTTCAGAGCGACCTGGAGGCCGGGGATCTGGGGGTTGGTGATCGCGTGCGCCCGCGCCGGCAGCACCAGGGCTGCGAGGACGGCAAGGCACGCGACGAGTCGCCGCGAGCGCATGGGAGGGCGAATTTCGCTACCCGCGCGGCGTGTCCTTCTTTAGGGGATGAGTACGACCTCGACGCGCCCGGTACGCCGGTTCTTGAGGGCCTGTTGCACCTCACCCCGCGTGGCGTCGCGGACCTCGACGCTGTTACCGACGACTCGTGCCCTGATTCCTTTTCGCCGAAGCTCGTCGGCGACGGTTGTCGCCGGGCCGGCGACCTTCATGACCGGTGCCGCTGCTTCCGCGCCTCCGGCTTGATCCTCAGTTTGCAGCTGG